>Ga0075421_100000734_pt1 | contig 35845 bp, 31 predicted proteins | sample SoiMetdeltSBSDD5_FD_75292 | JGI IMG/M metagenome (GOLD analysis project Ga0075421, IMG submission 75292) | Bulk soil microbial communities from a Populus tree surrounding site in Tennessee, USA - Soil MetaG P. deltoides SBSDD5 | ecosystem: Environmental > Terrestrial > Soil > Tree plantation... | reverse complement strand
GAATGTGGCAAGTGCACTCTCTCTGGAGACACGCCACTTCTTCTTCTGTCGTTCAGACTTCCTGGCCAGCGAGGCACGAGTGATCTTCTCGAACTCATCGACCAAGGTGCCGAGCATGATCGCGGGAGGCGGCTCACCGCCCAGCACCGCCGCAATCACCGATCCCTTCTCGACGGACTTCCTGGCTTCCAGAGCTTCGATGCGCCTTAAGATGTCGTCAACGGGAAGGGACACACCCTCTGCAACGGGCGCGTAGGCAAAACCCAGCTGCTGGGCCCTCTGCCTGGCGCGAGCGTATCGTGCCTCCGCATCGGGATCCCGGCCGGCCCGCTTGTCTTCCCAGTATCGGACGAGTTCAGCGTTGAGCCTAGCGACCGCTTCTTTGGCCCGGCATGCGCGTGGGTCATCCACGATCCTGATGCCTGTACTGATCTGGATCCGAGGACGCTCAGCGAAGGCCACGAACTCTCGAGGGACGCGGCGGATCAGATACCAAAAGCCCTTGCGCTTGTGAGGCCGGGCATCGTCGGCAATGGCTGGCATGGGCAGGACCGGAGGATTGTTAGCCCCGATGTTAGCCCTCAGCCTACCTCGGAATGGTTTACCATGCAATGACCTGTGGCAATATCGTGTAAAATCAAAGCCATGGATTGTTAGCCCTTGGCGCCCCGTAGGGGAATCGAACCCCTGTTTCCAACGTGAGAGGCTGGCGTCCTGAACCGCTAGACGAACGGGGCGAAGCGCGCGGCTGCCCGTCTATAGGTGACTGTGCCCTCCGGATCAAGGGCGGCGGATGCGATTGCATGGGAGTTGCGGTGTCCCGCGGGATTCGAGGGGAGCAACGGCTGGCCGGTTCAGTTTGCGCAAGGCGCAGATCGTTGGGCGGCCCGGTCCCATCGTGCAAACCGTGGTAGACAAGCCGACATGGAAGATGACGGCCTCCTCTACGAAGGCGAGCTGCACGAGGTTGACGCAGGCCCTGCGGAGGCCGGGGAGCGGCTCGACCGCGTGCTCGCGGCGCGGCTGCCGGCGCTGTCCCGCTCGCGCCTGCAGGCGCTGATCGCGGCCGGCGCCGTTACCCGCAACGGCCTGGCGGTGCTGGACGCCGGCCTGCGCGTGAAAGCCGGCGAGGCCTATGCCGTGGCCGTGCCCCCACCCGCGCCGGCCGAGCCGGAGCCGCAGGCCATGGCGCTCGCCATCGCCTACGAGGACCGGGACCTGATCGTTATCGACAAGCCCAAGGGGCTCGCCGTGCACCCGGGGCCGGGCCACGCTTCGGGCACGCTGGTGAACGCGCTCATCGCCCACTGCGGGGCGAGCCTGTCGGGGATCGGCGGGGTGATGCGGCCCGGCATCGTGCACCGGCTCGACAAGGACACCACCGGGTTGATGGTGGTGGCGAAGTCCGACCGCGCTCACCAGGGCCTGGCTGAGCAGTTCGCATCCCATGGGGCCGACGGGCGGCTCAGGCGTGGCTACCGGGCCATCGTCTGGGGGGCGCCGGAGCGGCCGCGCGGCGCCATCGATGCGGCGCTCGCGCGCAGCGCCGCGAACCGCACCAAGATCGCGGTGGTGGGGGCCGAGCGTGGGCGCCGCGCCGTGACCCACTACGAGGTGCTGGAGCGCTTCGGCAGCGGCGGTAACGTGAGGGGCAAGGCGGGGGCTAAGGCGGGGGCCAAGCCGGTCGCCAGCCTGCTGCGGCTGGTGCTGGAGACCGGCCGCACGCACCAGGTGCGGGTACATCTCGCGTACATCGGCCACCCGCTCCTCGGCGACGGGACCTACGGGGCGGGGCACAAGGCGAGCGCGCACCGTCTCGAGCCCAAGGCGCAGGCGGGCCTCGCTGCGCTAGGGCGCCAGGCCCTGCACGCCGCGGAGCTGGCCTTCGTGCACCCGGTCAGCGGCAAGCGCCTGCAGTTCGAATCACCCCTTCCAGAGGACATGGCCGACCTGGTGGAAGCCTTGCGTGCGCCTTGATGGCGCAACCGCCGCGTGCGATAATATGCGCATGAGCGATACTGTCCTGGCTTGGCCTTTCGCGCCGACCTGGCGTGCTGACCACCTGGACGACCCCTGACATCCGACGCTTCAAAGCGCGAGGGAACCTCCGCGGTCGCAACGACTTACCAATGCGTGATCGCGCGTTACCCGGGGCACACGGCAAAGTGCATATAATGAGCGCACGCAACGTGCAATGTTGCCATGGGGTTGATGCGCGCATGTCATGCCGCTGTGTCGCCAAGCTTGCGGCCCACCCTTGCTGTGACGCGAAGGGTCCGCTGTGGACCATTGGAGCAGCCGGCGTCGCCATCCAAAGAGCCGGCTGGAACGAGAGATGATCGCAAAGCTGCCCACGATTGCCGCCGATTCAGGCGGTCTGGTCCGGTACCTGGAGGAGATCCGCAAGTTCCCCATGCTGGAGCCGGAGGAGGAGTTCATGCTGGCCAAACGCTGGCAGGAGCACGAGGACTCCGACGCCGCCCACAAGCTCGTCACCTCCCACCTGCGCCTCGTGACCCGCATCGCCATGGGCTACCGCGGCTACGGTCTGCCGATCGGCGAGGTGATCTCCGAGGGCAACGTCGGCCTGATGCAGGCGGTGAAGCGGTTCGAGCCAGAGAAGGGCTTCCGGCTCGCCACCTATGCCATGTGGTGGATCAGGGCCTCGATTCAGGAATACATCCTGCGCTCGTGGAGCCTGGTGAAAATGGGCACCACGGCGGCGCAGAAGAAGCTGTTCTTCAACCTCCGCCGCATGAAGGGGCAGATCAAGGCGCTGGAGGAAGGCGACCTCAGGCCCGACCAGGTGAAGAAGATCGCCACCACGCTGGGTGTGCCCGAGGACGACGTGATCTCTATGAACCGCCGGCTCGGGGGCGACGCCTCCCTCAATGCACCCGTGCGCGCCGACGCGGAAGGCGGCGGCGAGTGGCAGGATTGGCTGGTGGACGATGCGCCCGACCAGGAGGAGCGGCTGGTCGAATCGGAGGAGCTGTCGCAGCGCAGGGCCTACCTGGAGAAGGCCATGGCCACCCTCAACGAGCGCGAGCGGCGCATCTTCGAGGCACGTCGGCTTGCCGAGGACCCTGCGACGCTGGAGGACCTGTCGGAGGAGTTCGGTGTCAGCCGCGAACGCATCCGCCAGATCGAGGTGCGGGCCTTCGAGAAGGTGCAGGCGGCCGTGCAGAAAGCCGCCCGCCGCGACGAGGCGGCCGCCGGCGCCACGATGCACTGAGCGAGACGACTGCCGTCCGCCACACGCCAGCCATTGGAGCCCCCGCCCGCTTGGCGGCGGGGCTCCTCTTGCCGGTAGGCCCGCGAGCCCGTCAGGCCTGGACCGAGAGCTTCTGCAGCGTATCGACGATGGCCATCAGGCCATTGATGAACTGGTCGCGCTGACGATCGGGGAGCGCATCCAGGATGCGGTCGTCGACCTTGCGGGCCAGGGGCTCGGCCGTGCGCAGCGCCTTCCGCCCCTCATCAGTGAGCTTCACGGCGTAGGCGCGGGCGTCCTCCTTGGTGCGGCGGCGCTGCAGCAGGCCCTTGCGCTGCATGCGGCGCACGATGTCGGCCAGCGTGGACCGGTCGATGCCGGTGCGCTCCACAAGGCCGGTCTGGCTGAGGCCCTCGTTCTGGGAGACCGTCACGAGGACGGCGAGCTGGCGCGGCGTCAGGCCGTCCACCTTCATCTCAGAGTGGAAGATATCGCCTGCGCATTGCCCAGCCCTGTGCAGCAGGTGGATGGGGGAGCGGGCGAGCCGGTCGTTGGTATCGCGCTTCATTGCTAGTCAAAGTGCTCTCTGTTGGTCCGGGTTGCCGGCCTCCCGCGCTCTTTGTGCGCAATCGCCAAGCCGGCAGACGATCCGTGGCGGGTCAGTCTTATGTAAGACTACACGCGATTTGTTGACATGTCATCGTGATTGCATCCGTTGTGACGTAGTGTCCCACTTTTTGAGCAGGGTCTCTAAGACTTTGGATCGACCCGGTGGCGCCAGGGCCACGATGTCCAGGGTCTGCACGGCGCTGGCAGAGGAAATGGTGGGCCGTCGAATCGGTTAAAGCTGGTTGCTGAAGGACACCGCTGCACGATCCCGTTGAGTCTCCAAAATTGCGACAATGCGATAAAGCTCAATCCGAACGATACACCCGAAGCCGGACGATCCGTGGCGGGTTAGTCTTACGTAAGACTACACGCGATTGGTTGACATGTCATCGGCATTATTCGCGCCCCAGCGTCCCGCCGGGCATGGTCCGCGGGGGCAGACGGCTTTCGCGAGCGTTGAATCAGTCCTTGGCCTCGTGGCGCCTGATCAGGCCGATCTGCGCGACGGCGAACAGGAACGTCAGCGGCAGGATGCCCACCTTGAAGTTGACCCAGGCGGGTTGCGAGAAATTTCGCCACACGACCTCGTTGAGTGCCGCCAGCGCTAAGAAAAAGCCGAGCCAACGCACGGACAGCCGGTACCAGCCCTCGTCGGTCAACTTGAGCGCCTCGCCCATGAGCAGCTTGAGCAGCGGACGGCCGGTCACGAGGCCGAAGGCCAGGACGCCCGCGAACAGGAGATTGATGATGGTCGGCTTCATCATGACGAAACGCGGGTCTTGCAGCCAGATCGTCAGGCCCCCGAACACCACCACCAGGCCCGCCGTCACCAGAGGCGGCAGGGAGAAGCGCCCGAGCAGCAGGCGCGAAGCGGCCAGGGCGACGACGGTGGCGCCCATCAGCACACCGGTCGCCCAGTAGATGCCGAGCTCGGGCTGAAGGCGCTCGGCGACGTAGTAGGTGGCGAAGAACGCAGCCAGCGGCCCGAAATCGATCAGGAGCTTGGCAGGGGACTGGGCTGCCTCGGAAGTCTGGCTCTGCTCGGGCTTGGCCTCTGAGGTCATGGGTGCGCTCTTCTGTCGTCCGCGAGGCTTCAGCCAGCCCTGTCCTTGCCCTGGGTCCCGGCGGCTTCGGCGAATTGCCGCGGGTCGGGCAGGCGGTACCTCTGCATCAGCCGCACCTGCCACCAGAAGTAGAGCCCCGTGACCGGCATGACGACGAAGATCTTGAACAGGATCCAGATGTCTACGCCCGTGAACAGGCGGTCGAGCGCCAGCATCTCGAAATCGTCGAAGCCGAGGCGCACGGCCTCGTTGAGGATGGCAGTGGCGAGGAAGAACAACGCCACGTTGCGGGTGAGCTTGTGCCAGCCCTCGTCGGTGTAGTGGAAGGTCTTGCCGAACACGAAGCGGAAGAAATCGTGGCCGGTCCGTTGGCCCACCCAAAGTGCGATGGCGACGAAGGTATTGAACACCGTCACCTTGATCTGCACCCACATGGGATCGTGGGTGATCAGCGTCAGCGCGCCGAAGGTGACGCTCACGGCGCCGGCTATGAACGGCATGATCGGCGGGCGACCGAGCACCCAGAGGCTCATCACCAGCGACACGACGGTTGCGATGATCAACGCCCAGGTGCCGGCAGCAATGCCATAGATGCCGTTGACGAGAAACATCGCGGCCAGAGGCCCGATCTCGCCGAGAACGCTGACGGTCTGCTCGGCGTTGAACGGAAAGTGCCGTCGCCGCCAGTTCATTGTTTCCACAGTCACTCTTCTCATTCAGGCGGCTCTTTGCGAGTCCTGCCCCTCCCTTTGCGTTCCCCTCTAGCCCAGTGCGATGGCGCGTGCAAACTCGCCGGCGTCGAACTCCGAGAGATCGTCGATGCCCTCTCCCACCCCGATCGCGTGCACCGGCAAGCCGAACTTTGCCGAAATTGCCACCAGAATGCCACCCCTCGCCGTGCCGTCGAGCTTCGTCATGATCAGGCCGGTCACCCCAGCCTTGTCCTGGAAAACCTCGACCTGGTTAAGCGCGTTCTGGCCTGTGGTGGCGTCGAGCACCAGAAGAACATGATGTGGTGCCGAGGGATCGATCTTGCGCAGGACACGAATGACCTTCTCCAGCTCGTCCATCAGTGCCTGTTTGTTCTGCAGACGTCCCGCGGTGTCGATCAGCAACACGTCACAATTTTTTTCGCGCGCCTGGGTCAGGGCGTCGAAGGCGAGCCCCGCGGCGTCGGCGCCGACGTTGCGGGCGATCACCTCGGAGCCGGTGCGCTCGCCCCAGATCTTCAGCTGATCAATGGCCGCCGCGCGGAACGTATCGCCGGCGGCCATCATGACCTTGCATCCCTGGCTGGCCAGGCTGTGGGCGAGCTTGCCGATGGTCGTGGTCTTGCCGGTGCCGTTGACGCCCACGACGAGGACCACCTGAACGCCCTCTCCGCTCGAGATCTGCAGCGGCTTGGCCACGGGTGCCAGCACGCGCTCCACCTCCGTGGCCAGAACGGCGCGCACCTCCTCGGTATTGATCTCCTTGTCGTGGCGGCCTTTGGCCAGAGCGGTGGTGATGCGGGCCGACGTATCGACGCCGAGGTCCGCCTGGATCAGCAGGTCCTCCAGCTCCCCCAGGGTCTCGGCATCGAGCTTCCGCTTGGTGAAGATGCCGGCGATGTTCTGTGCCAGCTGGGTCGAGGTCTTGGACAGACCCTGCCTGAGGCGCTGGAACCAGCTGTGCTTTCTCGGTGGCTCGGGTGCGCGCGCCTCGGTGGGTGTGGGATTGGGCGCGTCGTCGATTGAGCGGGAGGCGATCCCGGCGCCGCTGTCGATGAATACGGTTTCGACCGCCAGGGCTTCAGCCTTGGTCTCGAACGCCAGCTCAACCGTCGGTATGTGGTCGGACCGGGCCTCTTCGGATTGCGGCTCGGACTGGGCCGCGGAGGGTGCAATCTCAGCGGGTGCGGGTGCAGGCTGCTCCTCGCGCGTGAAGGCGCGACGGAAAGCCGAGAAGAAGCCGCCTCGCTTTGCAGGTTTGTCGGTCACGGCGCACACTTGGGGGCAACGGGCTCACCGCGCAAGCGCGAACCGTTGGACCCAGTGACGCGGACACGCACGAACTCGCCCGGCTCAGCTGTGCCGGCATTCGTCTCCACTTCGGCGAAACCTGGCGTGCGGCCCAAGTCGCGGCGCTCCATCAATAATTCGGCGTGGTGCCCGATTTGGGCGTCGAGGTAGGCCGCGAGCGCCAGGCGCCCCTTGTCGCGCAGGCTGGCGGCGCGCTCCTTTATGGCGCTGCCGGCAACCTGCGGCATACGGTCGGCCGGGGTGCCGGCGCGCCGCGAATAAGGGAAGACATGGAGGTGAGTGAGGCCGCAGTCATCGACCAGTCGCAGGGAATTGATGAACATGTCATCGGTCTCGGTGGGGAACCCGGCGATCAGGTCGGCCCCGAACACCGCGTCAGGCCTGAGCCGCCGCACCTCCTCGCAGAACCGCACGGCGTCGGCGCGGGCGTGGCGCCGCTTCATGCGCTTCAGGATCATGTCGTCCCCGGACTGCAGGGAGAGGTGCAAGTGCGGCATCAGCCGCGGCTCCTCCGCGATGGCCGCCAGAAGGTCGGGGTCGGCCTCCACCTGGTCTATCGACGAAAGTCGTAGCCGGCGGAGCTCCGGCACGTGGCGCAGGATGTGCCTGACGAGACCACCCAGCCGCGTCGCGCCGGGCAGATCGAGGCCGTAGGCGGTGAGGTCCACCCCCGTCAGCACGATCTCGGGATGGCCGGCCTCCACCAGGCGGCGGGCCTGGGCCACGACCTCGCCGGCGGGCACCGAGCGGGATGGTCCGCGGCCAAACGGAATGATGCAGAAGGTGCAGCGGTGGTCGCAGCCGTTCTGCACCTGCATGTAGGCGCGGGCGCGCGAGCCGAAGCCATCGATCATGGCGGACGCGGTCTCGCGCACCGACATGATGTCGTTGACGATCACCCGCGGGCCGTTCGCGACGCTCAGAGCTGCGAACGTCTCAGCCCGCATTTTCTCGGCGTTGCCGATGACGGCGTCCACCTCGGGCATGCCGGCGAAGCGTCCGGGCTCGGTCTGCGCGGCGCAACCCGTCACGATGATGCGGGCGGCGGGACGCTCCCGGCGCAGCCTGCGGATGGCCTGCGTCGCCTGCCGCACCGCCTCGGCGGTGACGGCGCAGGTGTTCACAATGACCGCGTCGCCGAGCCCCACAGCCTCCGCATGCCCCCGCATCACCTCCGATTCGTAGGCGTTGAGCCGGCAGCCCATGGTGATGACGCGGACCCCAGATCCCCTCTCCACGCTTGCGGGGAGAGGGCTAGGGTGAGGGGCAGCAACAGGCGTCGGCGTCGGAGCGCGTGGCTGCCCCTCACCCCGGCCCTCTCCCCGCGCTGTTGGAGTGCGCGGGGAGGTCGGTGATGCGCGGGGAGAGGGAGTCCGCATCGCCTACGCCATCTCGACGGCGTCGAGCACGCCCTCGTGCTCCAGCTCGACCGGGCCGGTCATCCATATGTGGTCGTCGGCACGCCACTCGATGTCGAGCGGCCCGCCGGGGAGCGTCACGGTGACGTGTCTCTCTGTCAGCCCCTTGCGCGCCGCGCACACGGCGGCGGCGCAGGCGGCGCTGCCGCACGCCTTGGTGAGGCCGGCGCCGCGCTCCCAGGTGCGCACCATAATGCTGCCCCGCGATACTACATGGGCGAGCGAGATGTTGGCGCGCTCCGGAAAGAGCGGGTGCGTCTCCAGCTCGGGCCCGATCCGCGCCAGGTCATAGGCGCCGATGTCCTTCACCCAGAACACCGCGTGCGGGTTGCCGACATTGACCACCGACGGAGACTGCAGCGCCGGTCCTTCCGCCTGCTCGACAGGGAGGTCGATGGCACGCGTATCGTCGAACGGCCGGGCGAGGGGGATATCGCGCCAGCCGAACCGCGGTGGGCCCATGTCCACGGAGATGCGTCGAGCGTCGGTCACGCGCGCCTCCAGGATGCCGGCCCTGGTTTCGAACGTGAGCGCCTTGCGGCCTGTCTCCTCGGCCACGACCCAGCCCACGCAGCGCATCCCGTTGCCGCAGGCCTCCACCTCCGAGCCGTCGACGTTATAGATGCGTACGTAGGCTTCCGTTCCCGCTGTCTGCGGATTGTGCAGCACCATCATCTGGTCGAAGTGCGTCGCGCCGCGGCGGCCGACGGCCTGCGCCGTCGCCGGGGTGAAGGCCTCGGCGCGCCCGCGCAGATCGACCACCATGATCTCGTTGCCGAGACCGTTCATCTTCCGGAAGGAGACAGGCGTTGACATGCGCCCTTATATGGCGAGGGCATGGGGTAAGACAATCTATGGACGCACGGGGAAGTGTCTGAGCGGTGAGTTGCCGGCCGTGGCCAGCAGCCCACATATACAAGCAACATCGCCAACGAGGTCGGAAGTGGAGGCGTGGCTTGCGGTGCGCCGCGATCATGACGGCAACCTGGATATCCTGAGAATGCCGGATGGCGGCTTTGCCTGGGAGCTTACGGAGGCTCAGGCCGATGCGGTCATCGCTCATGTCCAACGCAGCCATCGCAAGGCGCATGGGCAGTCCTACTGGAAGCTCACCTATCCCCGGGGCACATTGAGCGGCTTTCTTAAAGCCAACAACATCCGCGCCTAGCGAAGGCGTGGCCTGCCGAGATCGGAGCGATAGCCGATGCATGCAAGGATAGCTCTCGCGCTTGCAACTCTTATTGCCCTCACAGCTTACGGTTCGGCCGAGCAGACCAGGGCTCCGACACGGACGACGAAGCAGGCCCTCAAGGTGGAGACCTATGCCCAGGGCCTGGCCTACCCCTGGGGGCTCGCCTTCTTGCCGGACGGGCGTCTGCTGGTGACGGAGCGGCCGGGGCGCATGCGCCTCGCCGGCAAGGATGGCCGGCTGTCGGCGCCGCTCGGCAATGTGCCTCCGGTTTGGGCCGTGAGCCAGGGGGGGCTTCTCGACGTGGCCATGGCGCTCGATTTCATATCCTCGAAGCACATATTCCTCTCGTTCGCCGAGCCGCGGGAGTCCGGCGGCAGTGCTACCACCGTGGTGCGCGCGAGGCTGGTGCTGGAGGGCGACGGCGGACGGCTCGACGACATCAAGGTCATCTTCCGCCAGCAGCCGGCCGGGTCCGGAGGCATCCACTTCGGCTCGCGCCTGGTGCTCGCCGTTGACGGCAGCCTGTTCATTACGCTCGGCGAGCGCGGCCAGCGCGACAAGGCCCAGGATCTCGCGACGCACTACGGCAAGGTGGTGCGCCTCAACCCGGATGGCTCGGTGCCGCCGGACAACCCCTTCGTGGGCAAGGCCGGTGCGCGCCCCGAGGTCTGGAGCTACGGCCACCGCAACGTCCAGGCGGCCGCGCTCCACCCCGCTACCGGCCGCCTGTGGACCATCGAGCACGGCGCCCGCGGCGGCGATGAGCTGAACATCCCCGTGGCGGGCCGGAACTACGGCTGGCCTGTGATCACCTACGGCCGCGACTATTCCGGCGCCAGGATTGGCGAGGGCACGGCCAAGGCGGGCATGGAGCAGCCGGTCTACTACTGGGACCCGTCGATCGCACCGTCCGGCATGGCGTTCTACACCGGCGATCTGATCCCGGAATGGAAAGGCAGCCTCCTCGTCGGCGCCCTGCGCGGCCAGGCGCTGCACCGCCTCGCGCTCGACGGCGATCGGGTGGTGGGCGAGGAGGTGCTGCTGACCAATCTGGGCGAGCGCATCCGCGACGTGCGCGCCGGCCCCGACGGCGCCGTGTGGCTCCTGACGGACGACCCGCGGGGCCGCGTGCTGCGCGTGGGGCCGGCATCCTGAGGAGCTGAGCGGCCTCGCGCGGTCAGCGCTCGCTCTTCACCCCCAGCCCCTCCAGATAGATGAGGGCAGCGGCCTCCAGGAGCTCCTCGGGTGTCATCGGCAGCGGCCGGCGGGCCGCGTCGCCACGCGCGAACAGGCTGGCGATGCCGTGCGACAGCGACCAGACGTGCAGCGCCATCATCAGAGGCGGCGGGCGCTTCGCCGGCGGCATGCCGGCGACCAGAGCCTCGCACGCCCCGCGCAGCACCCCGAAGGCGCTGTCGCCGGCCTGCTGCAGCTCGCGGTGCTCCGTCATGGAGAGCCCCGCCTCGAACATGGCGGAGAAATAGACGGGCTCGCTGCGGGCGAAGGCGAGATACGCCTTGCCCAGCCGGTCGAAGGCGGTACGCGGGTTGGGGCGGCCTTCGTCCCAGGCAGCGGCGAGCTGTTGCTCGAAACGCTCGAAGCCACGCTTGGCCACGTCGGCCATCAGGGCGTCGCGGTCGCGGAAATGCCGGTAAGGCGCCGCCGGGCTTACGCCGGCGTGGCGGGCGGCCTCCGCGAAGGTGAAACCCGCCGGCCCCTTTTCGGCGATCAGGTCGAGCGCGGCCTCCACGAGGGCCTCCCGCAGGTTGCCGTGATGGTAGCCGCGCCGCCCGCTGCGGCCGTGCCTGTGCCAGCTCATGGTACTGCTTTTAGCTCAATCACCCGTCATTCCGGAAGCCGAGCGCAGCGAGGCTATCCGGGACCTCGTGAGGCAAGTCGGCGGCTCACCTCACGAGATCCCGGATCGGAGCGCTGCTCGCCTGTGGCTTGCATCGCTCCGTCCGGGATGACGGGTGTAACCCTACGGCCGGCCCGGATCGTACTTGTGCTTCTGGCGCCACTCGGACAGGAAATAGCTGAGCTCATCGTCGATGGTTTCCGGCAGCACGATGCGCACGGTGACGAGCTGGTCGCCGGTGTGGCCCGTCGTGATGTTGTGCACCCCCCTGCCCTTCAGACGGAAGATGCGGCCGGAGCTGGTACCCTTGGGCAAGGTCAGCTGGACGCGGCCGGCGATGGTGGGCACCTCTACCTTGGCGCCCAGCACCGCCTCGTCGATGGTGATGGGCAGCTCCAGGGCGATGTCGTCGTCGATGCGCTTGAAGTAGGGGTGCGGGCGAACCTTGATCTCCACCAGCGCATCGCCGGGCTCGCCGCCGCGCCGGTTGACTGCACCCCGGCCCTTCAGCCGCAGCACCTGCCCGTCCACCACGCCCTGCGGCACCGTGATGTCGAGCGCCCCACTGTCGGGAAGCGTCACCCGCTTCTTGGCGCCCGCCGCGGCCTCCATGAACTCGACCTCCAGGCTGTAGCGCGAGTCGCGTCCGCGCATGCCGAACGGGCTGCCGGGCTCGCCCCGGCCGCGCATGGTGCCGAACAGGTCGGTGAAGATGTCGCCGAAGCTGAAGTCGTCGGGCGTGCGGGGCCCACCGGCGCCCGTGCGGGCGTCGAAGGGGCCGGCACCGGGCGGCCGGCGGAACCCCCGCCTGGGCTCCCCGCTGGCATCGATCTCGCCCCTGTCGTATTGCCTGCGCTTCTCCGCGTCGCCGATCACCTCGTAGGCGCCGGAGACCTTCTTGAACCGCTCCTCGGCTGCGGCGGGATTGGCCGGGTTGAGATCGGGGTGCAGCTCCTTGGCGAGCTTGCGGTAGGCGCGGCGGATCTCCTCCTCCGTCGCGGAGCGCGGCACGCCCAACACCGTGTAGGGGTCGTCGGCCATCCGTCGTTGCCCATCCCAGCGAGAGTTTGTCGGCGCCATATTGCCAGATGGAGGTGCCGGTGCCTATACGCCAGCGGCAGTCGGACGTCGGTAGTCGGCAGTCGGGGCAAACTCGTGACTGCACCGCTTGCACAGCTCAGTCGCTCATTTGCAACTGCCAAGAAGCCCGACTGCCGACTGCCGCCTATCTACGCGATACGGACGACCGCGTCGCGCTCCAACAGGTCGCCGAGCGCCGTCAGCCGCCGCCGCAGGCGCTCGCCGTCGAGGACGGCCTGTGCCTTCGGGAGGTGCAGCACGAGCCTGTCCCGCTCGTAGGTGAGCGGGGTCTTGTCGATGATCCCCGGGCGGCCGATCGAGATCATGTGCGCGACCCGCACGGCGGCGCCGATGATCCGGGCGCGCCGATGCAGACGCTTGGGCAGGATCGCCTTCAGCCGCTGCGCCAGTCGATCCGACGCGTCGGGGTCGTCGTCGCGGGCGGCGCCCAGGTGTCGGAAGTAGCTGGCGAACGCTAGGAACACCCGGCCCGGATGGTCGATGGCCGCCAGCGCCGACTGGGCGATCAGGATCAGGCTCTGCTCGGCGCGGTAGTCCGGATGCGCCCGCCAGCTGATGTCGGAGAGGAGGCAGGCCGCCCAGCGCAGGCGTCGCTCGTCGTCGGTCTCGGCAAGTCCCGGCGGCTGGAAGAGCGCGTCCGTCCAGCGGCACAGCTCCACCGCGTGCTCGGCGGAGCGGGAGCGCAGGCGGGCGTAGTCGGCGCAGAAGGACAGCAGCGGGTCCTTCTGCCGTTCCGCTTCCGACAGCTGGCCGTAGAGCAGACCCTCGCGGATGCCGAACACCGAGAAGATCACCTCGCGCGGCTGCAGGTGCTTCAGCAGGCGCTCGAGCACCAGCGCCCCTGCGGGGAGCACCTCCCGGCGTGGTTTGGAGATCTTCGCCATTCCCTTCATGGAGGAAAGCTTGCGCGCCCTGCGGATGCTGTCGCAGAACGCGATGATCTCCTTCACGGGCCTGGCGTACGCGTGCATCACGTGCAGGGGATAGTCCGTCGCCTCCATGTGCAGCCGGGCGATGGCGCGCCAGGTTCCGCCCACGGCGTAGAAATGGCGCCCTCGGCCCTTGGCCAGCCAAGGCACGCGGGTGATGGCGGCGTCGGCGATATCGGCGGCTTTGTCGAGACGGCCGCCGGATACGTCGAGCAGCCGGAGGCCGCCCAGCGGCAGGGTGGTGGCCTCCCGCATGGCGTCGCCGGCTACGTCGACCAGCTCCAGGCTGCCGCCGCCCAGGTCTCCGGCAAGGCCGTCGGGCGCGCGGAAACCCATGAGGATGCCCTTGGCGGCCAGCTCGGCCTCCTGCGCCCCGGTCGTCACCTGGATGCGGGTGCCCAGCATCTCTTCGCCGCGCACGATGAAGGCGGGACCGTTGCGGGCATCGCGGCAGGCAGCGGTGGCGATGGCGTGGATGCGCCTCACGCCGAGGGTCTGGGCAATGGCCCGGAAACGGCGGAGCGCATCCAGCGCCCTCCTGACGCTCGCCTCGTCGAGCCGGCCGGTCGAGGCGATCTCGCGCCCCAGGCCGCACAACACCTTCTCGTTGAAGATGGGCGTGGGGCTGCGCACCGCCCCCTCGTAGACGACAAGGCGCACCGAGTTGGAGCCGATGTCCACCACGCCCACCGGCTCGAGGTGTCGTCTGGCCCCCAAGGCAACGAGCTCTGGCATCACGGGCTTGCGGTCTCGTCCACGCTGCCCGCCACCGGAATGAAGCGGCGCGGGAAGCTCTCCTTCAGGGATTCGCCGCGGCCGGACAAGCTCGGGTTGGTCATGAAGTACTCGTGCGCGTTGAAAGGCTCCTCTCCCTTCGACGGACGAATGCGAACCGAGCTGCCGTCGGCCAGGAGCCGCCAGCTTTGCTGATTGTCCTTACGATTCGCCACCATGATCTGGCCCATCACCTGCTCATGCACCGTCGGGTTGGTGATCGGCACCATGACCTCGACCCGCCGGTCAAGATTGCGCGGCATCATGTCTGCGGATGCGATATAGACGACAGCCTGCGACGACGGCAGCCCATGGCCGGCCCCGAAGCAGTAGATGCGGGCATGCTCCAGGAAGCGCCCGATCAGGCTTTTCACCCGGATGCGCTCGGACAGGCCCGGAATGCCGGGCCTGAGGCAGCACACGCCGCGCACCACCAGGTCGACCTCCACGCCGGCCTGGCTCGCCTGGTAGAGCGCGTCGATGATCTCCTTGTCCACCAGCGCGTTCATCTTCATCCAGATGGCTCCGCGCCCGCCCTTCCTCGCATGGGCGATCTCGTCGCGGATGTGGGAGAGCATGCGGGTGCGGATGCCGTGCGGGCTCGCCGCCATCACCTCCATGTCGGCCGGCTCGGCATAGCCGGTGACGAAGTTGAAGGTGCGCGTCACATCGCGGCCGATCACGGGGTCGGCGGTGAAGAACGACAGGTCGCTGTAGATCTTGGCCGTTACCGGATGATAGTTGCCGGTGCCAGCGTGGCAGTAGGTGGCGATGTCGGCCCCCTCTCTGCGCGCGATCAGCCCCAGCTTGGCGTGGGTCTTCAGCTCGATGAAGCCGTAGACCACGTGCACGCCAGCGCTTTCCAGGTCGCGCGCCCAGCGGATGTTGGCGGCCTCGTCGAAGCGCGCCTTCAGCTCCACCACCGCGGTCACGGTCTTGCCGGCATCCGCGGCCTCCATCAGGGCACGCACGATCGGGCTGTCGTTGGAGGTGCGGTAGAGCGTCCACTTGATGGCCATGACGTTGGGATCGGCCACCGCCTGGCGCAGGAGCTGCACCACAACGTCGAAGGATTCGTAGGGGTGGTGGACGATAAGGTCCTTCTTGCGGATGGCCGCGAAGCAGTCGCCGTTGAACTCGCGCAGCCGCTCCGGGAAGCGGATCGTGAAGGGCTTGAAGACCAGGTCGGAGCGCTCGGGGACAATGAGCTGCGAAGTGTCGGCCAGCCCCAGCATGCCGTCCTTGATGAACACCCCGTCGTCGCGGATGTCGAGCTCCTGCACGACGAAGCGTCTCAGCCGCGAGGGCATCTGTCCGTCAATCTCGAGCCGGATCACGTGGCCGCGGCGGCGGCGCTTCAGCGCGGTCTCGTAGAGGGCTACGAGATCCTCGGCCTCCTCCTGGACCTCGATGTCGCTGTCGCGCAGCACGCGGAAGGCGCCCTGGCTGCGGGCCATGAAGCCTGGGAACAGCTGGGTGATGAACATGCCGATCGCCGACTCGATGCGGATGAACCGGGCCGCAGGCCGGCTGCCGTCCTGGGTGGCCTCGTCCGCCGGCAGCCGGATGAAGCGCGCCAGCTGGCTCGGGATAGGCAGGAGCGCGTGCATGGTCTTGCCATCGCGCTGGCGGCGCAGCTCCACACCCACGGTGAGGGCGCGGTTCTGGATGAACGGGAACGGGTGCGCAGGATCGACGGCGATGGGTGTCAGGATCGGCAGGTGCCGGGCCAGGAAGTGCTTCTCCAGCCAGGTTCTCTCGGCCTGCAGCAGCTCCTTGGGCTCGACGATGACGATGCCGACTGTGGCGAGCTCGGCTTTCAGCGCGTTCCAGCAGGCCTGCTGGTCGTTGACGAGGCCCGCGGCGAAACGGTTGATCTCGGTGAGCTGCTGGGCGGGGGTGAGGCCGTCCTGGCTCGGCTGCACCACGCCGGCGCCGAGCTGGCCGTAGAGCCCAGCCACGCGCACCATGTAGAACTCATCGAGGTTGGACGCCGAGATGGAGAGGAACCGCAACCGCTCCAGCACCGGATGGCGCTCATTCTGCGCCTCCTCCATGACCCGGCGATTGAACTGCAGCCACGACAGCTCCCGATTGTAATAGCGCGCAGCCCCGAGCGGCACCGGCGCCGGGGCCGGCTCGACGGCGGTCAGGTGTCGCGGGGCTCCTTTCAGTCTCGCTTTGCTCATGCGCCTTCCTGCAGTGCTGGTCGTGCTTCGCGCCTGGCCATCGTGGCAATCCTACCACAGGCCAAAGGGCCATGAAGCACACGCCTGCGAAACTACCATGAAGGTGGCGCAGGTCGCCCGACGGCCTGGCGCAGCGTACCGGTCGGGCCAAAAAGGAACCTGTCGCGGACGCTCAAGACCATGCTCTCCGCTCGGGAAACAGCGCGACGGCGCCGCGGCGCCCGAGGAGGAAAAATGGGAAGGGAGAGATTGCTTTGCTGTGGCCTGGGTCCCGGCCTTTCCCTTGCTCGCTTCGCGCAAGCGGCGCCGGATGACGGAAAGGCGATTCACCTTGCCGCCGCGCTGAAGGTGCTTGTGGCGCCTGATGCTCGATGAAGCGACGGAACGCATCTCGGCCACGGAAATCCGGCGCGACCTTGCAGGAATTGTCAGCAAATCTTGAAGGTCCACGTAACGAGTTCACGATCTACTCGTGCGCCCCCGGAGGCGCGCCCGCCACGTGGGCCAGCACCTCCGCCGCCAGCGCCCGCGTGACCTTGCGGTGGGCGGCCATGGCGGCCCGGTCGACCTCGGCGACGAGGGTGGCGGCGGCCTCCATGGAGCGCTCCATGCGCAGCGCGATGTAGGCGATGACGCCGGGCTCAACGACCAGCTGACGGTCGGAGAAGTGCTTGACCAGCACGGCCTTGAGCAGGGCCTCGTCGGGCGGCTCGATGGCCACCAAGGGGAGGGCCCTGAGGCGTGAGCGCAGGTCAGGGAGGCTCACCTCCAGCTCGCCGGGCGGCGTGCGGGAGGTGAGCAGCATCGAGAGCTTGTGCTCGCGCACCAGGTTGAGGAGATGGAACAGCGCCCGCTCGTCGGCAATGCCGGCGTGAAGGTCCTCCACCAGCAACGCGCGGTGCGAGGCTGCGGCCGGCACGTCGGCCTCGCACAGAGCGGGCGCCTGCAGCCGCGCCGCGCCGGACTTCAGGCGCCACACGTTGCCGAGGTGGGTCTTGCCGGCGTGCGGCGGCGCTACCACCGCCACGGACGCCTGGGGCCAGTGGGGCCACAGGTCGATCATGTCGGCGGCGGCCCGGTTGGAGGGGCTGATGAGGAAATCGTGCACGCCGAGAGCGGCGCGGTGCGGCAGGTCCAGGAGGAGTTGCTCCGAGGCTGTGCTCACGATGCTGTTCCGGCCGGCAAGGTTTCAGGTGATAGGGGCCAGGTTTCAGCGAGCACCTGGCCGCCGAGAACATCGTGCCTGCAACCTGACACCTGAAACCTGCAACCTGAAACCTTCATTCCCCGGACTCGTTGCCCCCGAAGCCCGCCATATGTCTGACCCATAGCTGCAGATAGGCGGCGAGCGACAGCGCCGTCGAGACCCCCGTGATCCATACCAGCACCTCCCGCGTCAGGGCGAGCCCGGCGTCGAATGCGTTGTCGCCGAGCACGGTCGTGGCCAGGACCAGCTGGGCCGCCGTGTTGATCTTGCTGACGTTGAGCGGCTTGATGACGAAGGGCCGGTCCACCAGCCACGACAGCAGGACGGCAAGCAGGATCAGGATGTCGCGGCTGACCACCCCGATCACCAGCCAGAGGGGAACCTGCGCGCTGACCGCCAGGGCGATGTAGATGCTGACGATCAGGATTTTGTCGGCCAGCGGGTCGAGATAGGCGCCAAGCTCGCTCGTCCACTTGAAGCGCTTGGCCAGGTAGCCGTCGACGGCATCGCTGACGCCGGCCGCCAGGAACGCGAAGAACGCAATCCGCGGGTGGTTGTTGAGGAGCAGCCAAAAGATCACCGGAACGCTCATGACGCGCCCCAGCGTTATGAAGTTTGGAATGTTGCTATGCACGGCACATACGTAGCTTGAAGCCCGCGTTGAGGCCCGTCTTGAGGCCCGTCTCGAGGAAGGCAGAGCGAGCCGCCAGGGAGACCGAGACGCCGAAACGCCCGGGAAAATCGCAACTTCGCAGCCGTCGAAGCCGGGCACAGGTGCCCGGCGGACCTACGGCAACGAGAGCACCCAGGTCCCGCCGTTGCTGCGCAGGCTGAGACCCCGCTGTGCCAATTCCGCCGCCAGGCGCTGGGCCCCGTCGGCATAGCGCAGCGTCACGCGTGCGCCGCGGGCAGACAGCCCTGCTACGTCCAGCTCCTCCACGCCCGGCGTGCCGCTGAGCTTGCGGCTGATGTCCTGCCATTCCGTCATGCCGCGAAATTCGACCGATATCAGAAGATCCGTATCACCCCCGCCCGATGTCCCGGCCACCGACGCGCCGCTGCCGCGCGCGTTGACCGCTTTCCAGCGCCCCTCGAGCGTGCGCAAGCCCACCACGGCCGCCAGCTCGCGCGCGTAGCCGGGGTCTGCAGCGTCTACCCGGTACTGGCGCCTGAGGAAGAGCGGACCGACAGCATCCCTTCCGGCCAGCGTGACCGCGAGGCGGCCGGTTGCCGCATCGGGCTCGGTCGCGGCCAGGAGCACGCGCTCTGTCTTATAGAGGATAGCGAGCGAGCGGGTTGCGCCGGGGTCGCCCGCGATCACAGCCGCGATCGTGGCCGGGGCCACGTCCTTGCGCAGCGCCTCGATCTTGATGGGCGTGAGCGAGTTCTCCAGGTCGAGCCCCCGCCAGTTGTTGGTCCACGCCGCCTGCTCGCTGGCCGGCGCCGGCCCGCCCCCGGCCTGGGATACGGGGATGAGAACGGTGACCGGCGCCTGGTCGTCGGTGAACGGGATGCCCTCGCGGCGCAGCAGGTCGCGCACGGACTTGGGGCGGAAGGCGAAATCGTAGTTGGCGAGATACTCGGTGGCCGAGTTGCGCTCGGAGCGGACGCGCACGCTGTCCACCAGCTCCGCCGCCTCCACCGAGGCGAACTGCTTGGCGCGGTGAAAGGCCGTGACCGGCATCAGCCGTTTCAGGAGCGAGCGGAACGCGGCCTGCTGGCCGTCCGCCAGGGCCTTCTGCTTGGCCGCCACGGCGTTCTCGGCCACGGCCTCCACCGGATAGTTGGCGACTGTGTAAACCTTATCGGCGGCCTTGGCGGTGCTGGGCGCGGCCAGTCCCAGGGCGGCAGCGGCCACAAGGAGCGCCGGCCATCGACCCAAGCTTCGCCTCCAGCCTTGCATTCCGCCCATCCTGCCCAGCTTCCCCCGCCCCCGCTTTCCCCGCATCTCGCCGCCACCCTACCGATTCCGGCCCAAGTCTGCTATGCCCGCTTCTGCCGGCCGTATTGGGGCGAAAATTGGGAACCCGTGCAAGGCCCAGCAGGGGCCATGACCGGGAGCTGGATGGCAAACCGACGAATGAGCCGCCCGCCCGTCTCATACCGCGACTCCGGCGTCGATATCGACGCCGGCAATGCCTTGGTAAAGGCCATCAAGCCGCTGGCCGCCGCCACGCGCCGGGCAGGCGCCGAGGCCGATCTCGGCGGCTTCGGCGGGCTGTTCGACCTGAAGCTGGCAGGCTTCAAGGACCCGATCCTGGTGGCGGCCAACGACGGCGTAGGTACCAAGCTCAAGGTCGCCATCGAGTCGCGGCAGCACGACACGGTCGGTATCGACTTGGTCGCCATGTCGGTCAACGACCTGCTGGCACAGGGTGCCGAGCCGCTGTTCTTCCTCGACTACTTCGCCTGTGGAAAACTCGACGTGGAGGTGGCGCGGGCAGTGGTCGCGGGCATCGCCGAGGGCTGCCGGCAGGCCGGCTGCGCACTGATCGGCGGCGAGACCGCCGAGATGCCCGGCATGTACGCCGGCGACGACTATGACCTCGCCGGCTTCGCCGTCGGCGCCGTGGAGCGTGGCGCGCTGCTGCCGCGTGGCGACACGGCCGTGGGCGACGTGCTGATCGGGCTGCCGTCGTCGGGCGTGCACTCCAACGGCTACTCCCTGGTGCGGCGGCTGGCGGCGGACGCCGGACTGGGCTGGGACGCGCCGGCACCTTTCGTTGCGGCGCGTACGCTGGCCGAGGCGCTGCTGGAGCCGACGCGCATCTACGTCAAGCCGGTGCTGAGCGCCATCCGCGAGACCGGCGCCGTCAAGGCGCTGGCCCACATCACCGGCGGCGGCCTGTCGGAGAATGTGCCGCGCGTGCTCCCCGACGGGGTCGCCGCCCACATCGACCTCGGCGCATGGCAGGCGCCGGCCGTGTTCGGGTGGCTGATGCAGGCCGGTGCCCTCGACGAGGCGGAGATGCTCCGCACCTTCAACTGCGGCATTGGCATGGTGATCGTCGCAGTGCGCGACGGCGCCGATGCCGTACTGCGCGCGCTGCAGGCCGCTGGCGAAGCCCCCATCCGCATCGGCGAGCTGGAGGCCGGCCGCGGCGTCAAGTCACCGGCCAAGGGCAGGGGCGAGGCGGAGGCCGTGCGCTACTCGGGCCGGCTGACATTCGTGTGAGGCCCCGCCCATGAAACTTGCGCCGCGCGGATCCGCTCTCCCCGCTTGCGGGGAGAGAGCCAGGGTGAGGGGCAGCAATGGACGCCGACGCCGGAGCGCCTGGCTGCCCCTCACCCCGACCCTCTCCCCGCACTGTTGGAGCGCGTGGAGAGGTCGGCGATGCGCGGGGAAAGGGGGGCTTGCGCCATGAAAAAGCGCGTCGGCATCCTCATTTCCGGGCGCGGGTCCAACATGATGGCGCTGGTGCAGGCGGCGCGGGCGGCGGACTATCCGGCCGAGATCGCATCCGTCATCTCCAGCGCGCCCGATGCGCCGGGGCTGGCCTGGGCCAAGGCGCAGGGCCTGACAGCGTGCGCGATCGACCACAAGGCTTTCCCCAGCCGCGAGGCCTTCGACGCGGCCGTCCATGCAGCCCTCACCGATGCCGGCGTGGAGCTGATCGCGCTGGCGGGGTTCATGCGCATCCAGTCCGCGGGCTTTGTTGCCCAATGGGAAGGGCGACAGCTCAACGTCCACCCCTCGCTGCTGCCGCTGTTCAAGGGTCTCCACCCGCATCGTCAGGCTCTGGCGGCCGGCGTAAGAATTTCCGGCTGCACGGTGCATTTTGTGACACCTGAGATGGACTCGGGTCCCATTGTGGCACAGGCGGCCGTGCCCGTGCTCGACGGCGACACGACGGACAGCCTCGCCGCGCGCGTGCTGACCGCAGAGCATCGGCTCTATCCGCATGCCCTGGCGCTGGTGGCCTCCGGACGCGCCAGGATCGAGGGCAACCGGGTACAGATCGACGCACGGCTCGATGCACGGGCGCACCCGGACGGCTGCCTCCTTTCTCCACAACCCTAACGGTTGGTAAAGGCCGGCCACACCCCGTTAGGAAAGCGTCTACGCCGCAGGACCTGGGGCTGGACAGAGGCGCGGGGGCAGTCTACCAGACGCCCTAAGCCCTGGAATTCAGAGGGACCACCGGGAGGATGCACGCGGGACGCGGGCGGAAGCTTTCGCGCCGCGTGTCTTGTTTTGCGTTGGCGACCTTTGGCATTGGCAAGACCAAGTTCCAAACCAAGCCCCATGCCTCTGCGGAGCGCGATGAGATGACTGCCGCCCATTCCCCGGAAGGGTCCCCTGATCGTGCCCACATCCATGAGCTGGGCGAGGAATCCTCCGTCTGGTTCACGCTCACGCCCCTGCTCAAGGGGCCGAGCAACCCGCTCACCATCCTCATGCAGATGGCCGACCGCTACGGCGGCGTCATCCCGGTCAACATGGGCAACCAGCGCATCGTGCTGCTGACGGCGCCGGAGCACTTCAAGCGCGTCCTGGTGACGAAGCCCGATGACTACATCAAATACTTCGACGGCCTGAAGCCGATCTTCGGCAAGTCCATGATCACCCACGACGGCGCGCTGTGGCAGAAGATCCGCATGCCGCAGCAGCCGGCGTTCCACCCGGACATGTTTGCCGAGTACATCCCCTATTTCCTGGCCGCGATCCGCACCAAGATGGAGGCCTGGGGGAGGCTGGCCGAGACCGGCGAGACGGTGGAGATGGTGGAGCAGACCTGGACGCTGGCCGCCGACATGATCTGCAAGGCGCTGTTCGACCGGGACATGCCCTTCAACCCGCACTTCGTGTTCAAGTGTGTGAAGACCTACACTGACGTGATGAACCACAAGTCGATCCGCCTCAAGAAGGTGGCCGGCGAGGAGTTCGAGATCACCGAGGAGGACGCCGCCAAGGCGATGGAGACGTGGGGTGGCGTTCCGCCGGAGGTGATCGCCGCAGATCCCAGGGAGATGCGCGAGCGCACTCTGCTGAAGATGATCGAGGCTGCGGTGGCCGATCCGTCGATCCCCGAGTTCGACCAGCAGCAGGCCGTGGACGAGCTCAAGCAGTACCTGTGGGCCGGCACCGAGACCACGGCGCTGACGCTGGCCTGGGCGCTGTACTTGACCGCGAGGCAGCCCGAGGCGGCCGAGCGCATCCGCCGCGAGGGCGAGGCTGTGTACGGCGATCGCGAGCCCACGGCGGCGGACTATTCCGCGCTGGCCTATACCCGCGCCGTGATCCAGGAGACCATGCGCCTCTATCCGCCGATCTGGATGCTGATCCGGGTGGCGGCCAAGGCCGACGAGATCGACGGCAAGGAGATCCGTCCCGGCGACCGCGTGGCGCTGTTCGCCTACGGCACCCACCACAATCCCAAGTACTGGGAGGCGCCCGAGGAGTTCCGCCCCGAGCGCTGGATGGCCGAGGGCGGCAAGAAGCGCACCCCTGCTCCCTACACCTACCTGCCGTTCGGCGGGGGAAAACGCAGCTGCATCGGCGGCGCCATGAGCCAGGTGGAGAACACGCTGGCCCTGTCGATTTTGCTGCGCCGCTTCCGCCCGGAGTATGTCGGGGTGGAGCCGCCCGGCATCAACGCGACGGTGACGCTGACGCCCAAGGGTGGCCTGCCGTTCAAGATCCGTGCGCTGAGCTGAGACCGCGCCGCCCGGTCTCCCTCTCCCCGCAAGCGGGGAGAGGGTAGGGGTGAGGGGCAGCAAAGAGGCTCCAGCTCTTCAACAGGTCCCATGGACGCGAGACGACGCTGGCACAATTACCCCTTCTTGGCCTCGTGCAGATACCAGACGAAGGCTTCAGTATTGGAGCTGAACGTTTGGAGTTCGTCTCCATGCTGCTCCACGTGTCATAGTTTCGCATCGTCGGCAAACTCGGGTGTGTAGTTCGGCGTTACGCCGTGGTTGGCCAGAATTGACGTATGTCACTCGAGGCCCTAAACTGACACACATGGAGAAGACCCAGGTCTATCTGCCCAAGGAAGAGCTTGATGCACTGCGCGAGGCTTCCGCGCGGTCAGGGCGGAGCGTAGCGGACATCATACGCGAGGCTATCCGCCAGGTCGTGCTGAAGCCGCAGACCTCGGGTCCGGTCGCCATTTGGGACGGAAAGCCAAAGCGCACGTCCGTCGATCACGACAGCGTTTACGATGAGCCCTGATGCGACAGGGGCAGGCGGTCTTTGTCGACAGTGGCGCGTGGATCGCTCTTGCCCTGTTGCGCGACCCGCTGCACCAGAAAGCGCGCGAGCAGTGGGATCGGCTGCAGAGCGCCGGCGCCCGGCTTCACACCTCGGTGCCTGTGGTCATCGAGACCTTCACGTTCCTCGACCGCAACGCTAATCGCGATGTGGCGTTGGCGTGGAGGGACTCGATTTATCGGCCCGGCGTCGTAAAGATCCTGCCATGTGAGCTCGGCGATCTGCAGCAGTCCTGGGACCATTTTCAACGTGCCGACCTGCACAAGCTGTCGGCTGTCGATGCAACGAGCTTCACCATCATGAAGCGGGTGCGCATCAGGATTGCCTATACGTTCGATCATCACTTCGCCGCGGTGGGATTCAGGTTGGTTCCTTAGCAACGGCGGAGCATACCTCGGTCGCGTCGGGCGTGGCGCCGGGCTGCTTTGCCCCAGGTACCAGTGTGTGGAACGAGGGCGGATCCCAGCGTCCTCATTTGAAACTCCCCTGTTGCGCCACAGTCATAGCTCCGCCGTTCAATACCTGATTGGATGGCGGCAGATGTTCTTGGGGGGACACGATGCCGTCTGCGTTGCGGATTGTTGCCGTCACCTGCGCCGCTCTGCTGCTCGGGGCGATGCTGTCGGGGTGTGGGACGACGGGTGCAGAGAACGCCTCGCAGATGGACAAGTCGCTGCCACGGTCGCACGCCCGGCTCCAGATCCATCGGGAGGGCGTCGTGGGCGCGGCGGTGCCGGCCCGCATTCTGATCGACGGACGCGAGGTCGCCAGCCTGGGCGTTGGGGGGTCCACCGTGCTGGACGTTCCGGCCGGCTCGCGCAAGATCGTCGTCGACTCCTGGGGCCACCCCAACGTCTATACGCTGCCCCTGGCAGCCAAGCCCGGCACGCTCTACAAGCTGGAGGTCTCCGTACGCGGCGAGGCCTTCGTGGCCGGCATGTTCGGCCTGGTGGGCATGATGGTGGAGGCCGCGGCCAACGAGAACGGCGGCAGCTTCCAGATTCGCGTCGTTGACTCACAGCCGCTGCGGCGCTGATCGCTGCCGTCAGGGGCGCGCAAGGGGGCCGACCGCGATATACCCGTCATCCCGGAAGCCGAGCCGAAGGCGAGGCTATCCGGGACCTCCCTCCGCGAGTCGAACACGCGAGGTCCCGGCTCGAAGCGCTGCTCGCCTATGGCTCGCATCGCTTCGGCCGAGATGACGGGTGGTCTCCTCAGAACAGACCCTCGATCTGCCCCCGCTCGTTCAGCTTGATGAAGTCGGCGGAGGGCACCCGCGGCAGGCCAGGCATGGTCATGATCTCGCCGGTGATGGCGACGATGAACTCGGCGCCGGCCGACAGACGCAGCTCCCGGATCGGCACGATGTGGCCGGTAGGCGCGCCCTTCTTGTTGGCGTCGGTCGAGAACGAGTACTGGGTCTTCGCCATGCAGATCGGCAGGTGGCCGTAGCCGGCGGCCTGCAGCTCCTTGAAGCGGGACTCCACGGAGGCATCGCAGGCGATGTCGGCGGCGCGGTAGATCTCGGTGGCGATGGTCTTGACCTTGTCGCGCAGCGGCATCTCGTCCGGGTACAGCGGCTTGAACTTGGACTGGCCGCTTTCCGCAAGATCGACGACGTGATGCGCCAGCGCCTCGGTGCCCTTGCCCCCGTCGGCCCAGTGCGTGCACAGGAACGCCTTAGCGCCGGCGCTCTCGGCCGCCTTCATGACCTCGGCGATCTCCTTGTCGGTGTCGGTGATGAATTTGTTGATGGCCACCACCGGCGGCACGCCGAACTTGCGCACGTTCTCCAGGTGGCGGATCAGGTTCGAGCAGCCCTTGGCAACGGCGTCGACGTTCTCGTTCTTGAGGTCGTCCTTGGCCACGCCGCCGTGCATCTTGAGCGCGCGCACGGTGGCCACGATCACCGCTGCCGCCGGATTGAGGCCGGCCTTGCGGCACTTGATGTCGAAGAACTTTTCGGCTCCGAGATCGGCGCCGAAGCCGGCCTCGGTCACCACGTAGTCGCACAGCTTGAGCGCGGTCTTGGTGGCGAGCACCGAGTTGCAGCCGTGGGCGATGTTGGCGAACGGACCGCCGTGGATGAACACGGGGTTGTTCTCCAGCGTCTGCACCAGGTTCGGCATCAGCGCGTCCTTCAAGAGGACGGTCATGGCGCCGTCGCCCTTGATGTCGCGCGCCAGGATCGGCTTGCGGTCGCGGGTGTAGCCGATGACGATGTTGCCGAGCCGGCGCTCGAGGTCCTTGAGATCCATGGCGAGGCAGAGGATCGCCATCACCTCCGAGGCCACCGTGATGTCGAAGCCGTCCTCGCGCGGGAAGCCGTTGGCGGTGCCGCCCAGCGAATTGACGATCGAGCGCAGGGCGCGGTCGTTCATGTCGAGCACGCGCCGCCAGGCGACGCGGCGGGCGTCGAAGCCCAGCGCGTTGCCCCAATAGATGTGGTTGTCCAGCAGCGCCGAGAGCAGGTTGTGGGCGCTGGTGATGGCGTGGAAGTCGCCCGTGAAGTGGAGGTTGATGTCCTCCATCGGCACCACCTGGGCGTAGCCGCCGCCAGCCGCGCCGCCCTTCACGCCGAAGCACGGCCCCAGCGAGGGCTCGCGCAGGCAGCTCATGGCGCGCTTGCCGATGCGGTTGAGGCCGTCGCCGAGGCCCACCGTGGTGGTGGTCTTGCCCTCGCCGGCCGGCGTCGGCGTGATGGCCGACACCAGGATCAGCTTGCCGTCCCTGTTGCTCTGGGACTTGTTGATGAAGTCGAAGGACACCTTGGCCTTGTAGGGCCCGTAGTTCAGCAGCGCGTCGGCCGGGATGCCGACCTTGCTGCCGACCTCGCCGATCGGCCTCATCTTCGCCTCGCGGGCGATCTCGATATCGGATTTGACACTCATAGGCTTCTGTTTCCCTCCTGCGAGATCACGCAGACGTTTGAACATGGGAGTGCATTTCAGGCTTTGGGTGCAGGCTTGTCGAAGGTGTCGCCGGCGCTCACGCCTGCGGTCTTCGCCCATTCCGCGGCGGCCACCTTCTTGCCGTCCGCGCCGCGCACGCGCTTGGCGAGGATGGCCCCACCCTGGGCGGCAATCGTCATGCCCTGGTCGTTGACGGCCAGCACGGTGCCGGCCGCACCGTCGCCGGCTACCTTCGCGGAGTCGAAGACGTCCACCTTGGCACCTTTGATGGTGCTCCAGGCGCCCGGCGCCGGATTGGCGGCGCGGATCAGGTTGTAGACCTCCGCCGCCGGCTTCGACCAGTCGATCTCGGCCACCTCCTTCTTGAACCAGCCCTCGTAGGAGCCGTCGGCGAGGTTCTGCGCGTGCTTGAGCCTGACGCCGGCACGAACCAGCTCCAGCCCCTCGATCATGGCATCGACGCCCATGGGGAAGAGCTTCTTGAAGTACACGTCGCCCAGCGTCTCGTCGGGGCCGACCTCCACCGACTTCTGGATCAGGATCGGACCTTCATCCAGGCCCTCGTTGGGCCAGAAGATGGTGAGGCCCGTGCGCGTCTTGCCCCAGGCGATCGGCCAGTTGATGGACGACGGCCCGCGGTGCGCCGGCAGCAGCGAGGGGTGATACTGGAAGGTGCCGTACGTCGGCGTGTCCAGCACCGGCTGCGGCACGAACAGGAGCACGTAGGCCATCATGCAGACGTCCGCGTTGAACGACTTCATGAGCTCCAGCGCCTCGGGCGTCTTCCAGCTCTTGGGCTGGTGGACAGGCAGCCCCTTCTCCTTGGCGAAGACCTTGAGCGGGTCCTCCGGCCGGCCGGACTTGTCGGGCGCGCAGCACACCGCCACGACATTCTCATTGCGCTCCAGCAGCTTCTCCAGGACCGCCTTGCCGAAGGCCTCCTGTCCATGCACGACGATCCGCATCGCGGGTTTCCTCTCTGTCGGGTCCCCTCTCCCCGCTTGCGGGGAGAGGGTTAGGGTGAGGGGCAGCAGCAATCGCCGACGTCGGAGTGTGCCGCTGCCCCTCACCCCGACCCTCTCCCTATGCCCGAAGAGGGCATAGGGAGAGGGAGCCTCACTCCGCCGCTGCCTTCTTGACGGCCGCGGTCGCGCCGGCCGCGGCCAGCGCCCGCATGTCGTCCGCCGAGTAGCCGAGCTCGGCCAGCACCTGGTCGGTGTGCTCGCCCAGAAGCGGCGAGCGCTCCACCACGGTCGGGCTGGCGGACAGCTTGATGGGGTTGCCCACCGACAGGTACTTGCCGCGCGTCGGGTGGTCCACCTCCACCATCGTGCCGGTGGCGAACAGCGACTTATCCTCCGCGATCTCCTTCATGGAGAGGATCGGCCCGCAGGGGATGTCCTTCTCGTTGAGGATCGCCATGGCCTCGAACTTGGTCTTGGTCATGGTCCACTGCTCGATGCGGGCGAAGATCTCGTTGAGGCGCGGCAGGCGCGCGGGCGGCTTGGCGTAGTTGGGGTCGGTCTTCCAGCCGGGCTCGCCGATGATGTCGCAGATCGCCTCCCACACCGGCGCCTGGGTGATGAAATAGAGGTAGGCGTCGGGGTCGGTCTCCCACCCCTTGCACTTGAGGATGCGTCCCGGCTGGCCGCCGCCGGAGTCGTTGCCCGCGCGCGGCACCGCCACGCCGAACGGCACGCCCTCGCCGTACTGGCTGTACTCCGTGAGGGGACCTTTCGCGAGGCGCTGCTGGTCCCGCATCTTGACGCGCGCGAGGTTCAGCACGCCGTCCTGCATGGCGCAGGTGACGCGCTGACCCTTGCCCGACATGGTGCGGTGGTAGAGGGCGGTGACGATCCCGAGCGCCAGGTGCAGGCCGGTGCCGCTGTCGCCGATCTGGGCGCCCGTCACCAGCGGCGGGCCGTCACGGAAGCCGGTGGTGGAGGCGGAGCCGCCGGTGCACTGCGCCACGTTCTCGTAGACCTTGCAGTCCTCGTACGGGCCGGGGCCGAAGCCCTTGACCGAGGCGTAGATCATGCGCGGGTTGAGCTCCTGGATGCGCTCCCAGGTGAGGCCCATGCGATCAAGCGCGCCCGGCGCGAAGTTCTCGACCAGCACGTCGCAATGCTTCACCAGCCGCTCCAGGATCTCCATGCCCTTCTTGTTCTTGCTGTCGATGGTGATCGACCGCTTGTTGTGGTTCAGCATGGTGAAGTAGAGGCTGTCCGCGTTGGGCACGTCCTGCAGCTGCCCGCGCGTGATGTCGCCAACGCCGGGCCGCTCGACCTTGATCACGTCGGCGCCGAACCACGCCAGCAGCTGCGTGCAGGTCGGACCCGACTGGACGTGGGTGAAGTCGAGGATGCGAACGCCTTGCAATGCTTTGCCCATGCCTGTCTCCCTTCTTGTCTCATTGGCAGGGCTCTCCGGCCTTGCCTTAGATCTGCTGAACCATGCCATCGGCGAACTCCCCACGTTGTTCTCGCCGAGCTTCAGACGGCTGCCCGGCCCGGTGTTGTTCCGCTTCTGTGTCTCATCTCCGCAGGTGGCGATGGAGTGGCGTAGGGCGGGTTAGCGCGTAGCGCGTAACCCGCCATCTTGCGCCGGCGACACGCCGCGACGCCCAATCGCGATGGGCAACGGATCGCTCCGGTGCCGGCCCATGCGTGAGCTTGCAAGCGGTACGCGACATGCTGCCACTCTTCTGTTGCCAAATGGCGGGTTACGGCCTTCGGCCTAACCCGCCCTACGATTTCTCTTACGCCTTCTTCTTCAGCGCGCTCTGCGGATTGAGGTTGCCGATGCGGCCAGACTCGCTGCCCGCCTTCGGATCGATGACCGCGTTGATCAGTGTCGGCTTGCCTGAGTCCATCGCCGCATTGACGGCGCGCTTGAGCTCGTCCGGCGAGGTGGCATTGACGCCGACGCCGCCGAACGCCTCGATCATCCTGTCGTAGCGGGCACCCTTGACGAACACGGTGGTCGCGGGGTCCGAGCCCGCCGTGTTGACGTCGGTGCCGCGGTAGATGCCGTCGTTGTTGAACACGACCACGCAAACCGGGAGCTGGTAGCGGCAGATGGTCTCGATCTCCATGCCGGAGAAGCCGAACGCCGAGTCGCCCTCCACGGCGAGCACCGGCTTGCCGGTCTCGACCGCCGCGGCAATGGCGTAGCCCATGCCGATGCCCATGATGCCCCAGGTGCCGACATCGATGCGCTTGCGCGGCTGGTAGACGTCGATGATACCGCGGGCGAGATCGAGGGTGTTGGCGCCCTCGTTGACGAGGATGGCGTCGGGCCGCTCTTTGACGATGGTGCGCAGCACGCCGAGCGCGCCGTGATAGTCCATCGGCACGTTGTTGTTCATCAGCCGCGGCGCCATCTTGGCCACGTTCTCCTCGCGCTTGGCGGTGACGGCCTTGACCCAGTCGGCGGGAGGCGGCGCCCAGCTTCCACCCATCTCATCGAGCAGCGCGGTCACGCACGAGCCGATGTCGCCGACCACGGGCGCGGCGATCTCGACGTTCGAATCCATCTCCTTCGGCTCGATGTCGACCTGGATGAATTTCTTCGGCGCGTCGCCCCAGGTCTTGCCCTTGCCGTGCGACAGGAGCCAGTTGAGGCGCGCGCCGACCAGCATCACCACATCGGAGTCCTTCAGCACGGTGGAGCGCGCCGCGCCGGCGCATTGGCGGTGCGTGTCGGGCAGCAGCCCCTTGGCCATGCTCATGGGCAGGAAGGGCGCACCGCTCTTCTCGACGAACGCCTTGATGGCGTCGTCGGCCTGCGCGTAGGCCGCGCCCTTGCCCAGGATGATCAGCGGGCGCCTGGCGCTCTTCAGGACATCCAACGCCCGCTTCACCGAGTCCTTGGAAGGAATCTGCGCGGGCGCCGGGTCGATCACCTTCACCAGCGACTTGGCGCCGGCCTCGGCGTTCATCACCTGGCCGAACAGCTTTGCCGGCAGGTCGAGGTAGACGCCGCCCGGCCGCCCGGAGACGGCGGCACGGATGGCGCGTGCCACGCCGATGCCGATGTCGGCAGCGTGCAGCACGCGGAATGCCGCCTTGCAGAGCGGCTTGGCGACGGCGAGCTGGTCCATCTCCTCGTAGTCGCCCTGCTGCAGATCGACGATCTCGCGCTCGGAGGAGCCGGAGATCAGGATCATGGGGAAGCAGTTGGTGGTGGCGTGCGCCAGGGCCGTGAGCCCGTTGAGGAACCCGGGCGCCGATACGGTGAGACAGATGCCGGCCTGCTTGGTCAGATAGCCCGCGATCGACGCGGCGTAGCCTGCGTTCTGCTCGTGGCGGAACGAAAGCACGCGGATGCCTTCGGCCTGCGACATCCGGAGAAAGTCGGTAATGGGAATGCCGGGGACGGCATAGATGGTTTTGATGCCGTTGAGCTTGAGCGCATCGATGATGAGATGGAAGCCGTCTGTCAGCTCCTGCTCTCCCGCCGTGCTCGTATCGATTGTGGTTGCCGACATTTGCCTGCCTCCCTTGAGAGTCTCTGCTTGTTCCCGTTCGGCCGGGCGCATCCGCGCACCGTCATCGGCCAGTGGCCGCCTGCCACCGCGCAGCCAACCAAAACCTCGCATCACCGCCCCTTCGCCATCACCGGCAACCGCCTTCGCACCCGACGTCCCAGAGCTCAATCCAGCGAGACGTGACGCTCGACATGCTCCCGCAGCCGCAGGGTGTGCTCGCGCACCACCCGCTCGGCGCGGTCGGCATCGCGCGCCTCCAGCGCGTTTACGATCTCCATGTGGTCCACGATCGACCGCTTGGCACGGTCCTGCTCGAAGATGGTGCGCTGCCGGATGGCACGCACATGGAAGAACAGCCCGTCCGTGATCTCGGCGATCAGCGGGCACTTGCCGAGCGCGATGATCGCCTGATGGAACTTGATGTTGGCGTCCGAGTACTCGCCCATCTTGGTGGCGATCTTGTCCTGCGAGAACTGGTCCACCAGCGTGTGCAGGCCCGCCAGCTCGCGGCCGCTCGCCTCCCTGGTGGCGAGCCGTGCCGCCATGCTCTCCAGTGCTGCCCAGACCGTGATCATGTCGAGGATCTCGGCCTTGGTCTTGCGCACGATGAAGATGCCGCGGCGGGCGACGATCTTCACGAGGCCCTCCTGGTCGAGCTGGGCGAGCGCCTCGCGCAGCGGCGTCCGGCTCACGCCAAACCGCTGCGACAAATCGCGCTCGTCGAGACGCAGCTCGGCGTCATCGGCGTAGATGTTCATGTTGGTGATCGCGGCCTTCAGCGCCTCGTAGGCGCGCGCCTTCAGGCTCAGGCCTTCGCCGATGGGGGCGATTTTCAGTTGCGTATCTGGCACGTCATTGCTCACTTAAGCGCCTCCAAACGATTGGCGCTTCGTGGTTTCTGGTATACCATACACCACAACCACTCTCGCAGCAAGGCGCGGCTTGCACACGGCGCACGGTCCCTGGAATCGGGGACGGATATTCAGCCTACTACGGAGCCAACTTTGTTGCGACGCGGCATCGCTCCGCAGGGGTCGTGACGCCGCGGGATCAAAACTGGATGTTGCGTTGGCGGGGCGTTTGGCACAATGTATACCAGACGCCGGGAATAATATTGGGGTAGCATCCCAACCGCAAAACCGGCGCCTGCTTGTGACGCGTTGGGGAAACGACGGGAAGGCACATTCGTGGACGAGATCAGCTCGCTCATCGGCGGCTTCAAAGTCGCCTTATCCTTCTACAACTTGGCCCTTATGCTGGTGGGCATCCTGCTGGGCGTCATCATCGGCGTCCTGCCGGGGCTGGGTGGCGCCAACGGGGTCGCGATTCTGCTCCCCCTCACGTTTGGCATGCCTCCAACCTCGGCCATCATCATGCTCTCCTGCATCTACTGGGGAGCGTTGTTCGGGGGTGCCATCACCTCGATTCTCTTCAACATTCCTGGCGAGCCGTGGTCGGTGGCTACAACCTTCGATGGTCATCCCATGGCCCAGAGGGGTCGCGCCGACGAGGCGCTGACGGCCGCGTTCACCTCCTCCTTCGTCGGCGCGCTGGTGGCGGTGATCGTCATCACCTTCCTCGCCCCGCTCATTGCCAGGTTCGCGCTGCAATTCGGGCCCGCCGAGTTCTTCTCGGTGTTCTTCCTGACCTTCGCGAGCTTCGTCGGCATGGGACGAGGCTCGCCTTTCAAGGTGCTCGCCTCCATGTGTCTCGGCTTTGCGCTGGGAGCGGTCGGCATGGACAAGATGACCGGCATCCTGCGCATGACCTTCGACCATGCGGAGCTACTGGCGGGCTTCGACTTCCTGATCGCCGTCATCGGCCTGTTCGGCATCGGCGAGATCCTCTCCTCCATGGAGAGCGGCCTCAAGTTCCAGGGCAGCCACGCGGTGATCCGGCTCAACGCCGTATTGCAGACCTGGAAGCAGCTCTTCAGGTACTGGGCCACCTCGATCCGCAGCTGCATCATCGGCTGCTGGATGGGCATCACCCCCGGCGGCGCCACGCCGGCGTCCTTCATGAGCTACGGCCTCGCCAAGCGCTTCTCCAAGAGGGGCAACAACTTCGGCAAGGGCGAGATCGAGGGCGTGGTGGCGCCGGAGACGGCGGCGCACGCGGCCGGCACAAGCGCGCTGCTGCCGATGTTGACACTGGGCATCCCCGGCTCTCCCACTGCCGCCGTGCTGCTGGGCGGCCTGCTGATCTGGGGCCTGCAGCCCGGACCGATGCTGTTCGTGGAGCAGAAGGAGTTTGTGTGGGGGCTGATCGCCTCCATGTATCTCGGCAATATCGTCGGCCTGATCGTGGTCCTCACCTGCGTGCCGCTGTTCGCCGCGATCCTGCGCGTGCCGTTCTCGATCATTGCGCCGGTTATTCTCGTGATCTGCGCGGTCGGCGCCTACACCGTCCACAACAGCATGTTCGACGTTTGGATGATGCTGGTGTTCGGCGTTGTGGGCTACACCTTCAACAAGCTCGGCTATCCGCTGCCGCCGCTGGTGCTGGCGATTGTGCTGGGCGACAAGGCTGAGGAGTCGTTCCGGCAGGCCATGCTGTCCTCGCAGGGTGCCTTGACGATCTTCTGGTCGAACTGGCTGGTGGGCTCGATCATGACGCTCGGCATGATCCTGCTATTCTGGCCGGCCGTCACCTGGCTGCTGGATAAGGTGCGCAGGACGAGCTCCCAACCGGTTCCGGCCCCCGCCGGAGCGGCGGTTGTGGACCGCGAGCGGTGACGGGGCCGCTCGCTACACGAGGCCCAAGGGCAGAAGCATAACCAAGGAGGAAAGAAAGAATGGTACCTCGCATTAGGAGTCGCCTCGCCGGGATCGGCGCGACTGCGCTCGGCCTCGGCGCCATGGTCGCGCCCCTGCTGATGCAGTCGTCGCCCGCTGCCGCACAGGCCTGGGAGCCGACCCGTCCCATCCAGTTCATCATCCCGGCCGGCACCGGCGGCGGCGCCGATCAGATGGCCCGCTTCATCCAGGGCGTGGTGGCCAAGAACAACCTCGCCAAGCAGCCCATCGTCACGCTCAACAAGGGTGGCGGCGCCGGTGCGGAAGGGTTCCTGGAGGTCAAGAAGACGGCGGGCGACCCACACAACATCATCATCACCCTGTCCAACCTCTTCACCACCCCGCTCGCCACCGGCGTGCCGTTCAGCTGGAAGGACCTCACTCCGGTCGCCATGCTGGCGCTCGACCAGTTCGTGCTCTGGGTACCGGCCGACGCGCCCTACAAGACCGCCAAAGAGTACATCGAGGCGGTGAAGGCCGGCGACGACAAGTCCTTCAAGATGGGCGGTACCGGCTCCAAGCAGGAGGACCAGATCATCACCGTGGCGCTGGAGAAGCTCACCGCGCCCAAGAAGTTCACCTACATCCCCTATGCCGGCGGCGGCGCGGTGGCCGTGCAGCTGGTTGGCAAGCACGTCAACTCCACGGTGAACAACCCCATCGAGGCCGTGTCGCAGTGGAAGGCCGGCGCGCTCAGGCCACTGTGCATCTTCGACGCCAAGCGTAGCGTCTACAAGGACAAGGTCACCGAGACGATGGCCTGGTCCGACATCCCGACCTGCATGGAGTCGGGGGTCAACACCGAGTACCAGATGCTGCGGGGCATCTTCATGTCGCCGGGCGTCAAGTCCGAGCACGTCGCCTACTACGTCGACCTGTTCAAGAAGGTGATGGCCACGGACGACTGGAAGCGGTTCATGCAGGATGGCGCCTACAACCAGACCTTCATGACCGGCGATCAGTTCAAGACCTGGGTGGCGGCCAACGACGCGCGCCATCATGACCTGATGAAGGAAGCGGGCTTCCTGGCGCCTGGCAAGTGATGCGCTGCTGGTCCCGGCGTCCGCTGCGGACGCCGGGACCGCAACGCCCGCCCAGGACCTCTGCACATCGAGAGAAGGTTTGATTGCGATGCATGAGAAGGACACCGGCGCCGACGACGGCCGGTCGCTGGTATCGAACCGTACGATGGAGATCGTCGTCGCCCTGCTGCTCTTGGGCGGCAGCTCCATCGTCCTCTACGACAGCCTGCGGCTGGGTGCTGGCTGGCAGGAGGGGATCGGGCCGGCGGCCGGCTATTTCCCCTTTTGGATCGCCCTGGTCCTTAGCCTTTCCAGTCTTGTGATCCTCGCCACGGCGATCCTGGGGCATGGCTCCGGCGAGGTGTTCGTTGCCCTGCGGCCGTTCGGCAGGGTGCTGGCGGTGCTGGTGCCGTCCCTGGTGTACGTGGCGCTCATCGGCGGCATCTCGCTCGGCCCCGTGGACGTGCCGGGACTCGGCATCTACGTGGCGTCGGCCATCTTCATCTTCGCCTTCATGCTGGTGGTGGGGCGCGAGGGCATCTTCAAGTCGGTCGGCGTCTCGATCCTGGTGCCGCTCGCCCTGTTCTTCATGTTCGAGAAGTGGTTCCTGGTCCCCCTGCCGAAGGGACCGCTGGAAATGTGGCTCGGCTACTGAGGCAGGCGTGCGGCGCGCAGGCTTCGGCCGCCGCCGCGCACCCGTCATCCAGGAGCGCCCCGCGTCATCGTCCCGGAAGCCGAGGGCCGGCACGTCCAAGGCTATCCGTTGCTTCCCGGGGGGACATCGCGCCCGCCGCCGTCCGGGCCGAGGCCCAGACCACGCAGCGCCCGATCGATATC
>Ga0075421_100000732_pt1 | contig 35874 bp, 25 predicted proteins | sample SoiMetdeltSBSDD5_FD_75292 | JGI IMG/M metagenome (GOLD analysis project Ga0075421, IMG submission 75292) | Bulk soil microbial communities from a Populus tree surrounding site in Tennessee, USA - Soil MetaG P. deltoides SBSDD5 | ecosystem: Environmental > Terrestrial > Soil > Tree plantation... | reverse complement strand
TCGATCACTATTTTCTTGTCCAACCGCGGGAAGATTGGACTTAGCTCGCCAAGGCTGCTACCGACTGGTAAGCCACCCCATTTGATTTCGTTGATCCGCTGCAACTTCAAGGGGATTTTCAATCCCAGCTGCTCCCAAACCCGCCGGCAGCTCTGGGGCAACACAGGAGTAAGCAAGACAGTGGCAATCCGGATGACCTCCGCCGCCGTGTAGAGGATGGTCGCCAAGCGCGGACGTTCCTTCGAATTGTCCGTCAACGCCCAAGGTGCACTTTCATTGAGATACCGATTGGCGCGAGCCAGCAATTCCCAAACCGACTCCAGTGCATTACTGAAGGCCAGATTGCCCATATGCGCTTGATATGTCTCGACGGTGGCCAGTGCCGTAGCCTCTACCTCTTTGTCGAGGCTCGTGCGACCTTCGATTGCCGATGGATAGGGCATGAGATTGCCAAAGTTCTTGGAGATCAGCGTGAGTGTCCTGGACACCAGGTTCCCATAATCGTTGGCCAGATCGCCGTTCACCCGCTGGATAAACGCCTCGTATGAGAACGTGCCATCAAGCCCGAAAGGGACTTCGCGCAACAGAAAATAGCGGACGGCGTCCGAACCAAAGTGGGTTAGCAGCACGTGAGGATCGATCACGTTGCCGCGCGATTTGGACATTTTCACTTCATCTTTCAGCCACCATCCGTGGGCAAAAACTTGCCTCGGCAGTTCGAGGCCGGCAGCCATCAAAAAAGCCGGCCAATATACGGTGTGGAACCGGATGATATCTTTACCCACGAGCTGAATCTGAGCTGGCCAGTATTTGTGAAACTGTTCAGAGGAGTTCTCGGCCCCAAACCCAATTCCGGTCAAATAGCCAACCAGCGCGTCAAACCATACGTAAATCACATGGTTTTTGTCACCGGGAACTGGGATGCCCCATTTCACCGACGTCCGGCTTATGGACAGGTCTTTCAACCCGCCGCTCACGAAATTCACGACCTCGTTTCGTCGCGAGACGGGCATAATGAACTTGGGATTCTTCTCGTAGTGGTCCAGCAGAGCCTGCTGGAAATCGGAGAGTCGAAAGAAATAGCTTTCTTCCGTGACCCGTTCAGTGGGCCGGCCGCATACTTCGCAGTTGGGCGGAGTGTTGCTCTCAGGCGCAAATAGGTTGCACGAAATGCAATACCAACCGGAGTACTCCCCTTTGTAGATGGCGCCGCTATCGAAGGCCCGCTTGAACACTTCCGCGGCACCAGCATAATGCCGGCTCTCAGTCGTCCGAATGAACTGATCGTATTCAATTCCCAGACGCGCCCAAAGCTTCTGATATTCTGCGGCGTTTCGGTCGGCCAGCTGTTTTGGAGTGATTTCCAGAGCAGCGGCCGCGCGTTCGATATTTTGCCCGTGCTCATCAGTGCCGGTCAGCAGACAAACGTCGTCGCCCAGCATCCTCCTAAAACGACTCAAGCAATCGGCAACTACTGTCGTGTAGGTGTGCCCTAGGTGCGGTTTGGCGTTGACATAATAGAGAGGTGTGGTCAAGTAGAACGTTCTCATAAGCTGATCGATCTGGTGCGAGGCCCGTCAAAGTCACGGCAAGAACATCATATCGCCGCACTTCCTAACGCGAAAGCTACTGACACTCGCTATCAGGGGCCCGACCGTGAGGGGAGCTGGTGAATCTGCGGGTCACTATTGATCGCTCCGGCGCAATGAAGCCTCACTCCAGTCCGGCAAACCAGCCTCCCCGGAATACTGGTTCAGGAATTCTTGAATCACCCGCGACTGCACCCACTTGAACGGAACAGTGTGCCTAGTCGCCGCCTGCCGGCAGTCCTCATATTCGGGAGAAAAGTTGACGATCTTGCCGTTTAACCTGGAGACTTTTACTCCAATCTTGCCGAATTTGGACTCGACGATGACGATGTCGCGTTCCAACACGCGACGTTGACTCAGACAAAAACGGACACCAATCGTTGTCGTCTCCTCAAAGATTTGGCTGGTCAAGGCTTCCTGAATATCGAGGGGCGCTATAACTGTTATGAGAAGACCGGGACGGTTCTTCTTCATCTGAACCGGAGTGGCAAAAACGTCCAAGGCGCCCGCTGCCATGAGCGTCTCCTGCAAATGGCCGAAGATCTGGGGATTCATATCGTCAATGTTGGCTTCAATCACCACAACCTCAGTGTCCGAACTTGAGGCCCGTTTTGATGTTTCCGCTTTTAGCAGGTCTCCCTGAACAACTCGGACCACGTTAGCTGTTCCTTTGAAGTCTTTGGTTCCAGCGCCGTAACCGATTTTCCGGATCTCTAGGTTCGGAATACCGCCAAACCCCTGCGCCAGCGTAGAAATAATCGCAGCGCCCGTTGGAGTGACCAGCTCGCCCACTACTTGATTGGAGTAGACCGGCAGATTCCTCAGAAGCTCGGCTGTCGCCGGGGCCGGAACGGGCATGGTGCCGTGAGCACACTCCACATAACCGCTGCCAACGTTCAAAGCTGAGCAGTAAATCTGCCTCACCCCCAGCACCTCGAATCCGATACAGGCTCCCACAATGTCGACGATGGCATCGATGGCCCCAACTTCGTGAAAATGAACTCTGTCAACGCTCGTTCCGTGGACGATCGCCTCTGCCTCCGCCAGCCGTCGAAAGATCCTGACAGCTGATTCCTTGATTTCCGGAAGCAGTCTACTATCCTGAATGATCTTCTCGATCATGGTCAGATTGCGATGGGCATGTTCGTGTCCTATCTCCACGTCAAACTTTGTGGCAGAGACACCTGCCTTGACTACCTTCCTGGCGCTGACAGAAAAGTTCTTCACACTCAGCTTGGCCAGCTCCGCATTCAATTGTTCGAATGGAAGCCCCAAATCCAGCAGACTTCCCAAAATCATATCGCCGCTGATGCCGGAAAAGCAGTCGAAGTAGATGGTGGTCATCTTCGCTTCCTGATCGCTGAGTCCTTGATTCGGATTGTTAGATCCCCAAGTTTCACATTTCCTCTACAGAGCTCGCCTCCTCCACTCGAAGGTACCTGACTAGTTGTGGCAAAATCTCCCCAGATTTTCCCAGCAGGATTTCGTCGGCCATCTCCGCGGCCGCCGATCGTTCGACATTCACTTCGACGACATAGGCTCCATGCTGGCGAGCAATCCCTGGGAGGTGAGCCGCGGGGTAAACCTCTGCCGAGGTTCCAATTGAGAAGAACAAATCGCACCGCTCGGTCGCATCAACCGCTCTCTCAAAAGCCAGCAAAGGCAGATTCTCTCCAAACCAGACAACGCCGGGCCGTAGCATTCCACCACAATCGCAGCTGGGCGGCAGCGATGGAAGAGCGGATGTCAAATCCGTGCGAGAGAGGCCGCAAGAGAGACAACGTACTTCCCAAAGATCCCCGTGAAGTTTCAACACCTGCTGGGTCCCGGCTCGATTGTGCAAACCGTCAACGTTCTGAGTGATCACGACACAGCTGTGAAAGAACCGTTCGAATTCCACAACCGCCCGGTGACCAGCATTCGGTTCAATCCTGGAAACGAGTTGCCTCCGCCAGTCATACCATTCCCACACTTTTCGGGGATCTGCAGCAAAGGCTGCCGGCGTCGCCAGTTCCTCGACACGAAATTCGTTCCAAATGCCATTTCGACCTCGGAAAACAGGCACACCACTTTCTGCCGAGACTCCGGCTCCTGTGAAAACAACAACACGAGTGGATGGGACGAGTAAGGACCTCAGCTTGCTAGAAACTGGAACCGACATTCTAGAACCGATGCGACACCAGCCAAAAAGAGCTCAATACTAGACTCGACCCTGAGGTTTGTCAAGGCACGCCCACTGCGGATTTCGGATTCCCGATGGTGGATTGCGGAATGCCGATCAAGAAGTGACCATACTTCAATGCCTCAGTTCACATCAATCGCCCATCGACAATGAGTAAAGATCATTCAGCAATTGGTAGTCTGAAATCCACAGTCGGCACTGCAAAGGTGTGCTAGCATGACTCGTTTTCGAGTCAGATAGATCGAAAAATTTGTCTGGAAGGTGCTGCATGCTTATTGGCTTAACCGACGAGATCAAACAGCGCTTCGGCTCATATGTTCAGAAGCACTATGGTCATTCACTCACTCAGGTTATCGCTGAACAGCCACCCAAGGTCGAACTAGGAGACCTTGCTTTTCCCTTCTGCTTTGAGCTAGCCAAGGTAGTGATGAAAGCACCCAGACAGGTCGCAGCTGAAATTGTCGGTCACATCGGCGCGTTACCAGGCGTCAATAAAGTCCACGTTGCCGGACCCGGCTACATCAATGTCTTTTTCCGCAGAGACGTTTTCTTCAGGCAACTCTTCCTTTCAGCGAAGAGCCCCAATCAGGCAGAAAGAGCTTCAAACGAGAAGACTATTCTGGAGCATACGAATATCAACCCAAACAAAGCTGCCCATATCGGTCATCTTCGCAATGCGGTGCTTGGAGACACTTTTGCCCGTCTGCTACGTTTCGGTGGCGAGCAGGTTGAGGTGCAGAACTACATTGATGATACTGGCGTTCAGGTCGCCGATGTGGTTGTGGGGTTTCAACACCTGGAGAAAAAGACCCTGGCTGAGGTCCAAGCGATCAATGACAAATTTGACTACTACTGCTGGGATCTTTACGCCAGAGTCTCAGCCTTCTACGAGCAGAGTACCGACAAGGCTGAGCTTCGTTCCGACACTCTGAAGCTGATTGAAGAGGGAAATAATGAGGCCGCCGAACTCGCTCGTTACGTCTCTCACCGAATCGTGCAATGTCACCTGAGCACGATGGGACGCCTCGGCATCGAATATGATCTCCTCCCGAAAGAGAGCGATATCCTTCATCTTAAGTTTTGGAATTACGCCTTTGAGCTGCTTCAAGAACATGGCGCGATTCACCTCGAGACCTCAGGCAAAAACCTGGGTTGCTGGATCATGCGGGTCGGAGATAGGAGCTCCGCTCGGGACGCAAAGACTTCCAAAGCCAGCGACCTCAGTGAACATGACGAGGACAAGATCATCGTGCGATCGAACGGGACAGTGACCTACGTAGGAAAAGACATCGCATACCAGCTCTGGAAGCTGGGATTACTCGGCCTGGACTTCTTTTACCACCCGTTTTACCGATACCCGCATGGACATGTGGCCTACATGACAAACTCGGAAGGAAACCAGGGCGTTGAGAAACCGAGCTTCGGAAGAGGAACCCGAGTCTACAATGTAATCGACTCCCGCCAGTCCTATCTCCAAAACATCGTTATTGCTGGTTTACGCGCTCTCGGTTTCGACGCCCAAGCCAAACGTTCCACACACTTTTCCTATGAAATGGTGGCTCTTTCGCCTCGCTGTTGCGAGGATCTAGGTATTCAGCTCTCGGACGAGGACCGACAGCGCCCCTACGTCGAGGTTTCAGGCAGAAAGGGACTCGGGGTTAAGGCAGACGATCTGATCGACTCACTAATAGAGCGGTCGCTCCAGGAAGTGACGAGCCGCCATGCCGATCTGCCGGACGCGGAGACGAGGCAGATTGCGATCGTTATTGCCGTCAGTGCGCTGAGGTACTTTCTCCTCAAGTATACCCGGAACTCCGTAATAGCTTTCGACTTTAGAGAGGCGCTTAGTTTTGAGGGAGAGACTGGACCTTATGTCCAGTACGCGGTCGTGCGCGCCAAGAACATCTTTCGCAAAGTAGAAGCTGCTGACCCCGGATGCCGTGAAGCTGACGTGCAGCAAGCTATCCTGGAAGGAAAGGCTGACGCCTTTTTGAAGAACCTCGACGACGAGCTGTGGAAGTTAGTCTACCTGGCAGCCCAGCTGGAATCCAACGTTCGCCTGTCGATTCTAACTGCTGAGCCTGCAGCTGTCGCCAAGTATCTCTTCACCCTAGCCCAAGCCTTTAACAACTTCTACCACAAACACCGCATCATCGCTGAGCCAGACCCAATTCGAAAACGTGTTTTACTAGCTCTAACCCGCATCATTCGGGACCAGCTGGAACAAGGATTGGGCCTACTCGGAATTCAGATCCCGGACAAAATGTAACTGGCGCTAAGATTCCAGAATGCTGCTGTGAGAGCGCAGGGGCCCTGGATAACGCCCGCCCTCCTCAAGCCTCCCTCTGTTGAACAGAATCCCGCCAACAGTTCCGCTGAGTTATTTCGACCCATAACTTCTGCCCTCGGCGGGGAGGTGAATCCAGCAAACGAGGTGCCTTACTTAGGCATCGTAGGCCGGACCGCTTCGGAGCCGACAGGGCACAGGCAGTTTGATCGCCGAATGCAACCATTTGAATCGCAGCTCTGGGTCGGACTTAAGATGTTGAACCACTTCTGCTTATGGTCGTGGAGGTAGGGCCTATAAAGCTTGGCAGCCATAAGTCGAAAATAGAACTGAGCAATGTTTTCTGAGTAGGGGAGTGGCAGTGAGAAGTTACTGTGCAAGCAATCCAGATCTAAAGGAGACCCATGCTGGCCAGAGCCTTCTACCGCCGCCGTACAGAAGTCAAGATTGCTACCACTTTGTTAGCAGTCGGCTTGATGGATACCAATGCCAAATCAAGTCTGGCTGACCAGGGGTTCTTGAAAACCAAGGACCCTATCGCTACAACTGCTCGCCAAGACCAGTCGGATGTCCTGCAACAAAAACTGAGAGCGTTAACCCAGGAATTTGGAGTCTTTGGCGAGAATGTCCCTGACGATTTCATCGAGAAAGTTCGTCGTTGGGCACGCCTCTATCAGACCAGAGATCGAGACGAGATGGAGCGAGTTCTGAGCACACTCCGAAAAGATTTCGAGGCCGTTCAGCAACTGTTGGTGAACGCCAATTTACCTCCGGAACTGGCTTTCGTTACGTTGGTCGAGAGCCACTTCCAGGCACGCGTTGTCAGCCCCACCGACAATGCCGGCCTCTGGCAATTCACTCGAGACACTGCCCGACGCAACGGGCTTAGGGTAAACGCGCATGTGGATGAACGCCTCAACCCGATGAAGTCGACCCAAGCCGCTTGCCGCTACATTTCGCGACTACGGCGAGACCTCGGACCTGACGGTTCGTTCCTACTTACCATAGCCGCATACAACATGGGACCCGGTCGACTGAAGCAGAGAATGCAGCAGGTCAAGGACCCTATGAACAGGCGTGACTTTTGGCATCTCTATCGGGCGCGGGTCTTGCCAGCGCTTACTCGAACCCACATCGCTCGCCTCATGGCGGCTATCCTCATCGGGCGTAACCCCCAGCATTTCGGCTTCAAATCCCCAACTGCGAACAGCCCTAGCACAATCTCATCGCTCTCCTCACACGTCGGTAGCTCTGTCGTCAGGTAAGACAAATCCGGAGCATACCTATCACAGACGAAGAAGATGTTGACGAGCGACACGGGAGTGCCAGAGCCTACGGCTCAGCCCTGTTGGCGCACCTACGTGCAATTCTCGACCCTGATTAATTTCCTACTTGTAACTCTCGGGCCATCGAGTCAATACTGCCTCACCATAGCTAATGGAGGTGTCGAATGAACATCAGGTTGTTGGTCGCAGCCCTTCTGGCATCGCTTGTATGGAGCCAGTGCGCCCTTGCAGCGCAAGAGACTGTTAAGAAGGACGCTGAAAAGGCGGGCGAGATTGTAAGCAAGGAAAGCAAGTCAGCAGCCAAGACCACTGAAAAGGGCGCTAAGAAGGCTGCGGAAAAAACCGGTGAGACAGCAAAGAAGACCGGAGAGGCAGTGGCCGAGGGTTCCAAAGATGTCGCCAAGGGCACGGCCAAGGGAGCAAAGAAAGTAGCTGAAGGCGCCCAGGAAGGAGCAAAGACGGCTGGCAAGGAGACCGCGAAAGGAGCCAAGAAGGTCGGCAAGGCAATCACGGGTCAGAAGTGAACCTGAATACCCTGAAAAAGGGCTCAACAGCGAAACAACTAGCTCGGCTCAGGATTCAAGTCGGCTTAGTTGTAGTGTTGTTTGCTCACTGTAGGAGAACCTAGGAATTCTTGGCGGGTTGAGGTCGTTTGTACGTCTCGATGGTCGGTGGAGAAACGAATACCATTTGCTTCCGACAAATCACGACCCTGGGCACTGCACGCTTGCTGCTGTCCTAAGACTCCCAGGCTTTTTCTTCCCACCTTTCGGCCCGCCTGAATACGCTCAGACCGATGCATGCCTTTTCCGGAAGATCGTTGGCAGTCGAGTCCCGTAATTTTTTGGCCCCCGTACCCGAAACTCCCGTCGTCGCGAACACAGCGGTTCAAGTCGATCCGTCTAGCTGTGGCATACCCTTCTAGCTTGTGCCTCTCTCGCTGCAATCAAAACCGAGATTTCACTTTCCAACTCCGCGTCACGGCTAAACAATAAAGCCACTGCCAAACTCCTGCCCACCAGATTCGCCCTCCGGCTGTGGAAGAATGCTTATGGAAGCAGAAGGACGTGCGCTCTACGAATCCCTCCAACCTGGTAGAGAACGCTTTCGCCTGGCCTTCGAGAATGCCCCAATCGGGTCGGTCGTAGGACTCGACTGTCGGATGCAAAGGGCGATCCGGACACTCTGCGATGCGCTGGGTTACAGCGAGCGCGAACTGCTGGCGCGAACGTTTATCGGCATCACACACCCGGACGATGTGCAAAAGCGATTTAGCCTTGGCCGATCGTTCAGCGGTGAGATTCCAAGCTATCGGTTGAAAAAACGGTTCCTCACGAAGGACAAGCGTTTGGTTTGGCTTGACCTCACAGCCCTTGTCGTCCGGGGATCACGTGGTGAATCACTGTACGGCTTGGCGATGGTCGAGAACATTTACCGAGCGCAAGCACGCGGAGGAGGCACTCATAAACGGTGAGGAGCGCTATCGGTCTTTCATTGCAAACAGTTCAGAAGGCATCTGGCGGTCTGAGGCGGAGCGGTCCGTTGACACGAGCCTGCCTGTCGACCAGCAGATCGAGCTGTTTTACAAATACGGATACCTCGCCGAATGTAACGATGCGATGGCGCGGATGTACGGCTATTCCGTGGCCAACGAGATCGTGGGCGCACGCCTCGGAGATCTGCTCCTCGCCTCAGAGGCCGCGAACATCGCCGCGATACGAGGGTTCATCGGCAACGGTTATCGCCTGCAGAACGTGCAATCGGCCGAAGTGGACAGAAATGGTCAGAAGAGGTACTTCTTAAACAACGTCATCGGCAGTGTTGAAACGGTTTTTTAACTGCGTGCATGGGGAACGCAGCAGGACATCACGGAACAGAAGCGTGCCAACATTAGACACTCGCGCCAACAGCTACGCGACGGCTGAGTTGGTACGTTTACGCGATACAAAACCGCTTGGTCTGATGAATCCGGCCGGGTTTGTTGTATTTCTTTGAGGATCGAGGGCAGTCCAGAATTACCGGTCGAGCCGCACCATCAGCCCTTCATAGCTCAGCCGCCGCAACTCCTTGAGAGTTGTTGCTGCCTGTCGGGCGTCGCGAAACTCCCCCACTAGAACCCGAAAGAGCTTTCCCTCCACAGACTCATACTCCTTGAGCAGGACTGGAGTGTACCGGTGGGCCAAGTCCTTTTGCAGCCTGCGGGCGTTGGCTTTTTCTCGAAAGGAGGCGACCTGAATGGTGAAAGGATATGGGTTGCGGACCATCTTGAGAACTTCCAAACTTACTTTGGCGGTTCCCGGCCCAACCATTTCGATCTGCTTGGCTGCCGCGTAGGAGAGATCGATAATCCGATCCTTGACGAAGGGACCTCGGTCGTTAATTCGCACCGTCACATCCCTGCCGTTGTCGAGATTGTTGACCTTCACGATCGTGTCAAAAGCTAGAGTGCGATGCGCTGCCGTCAGAGTGTTCATATCGTAAGTTTCCCCGTTAGAAGTACGTCGTCCATGATAAGGATGCCCATACCAGGAAGCGTAGCCAAGCCTCTCATCGCTTGACAGGCTTACGCTCCCCGCGACAGCTGTCGGAGCCGAGGCTTGGACTCGTTTCCTCCCACAACCACAAAGGAACGAGAAACAAAGCAAGACAAGAACGGCGAAAAGCAAGCCGTGAGCGGTCCGCGGCAAATCTTGCCTGGTCAGCTCGGAAGCTCTCTCGAGGGACCTGAAATCACGCGTCCCCCCTTGGCGAGGGAGGACCGGAGAAAGGTCTGGCAAGACTCCAGGGCTCCTTTCGTCCCGTTGTGCGGACTCTTTGACCTCATTCACCCCGCCAGCGGCAAAGTGAATGAAAACATGCTTCCTTCACCAAGCTTGCTGTCCACCCAGATCCTTCCAGAGTGCGCCTCAACCATCTGCTTTACAATGTAGAGGCCAAGCCCGGTACCGCTTATGTGGCGAGACGCTTCATTCTTGATCCGATAAAACTTTCTGAACAGATTGGGCAGCTCCTCCTTGGGAATCCCGAACCCCCGGTCCCTCACGCTAATAACCATGCACCCGCTCTTGAAGTCAGGCGCAGCTGAGAGGGTGATTTCGTTTCCTGGGTTGGAATACTTGATGGCATTGGTGATGAGGTTGTCCAGGATCTCATGCAATCTCAACTTGTCGGCCCGCACTCTAGGCATGTCGGAGGGAAAATCTTTCCTGAAGGCGCATTCGTGCTGGTGAATGGCAATCAGATTCTCGATAGGATAGAGGACATCCAGCTCTTCCAAACTCAGCTCGATAATACCTGACTCGATCTTGGAAATAGCCAGCGTATCCTCGATCAAACGAGCCATCATCCGCGTTTGAGAGATAATCTCCTGCAAAATCGACGCCCAGTTTTCAGCCATTTTTTCCGGCCCGTCCAGAAGAATCTCGGCATAGCCCGAGATCACTGTGAGCGGCGACTTCAAGTCATGCGAGATGATATGAAGCAGGTCCGACTTTAGGTTGCTCAGACGCTTCAGTTGCTCATTGGCAACATTGATCTGAGCGAACAGATTGCCATTCTGCAACGAAATCGAGGCCAGATTGGCTAGGGCCTGGCAAATACCCACTTCCTTCTCACTGAAACTCCTGCGGAAGCCAAATTTGTTGACCACAATGAAACCGACCAGTGATTCCTTAGCAATCAGCGGAATCACCAGAAATGGCGTGGTTTCGGTGGATTTCAATTGATCCGCCACGTTTCGCGGCAGAATGCTGCTGTCGGTATGATAGGTCACTGTGGCCCGATGAGTAACAGAGGGGCCCGACAGCTCCGGATGATCAGCGGTCCTGATCGTAAAGACTGAGTAGTTCTTATTCTCGATGCTAGCTTTGCTGTAGTAGCGCTTGAGGGTTGCCTTCTCCTGGTCCTGACACTGGATGACCGCCAAGCGGGAATCCGCAATCAGTTCCATTAGCCTGTAGGCAAGGCGATCGATGATGGAGTTCAGTTCAAGCGAGGAGTTTAGGTCCTTACTGGAATCCAGCAGCAGACCTAAGTCTCGCTGAGTCTGGTTGACCTCCGTAAAGTGCCGGGCATTCTCAATCGCGATCCCTAGCAAGCCGGCAATCGTCTCGAAGGCACCTAGCTCAAACGGCCGGACGTTCCTGCTAGGATCGCAAGCCAGGTAAAGCACGGCATAGGGTTGACCCGCGATAGTGACGGGAACATAGATCTCGCGCACGGGCTGGCCCACCAGCGTCTCATTCAAGTTCTCAGCGGAAACAACCACACTTTGAGTCGTTGCAGTCCGCACGGTCCGTCCAAGAAAGCCTGCAGCCAAGCTCTTGCGGATGTGATTCGGGATGACTCCGATGAAGTCACCAGTTTGAGCCTTCAGGACCAAATCGGAGAACTGGTAGTCGATCAAAAACAGCGCGACATGTTTCAGTCCCATCGAAAAACGAATGGCATCGACCGCGACTTTGTAAATCTCGTCCTGATCCAAAGAGGATAAAACCACACGCCCGATTTCATTGAATAGACTGAGCCGCCGAGAGATTTCTGCCTCGAGCCTTAGACTTTCCTCGTCCGCTTTGGAACCTGCCACCGATTCATGGCTGTTCATATGTGGATCCATGCAACCACAACGCAAACTCAGTGAATCAACGCGTGTGCTTCGAACAGAGTCCAGGCCAAAAGCCTAAAGGTTTTCGAGATTGGACCGTAAACAGAACCATAGGGTGGCATCAGTATAGAGGATGGCTCATGCGAATTCAACCAGTTGCACGAGGGTTAGACTTCGAGAAGGTTGGAAGCCCATGCGATCGGTCGCAAGCTAATTCTATTGCAAAAGGATCCACGATCACCTGGTTCCGAAAAGTAAGAGTCAGACTCGTTGGACTGCCCTTGGCAATCGCGCTGCTCTTTCCTGCGCTCGGCCAGGACCTGCCGATCTCAGTCGCGCGGTCGAGTCAAGACAGCCTGAACCTATCAGAGGAAGAGTATGCCTATGCAGCTAACAGCCCCGCCGCGCGGGTGACGGCCTTTCTGAGAATCGCCGACAACAAAATCCTGGCGGCCAAGCGCCTTCAGAAGTCGAATCCGAACGCGAGTCTCACGGAGTCGCTGAAGGGCTACTATGCGGCCATGCAAGGTGCTAGCCTTGGAGTTTCGTGGGGAAGGGAGCTTGGTGAAGACATGCGACGCCACAATGCGGCTATCGCCAAAATCGCCAGAAGACATGCGGGCATTCTTGAGCTGCTCGGATCTGGCGCCAACCTTCAGGAACGACAGGCACTCCTTCAAATGCGGGATTTTCTCCGTGCTCAAACGACCACGCCCGGGGGACGCTGTCAAACAGCCACCTTTTCCGGGTGTGTCGATAGCAAACCGTAGTCAAGCCCCACTGGAGTAGCGGGACAAAAATCGCTCCAGTTTCTGCTGCTTGTCGGCATCCGCCAACTTGTTCACTTCCAGCCTCAGCAGCACCTCCATGGGTATGTGTTGCTTGAGCTTCACGGCAACTCCATTCCTCTCAATGAATAGTTGCACCTCTTCTCCAGCATTTAACTGGCTGCGGCACTTGAGCAGATCGTCAGGCATCGTCAGCCGGTGGTGGTTAACAGCCAGTATCCGGTCACCCACTTGGACATTACCGCCCGCGGAACTCGAGCTCTTTTTGACCTGAGCTACCTGAAAGGTCTCCGTTAGTTTGAACGGCAAATCGAGCAGTTCTCTGCGTTCGAAAAGAAGCCCAAACGGTCTTAACGTTTCACCGACCGGAATGTGTCCGGCTTCGACCCAGAGCCGCTCAAGGACCTCGCTGGCGCGAGCTTCCTCCGCCATTTTGCCCTGGAAATCACGGCCCGAGAGTTGCGATTTCTCGGCCCCGGTGAACTTCGTGTGAAGAAACTCCTCCAATGATCCAGCATGATCTCCGTAGAAGGCCAAAGCCAGGTCCGTCAAGAAATAGTTCTGCCCGCGAGATGTTCCCGGGGGCGCCGGCTCCTGTCCGGGTACCTTCGCCCTAGCTGAAACCAATTGTGATGACATTGGATGTCTCGAATCGGTCCCCAAGACTTTCCATAGGTCCTTTGCTATGGTTTGGAGGAATTCGTGACGGGTTACCGCTCCCGTCTTCAAACGAGTTTTGAGCGCCAAGTAATCCCGCAATGCCGACGGATTCAATGCCTCGACAAAGTTCTCCAGCATGGGGTAGTAGCATCGCATCAGTCCCCGTGATAGCTCTTGCCGCCACGCGCTTTTCCAACCAGCTTCCGTGTGGCTACGAGATGCGGCCAGGAGAAGCAGCCGGGGTGCAGCGAAGGCAGCGACGTCTCTCGTTTGAAGTGAAGTTCCAGCCGAAAGGAAGACGCCGAGCAGGACCTCCGATCTTGAATTTGGGACTAGACTCTCGCAGTACATCAACTGTTCCCGAAGACTTTCCATTGCGCCAGATAAGGCAGCGGCCCAGCCGGGTTCGACTGCCAAGAAGACCTCAGTGTTTCTGACCGTCTCGCTTACCTGCGTGGCTTCTCCAAGATAAAAAACGGTCGGACGTCCGGCCTCGACACGAAAGACACCTTCCGAAGTCGGACCCACCGTCGTGATCACCTTCCAGTGTGGTGGCAAGACAAACGAGAGGTTTGATCTGACATTCTGCCCCCCCGTCCGAAGCAGAATGTCTTGTGGATAGAAAAGGCTCCGAGTCTCGTCCAGGTAGCTAGTCTTATCGAGCTGAAGGTAACCCCCTGAGGCCACACGGTAGGAGAAAACCAACGGATCGCCTCGATAGTCTTCGACGACCGCGCGGTCTTCTTCTAAAGCGAGCGGCAGAAACCCATTGTCCTTCGAGACGATGCCGATGTCGAAAAGTCTGGGGTCTCCGGTGAGAGGATCGTTCCTCACTGCTGGAAACGAAATGACGGGCCGGTGATCAGAAAGGCGCTCGATTCTGGCCTGAACTTGAAAAGTCTTCGCCTCAGGCTGGCTCACATCCACCAAATAGTCAACGACGACCGGGTCCTGCGCCGCCTGCAGTGCTGCTTCCAAGGAAAGGCTCAAGATCAGAATGAGAAGAATAATCATTCCGAACAGATCGTGATGGCCTTTTCAGCCGGAGAGATGAGAAAGGCGGGAAGACACTGCTGCTGGCAGCCAGGCCCAACTGTCAGCCGTGGAAAAACAGCCAAACGGGACAAAAACAAAACCGCGATACAACTCATATCTTGGATTCTTCAAGCTTCCAGTTGTAAAGCAGGCCCTGGCGTCGGTTGAATTCGACCCGCTTCTGCTCTGAGTCGATCAACATGTTGATGTATTCCAAGACCTTCTCTCTGCTATCCTGCGAAAGCATGTCGAGGTGACTAATGATGACTTCTCTTAACTGATCTTCGAATTTGAGGCCGCTGACTTGATTTGAGGACGAACCTTCCCGGATCTGTTTCTGACTTTCCATAGCCTTCCTCATGAAGTGCCGGAACGAGATTGGAGAATTGGGCGAACAAAACTTCGACGCAATATAGACCCAAAGAATGAATTAGGCAATAGCAATTTGTGATAGGAACAGCTAATTCTTCTTTGTCCAATCATTCCAAAGCTTTCGAGCCTCAAGAAACTCCAAGTCCTCCTAGATACTGTCTGGATGAGGGTTTCACCCGCCTTCACAGTCGCTTGGCACTGTATCGTTGGGACTGTGTCGATGGACGAAGAAGAGCAGCAACGATCAGGCCAAGACCGTCACTTCCAAAAGTCATGACTCACACCTGGAGCGCAATGAAGTCACCACACCAGATGGGTTTTGGCAACCAGCAGGAGCTGAGGCCTAACTCTGGCTGTGTGCATTCACAAGTTTCTCTCGTACCCTTTGAATTTGGCTGTAAAGTGGGGATATTGAAATCGTTGAAATCCGACCTTCATCCAGCAGAACTTCTCCCGCCACCATGACAAAGTGTACATCAGAAGCTCTTGCAGAATAGACCAAGGTATCGACTGGAGAAAAAACGGGCAGCAGATGTGGCTTTGAGAGATCCACAGCGATGACGTCGGCTTGCTTCCCTGCATCAAGCGAACCAATTCCCTCCGATAACCCTAAGGCCTCGGCACCGCCCAGCGTTGCGAGACGCAAAGCGTCCGCTGCAGAGGGGCGGCGAGGAGCATCCGACAAGGATTTGTCAAAGAAAGTTGGATTCGCCAGAGCAAATCGCATCTCTTCGAAAAGATCCATGGCATTGCTGCTGGCTACGCTGTCGCTGCCAAGCCCCAGACGTATGCCGTGCCTCCACATCTCCTTCAAGTTCATGAAGCCATGTCCCAATCTCCAGTTGGATTTCGGACAATGGGCTACCGACACTCCGTGCTCTCTCAGGATCGCATAGTCTGAGGGAACGAGCCGAATGCAATGCACAAGTAAGGTGGAAGGCCCGAGGATGCCGAGCTGCCGAAGATACTCCACGGGAGTACAACAAGGTGGGTCCCAAACAATTCCTCGCTTGCGATACGAGTCTTGAATCGGTCCGGTGCCGTCCTGGAGCAACTGAATCTCAGGTTCCGATTCGGCAAGGTGAATGCAGATGGGGAGATTTTTTGATTTAGCAAAAGCGCATACGTTTCGAAACAGAGGTCCGCTAACCGTATACGGGGAATGCGGGGAAACACCCAGCCTCACTCTTCCCTGCCATTCAGGCCAGTGCCCTGCTCGCACTTCGAGTTCCTGAAGCTTCGTCTGGAGGGATTCCAGTGCCCGGTCGGCCTCTTCCGGCTTCGGCGAGAACACCTCCTGGTAGAGAACGCCACGCAGGCCGGCCATCAGAACGGCTTCAAGGCACACGCCGATATCCATCGGATCACCGACTGTAGTGATCCCAGCATGAATGGCCTCAACAGCTCCTAACAGTGCTGAGTGCAGGAGGTCCTCACGACTCAGGAATTCGTACTTCGCGCGCGTGAGCGCTTGAATCCAGGTCCAGAAGTCAAGCCCTTCAAGATAACCACGCAACACGGTCAGTTCAAGATGGCTGTGCGCATTCACAAGTCCGGGCAGCAACACCGAATCCGGAAAGTCTCGCACTGGATGGTGCGGGTATCTTTCCCGAATTGTCTGGGCCGGCCCCGAATCCACGATCTGGCTGCCTTCAACCACAATCGCGGCCTTCTCAAGCACCGGCGAGCTAACGGGCACAACCCATCGACCTGAAAGGATCATGAGAGGAGACGGGACTCATCCAAAGGTTCGAAGAGGTAAGCAGCTTTCCGGACGGCAGGTTTAATCTCAAATTGGCTTAAGCAGTAGTTGCTGCTGAACAGTTCCAGCATCCGTTCACGCAGGGTCAGCTGAATTTTCAATGCGGTGTCAGGCGCGGTCGACTTCAAATCGCGAGCATTGAGCGGAATCTCAACCGACGCCTGCGGAGATCTCAGATTCGCCACTAGCTCTGTTTCCACCCTGGACTTGACGCGGAAGCTGCTGAGGTGCCACTCGGCCACCAGCCGGTCGGTCGGCAACCCGCCGTGGAGATGACTGCTGCTCGCACCATAGGTATCCACGAGGTATCGGCGGCAAATAGCACCCAGCAACTCAATATTGAACCAGGCATTTCGCACTTCCAACGGGTCGAACGTCCACTCTATCAAGTCAATCCCACGCTGCAAGGCTTCCTTACGCTGTGCGAGCTTCAGTTGCTTTCCGATCCCCTGATTCTGATAGTTGGGCCGGACACCCAGCATCTGCGAATGCAAGTAGACCCGTCCATCGCGATAGCCCGGAAAGGCATTCAGGAAGCCGAGCACGGTACGCCCATTGTCGAGTGCCCCAAAAACCTGCCCCCCGATCTTAGTACAGACCACAAAGGTTCGCAGAGGCACGACGTCTTCATCCGCAAACCCCCAGACAACCTTCTGGATTTCAACACACTGGCGCAGGTGCTCAATATCCTTGAGGACCTCGATTCGATAGTCGAGAGACTGGGGCATGAGTGGGGAGAATTAGGGTGTCTCAGCCAGCACCCTGAAGAGAACGGCCCCCTGGACTTGTTTGGGAAGGTCTGCAAAGCTGGGGCAAATGACAGCCTCGTTCGCTTCGCGAACGCTCTGCCCTATTTCGTGAGGGTTTTGACGGAACCCTGGAACACGAACCCGATTCATCAGGCACGGTGTGATTTCCGGCCTGGGCAGACCGAATCGCATGCCCGGCAAGCACCATGAAATCCCCAAGCTCTTTGACAAGCCAAGAAGCTCAGGAAGTAACCCACGACATGCAAGGGACCTCTAGGACACTCCTGTTCGCACTGCTCGACTGTCCGACGTCCAAGCGGGTGAGTTCCTAGCCAGCTCGTTCATCAAGCCCTCTATGTTCCTTCGGCCCAGGAGGCAAGGTAGGCATCCTGCTCGGGAGTCAGCACGTCGATAGAAGCGCCCATGGCGTGCAATTTCAGGCGAGCTATTTCCTTGTCGATGGCCGTCGGCACAGCATAGACCTTGTTTTCGAGAGTTTTGTGGTTCTTGGCGATATGTTCGGCCGAAAGGGCCTGATTTGCGAAGCTCATGTCCATCACCGAAGCCGGGTGACCTTCAGCGCTGGCAAGGTTAATCAGTCTCCCCTCGCCCAACAGGAAAACTTTGCGACCATCGCTCAACACATATTCTTCAACAAACTCGCGGGCCTCGCAGTGGCTCTTCGACAGGGATTCCAAAGCGGGAATGTCAATTTCCACGTTGAAGTGGCCCGAATTGCAAATCACGGCACCATCTTTCATCACTTCGAAGTGCTCTTTCCGAATCACCTTCTTGTTGCCCGTCACGGTGACGAAGATGTCGCCAATAGCCGCAGCCTGAGTCATCGGCATTACCTGGAAACCATCCATTACAGCTTCGAGGGCTTTCGTGGGATCCACTTCGGTCACGATCACTTTGGCACCCAGGCCTCGTGCACGAGCTGCCACGCCGCGTCCGCACCAGCCGTATCCGCTGACCACGACATTCAATCCTGCCATCAACAGGTTGGTGGCACGGATCACGCCGTCCAGCGTAGACTGGCCAGTCCCGTAGCGATTGTCAAACAGGTGCTTCGTATCGGCATCATTCACCGAAATGATCGGAAACATCAGAACGCCGTCCTTTGCCATGCTGCGCAACCGGATGACGCCTGTGGTCGTTTCCTCAGTCCCGCCGACGATGTCGGCCAGGAGTTCGCGCCGACTGGAATGAATGGTTGACACCAGGTCCGCCCCGTCGTCCATCGTGAGATTGGGCTTGTGATCGAGCGCTGAGGTAATGTGAGAGTAGTAGGTTTTGTTATCTTCTCCCTTGATGGCAAATACCCGAATACCATAGTCCTGAACGAGAGACGCAGCCACGTCATCCTGCGTGCTGAGCGGATTCGAGGCGCAAATCACAGCGTCAGCGCCCCCATCCCGCAACGTAGTCATCAGATTGGCCGTCTCGGTAGTTACGTGAAGACACGCGGAAATTCGCAGCCCTTTGAGGGGTTGCTCGTTCAAGAAACGTTTCCGAATGAGCTCGAGTACGGGCATCGAACGGGAGGCCCATTCAATTCGCTTTTTTCCTTTCCCTGCAAGCTTCAGATCCCTGACATCCGACTTGACATTTGTCGCCATTCTCGACCACAACTCCTTTGTGAGTTAAAAACGCCTGAAACAAGAGGCAGACAATAGCACGGAACAGTTGCAGTGTAAAGCAGACCCAGTCAGCAGAACCAGTGAGTCACTGAACCAGTTGAACCCGGGGAGGAATGGGAGTCCAGAGGTTGGGGAGCAACTGAACCTAGCCTGGAAGGCCACAACTTGTCTGTTCAGTGCACTGGTCCGGGTCGTCACTCTTGTTTGCACTCGTCGATAACCGAACTAAGCATCACGCACTTCTCCGCTCGGCCCCAATTTCCTTGCTCGCCGGCGATCACGATGGCACCATGACTCGAGAACGCGGAAACACCAGACTTGAGGGAGTAATTACGCCAGATAGCACTCACAGGTATGAAATTTTTCAGGTTACTTTTCGCCGGTGTGCTCGTAACCGCAAGCTCCTACGCGGCACAATTACCACAGGTCGTTGAGCAGGTAAGATCGGAAGTTGATGCTGACCGCGCCATGCGATTCCTGAGGCAGCTTTGGGAGACTGATCGCTGGTTCACGTTCCCAAGATTTCAACAGACTGCGCAGACGTTACAGCTAGCCATGTCCGACATCGGGCTTCACAAGGTCGAGTTACTTGAAGCCCCAGCCGACGGTGTCACCCAGATCGGTTACTGGACCATGCCACTGGCTTGGGACGTTCGATCAGCCCGTCTGGAGATCGTTGATCCTGAGGTTCCTGAGCAATTCCGCGTGCTGGCCGATTATGATCAAGTGCCCACATCGTTGTGCATGTGGAGCGGGCCAACCCTACCAGGAGGCATTGCTGCAGAAGTGATTGAGGCGGCCAGGAATCCTGAGCAACAGGACTGGAAAGGCAAGATGGTCCTGACGGCCGAGAATCCGGCCGAGATTAAGTGGTTGCTCGCCCGCAAAGGCGCGGCTGGAGCCATCAACGCATTCAGTGAGAACCCGGACCTGAGGAACGAGAGGCAGTGGGTTAATGCCTGGGGCGATCGCGGCTGGGCCTTTACCAAGGACAACGCCCCCTTACCCTGTTTTTCGGTTTCTCCAGCTCAGCACGAGTACCTAAGGAAATTGTTGTCAGCCGGCTCCGTGCGGCTGAGGGCCACGGTGGACAGCCGCTACTACTCTGGTGTCTATCCCTATGTCACGGGCCTGCTACCAGGAACTGGAAACCAGGAAGTACTGGTACTAGGTCACACCTCTGAACAAGGAGCCCACGACAACGCTACCGGAGTCGCAGCCATGCTCGAGGCGATGGGCGCGCTCAATCGCTCCGTCACAGCCGGCAAGCTTCCACGACCCCGCCGTAGCATACGAATGCTGGCTATGGGTGAAATGTATGGATCCATGCACTATTTGGCAACCTACCCGGACCGGGTGAGTCGAACCGTTGCCGCTCTCTGTTTGGACACCCCGGCTGCCCCTTATGAGCTGGCTGGCACCGAGTACACCTTCTATTTGAATCCACACTCCGCTTCGTCTTTCGTCGACGCCTTTATCCAAAAAGTGGCTGACACCTACTACGTCCGAAGAAGGCCTTGGCATGTGATGCCGTACGCCACCGGAACGGACACTTACCTCAGCGACCCCATGATTGGAATTCCCATCGTGTGGCCGTATAGCGGAACCGGTATTCACAGCCATCACAACAGTGCCGATCGGCCGGAAACGGTCGACACGCGCTCTCTCAGGGATCTGGCGATTTTGGCCGCTGCTTATCTTTACTACCTAGCGGCCGCCGACGAGAAACAAGTGGCATGGCTCGCTGAGCTAGCTGTCACCAGGGGACAGGAAGAGATCCTTAAGGCAACCAGTTCTGTCTTGGACGCTACTCCTGGCGCCGATTCCCAGAGCTTAGGCAGGCTGCTTTATCAAGGCAAGGAGCGCATTGAGTACTTTCTCAATCGCGCGCGGCAAGCAGTGAATTCTGTGTCTCGATTGTTGCCCCAAGCCTCCAACCCTGCTTGGCTTGGCGGATTGGAAAAAATGCTAGCCGAAGCGGCTAGGCTTCAGACACAGAGGATCGAAGCAGCAATCACAGGTCGCGCAGCGCAACTGGGCCTAGCTCATGTCGAACCGAGTGCGCCCCCACCGGACGAACAAATCGTGCAAGCTCGCGGTCTGGTCGTTCGTCGAAAGCGGTTTGGCACTCTTCCTCTCGACGACCTTCCTCCTGACCGGCGCGAAGGCCAGCCAAACGGGGCGTGGGCCGAGATCCCTGTGAAGGCACTGTACTGGTGTGACGGGCACCGGACGTTGGCTGAAGTGATCCGGCTTACACGGCTGGAAGTGGGGCCTACCGAATTTGATTTCGTTGCCTATTTCCGTTTTCTCGAAAAAAACGGGTATGTGGAGTTTGCTACACCCTGACGCTTCTGAGCGATGGTAGTTGTCAATTGAGCAATACCGCGCTACTCCACCGAGTATTGGCTTCGCCCTCAGCTCAAGCAATACTTCCCTTCTTCGTTGAGCTTCTTTGCAATGTTCTGACGCAGTGTGATGAGGTTAACGGGCGTTGACTTCGTGAATCGGCGAAGTGCAGCCAGGTGGGTTCGAAGGTCGTCGCCCTCGGTAACTGCCGCCAGGACTTGTTTGGCCTTATCTTCCAGTTCCGGCAGTTTCCCGCGAACCAAGACACTGGCGGCTTTCGCCTGCAGGTCCCACTCTTCGCTTCCTTCTCGGCTCAGTCCTTTCAAGACGCGCAAGAGGACGCTCTCCATCGAATAGATTCCGATTACCAAATCGCTCAGCAACGTCAGGACTTCCTGCTGCTCCACCATCTTCTCCCGATATTTTTGGACCGCGACGCCCGAAGCCAGCAGGAACCCCTTCTTCACATTCGCCACAATCCGGCGCTCTTGTGCGAGCACGCCGCCTTCCTCCTCGTCCAGGGAAGGAAGAGCTAACAGTTCGCTCAAGAGCTTCTGCGCGGCCGGAACTAGGCCCAGCTGGCCCTTGATGGCTCGTTTGAGTAGTTGACCAGTGATCAGAAGGCGGTTGATTTCATTGGTTCCTTCAAAAATGCGATTGATGCGAGCGTCACGGTAAGACCGCTCGACCGGATAATCCTGACTGTAACCGTAGCCGCCGTAAATTTGGACCGCCTCATCGACAACAAAGTCGAGAATCTCACTGTTGGCCACTTTGACAATCGAGCATTCAACGACATAGTCTTCTAAAGCCCTCAGTGTCTCGCTGGCGGCTGTCGGACTGCTCTTGTCGATGCTGTTCATCGCCAAGTCGATCATTCCGACTGTCCGGTAGACCATGCTTTCAGCGCCGAAAACCTGAATCGCCATCTCCGCCAGCTTGTGCTGAATGGCACCGAATTCAATGATCGGCTTGCTGAATTGCTGCCGACCTTTGGCATATTGAATGGCTTGGTCGGTTACATAACGTACACCCATAACAGCGCTGGCACCCAGCTTGAACCGCCCGAAGTTCAAAACACTGAAAGCGATCTTGTGGCCGTTGCCGATTTCGCCAAGCACATTTTCGACCGGCACCACGGCATTGTCGAGAATCAGCGATCGGGTAGAAGAACCGCGTATCCCCATCTTGTGCTCCTCATGTCCCGTGGATACCCCTGGGGAATCGCGCTCGACAATGAAGCAAGTGAACTTCTCGCCGTCTACCTTGGCAAAGGTGACAAAAACATGAGCAAAGCCAGCGTTGGTGATAAACACCTTGGTCCCGTTCAAGATGTAGTGTTTGCCATCCGAACTCAGCACCGCCTTCGTCTTTGCATTGAGTGCGTCCGATCCGGATTCCGCCTCCGTCAAGGCATAGGCAGCGATCCATTCGGCAGTGGCGAGCTTTGGCAAATACTTGGCCTTCTGCTGTTCGTCGCCAAAGTAAACGATGGGCAGAGTTCCAATCCCTGTATGGGCACCAAAAGTGGTTGCGAAGGACCCGTATCTTCCTGTTTTTTCCGAAAGAATGGTGCTGCTGATCTGGTCAAGACCTTCCCCGCCGTACGCTTCAGGAATGCTCGCCCCGAGTAGACCGATGGCTGCCGCCTTGCGGAGCAGTTCTTCGTTGACACCTTCCTTTTTGGCCTCCATCTCGTCAATGCGTGGCACGACTTCATTCTCCATGAACTGCTCGGCGGTCTCGGCGATCATGCGATGCTCTTCGGTGAAGTCTTCCGGAGTGAAGACCTCTTCCGGCAAAATAGATTCAATCAGAAAACTTCCACCCTGAACTAGCGTCAGGCTTGCTTGAGACATTGTGAGCACCTCATGTCGAGCGGGGAGTCAGGCAATGCCTGAAATCGCCGCTTTGGTGGCGGCCTGGACTGGCAATCCCTACCACGAGTCCACGGCCGGTCTTTTGTTGCTTCCGGCTTCGACGAGATTCAAGCGCCGCTGGCCTACATCGAGCTCCAGGCAGGGAGCCGACGCCTAGCCTACCTGCGAATCACACTAACTCAAATATCCCGGCCGCGCCCATTCCACCTCCCACACACATAGTGACGAGGCCAAAGTGGACTTGCCGCCGTTTCATTTCAGTCAGCAGGCTGGCGGTCAACTTGGCGCCAGTGCACCCTAACGGGTGTCCCAAAGCAATGGCGCCGCCGTTTACGTTGACGCGGTTCAGATCTAAGCCAGCTTCTCTGATCACAGCCAGAGCTTGCGCAGCGAAAGCTTCATTCAACTCGATTAATCCAATGTCATCCAGCTTTAGCCCAGCCAGTTTCAGAGCTTTGGGAATTGCGGCAACCGGGCCAATCCCCATTTCCTCAGGACGCACGCCAGCGGTTGAGAAGGCGACAAACCTTCCAAGGGGGGTCCAACCGCGCTCCGCAGCCTTTTGCCTCGAAGTCACAATCGTCACGGCAGCACCGTCACTCATTTGGGAAGAGTTCCCCGCCGTGATGGATCCTTCCGCATGAAAGGAGGGTTTCAGCCTAGCCAGCGCCTCGAGGGAAGTATCGCTGCGCGGACCTTCGTCCTGCTCAAAACGAACGAAGCGAGTTTCTTTCTTGCCCTTTCCATTGAGCGAATCGACTGGAACATCCAACGCGACGATTTCGTCTCTGAAACGCCCTTTAGACAAGGCCTCAACAGCGTTGGCATGGCTGCGCAGCGAAAATTCGTCCTGCGCTTGGCGGGAAATCTGGTATTTCCGAGCAAGATTTTCGGCCGTTAATCCCATGCTCAAGTAAACGTCCGGATAACATTCCACGAGATGTGGATTGGGCGAAAACTTGTGACCGGCCATCGGAATCAGGCTCATGCTTTCAGTTCCTCCAGCCGCAACGATGTCTGCCGAACCGCAACCGATCTGTTCAGCCGCGAAGGCAATAGATTGAAGCCCCGAGGAGCAGAAGCGATTGATCGTGATGGCAGACACTTCTGGTGGCAATCCGGCTCTCAAACTGGCTATCCTGGCCACGTTCATGCCTTGCTCTGCTTCAGGCATTGCACAGCCGAGGATGACATCGTCAATTTCCTCCGGTTTCAATTCCGGAGTGCGTTTCACAGCTTCCCCAATGACCGCAGCCGCCAAATCATCAGGGCGCATATCCTTCAATGTCCCCTTCTTGGCCCTGCCTACCGGCGTTCGCACGGCAGTCACAATGACAGCGTCTCGCATGAAACTCCCCCTGGTCCACCTGAACCGGAAACGGGAAAACGACGAAGAGGCTCGGCCTTCTTCTCCGTGCGCCGCTCGCCCGTTTCACCGCTTTTGGTGTTTCGTTCTTTATCGGTAGTTCGCTAAATCAACATCAGTTCCTCAGCGGCTTTCCCTTCTTGAGCATGTGCTGAATGCGTTCTTGAGTCTTGCGCTCGCCGCATAGGCTGAGAAACGCTTCTCGCTCCAAATCGAGGATGTACTGTTCGGTCACCTGTTGGATGCTGTTGCAATCGCCCCCGCACAGGACGAAAGCCAGCTTGGAACCAAGCAGAAAGTCAAAATCGCTGATGAACCCACCCCTCTTCATCTGATGCATTCCGATCTTGAGCGTTGCCAGGCCGCGGCTTCCGAGCGCGATTACCTTCGAAACCCGAGCTGGCTTTTGGTAACCCGCTTCTGCCAGCCGCAAGACCGTGGCCTTAGCATCCTCGATCAAACGATCCCGATTCATGCTGATTCCATCGAAATCACTCAGAAAACCCAAAGCTTTAGCCTCGTGCGCGCTGCCGGAAACCTTCGCTAAGGCAATTGTTTCGAATGCCTGGCTCAGGTGTGGGAACAACTCATTTTCCGTATCCTTGCCCGCTCGCGCGAGACTCCTTAACAGCATCTCTTTAGTCCCGCCAGCGGCTGGAATCAGCCCTACGCCTAACTCTACCAACCCCACGTAGGTTTCCGCAGCGGCTTGCAGACGGGTTGAATGCAGGCAAATCTCGCAACCTCCACCCAAAGTCATTCCAAAAGGCGCCGTGACGACAGGCTGATCGGCGTACTTGATAGCCATGTTAACTCGCTGGAAGGCACGAATCATGCTATCGATTTCTTCCCAGTTCTGCTCTTGAGCCTCCAGAAGAATGAGCATGAGGTTGGCACCCGCCGAGAAGTGCTGGCCCTGGTTGCCAATGACCAAGCCTCGGAAGCTCTCTTGAGTAGTCTTCAAGCTATCGTGGATCATCTGAATCGTGTCGCCGCCGATACTGTTCATCTTTGAGTGAAACTCCAGGCAGGCCACACCGTCGCCGAGGTCGATCAAGCTGGCGCCGGCATTCTTCTTGATTAGACGCCCCTGCTCCTTTAGCAGATCGAGATGGAGCACTCCTTCCCTTTGGCGAACGGGCTGATACGTTCTTGATCCAACATCAAAATGGCTGACGCTGCCCTGCTGCGTGACGTAGAAGCTCTTTGAGCGGGAGGCCAGGACCTCCTTCACCAGTGACGGCAGCGTCCGTCCTTCCTGATCCAGACGTCGGGAGACCGGCTCCACACCAAGAGCATCCCAGGTCTCGAAAGGTCCCATTTCCCAGTTGAAGCCCCACTTCATGGCGTTGTCAACGTTGACGATGTCGTCCGAAATCTCGGGAACTCGATTGGCCGCATAAACCAAAGTGGCACTCAGGTTTTTCCACAGAAACGTGCCGGCTCGGTCATTGCCTTTCACCAGCACTCGGAACCGCTCACCCAGATCTGGAATTGTCTTTCCCATCTCCAACGAGCCAAACTTTCCCTTCGTCACTGGTTCATAGTCAAATGTTGCAAGGTTGAGCTTAAGGATCTCCTTCTTATCAGTCCTCTTGTAAAAACCCTGGCCACTTTTCTCTCCCAGACGATTTTCTTCCAGCATGCGCTCAATGAAGGCGGGAACTTTAAATAGTTCACGCTCTTCATCGTTCGGGGCATTCTGATAGATGTTCCGAGTCACATGAGCAAAAGTGTCAAGGCCCACGATGTCCAGGGTTCGGAAGGTGGCGCTCTTGGGCCGCCCAATTGCAGGACCTGTCAATTGATCGATCTCATCGACCATGTAGCCACTTTCGAGCATCACCTGCAGAGCGTGTTGTAGCGCAAAGGTTCCGATGCGATTGGCTATGAAATTGGGAGTGTCTTTGGCTTGGACGATTCCTTTGCCCAGTCTCATATCCCCGATCGCTGCAACCACATCGACAACCCACGCTTCTGTCTCGGTGCCCGGAATGATCTCCAGTAGTTTCATGTAGCGCGGCGGGTTGAAGAAGTGAGTCCCCAGCCAGTGCTTGCGAAAATCGTCGCTGAGCCCGACCGAAAGACGATTGATCGGAATTCCCGAGGTATTCGTGGAGACGATCGTTCCTGGCCGACGTACTCCGTCGAGCCGCTTCAACAGGCTGGTTTTGATTTCAAGGTTCTCGGTGACCGCTTCGACGATCCAATCGGCCTCGGCCAACCGGAAGAAGTCATCCTCCAGGTTCCCTAGCCGAATCCGTTCCGACCATTCGGCGAGAAAGAAAGCCGGCGGCTTGCTTCGCTTGGCTGCTTCCAATCCTCTCGCGACAATCCGATTGCGAACCGCAGAATCGGAGAGTTTCCGGCCCTTTGCCTCTTCCTCGGGGGTCAGCTCCCCAGGAACCATGTCGAGAAGGTCGACCGAAAACTGGGCATTGGCAAAATGCGCCGCGATGGCAGCGCCCATCACACCGGCGCCAACCACGGCGACTCTTTCGACACGTTTGTTCATCGATACTCCCAAGAATCCCTCGTGAGCGGGCTAGAAGGCCTCGACCCCGCTGGGTATTGATCAAGCTGGGGGTTGCGCCGTTGTTGAGGCATCCCCCTCTTGTCCGCCGTGCCCTCCAAGCTAAAGGGAGAATTCTCTGTACCTTCGAGAAAGGGGAAACTGCCTCACCCCGCCTCGTAGATTCTGTCAATCACTTCCTTATATTTGGTTTCAACAAACCGGCGACGAACCTTCATGGTCGGAGTGAGCTCACCGGCATCAATCGAAAAATCCCTTTCCAGCAGCTCAATTCGTTTGATCTGCTCAAAGGGAGCTAGGTCCGGCGTCGAGGCGTGAATTTGTTTGAGCAGAAAGTGTTTGACCTCTTCCGAACGCAACAGTTCAGTGTACGGTTTGAGGTGGAGGCCCACTTCGGCAGCGACTGTCTGCAGCTTCTCTGAATTTGGAATCACCAGCGCTGAGACGAAGGGTCGCTTGTTTCCTACCGCAACGACATTGACAAAGTAGGGGTTTGTTTTCAACAGACCCTCAATTTTTTGCGGCGCAACGTTCTTGCCGCTGGACGTCACGATCAAGTCTCTCTTGCGATCTGTAATGCTCAAGAAGCCATCTGCGTCGAGTTCTCCAACGTCTCCAGTGTGAAACCAGCCGCCGCTCATAACCTCGCGCGTCTCAGCCTCGCGCTTATAGTATCCTGGCATGACCGAGGGACCCCGCGTGAGAATCTCTCCATCTTCAGCGATTTTCACTTCCGCGTGCCGCAAAGGTCTGCCGACCGTTCCAAACTTGAAGTCCTTCACACGGTTGACAGCAATGACCGGCGAGGTTTCTGTTAGTCCATACCCTTCGAGAACGAGAACCCCGACACTGAAGAAAAACTCGGCGAGTTCTTGCTCAAGTGGGGCACCACCCGAAATAAAGAATCGAATTCTCCCTCCGAGCTTTCCTCGCAGCTTCGTTAACACAAGCCTGTTAGCCAAGTTGTACTGCAGCTTCAATCCGGCCGAAACTGCTTGCTTCTTGAGAATGCGCTGGCTGTAAGTCCTTCCGACCGAGATCGCCCATTTCATGAGGCTTCGTTTTGCTGGAGGGCTGGACTTCAACGCCTCGTGAATACGCGCGTACATCTTTTCAAAGAACCTGGGCACACTGGCCACGACCGTGGGGCGAACTTCTTGCAGGTTTTCGGGAACGCTTTCAAAACTCTCCGCATATGCAATGGTCGCTCCGCAATACATCATCAAGTAGGCACAAGTTCGCTCGAAGATGTGACACAACGGAAGGAACGACAAGGCTAGGTCTGACTCGCCAATGTCGAAGGCTTCAACAGAATCCAGCACGTTTGACACGATGTTGCGGTGGGTCAGTACGACCCCTTTGGGTAGGCCCGTCGTTCCTGAGGTATAGATGATGCTGGCCACATCTTCCGGTCCCACTTGTTTTCGGAACGAATCTAGCAGCGACGGCTGCTGCTGCAGAGTCTCCTTGCCTAACGCTAGAAGTTCCACGAAAGGCAAAACCTGTCCTTCTGGTGCAGAATCAGCATTCATCAACACTATTTTCCGCAGGCTGGGAACCTGGCTCGTGATGCCGCAGACCTTTTGAAGCTGCAGTGTCGTCGATACGATGACAACCTTGGCTTCCGAGTCGTTCAATAGATCGCAAACCTGAACCGCCGGCAACGAAGGGTACATAGGAACGTTAATCGCTCCAATAGACAGAATGCCGAGATCAGAGATCGCCCATTCCGGTCGGTTTTCAGAGATCAGAGCCACTCGATCTCCCTTTCGTACCCCCAACTTGGCCAGCCCGGCCGCTGCCAGCCTGACCTCTTCGCTAAATTGGTCCGAAGAGATAGCCCGGTAGACCCCGTCGCGTTTTACCATCAAGGCGTTTGGCTTCCTGTGCGCCCGACAGGCATGCTCAAAGAGATCGATCAGTGTCTCGAGAGTCATCAATGAGTCCTCACGTATTGAAGAGCCGTTCGTCGTTCCTCCATCCGGCTCCGGGGAATGCCCCAGGCGGCAGAAGTTGGGCTCGACTGATCGAAATTACAAAGGTAACAGCGCCCATTTGAGCTTGACGAGTCGCCACATTCACGACCGCTCTGGCAGCTGCTAACTCCGCATTGATCCGGTAACTGTGCCTACGTAGTTTTCGGTATCGCGAAAAAAAACGTAGTGCCTTTGCCCTTCTCCGAGTTCAACCACACTCGGCCTCCGTACGTCTCCAGAACTCTCTGTACAATAGTGAGCCCGACGCCCGTGCCCTCAACACTCTTCAGGTCTTGGAGACGGTAGAACAGATCAAAGATGCTTTCGTGGAATCTAGGATCAATGCCGATCCCGTTGTCCTTGACATAGAAGCGATACTCCTTGTCGTCCTCTTCCGATCCAATCTCGACATGAGCTGCCTCCTGGTAGGAGCAGAACTTGAGGGCGTTCTCGATGAGATTCGCGAACACATGTCGCAGTCCGTGGCGGTTATAGCGGACGGTGCCGACCTTGTTTTGGTTGTAAACCTGAACGTGCTGGAAGCTGGACTTAACCTGGGAATCCACCAGAATCTCATCTAGCACTTCATGCACGTTAATATCGTCCACTTGCGTTTCGGTGCGGCCAATTCGCGACAGCTCCAGAACATCTTTAATGAGGGCTTCCATGTGTCCCAGGTTGGCCCGAATCCGATTCAAATAATGTTTCCCATCCTCGCTCAGCTGCTCCCCGCACTCTTCCGCGAGTAAAGAGGCCATGCCAGCCAGTGCCAGAATCGGATTCCTCAGATCGTGCGAAACAATGAACAAGAACGACTCCAGCTCTTTGTTTTTCTTACCGATCAATTCGGACTGCCTTCTGGTTGCGGTCAACAGCGTCATGTTTTCGATGGCGATAGCAGCTTGGGCCGCGATACCTTCGATAATTGCTTGCTCGTGTCCCGAAAAACGCCGGCGCCTGCCCTCATGATCCAGCATCATGGCTCCGATGAGATGGCCTTTCGAGAACAGCGGCACAACGAACAGCGAGCGGATTTTAAAAAGCCTCGTTAACTCCTCGGGCTCGATCAGTCCCAACCTCGAGAGTTGATGGGCTATCAGGCTGCGTTTCTCATCCACTATCTTGTTGACTATCGGCATCGTCCCATACCTGAGCTTTAGTGTCAGAAATCGATCCGCGTCTGCCTTCTCGCCGGCAGACAGCCATATCGGTTCCAACTGCCGTTCAGGCTCGTTCCACAAGAAGATACCGCAGCGATCGACCCCGGCCATACGGAGGCAGGTTTCGCCGGTCACTCGCAACACGCTGTTCATGTCAGGCGAGGCGCTCAGTTGATGAGAGAGTTCCAGCAGCCCTGCATAGACGTCCGCCTGCTCGGCTTTGGTTGAGAGCACCCACACGAGCGAACCCAAAACCAGCGACAAGGCAAATCCAAGGGCCAGAACAGAACTTCCTAGGAGGGTAATCCGCCCTTCCGGCTCCTTCGACCAGAGTACGAGGTTCCAGTTTTGGTCACGAACTGAAACGATTTCTTTCACATAATGGGGAGACTCTTTCCAGTCCCTGTCTCGCGCCGGTTCATCCCCATAGATCGGAACCTCGCCATCAAAAACGGCAATGTTATACTGCCGCCTTAGTACCGAGTCGAAAATGAGCGAGAAGAGCGTTTCAACCCTGAACACCCCCACCACCGCTCCTTCGTACTTGGCGTTACGAAAAATAGGAACGATGACCACGAAACCCTTGTCCCCCTGTGCCAAGTCGAGAACTGGAGTGACCGTAACCGTTTTCTTCTGAACGGCACGCTGTAGTGTGCGGAATCGAATCGGTTCTGCCGCTATGCTGAACTTCTCTGTCGACTCGTTCGAAAGAAAGGGTTCGACCCAAACCACGCGATGGTTCGTGTCCCCAAACTCAATAGCTTGAAAACCTGGAATCTGGCTGATGATGCTACGGCAGAAACCTAGAAACTCCTCATGGCTGATGGAGCGGCTGTGTAACCAGAAGTTCCGAACTTGCATGAGAATGGAAATCTTCTCGTTGACAAAGGCTTCGATGCCGTTCTTCAGTTGGTTGGCACTGATTTCGATCGCCTGGTTGCGCTTCTGACGTTCAGTCGCTTCAATGGTATGCCATAGGTAGATGGTGAGACTTAGAAAGACAATGATCACTTCAAGGGAGAAGAGTATTTTCTTGGTCGGCATGATTTGCTTTCAGTGGGCAAATCGCCCTCGAAGTCGAGCCGACTATAACAAAATAGAGGTGCTCAATCAAATTGCCGTCACCCCTCGAGGCCTGAGTACGCATAGACGAGGTTTTAGGGTACTACTCCGTTGGTCGCGACGAGGTTCGCAAACCACTCCAAGTTTCTGTTCGCCCTTCGCCCATCGGGTCAGGAAGGAATCAATGAACCCCAAGGTCGCTCATGCGCTTAGGTTGCGCGATGGCCAAGCTACGAGAGGATACTCTGCCTCGATTCACTATTTCCTCAGCCCGGACTCTATTCAAGAGTTCGCTGAGATATCAACAAAAGCTGTGGAAAAATCTGTGAAAAACGACCTGACCTCTTCGAGAACTCGCTGGTTAGCTTGTATGAACAGCAAATTGCACATGAAATGACCACTTCGACAAGCGCAACTAAACAAACTGCTTATGCCCAATTCTGCAACATCGCCTTATTTGCATCGCGATTCGGCGAAGATGTAGACGCAGTGGTAGTTTTCCACAGATTAGGTTGGTGAAACCTTGTCCTGCAAGGCTCTCGACCACTAAGACCGTGGAGATCTGCATTCCTCCTCAGACTCCACCAGCGGCTGCTGCAAATGACAGAAGCCATGCCCCTTATCCTCCTGTCGAGCGCGGTCTCAGCCGTCCAGCAAGGCCTAGAGGGCGGGCCGAAGCGTACAATCGTTGTGTTGTGGCTCAGTAAGAAAGGAACTTAACGGGGTGAGACTGCCGACAGTCGAGTGTTTTCCTGTCTCATCTCGATCGAACCGGTCCCTTGGTCGGCGGCCTCATCTAAATGTCAGACAAGTTATTTATTTACATATAGATAACTCTATAATTATAAGATATTAATTTACATTTTGCGGGACTGGGATTCTCATCGAGGAGTACGGCATGAAGAGTTTGAGGGATGAAACAGGATATCGCGATCGAGTTCAGAGGCACCACAGGGCCTAAGGGCGTAGCCAGATCAAGCCGTCATCTTGTGCCGCTACCCAGAACGCCTCCAATACCCATCGAGTTTAGCTGAAGGAACTTCCTGGAGGCGTCACGCACCATTTCAGGACGGACAAAGTCATACTGGTTGGAATATTCACGGATCTCCTCCAAACTCAGTCCGGAAATTTTCAGGCGGGCGAATTCGAATACCTGATTGGCGCGTCGCTGCAATCTTATCCTCCAGGCTGTGCTGCAATAGCCCCTTCCCCGGGCCACTTCCTCCTCCGAAACACTCTCCGAGCTCAGCTTTCTGATCTCTTCACGCAGCGCATCGAGCACACGCCTCTGGTTCTCCGGAGACGTTGTCACATTAGCTAGAAAACAGCCCCCGAGTGCGGCAGGTTCATGAGTTGCGCTGACCGAGCAAGCCAATCCTTGCTTTTCACGGACCTCTTGAAAAGACTGTCCGCCCAACTCGGAAACCAAATCGGCTACAACCGCAAGAATTCGAGTTTCGGGCTCCGAAGCACCCAAAGTTAAGAAGCCCAGTGATGTTGTCGACTGCTGGAAACTGCGTTCCTCCAGCCTTTCGTTGATCCGCTCCAGCCGCTTGACGGGCAAAGCCAGGTCCAAGTCGATCTTCTGGGCCGCTGACCGGCTGAAATGGTTCGACAATCGGGCGACTAGTTCACTTCCTTCCGTATCCCCGGAGATAGCGATGACGGGAACGCCGTTTTGTACGAATTGCGTGTGCCACTCCAAGAGATCTTCGCGAGTGATTCGTTGGACGGAGGCTTCCGATCCTAGAGGCGGCAACCCATACGGATGCTCTCCGTACAAAGCCTGCTTTACCAACCGCCTGGAACAGAGAACCGGGTCATCCGCGACACGGGCGGCCTCGGCCAGAACGAGCGCTCTCTCCTTTTGAACCTGTTGCTGGTCAAACCGGGGTTCCCTCAGAACCGCCAGGAGCGCATCGAGATTTTTCTCGAAGCCCGCCTTCAGACCAGTGAGAACATAGCCGAAGAAATCCGGCTCCACACGAGTTTCGAGCTTCGTGCCAGTCTGTTCGAGGTTGGCCAGCGGATGGAAGGCATCCTTGTTCAAGGTCTCTTTTGCTGAGGTCCGCACCATCAGCTCGGTAATGCCGTTATTAGAGCGTCCTTCAAAGATTCGTCCACCAGGGAAGAAAACCCCGATAGAAATCAACGGCAGAGCCCGGCTTTCCTTCACCATTACCCCTGGACCACGCAAGATCGAGTACTCGGTCAGGGGCGAGTCCACCCAGGCGGAACTGATTTCGGTTGCGGGCAAGCGTGCCACGGAAGCCTTTCCTTTTGGAAGGTTCTTAGGCTCTGGACTATCTTCCGCTTCCCTGGATTCTTTTGCGGCTGCCGATAAGTGCTGCTCGAAAAATGCCACCAGGCTCTCGGGAGTGACATCGCGCGGCCCTGCCGCGTTTGGCAAATACTCCAAGAGACTGCAACGGGAGAGCGTGAAATATGTCTTTGCGGCTCGAACAAGCTGTTCCCGGGTGACAGCCCGCAGCTTCCGAATCCCCTCGCGCCATTCACGGTAACTGGCCAAAGCCTCGTAGTGGGCTAGTTGAAGACTGAACCCGGCTAATTCTTCGCGGTCCAAGTAAGCCTTTCGTTCAAGAAGGCTCTTGGCACGCAGAATGTCCTGTTCGTTGAAAACGCCCGACTTGACTTTCTCCAACTCCGCGAAGAATGCCACAGACGCTGAGTCTAAGTGTGCTGAATCAAGACTAAGCCGGAACACAAGGTAACCCTCGTCCTTCAGGTCGAGGGAAGATGATTCAACGGAGGTGACCCAGCCTCGCTCCTGTTTCAGTTGACGATTCAGAATTGAGCTTTCTCCTTCGGTCAACATCGCCCGGAGCACTTGACATGCGTACCAGTCCTGAGCGAAAGCCGGGGAGGTTGAGAAACCAAGGAGTGTTGTTGCCTCAGCAACATCTCCCCGCAGCTGCCGGTAGCGCAGCTGCTTCTGGACCGGCTCGACCGGTGGATCGGTCCGTTCCTGCTTGACCGAGATCATTCCGCCATAACTCCTGACGATCTCGTCCAGCGTTGTGCGCCGGTCAAAGCTCCCGCACACAACCAAAATGATGTTGGACGGCGCATACCATCGTTGGTAGAAATCGGTCAGTTCCTTTCGGCGAAGCGATAGCAAAGTTGCTGCATCTCCAAATCTTCCTCGCCGGATCGGGCTCACTTCGAACGCCATTTCGTAAAGCTTGTCCGTCGAGTAGGCATCTGCCGAGTCGGCCTTTCTACGGGCTTCCTGCAGGATGACCTGGATTTCACGCTTCAGCTCTTCTTCAGCAAAAAGGGGGTTTTGAAGGGCGTCTGCTTGCATCTCAAGCCCCTGGCGGAAATACTCCGACGGCAGAACCGTGCTGTAGAATGTGTGTTCGTAGTCGGTTCCGGCGTCTAGATGACCTCCCAGGGCCTTCGTCTCCTTGGCCAGTTGGCCGACACCACGCCGTTTTGTGCCCTTGAAGAACATGTGTTCCATGACATGGGCAATCCCGCGCACAGCATCAGGTTCGTCGACGTATCCCGCTTTCACGTAGGTTGAAATCGTCACTAGTGGCACATCCTTGCGCTCGTACAGAATTGCCGTGAGGCCATTCTTCAGCACCACCTTGGTGTATTCGTCTTTGTCATCACGCGACAAGAAGGGACCCAAGATCTTTATCTGCTTTTCGCCAGTCTGTGATGCGCTCACAGCCAAATTCCGTTTCTGAGCCCCAGCTCCGCCCTGTGCGCCAAACAGCCATGCTGGAAGGATCACCAGTCCTGAGATCCAGATCAGCAGGCACAGGCAACGATTTGTGAACCGAAACATTTTCACAATTGCGCTGTCATTACGCAGGCCCGTTCAGAACGTCAACAGGTTGCGTCGCTGCTTTTGTCTTCTGTCGATGCCGGACATAGAGAACCGCAACTGCGCAGCTGCCACCAAAGAAATCGAGCAGGCTGTCTCTGAGGCTCGCCCCCCGGGTAGGAACAAACACCTGATGGAGTTCATCAGCTAAGGAACATAGGAGAATCGCGCCCAACGTCCAAGCTGCCCAGCGCAGCTGCCAGCCCGAATCCTGCCTCTGGCCAAATGCCCGATGCAGCAGGATCGCGAGAATGAAGTATTCAATCCAGTGGGCCAGCTTACGCGTCAAGCCATGAAGGACCTCGAGCAAGCCAGGCGTCGCGTGAGGAAGGATGAACTGAAGAAACGGAAGGACGTAGCGCGAGGTTCCGCTGGAAGAAAAACTATCTGTCGAGAAAACCGAAATGAGACAGGCCCACAGGATCGGCGGTATCCAGTACTTGAGAAAGGAGCGCATTAATGGTTCTTTACCTAAGTGGAATGAAATCTAGCCGGCTACCCTGCGAAACGCAGCAACGAGCATGGTCAGGCAGGAACTAAGCGGCCAGCCCGTTTCCACATCTTCATCTCCACCAGGTTCACGTTTTCCTCAAGTAGTGTCCCGAGCGGCCTCCGGCCTTTTCGAGCAAACATATCTCTCCGATAACCATTTCGCGGTCGACAGCTTTGCACATATCGTAAATCGTGAGAGCTGCCACGGAAACGGCCGTCAGGGCCTCCATCTCAACACCAGTTT
>Ga0075421_100000730_pt1 | contig 35912 bp, 36 predicted proteins | sample SoiMetdeltSBSDD5_FD_75292 | JGI IMG/M metagenome (GOLD analysis project Ga0075421, IMG submission 75292) | Bulk soil microbial communities from a Populus tree surrounding site in Tennessee, USA - Soil MetaG P. deltoides SBSDD5 | ecosystem: Environmental > Terrestrial > Soil > Tree plantation... | reverse complement strand
GTCCAGCAGCGGTCGGCTGGCCGTTGGGAGCCGGATGGAGGCGGCGCTTGGCAAGCCGGGGATTGAGGGTCTCGGCCCGCCGCACTGCAGGCGGTGCACGCTGCACATCAGCTCAAACATCACATACGACGGACCTTTTACCTTGATCCGCCGCAGATCCGCGCTCGTAAAGTGAAACCGAATCACGCTACAAGTTTCTCGCCTTCAATTACCTTTTGGCCAGGGGTGAAACGTCTGGACCGCCGGCCCGTCGACCGTCGATGCTCTTTGACGTGCGGGGACAAACATCGTTGGGATCTCTACCCTCGCCCTTGCTGATGGCACAACAGACCGCACAGGGCCTGCCACGAGAAGCTACAGGCGAAGGCGGGCCGATGGGCCGTCTGGTAGTGGTGACCGTGAGCCGTCTGGTAGTGGTGACCGCAACCGCGGCCACACCTGAGGAGGCATGGCAGATCGCTTTAGCCCAGGCGCTGCAGCCGTTCCGGGAAGTGCAGTGGGACACCGAAAACGAGGCGTTGCGGCTGCTGCTGTTCCGCCTCAAGGAGTGGCTGCAGGGCCCCTGATGCGTGAAAGCCCAGTAACGTCGCCGCGGCGAACCTCACGACGGCCTCACCGCCACCGCACACGCATCTCGCGATACGGCGGCCCCTTAGCTTGGATCAGGGTTGGACGCCGGTCACAGGAGCGTGGGTGCGCAGGCACGTAAACACCAAACGGACGACGTCTCGATGCACCGCCTCGCCGAGTGTCCAACTGCGTGACTATCGCCACGCACAGACCCGGACGCTAACGGACGCTGAGGAACTGTTTCCGCTGCTGGTACGCGAGATCACGACAGATCAGAGAGTCATGATCGTTGCTTGACACGGAAGAGGTCACTGGTTCAAACCCAGTATCGCCCACCACAAGTTTCAGCAGCTCAGAGGCTGGTTTCCTGATCAGGGGACCGGCCTGTTTTAGTCCCTGGACCCCCACTCGGGAGAAGTCTGGGAGACGATCTTTCGGCATCACTGCGGCCCTCCCTCGCGCAGTAGGCGATCGAGGACGGTGACCGGCGAGCCGGGCGCAAGCTCCCGACGGATGTCCAAGGCCGCCTCCCACAGCTCGGTCAGCCCGTCCATGAGCCGCTGGACCATCGTCACCGTCGCGTGCGAGTAGCGGGCTTGGACCGAGCCGTCGTCGTGGCCCATCTGCTGATCCATGAGCTTGGCCGGTGTGCCCAGCTCCTCCATGAGCGTCTTATAGGTGTGCCGCAGGCCATGCGGGGTCAGGCCAGGCGCGATGGGCACCCAGCAGGCATCCGCTCGTCCGGTCGCGTTGCGGCCCCGCAGCGGTACGCCGGGCCACGGATCGGCGAGCACAGACACTGGACGAACGACCAGCTTGCCCTTCTTCGGGTAGTGCCCGGTGGCCGCCGGGCGGAACAGCCAGGTGGCGAACCCGGTGCGCCGCCAGTGCACGGCCAGCTCACCTGTCCAGCCGCCGCGTGCGTACCCGAGATCCGCCATGGCGGCGGCAATCGTGACGCGTGCGGCCTCGCTAAGGACCTCTGGATGGTTCAGCGCCATCGACGCCAGACCAACCGATACCCCAGCCCGGCGTGCTACATCGGCCAGCGTCGCGCCGCCTCGCCGGGGTGCGTGGTTGGGTGGCCGGTGACCACTGAACACATAGGTCTGCCCGTGGCAGGGGCAAGGCTTCGGCCGATTCCTGCTGACGTGCTCGGCCACCAAGCGGGTCAGCCAGTCCGGGGTGAAGATATCCCGGTACGAGTCGTCCTTGGGCGGGCAGCGGTGCAGTACCCCGTTGTCCAGCTCGTACAGTTGCCACTCGATCCGGATGCCTGCCGGGCGAAGGTAGCAGGTTTCCAGACCAACAAGCTCACCCCACCGCATCCCGGTGAACCCCTTGAGCATGATGGCCACAAACTCGTCATCACGCCCGGACAGCAGAGCGGCCCGCTCGGCGATAAGCAGAACACCCAGAGCCGTGGTGATCGCCTTCTCCGGACCACGGCGACGGGAGCGCCCGGCCCGCTTGCCTCGGTTGCGCCGCCGCGCCGCTGGATTGGACTGGACCAGTCCTTCTTCCTCGGCGTCCGCGAGGATCAGGTGCAGTGTGGAGCGCCAGGATTTGATGCTGGACTCGGCGTAGCCAGCCGCTCGCTCCCGCCGCTCCCGGGCGATGACATCCTCACGACCCATGTCGAGCATCACCATGTCCTCGAACGCGGGTAGTAGGTGCTCTTCGATGTGGTGACGGTAGTTCTGCATCGTCGAGGCTGCCAGGTCCTGTCTGGCGTACCACGCGTTGACGTAGGCGCCGAACGTGACCCGGCTGGCGGGCAGCTCGCGGCGAGCCCCGGCCCGTACCTTGGCCTCAGTGTCGTTGGCCGCTTGCTCGGCCTCGCGTTTAGTGCGGAAGCGGATGGTGGCGCCACCGTCGTCTTTGACGGTGCCGTACTTGTTGGGTGCGAGTTTGTAGCGTGCGCGCCAGTAGTCGCCGCGCTTCTCCGCGTATCCCATGCTGGTTGTCCCTCCTAACTGGTTAGGCCGCCTGGTCCAGGGCGGCGGTGCGTGCGCGTCGCGGTGTGCGAGCCTTGAGGTGAACCACCGGTGAGCCGTCCACGCCGCCCGGTCGGTCGGGAGTCCGCCGAGGCGCCGGCGGCGAAGCGGGTACGTCGACCGGGCGGACCTCGAAGATGCGCACGATCTCGGCGACGTGCTCGTCGGTGAACCGGTAGCCAGCACCGATCCGGCTGTACGGGATGCGACCGCGGCGTGCCTGTTCCTTGACCCACCATTCGGAGCAGCGCAGCATCCTGGCCACGTCCGCCGCACGGTGAAGCACCGGCGGCGTGGGGGCAGGCCGGGTCATGGGCGGTCGCTCCTTTCCGGTTGGCTTGTCAAGGCGGGCTTGACAGTGTTCTTGCTCAAATCGCGAGGGTGGTCATCAGATGCCGGGCGAGTTGTTGATGTTCTCTGGCGAGCGCTGAGGAGGTTTGGGCGAGCATCGCGTCAGCGGTGGTGTGCCAGCCGACACCGGCGAAGGTGAGGCTGTTGATGACCAGCGTGGTTTCCTCACCGTCGCTGTCGGCATCCGCCTCCTCCACGGTGGATGCGGGGATTTCGTTGCGGCGGAAGGTGACCCGTGCTTCGCGCAGGATCCGGAAGCGCACCGAGTAGCGTTGGGACTGGCTGAAGAAGTGCCCGCCGAAGCCGAGCATGTGCGCCCACCGCCTCAAACCGCTGTAGAGGTCCGGCTCCTGCTGGTCCGCTTGGTGGCCGAGGAGGAGCAGCAGGAACAGCAGCCGCTGCTGTTGGCGTGCCCGCTCGTATTGCGGGGCAAGGCATTGCTGGCACTGCACGTGTTGGCTACGGGTGCCGCAGGCTGGGCAGACCCGTTCCCGCACGGCGCCGCGAGCGGGGATGGTGTGCCGGGGCCGGTGCGGCAACGGGTTCGGCGCCTTCTCAGCGACGTCGACCAGCCGGCCAATCGTGGCGTGTAGCCGGTCGAACATCGGTGCCTGGGTGCTGGTGTCGCCTGGTTCGAGGCGGCCCAGCTCCAAGCCGGTGGCGCCGATGGTGGTCAGCAGACGGGCGTAGGCGAGCTGGAGTAGTTCGGTGCGGTGCGGTCGGCCGATGCGCCAGCACGCGGCGATGAGCCGTTGGACGTGGCTACCACCGACGTCGGCGTAACGGCTGACTGTTTCGTCGGTGATGCGGGCCGAGGTGTGCCCGGTGACCTCAGTGGATTTGGTGGCGTACTTGGCCAGGTATCCGGCGACCATGCCATCGGTGACCTCACCGTGCCCGGACAAGGTGATGGGCCGGTTGTAGATCTGCTCACCCCAACAGATACGCCAGCCGTCCGGCGCGTCCGGGTGGGGTGGGGTGTCGAAGCTGATCGACCGGGCCGCCGTCTTGATCGCCTGGTCGAGGTCGTCGACGGTCAGCCCTGGCGGAGGCGGCAAGATCGCGGCCGGGTCGTCAGGGTGGCGCCCGTCCAGGCGGATCAGGGCATGGAAGTGCACCACGGCCCGCTGCTGGAACTCGGCGGCCTTGCCGCAGCTGGTGTGCGCCGCCGGTTTGGTGACCGGCCGGCCGGTGGCCGGGTGCACGCCGACCGTGACTTGGGGGATTTTCCTTGCCCGGCAGAGTTTTTTCAGCTCGCGGTCGATGGCCTGTTTGGTGCGCCGCCACAGCTCCCCGGCGAACCGGTTCCACACCACGTGCGCGTCATAGTTGTAGCAGTCCAGGCAAATCGGGGTACCGATACGCTTGTCGCCGTTCTCATGGCGGGCGAAGCAAGCTTGCGTATTGCCGTGCCCGCAGACAGGGTTGTCGCGGCGGGGGTGGCAGATCTCGGCCCGGCAGTCACAGCGGCGCCGGTCGCCGCAGGTGTGCCGCAGCACCACCCGGTTGTGCACCGCACCGAAGCCGGGCGCGGTCAGGGTGGTGAAGATGGCTGGATGCTGGGCAACCGTGTCGGGGATGCCTTTGCCGCCCACGATTCCCGCCCGGATGATCTGGTAGGCGTCGCGCTGGTAGGTCTTGGAACAGGAAGGGCAGACACCGGCACGCCGGTTGCCGCACGCTTTGTAGATCACCCCGTCCGGCATTCCGCTGGTGTCCACAGTGGACAGCACACGGCTGGTTACCGCCGCCGTCGTGGCACCTGTGGCCGGAGACTGGATCAGCGCGCCGTGGGTTGTCCCGTCGATGGTGGAGATGGTGCCTGCCAGCCGGATCGGCCGGGCGCAGGCGGCGGCCGGGCGGACGTGGTGCAGCCAGTCGGGGAAGTCGTCGCGTGCCGCACGGGCGAGGGCTTGGCGGGCGGTGTCGGCGGAGCGGGCGAACAGCTTCAGTCGGGTCGGGTCCGGCTCGGGGCAGGGGGCCGCACCCGAAGCGGAGGCTTCGGGTGCGACGCTCAACAACGAGACGGTCACCGGATCGTCGCCTTCACGGGACGGCCGTTGACAGAGTGGTCGGTGATTGGGGTGTCGTCGATCACGGCCAGCAGTTCGGCGGCCTGTTCCGTGGTCACGCGTAGCCGGACGGCAAGCTGGCCCGGCGTGATCCTGGTTCCGTGTTCGATGCGGTACTGGCGTGCCACCTCGGTGGCCCGTGCCAGCAGCTGCGGGGGCACCATCGGCAACGGCGGCTGCACAGGCTCAGTCGCGGTGACTGGAGAGTCTGTGGAGGAGGCTGGCAGCCTGGTGGCCGGGGTGGTCGGGGTGCTGGTACGGGTTCGGGTGGCCCGCTGGGCCGGACCGGACACAGGTGCCGGGGTCGGGCGGGGGTTCGCCTGCGGGCGTGGGGTGATCCTTTCGGCCACCGCTACTGGAGACGGGATCGGCACCACGGGTGGTGTTGGGGTTGGGGCCTTGTGCGGCGGGGACGCCGGGACGGCCGATGGCATGTCTACTGTGGATGGTTGACTAGTGGGGACAGGTGTTGGTGTGGTTGGGGTTGGGGTCGTGGCCACGTAATGGGGTGGCACGGCCACAGTGTTGGGGTTGGTGTGTGGGTGGCCCAGTTCCCGGGCGATGGCGTCCACGGCGGCTTGGCGCCGCAGTCGCTTGACGCCCTTGTCCCCGAGTGCCCGGACCTTCTGCAGATGTGCCAAGGCGTTGGCCGCTGTCGGTTCCACGTCCGGTGTGGGTGGGTGGACGACCCAGGCACGCCGGGCCATCAGGGTGGACCAGAACGCCCACAGCCACCGTTCCCCGAACATCGGGGTGCCGTTGCGGCGGTGACGAGGTAGCGCCTGCTGTGCGTCCATGAACTGGCTGAGCAGTTCGTGGAACATCCACGCCGACGCCAGGGACAGGAAGCCGAGGTAGATGCCTGCGGCGCCGGTCCATTCCTGACGGCCGTGGTTGAAGTTGATCCATGCGGAGATCAGCGCCCCGACGTAGACGATCTTCTCGGAGCGTCCCGGGTGTCTGCCTCTCTTGACGGCGACGAACGCCCAGAACCCGAACGTGATCGAGATGCCGTCCAGGGACAGCGGCACGATCAGGCTGATCCAGGAGTGCCATCCCATGTCGTGCCGGGCGAACGAGGACAGGCCCACAAAGCTGATGCCCATCACCGCGCCGATCACGACCAGTGTGGGGATGAGTGCGGCGACGAACAGGCGCCGCAACACTTTCTGATCCCTCAAGGTGGGGTTGTGCTGTGCGGCGGCCCTTCTGGACCGGGCCATCAATAGCAGCACGCCGAGGAGCATGGCCATGGTCGCCGCGTACCGGGCGGCAGCGATCCAGGCCGGGACAACGGTGTCGGTGAGAACGGTGTTCATCGCCCGGTCACCTCCCCGGCGAGGCGGTCGGCCTCGTCTTGGTCGGCGACCTGGATCTGCGTGACCTGGTCACAGATGGGGCAGGTGTAGACCCGCTCGACGTAGACCGGCGAGGCGGGCATGTACCACACCTCCGGCGTCTGCTCACGCATGCGCCGGTGGCAGCAGTACGGCGTGTCCCATGTGGACGGTTCACAACATGGCCCGGTCGCGATCAGCAGACCTTCGACCGTCGTCGTCACAGCATCGAGCATGTACGGCGCGGCGACCGTGATGGTCAACAGTGACGCGTCGTACGGGTTGGGGAACATGATGTCCACACCCTCAGCGCGGACGTATGCCCGGATGCTGCGCATCCCGAACAGGTCTGCTTTCTGCACCAGCAGGGTGTGTTTGGTGTCGTAGTCCACCTGCGTGGCGACACCACCGGCGCGAAGCTTCGTCGCGATCGCCCCGGCGTACAGGTGCCGCATCGTGGTGAACTGCTGCCGGATCGTTTCGGACAGGTTGTCGGTCATGGCTGGCAGTCCTTTCCGTCGCGGCCGAACAGGGTCGGTGCCGTGTGGGCAGGACTGGCAGCGGGTCGGGTCGACCGGGCAGCCGCCACACGGTTGGTGCGAGCGGCTTTGCGGTCGAGCAGGTCGGCGCGCTGGTCACCGGACAGCCGGTCCAGCGCTTTGGCATCCTCGGTGCGGCGTTGCCGCAGCAGCGGGCGCACCGTGGCGTTGGTGGGGCAGTCGGTGACCCCTTCGGGGTAGCGGTAGCCGCATCCCGGACACGTCGACGTGGCGGGGATGCCGGGGTGGTGCTCGGCGAACACCGCGACGAGGGTCGCGACGGTGACGCCCAGACCGGCTTCGATCAGACGCCGATCAAGGGCGCCACGCTCGGACTTGTCGCCGTAGCGGCCCATCACGGCTTGTCGGGACAGGCCCAGCATGTCCGCGATCGAACTCCACGGGTACGGGTTGGGCAGAGCGCGAAGCCCCACCACCGCCAGGCGGATCACCGCGTCCAGTTCGGTGGACAGCGCCGCCAGTGACCGCAACGCTTCGATGTCACCGGACGCGACCCGGCGGGCGTAGGCCCGCAGAATCCGACGCACCATCGCGTCATACTCGGTGTTTTCCACGTGCCGCTTGGGCCGCTTATGCCGCAACGGTTTGACACTGGCCTTGACGGTGTCCCCAGCAGGGTTCGTGCTGTCGTTCATGCGGCACCGCCCAGACTGGACGTCACGGCCGACACGAACGGGCCGTGACGCAGGAGACTGCGCGAGCGTTCCCATTGGTCAGCCGCCTCGTTGAGGACAGCGATGATTTCCTCGCGGGTGCGGCCCCGGACGTCGTTAAAGCTGTACAGACCCTCATCGCCGCGAGTGGCCTTCAGGTACTTCTGAAGGAACTGCTGGGCGGCAACAAAGTCGCCGTAGCCAGGGTCCTCATAGTTGACCGCTGGGGCATCGACCGGCCCGCCGTAGCAGACCATGCCCAGCGCGCCGACCCAGCACGCCGCCGGGGTGAACACCGTGGCGGACTGGTCGTAGTAGCAGCCCTGAATCCAGCCGTAGCGGGCCAGGTATGAGGCGGCATCCCGCAGGGTGCGAGACACACCCTCGGGTAGGGCCACCGGGCGGGTGACCAGATTTTGGGTAGACTGCATCGCAACCGCTCCCTTCGAGGGTTGTGGTGGGCCGACAACACCAGCTGCTTTCCACGGCGACGTCTGGTGTTGTCGGTTGGCCTGGCGGCCACCGCATCGGCCGGAAACCTCGCCCGGCCAACACGGAAGCGGTCAGGCGAAAAGACCCAGATGCTTGCCGAATACGCGGGTGATAATCGCGCAGGTCGTGGCCACCAGATGACGGCACATCGCCTGCGCCACCAGCTCACGCGGGTCCAGGCGCACCACCAGCCGCAGCTCCACCCAGTTCACCCGGTCGTTGCCCCGGTGCCGAGTCGCCACCACCCGCCCGAAGCTGGTCTTCCACACTTCCGGTCTGGACACATGCTCCCCATCAGGCAGCCGCACGGCAGTGCAATGATGCGCACGGGCACACCACTGCGGGTGCCCGGCCACATCGGTAGCCTCGGCCACAGGTGCCCTCGCACCGGTAATCGCTTGTGCCATCACACATCCCTCCCCTTGGCGGTCGCGCGCATGGTCGCCGCATGCGCGGCGATGCGGGCGCAGTCGTCATCGGTCAGATAGGCCGTCTTGACCAGCTGAGGAACCCCGCCCTCAGCGATGAGCAGCCCGGCACCCTGGTTGGTGGGTGAGATGGTGTTGGCCGACCAGCCCCGGTTGGCCCAGCCATGCCCCAGCACGATGTCCGAGCTTGAGTCGGTGGTGCAGCGTCCGGCGAACCGCCACGCGAACAGATCCCGCAAGCTGGTGGGGATGATGTCGCTGGAGGGGCGTTGCGTCGCGGCCACCACGATGATGCCCACCGCCCGGCCCCGGGCCACCAAATCCCGCAGCAGCGCCGAGAACTGTTCCTGGGTCTTCTTGTCCCCGGCGGTGGCCGAGTAGTAGGCGATCTCATCGATCGCGACCAGGATCGGCCAGAACCCATCCTCACGGCTGATCTTTCGCCGGTTGCACGCCAGCAGGTAGGCGTAACGCTTGTCCATCACGGTTTGCAACCGGATCAGGGTACGGATCGCCCGGCCGTGATCCGGGCCGACGAACACATCCGCGCACGCGCGCCACTGGCCCAGCTCCACCTGCTTGCCATCTAGCAGCACCAGACGGCAGTCCACCGACACCGCCGCATGCCCCACGATCACGTTCAGCAGCGCCGACTTACCCGCGCCAGGCTCACCGCCGATTGCCATATTGCGGAAGATCAGCGGCACCTGCACCGGCTGCCCGAACTCGTCGATCCCGATGAACAACGGATCGAAGATCGACCGGCGCAGCGGCCCGAACCGCTCCGCCGGAGCGGGCGAGGCTACCAACACAGACATGACCAGTCCCCGCTACACCGTCGCCAGCGTCGGCCGCTCACGCGTGGCCGACTCCCACGGCTCATCCGGCGCCCCCTGTGGCGAGTGGCCGTTGCGGGTGCGGGTCATCCGGTTGACCGTGGCGGTGGCGAACCGCAGCGACGGGCACACCTCCTCCACCTCCAGCCCGTACGCCGAACGCTTCTCCCCGTCGTCGGTCTCCCACCGCGACAGCCGCAGCCGGCCGACCACCACCACCCGCATACCCTTGGCCAGGGACTCGGCCGCGTGCTCGGCCAGCTCCCGCCACGCCGTGCACGCCAAAAACAGCGGCTCCCCGTCTTTCCACTGGCCTGACTCCTGGTCCAGCGCCCGGGGTGTGGACGCCACCGTGAACTTGGCGCAGGCCACACCCGAAGGCAGGAACCGCAGATCCGGATCGGCGGTCAGGTTCCCCACCACCGTCACAGTTGTCTCGTTAGCCACGAGAACCCACTCCCTCTCGAAACTTGTTGGTAGGTCGCCTGTCTGGCGGCCACCGCACCGGCCGAACACGCGTCGGTCGGCACGGAAGCAGTCAGCGGCCACGCTGGCGCGGTTGCTCCGGCTCCGGCTCGGGCACGTCGTCCAGGTCCAGACCCAGCGGGGGCAGCCCCGGTGACACCGGCACCGGCAGGTCATCGACCGGGCCGAACTGTTGCGCCAGCGGGGACACCACCAGCCCGGTCAGCGGGTCACGGCGGGTCACATCGATGCGGACCAGCGCCGCGTACCGGGTTGAGGCCCGTACCACCCGCACCTCACCGGCCCAGCACGTCACCGCGAGCTTGCCCGTCTTGCCCTCCAGATCGGACAGATCCAGGCCAGGGCGAAGCCACACCCACACCCGCTCACCGGCTGGCGTGGTACGTGCCCACAGGATCAGCGGCAGACTCGCCGGACGTGCCCGGGCCGTCGCCCGGATGAACTCCGCAAAGGCGAACCGGAGCCGATGCCGCACGATCACACACCACGTGAGGGCCACCACCCGGTGGCGCACCGGACGCACCAGCCCCAGCACCCCCAGCGCCACCCCGAGGACAGCCAAGGCCAGCCACAGCGCCAGCTGCGCCAGCCATGCGATCGAGGCGACCAGCAGACCCGTCACGACGATCTCCAGCGACCACCACCACAACGCCCGCAGCACCGGCCATGCCCGCACCACCATCGCCACGACCAGCCCACACGCCGCACCGGCCACCGCCGCCAGGAACACGGCCACGGCGATCGGCGGCACCAGCGGCAGCTTCACCAACGGCGGCATCGACGACAGCACCGCCACCGCCACCAGACCCGTGACCACCGCCGTCGCGAAGAACGCGACCCGAGCCCGATGCGCATACCACCGCGACATCGACGGCTCAACCACCGAGATCACACCCGGTGGACGCTCGCCGAACAACCCGGCCTTCACGATGAACCGCCTCCCGGGCCGCCGATCATTTGTTGATCGTGCATATGCACAGAATACTTCGTGCCTATGCACGATGCAAGGCATGTGGACAGTTCACATTGGATCAGGCCAAGATTTTTAGCGGGCCGAACGCAATAGCGGGATAAAAAGCGCGAGTAGGGCAACCAAGAGGAACGCGCTTGCTAACACGAGCGGAGTCGAGAGGCCCCACTGGTGTGCGACTACACCGCCCACGACTGCACCCAACGGTGCGACTCCGTTCCCGATGAGCCGAAACGCCGTGACGACTCTGCCAAGCAGATGATCCGGAACGGCTCGCTGCCTTGCCGTAACTGCTGCGACGGTGACCAAGGTTGTTGATGCGCCAAGCAACACGAAGGCACCCGCCGCGATCCATGGGGAGCCCGACCATGCAACCCAGAGCCATGCTGCTGCCTCGGCGGCAATCGCCACTACGATCGAGCCACCGGGGTTCAGGTGACGCACGATCGGTGAAGCTAGCCAACCGAGCACGACGGCACCGCATGCCGAGGCGGCCAACAAGAGGCCGAAGCCAAATTCAGTTACGCCAAGCTTTTCGGTCGCAAACAGCACAAGCGAGGCGGCTGCCATGTTGTACCCGATGTTGAACGCGGACACCGCGACCGACAAGGTAACAAGTGCTCGATCCGTTACGAGGTAACGGAATCCTTCCTTGATTGCCGTCCACAACCGCTGACCGTTGGTCGGCGAAGGAACGTCGCCCGGGAGCTGCTTGACCAATGCGGCCGACGTGGCAAACGATGCTGCGTCCAGGGCGAAAGGCAGCCACGGCGAGATGGAGAATAGGAGACCGCCGAGGGGAGGACCAGCCAGACTTTGGCCGGCGGTTTCAGCGGCATAGATTCGGCCGTTCGCACGAGAAAGCGCCGCAGTTTCACGACCGACCACATGAGGAACGAGCGCCTGAGCGGCAGCATCGCCGAATACCTTGCCAGTGACAATCATGAACGAAGTTGCAGCTAGCGCTGCAATGGATGCGGTATTGGTAACGATCAAGGCGATGAAGGCGAGCAAGCAAACCGCCCGAATGCCGTCCGCCAGCACTATGACCGCTCGACGGGATACGCGGTCCACCACTGCCCCAGACCAGGGCGTGACCAAGAACCATGGTGCGGTTGACGCCGCAGCCACGATCGATACAGCTAAAGGATCTTTGGTGAGGAAAGCGGCGAACAGCGGTCCCGCTGCGGCGTAAGCGCCATCGCCAACGCTGGAAATCGTGGCCGCAGACCACAGCAGCCCGAAGTTGCGACGATGTTGTGGGCCAAGGACTTCGGGCTGCGTGGTTACGGCCATGGCTCAGGACGCAATCTCAAATTCGCCCCGGCGGATTGCCTCGACAAAGTCCGACCAAACGGCCGGTTCGAACATCAAAGCTGGACCAGCGGGATTCTTGCTGTCCCGCATACCCACCACTTCCGCCGTGAGCGCCACCTCGACGCAGTTTCCGTCACCGCTCCCATTGCTCTTTCTCCAGACCGCGTTGTCCAGGGCGGGATGCTTAGTCCTCAATGTTCCTCCCGGTTTTCGATCGCGTGGATCTCCTGCCAAATTAGATCCAGTGAATCACTGGCTGTAAGGCTGGAGGAAGTCAATCTGGCAAAGAACTTGTCTAAGATCTTCAATGAGTCCCGGTCACCTAGACGCAGATCTTGCGTGGTGGTTTCGATCAATGCCTCGGGCGGCAATTCTCCGCCAAACTCGAAGATCATAAACGGGTGCTGTACGAACGTTGTCTGCTCCCGATCAAACGAGACAATGCGAACCGTTACGTTAGGCCTAGAGGACAGGGTGGCAAGAAGTTCCAATTGCTCACGCATCTCCGGATACGAGAATGGCCTCCACCTAAGCGCAGACTCAAGAAGAACGACCTCGTATGTTGGCGCGTCAAGGCCGACGAGCGTTGAACGACGCGCCAAGCGAGCTTCCAGGGCGCGCTCTACGTCGCTCGCGCCTGCTATCTCGATGACCCGCCTCGCATACGCGGGTGTCTGTATGTACCCGGGGAGGAGCGCGGGCTGATAGTGCTTAATTCGCCGCGCAGAAGCCTCCAGGGAGATGAAATCCTGCTGTCGGCGAGTCAGACCCATCCTGGAGGAGTTCCGCCAGTCGCCGGGCGCACCAGCGGCTTCCGTTGCCAATTGCTGGAGTTCCTGGCGGACTGCCTTCGGCAGCTTGAGCGCCACGCCAAACGCCCGAACGTCCTCAATGGAGGCCAATGTACGAGCGTGCTCGATTCGGCTGACCTTCGACTGCGACCAGCCAAGTAGGTCAGCTAGCGCCTCGCCGGTCATGTCGCGGATTTCGCGCAAGCGTCGCAACTCAGCGCCAAGTCTCCGGCGCGCCGCGATCTGACCAGCGTCCACAGGCACCCGACCCCCTCACAACGTGTATATGCACGATTCTACGGGTCTAGAGCCTAGCCGTGGAAGCAGGGTGATAACTCGGTCGTCGCTTGCCAAGACATGACCCGATCAGCGGACTTGACCGGCAACACAGCCTGGCGCCGCCGCTCGACAACAGACATTGTCTAGTCCCAGTTGATGGTTAACTTTTCCGTCCCAGCTGATGGTTTCCATGACCTAGGTTTCTGTAGTCACCTTGTGGGGATGTTTGTCCGGGAGTTGATCGCTCTCGGTTGTCTGCGGTTAGCTGTCTTGCGGGCGGGGAAGCCCGTGGAACGCGAGGACGGCATCACGCTGCACGATGATGCTGACAACCGTCGTCGGGTCGGCTGGCGCAAATATGTCGACCACGACGGGTTCGCCCTGACGTTCACGATCCAGAAGGTACGCCTGTCGGCCGTTGCTGAACTGCCGCAGCAGCCCTGATGGCCACACATCTGGCTGGGCACCCTGACAACACAGGAGACGCTCGTCGGCCTCCAGATGCTCGCGAGTCAGCATTAAACAGTCAAGGTAGTCATCGCCGCGCGCCTCGAAGATGGCTCCTTGGTCTACAAGCTCGAGTTGCGCTGAACCCGGGTCCCCCAAACGAAGCGTCACCTCGACGAGAACACCCTTGGCATCGACGGTCTGTAAGGTCAGAACTTCAGTCATTCGACTCTCCCTTGAACGCACGGATCCTACTGGTATCGAATGGATCCAGCAGACAAGTCCTGCTTGCGGGGTCGGTGGGCCTTGATCCGGGTGACCGGGCGGTTGTTGGTGCGCCGCACGGTGCGGTCCCCGTCGCAGTGGAACACCAGCTCGGTCTCGGACACGTCGATGGTGATGGTCTTACCGGCATGCACACGACCGAGAGCGACTTTCTGCCAGGCCACCATCACCACGCCGCTGTTGGAGGCTCGGCGTTGCACCCGGATCGGGTCGGTGCGCGGCTGGGGCGGTGGTCCGGCCGGGCGGGCGCTGCGCAGCCTGCTGATCTCGGACTGGGTGAGCGGGTTGGGTCGGGTGCGCAGCAGTTCCCGGGTCTCCAGGTCGAAAAACGTCAGCGTGGCCTCCTCGACCCGTACCCCGACGCGGCGGCCGCGCAGGATGTCGGCGGCCACGATGATGTGCTGGCCTAGCGAGACCGATCCGGTGGCGTTGACCGTGCGGTCCACCTCGACCGCGGCCACGGGTGCGCCGGGTGGTGGTAGCGGCAGCGGTGACGGGCCTGCTTTGCGGCCTCCCTGGCGGGCCAGCACGGCGATGTCGTTGACCGACAGGTGCGAGCGCACCGACTTGACCCGGACCCCCGCGATCGACAGGTGGATCACGTCGGTGTCCGCCCAGAACGTGACGGTGATTCCGGCGCGTTGCGTGCCGAGCCAGAACTGTTTCCCGGCGACCTGCATGTTGCCCGAGGGCGGTACGACCCGCTCGAACTCCACCGGGCCGTTCTGCCATGGCATCGCTTCCATCGCCGTGTCGCGTGAGTCGTTGTTTTCGTTACCGGGCAATGGGATTCGGGCCGTGTGGCGGGCTTCGGCGATGGTTGACGGTAACCGCAGCGGCAACTGCGGTACCTCACCGGCGGCCCGGAACCTGTCGGCGGGAACGTCCATGTCCAACGCTTGATGCGGTCGCCGGTGGTTGTAGTCGGCCACCCAGGCGTCTATCGCCGCCTGCGCCGCGGCAATGTCGTCGAAGACGCTGATGTGGTTGAGCAGCTCCCGGCGCAGGCTGCCATGAAACCGCTCCACCTTCCCGGTCGTGGTCGGATGCGCCGGCTGGGTCAGCCGATGCACGATCCCGTTCTCCCGGCAGATCCGATCAAAGAGCACCTCACCACCCTTGCCGAACCGGTCAGTGAACTGCCGGGCCGCCCACACCCGCACACTGTGCCGCGACATCCCAACCTTCGCCGCGACCTCACCAACACGATCACCAGCCAACACAGCCAGCACCGCCCGATACCTCTGCTCCACCTTCGACAAATCCAACAATGCCAATCCCGGCTCCCGGCCACGCGATGCCCGCAAACACCACATGATCCGCTCGCCGCATCACGGCATGGAAAGCATCAACTGGGACGCCGATGGAAAGCATCACCCGGGACAAGACATCGACAACAGACATCCATTGCCGAATTGGTCTCATCGGTATCAAGGCGCCGCTGACGCGGCGCGCCGTGGCGCTCGGGGGTCGCTTCGCGCCCGCTGGCCCGCTTCGGCTTCGCCTACGCGGCCAGGGCAAGCCCCCGACGCCCGCACCCCAGACGCGACGCAAGCCTTGGGAGAAATACGGCGGTAGCACCATTGCGGTCCTCATGTGCCTCAGGGATGCCTCCGGCGGGAGATCGCGCGGGCAGCAGGCTGGCAAGGGGAAAGAACGCGTCTTGCGATGGGTGGGTGGTTGCTGAGCGGGGAACCGTCCCGCCACCGACGACCCGGGCGGAGCCAAGCAGACCTGCCCCGGGGTGGTCAAGGTCGGTCAGACAGTAGGGTGCTCCACCTTGCCCACCCCGGGGCAGGCCCGCTTCCCAGCAGGGCGGGTCGGCGGCGGCGGGATGGCAAGTGGCCCCTCCGCTGCGCGAGACGAGAACGCTGGCCGGGGGTGGGAGCTGACAGTTGCTGGGTGAACGTCGGCACCCTGGGTCACACTGCCGTCCCCTGACGCTGTTCTTGCGATGTAGTTAGCGGGCTCTGGTTCGCATGATGAGCATGGTGGTGAAAAGCGCCACGGCAAGCACCGTGCTGGTAAGCGCCGCAAGGGTACCCACGAAAGAAGGGCCGTGCAGCGGAACGAGGACCTCACCGGTCGGTGTGGAAAGCACGCAGCCCTCCGCCACCATGGTGGTGCCGGACCAGTCCGGCAGGCCCAGGCCATTGTCAAGGCAATCCCTGGCCATCAGCTGGCGGTGCACACCCCATACGCCGAGCGCGGCAGAGCAGACACCCACCGCGGACGTCGTCACGAGCCACCACCAGAACCGTCGCCTCATATATGCATTTTGCCCAATGTCAGTCACTGCTGCAAATTGCCCGGGTCCAAGACCAACGGTGAACGGCTCCTGCTCATCCGCGTGGAAGTAGAGATCACTCACCGACCGGTTGGGGCTTGTGCTGCCTCCTGACTGGCCAGCCGTGAGGGTCGCAGGCCCAATCCGTCAAGATTGGTTGTTCACACCGAAGTGCGCTGGCGCCGCCTCACTAATATCCATATTCATCTACGTCTAGCTCGGCTCCGGTGTGGTGAAGGAACTCCAGGATGCGGCGGTCCAGGTACCAGCCGAGAAGTTGATGCTGGCCGGGTAAACGGACCAGGTCAGTGCCGTCCGGCTGTGGACTCTCTTCTTCGCCATCGTCGTCATTGAGGTAACGCACTACTTGGAGCGTCGCGGCAGCGCTCTCTCCCTCCGACGCGTCGATCTCTCTTGCGAGGGCAGCGATTTGATCGGTGAGAGGCTGGAGTCGGTCGATGACGCGGTCAATCTGCTCATCTACAGTCAGGCCGCCATCACGGCATACAACGTTCCACGCATGGCAACGCGGCAAGGGAGGGTTCACCCGCTTGCTGGCCTTGACCCTGATCTCGTCTGCCTCCATGCCTAACCGTGCCGTTATCTCATCGGCCGGGATGTAGTCCGAACGCAACGAGAAGTACACGTACTGACGGACCCGCATGACTCCCGATCATGTCACCAGGGCCGGCGCGACGGACAGCCGCCCAATCAGCTGCCCTCCAATAAAGATCATTCGTGCCCCATACGTGCCCCGAACCGGTTCCTCCAGCGGTCACGAACGGTCGCGAACGGTCACCTGAAACCCAAGGGGCACAGGGCATTTCGGGCATACCTGCGCGTTGGTCGAATTCTTCCAAACTGATGCTCCCGTGCCCAACGTCGCGTAGCCGTTGCGGGCGTGGTTGAATGCCGCGCGTGCGCTTTCGACGAGGATGGATCATCGCGGGTGTGGTTGTAACCGTGATCACCGGCGTTGCGGTGGTTTCTCTGTGGCGTGGGTGGGCTGCTCGGCAGGCACGCCCCGGGGAGACCCTGCAGTTGGGCGGCGGGCTCGTCACGTTCCAGATGCCGCAGGGATGGCAGCAGCGGGCCTGCGGCGCCTCCGGATGTGTCACCATGCGGACACCTCAGGGAACCGAAGACGTGATCAGGGTCATCTTCATTTCGCCCTTTGCGTCGCGCTTCTTGATTCCCTCGGAGGGACAAGTTGCGGCGGTCATGAAAGATCCCGCCACGTTGCCGGGTGCTCGGTCTTTCACCGTCGACGGCGCGAAGTTCGTGCGAGTGCGCTTCGATGCGCAAGCGGAGCCTGACGCTCGGCCGGGCATGACATCAGTGACGGGATACCTACGCGACGGCGGCTATGTATTCATCTCGTGTTATGAGAAGGCCGAGCCTGAACTCGTCCGCGCCGGGTGCGAGGTAGTCATCGGCACGCTGCACGTTCGACAGTGACGGTGCTGGACCGGCGCCACCCTGATCATCTCCCTCCGGAGGCGAGACTGCGTTCCGTGCTAACTAACGGATTTGCTGACGAGACGGCTCGCCACTGGTGGGATTCTGTGACAACGGCGAGACCGACGACCAACACGGTCAAGGCGGGTATGCAACGCCATGGACATCACTTGATCCCTCATAATCCAGCGATCCGAGTACAGCCATCGGTACAGCCAAGAGGAGCGGCGGCGGCATATCGTGATCGTCTTCTGCCGACAACTCGCGCAGATGGGCGGCATCACCCGACGACCGCCGACAACTCGCGTGATCTTTGCAAGGCAGGGGTTAGGGGTTCAAGTCCCCTAGGCTCCACAACGAAAACTCTGCTGTACCGACTAGAGACCGTCGCGGTCTTCGGCGACTGGCCCGGAGAGCGCCTACAGCCTCCTGCCGCCTGGCAACGCGTTCGTCAGGTCCCGGTCGTCCAGCTCCCAGGCGTGATCGAGCATGTGCCAGGCAGAACATCGGATCAGGAACTGCAGCGCCCATGACCAATCGGTGTCGCGGTCGCGTGCGTGCACCTCGCCAGCCCAATGCCGCTCTGGACTACCTGCACGAGCGCGCGACCTCCCACAACGACGTCGTTGGGCCGCGCGCGATCAGGCCGGAACTGTCCACATGGGACGGTTCACGACCACCGTGCGCATCTTTCCCGCCGCGGTTGCCCCCTCTGAGCGGCTTAGGGGAACGCGGCACGGCCAGCACACGATGCATGGCGGCCGTGCCGACACTTCGCGCCTCCATCTAAGCTCTTCGGATTGGACCGCAGCGATAATGACGATGGAGTTGGGGTATGGCGCGCACCGTGACGCAGGCGTTCGACGAGTTTCTCACGCGGCTGACCCCGCTTGAGTCGGAGCGCGAGGCGCGGACCAAGCATCGGGATGGCGTGGAGGCGGCACTGCGCAGCTCGATGGAGGTCGGCCGGTTCTTGGAGATCGGCTCGTTTCATCACGGCACGGGGATCCGCCGGCACTGCGACGTCGATCTTCTCATCTGTATCAAGAGCGCCAAGCCGGGTTCGTCGGACACGGCGCTCGGATGGGTCAAGAACGCGCTCACCGCAAGCTTTCCCAACACGCGGGTACGCACAAGCCGGCCGGCCGTGACGATCGAGTTCGCCAACGGGAACGAGACGTGGAAGGTCATTCCGGCGTTCTCGGCGGGACGCGGCGAGGAAAGCGTACGCGTGTACGAGATCCCCGGGCCCGAGACCGGGTGGATGGGAACGGCCCCGGAGGCTCACGCCGGCTACCTGAACGAAATCAACTCCATCGGCAAGATCTCGGGCGGGGCCAAGAAGCTTGCCCGCCTGGCCAGGGCGTGGCGGTACTACAACGAGGTACCCATATCGTCGTTCTATCTGGAGATGAGGGCCGCGGAGTACATCAGCGGAGAGGAAACGCACATCCCGGTCTGGGACATCTGCGGGCTGCTCCAGAAGCTGGACCAGATCGGCCTCGCTGCGATGAAGGATCCCAAAACCGTTGCGGGGCAGTTCGACGCGTGCCTGATACCGCGCGATCGCGAGGAGGCCGTATCGAAGCTCCGCCGCGGCGCGAACCGGGCGCGGAAAGCGATCGAGGCGTATCACAAGGAGGAGATGGACGAGGTGTTCTACTACCTCGACTTACTCTTCGGGGGGAACTTTCCCGCCCGGTACTGAAGCCATTTCCCCGACAACAGTCACTAGTTGACCAGGCGCGGCGATCAATACGATGCGTCCTATGAGGACGCATTTCTGGGCCGTCACCCGACTCGGCCGCCCGCACGCCCGGCCCGATCATCCGCATCCACCCCCCACCCGCATCATCAGCTGGGGCATCGATCCACCCGAATACGCCGTCGGCAAGCGGGACGTCACCTGAACATGTGTGACAGTCGCCACGCTTGTCGCCATAGTCCACCGAAGTCCATGATTGCGGCGACCTGCAGCGGCCGTCCCGTGAGGCTCGGCTGATCCAAACGGTTTTGACGTTGGCTTCCAGAGCTATGAGGTTAAGTTGATCACGGACTTCAGGGTGCAGAACTCTGTCATCACCCAGCTTGGCGCGCGGCCGAACGTTGTCGAGACACGCGCCTTCGTCATCGGCTGGGATCCCACCACCGAAAGCAGATTCATCAATTACGCCACACCGCGGGTCGGCGACATCGATGCCGCGGACGTGGATGAGCTGGTGTCGGCGTTCGGCACCATCGGCCGGATGCCTCGCCTGGAGTATGTGCCAGGCTTAGCCCCCGGCCTGGAGACGCTCCTGCTCGCCGCCGGCTTCACCGTCGAGGCGCGGCACGAGTACCTGACCTGCGCGCCGGAAGGGCTGGTCATCCCACCCCTGCCGGAGGGCATCACCCTCCACGAGATGGCGTCCGATGACGACCGTCACGATGCCGTTGCGGTGCAAAGCGTCGCGTTCGGCGGCGATGGGGTGGTGTCCGGCGACGACATCGCACGCGTACGCCGTAACCAGGAAAAGGGTTGTGTATCATTCATCGCCCGCGATGGCGAAGGACTTTGCGTGGGTGCGGGGCAGGCAAGCGTGCCCGGCGCCGGTCTTGTGGAGGTCGCCGGGATCGCGGTCGCCGAGGCGTACCGCCGCCGGGGGATCGCCGGATCGCTGACCGCGGCGATTGCGGCCGAAGCGTTTCGTCGTGGAGTCGAGATCGCCTGGCTGGAGGCATCGGGGCCGGACGCGTGGCGGGTTTATGAGCGCGCCGGTTTCAGGCCGGTGGGCAAGCGCCTGTACATCGCGCTTGAGCCTGTCAGCGAGTAACAGAAGGCATCCTTAGCGCCCCCGATGACGGGATGGCCGCCCACCCACGCCGGTCGGCCGGACGCCGCCTGGATGTACTGGCTCGACCATCCAAGGCTGCGTGCCGCCGAGGTAAGGGTCACCCCGACCGCTGCGTCAATCATCGCCACATTTCTTGGCTGATCTCAGCACGACAAACTTTAGGCGTCGGGGTCGGCGGGGTGGGCGCCGGCAAGGATGGACTCGACCGTGCGGGCTTCGGCATCCGGCGCGACGGCCATCAGAAACGAGATCTGGTCGGACCGCACGGCCACGACGAGCACCCGCACGTAAGCGGGTTCGCCGTCCTCGGGGTGGAAGACGAGGCGGTATCCCGCACGGGCGGCGGGCAGCCCGGCGAGGGTGGTCTCCTCCATGACGACATCGACCCGGTCGCCCTCGAACGGAAGGAAGAACTCGCCGTACTCGGAGGCGAGCCAGGCGGCGCCCGCGATGAGCTCGTCGCTGGAGGGGCGGGCGGCCAGCAGGTGGTCCCACCGGCCGGATCCCACGAGCGCACCCGTGTCGTTGGAGATGGCGCAGGTGAATGGCTCGACCAGATCCTCTGTGCGGCGGCGCCATCCGGGCGGCAGGGGATAGGTCAATCCTGATGCGGGGTCGTTGGCATAGCGGTTCGACGGATCATCTGGGTCGATGGCGGACAACCCGACCTCCACATGCGACAGAGGTGTCGGGAGGACTATAGGGGAATCATTCAAAACGGACAATGTTGTTTCACGTGAAACATCAACAATCTTGATTGCCACGCGAAAGTCAGGGCGCCACAAGCGCCAAGGCCTCACGGAAGGTGGCCGGATCTTGGGCGCCGCTCAGCGCGTAGCGACCGTTGAAGACGAACATCGGCACCCCGGTCACGCCGAGCGAACGGCCGAGTTCCAAGTCCGACTGGACCTCGGCGACCCCCTGATCCGTCGACAAGAAACTGGGTACCCCCAAGTCAAGGGCGATAGCGGAGAGAACGTCCCGTGAACCGATGTCCAGGCCGTCGGTGAAATGCGCCTTGTGCAGCGCTTCCACCATCTCGCGCTGGATGCCCAGGCCGTAAGCGCGCCAGATCAGCCGGTGGGCGTCAAAGGTGTTGGCGGCGATGGCCTTGTCGAAGTTCAGGGTTAGATCCTCGCCTCGCGCAACCCGCGTCACGTTGTCGAACATGCGGCGGGCGTTGACCTCACCGCCGTACCGCCGCCCAAGCCACTCGACCAGCGGCGTGCCGGTCGAGGGCGCCGACGGATCGAGCTGGAACGCGCGCCACCGCACGCTCACGCCATCGACGGCGGACAGCGCCTGGAACAGGCGCCGCTCACCGATCCAGCACCACGGGCAGACAACATCGGCGTAGATCTCGACTTCCACGGTCCGCACAACCAAGGTGACCGTTCAACGATTCCCGGTGGTGGCAAACTACGTGTCGTGGGTTGGAGCAGGTACGTAGCTCTGGGCGACAGTTTCACCGAGGGCATTGACGATCTCTATCCGGACGGCACCTACCGCGGCTGGGCCGATCTTGTCGCGGCCAAGCTCGGTGTCGATTATGCGAACCTGGCCGTGCGCGGACGCCTCTTCGACACCATCCTCGCGGAGCAGGTCGAGCCGGCGCTGGCGATGAAGCCCGATCTGATCAGTTTCGCGGCCGGGGGCAACGACGTGCTGCGCAGGCACTGCGATCCGGTAGCGCTCATGAGGCGCTTCGACAAAGCCATCGAGCATTTGAGGGGTACCGCGGCGGACGTGATCGTCTTCCGGTTCGCCAATGTGATGGCCCGCCTGCCGCCCGCCCGGCTGATCGCACCGCGCGTGCGCTACCTCAACCAGGCCGTCGGCGCGATCGCCGAGCGCCATGGCGCCTTCCTTGTCGACCTCTGGTCCGATGACGAATATCTCAACCCCGCCCTGTGGGGCACCGATCGGCTGCACCTGTCGCCGGCCGGCCACCGCCGCACGGCCGCGCACGTGCTCACGGCGCTCGGCGTGACGCCGGACACATGGTGGTGGGAGTCGCCGGCCTTCCCGGTGGTCAGGCCCTGGCCGCTGGCGCGGGCGGACGATTTCGCTTGGGCGGCAAGGCATTTGGCGCCATGGCTGAGGCGCCGCATCACCGGCCGCTCTTCGGGCGACCTGATTGGGCCGAAGAGACCAAATATGGGTCCGTTCGGGTGAGTAACCGTTTGCTGCGGTCAACTGGGCATGGCCCAGCTGACCGCCCCCGCTGGTCATCAGCGTGCCGCAGGGCCGACCAGCGGTCCACAAGATTCGGTTCGAGCCTAAACACCCACGTCAGGAGTGGGTACGATCACGGCACCCCTCACCCCGGACGGCCCATGCTAAGGATCTACTTCACGACTGACGACATCGCCCGGACCAGGTTGGCTACAAAGCCCGACCCGCTCTGGGAGCTTGTGCTGAGCGTGCAGATGCTTCGCGGGCAGCGAGGGGACCTGCTGTTCTCCCGCTGGCGCCGGGAGACCGCTAATGCGCTGCGCCACCGCAACCTCGGCTCGGACCTGCGAATGCTCATGCAGCTGTGCCCGGAGATCGGGTACTTCCCGGATTTTCTCAACCCGGCCGAGGCGATGAAGGGCCTCGACAACGGGCTGGAGGCGGTGCGCAGCACGCCGAAGGCGGTCCTGCGGCGGGACATGACCTTCCTCGCGCAGTCGAAGAAGTGCCACCAGCGGGAGTCGCTTTCCGGCCGCGCGGCAGGCATAGCGCACGGTGAACCGGCGGCGCTCGACGCGCTCACCCGCACCATGCGCGACTACTACGACCTGGCCATCTCTCCGCACCGCCGCCTCATGGAGAAGGTGGTGGGCCACGATCGCAACGTCAGGCTGCTCGCCTTCACCGAGGGCGGCGTCGAAGGGTTGCTGGCGAGCATGCGGCCGATGCTGCAGTGGGAGGCCGGGGAGCTGCGCGTGCCGCTGCACCGCGACCAGGAGATCCACCTGGGCGGGCGCGGCCTGACGCTCATCCCCTCCTATTTCTGTATCAACCAGCCGATGACGATGTTCGACCCTGACCTGCCCCCGGTGCTGATCTATCCGGTGCCCCGGACCGCCGACACGCTGGCCGCCGCGCTCGACGGGAGGCGCCGCACCGCCCTGGCGTCGCTGATCGGCCACACGCGCGCGGCGATGCTCGAGTCCATCGGCGACGGTGGCACCACCACCGACCTGGCACGGCGGGTGGGCGTCTCACCCGCGTCCGCCAGCGAGCACGCGGCGATCATGCGCTCGGCGCAGCTGATCCGCAGCCGGCGCGAGGGCAACCGCATGCTGCATGAGCTGACAAGCCTGGGATTATCCCTCCTCAACGGCGCCTGAAATTCGCTGCAACCGACCAAGCCGGTGACGCGTGTTGACGATGCCCGCCGCTATGACCGCGGGGGGCGCGCCACGGGAGGAAGGGCAGCGTGAGCGCAGTGATGGCGGGGCAGTGTCGCCGCCACCGTGACATGGATCGATGCCAGCAACACCCAGACCACCATGGGAGTCGGGGTCTACTCCTACATCAGCGATCCCGTGCCTTCAGACAACTACGTCGAAGTAGCGATCAACCGGTCGTGACCGCTCACCACCGGGGACCCGCAAAGCCGGGTCCCCCGGTTGTGCCTAATGCGGGTACGGTGTCCCGCGTGGGCCACTCCTTCCAGGTCGACCTCCGCGGGGTCGTCGACCTGCTCAGCCACCACCTCTACGCCAGCCCGCGCGTGTACGTGCGCGAGCTGCTGCAGAACGCCGTCGACGCGATCACGGCGCGGGGCGGGACCGGGGGCCGGGTCCACATCGACTGTGACGGGGATCTCCTTACGGTGCGGGACAACGGGATCGGCCTCACCGAGGCGCAGGTCCACGAGCTGCTGGCCACCATCGGCCGCTCCGGCAAGCGCGACGAGCTCGGCTTCGGCCGCCACGAGTTCCTGGGCCAGTTCGGCATCGGGTTGCTCTCGTGCTTTCTCGTCGCCGACGAGATCAGGGTGATCACGCGCAACGGCGACGAACCGACCGTCTACTGGACCGGGTACTCGGACGGGCGCTATGAGATCACCGGTGGACCGAGCCGTCACGAGCAGGGCACTACGGTGACGCTTGTGCCGCGGCGGGGTGAGGAAGCCTGGTTCGCCCGGTCGCGCGTGACGGAGCTGGCCCGCCTGTTCGGTTCGCTCCTGCCGGTACCCATTGAAATCGGACAGACAGAGGTGACCGGCCGTCCGCTGCCCTGGCACGAGGGTGGCGATCGCGTCCGTTACTGCCAGGAGACATTCGGCTTCACGCCCTATGACGTGGTCGAGCTGAGCGTCCCCGAGGCGGGGCTGCGCGGGCTGGCGTTCGTCATGCCGACCCCGGCGAGCCCGGCCGCCCGCGCCGGGCACCGCGTCTATCTCAAGCGGATGCTGCTGGCCGAGGGCGCCGAGGGCCTGCTGCCGGAATGGGCGTTCTTCGCCCGCTGCGTCGTCGACGCCACCGAGTTGCGGCCGACCGCGAGCCGGGAGGCGCTCTACGAGGATGCGCTGCTGGAGCAGACGCGGGAAAGCCTTGGCGCGCAACTGCGCGGGTGGCTGGTCAACCTCGGCCGCCACGACCCGGCCCGGGTCGTCGATTTCCTGCGCATCCACCACGTCGGGGTGAAGGCGCTGGCGCTGCACGACGATGAGATGCTGCGGCTGGTGGCGCAGTGGTGGCCCATGGAGACCAACGTGGGCCGCTTGACGCTCAACGAGTTCCGCGACCGGTACGCCACAATCCGTTACTGCGCAACGCTTGACGAGTTCCGCCAGCTGGCGGCGGTCGCGGCGGCCCAGCAGCTGGCCGTGGTCAACGGCGGCTACACCTACGACGTCGAGCTGATCGAGCGGCTTCCCTTGGTGGATCCGGATTTTATGGTCGACAGGCTGGACCCGAGCGACCTGACCACACGCTTCCACCCGCTTGAACTCTCCGACGAGCTGCAGATGCGGCCGTTCGCGGCGGCGGCGCAGCGGACCCTCGACCGGATGGGGTGCGAGGTGGTGTTGCGCGGTTTCGATCCGGTGACGCTTCCAGCGCTGTACCTGGTGGACCGGGACGCCACGTTCCAGCGCCACCTGCGTGAGACGCGCGAGGTCGCCGACGAGCAATGGGCGGGAGTGCTTGCGGCGTTTGAGAAATCGGCCTCGCAGGCGCGCCCGCAGCTGGTGGTCAACCACCGCAGCTCGCTGGTGCGCCGCATCGCCTCGCTCGCTGATCCCAAGCTGATCGAGCTTGCCGTGGAAGGGCTTTACGCGCAGGCGTTGCTGCTTGGGCATCACCCGCTCAAGCCCGCCGACACGGCCCTGCTCAACCGCTCGTTCCTCGGGCTGCTCGATCGTGCCGTGCTAGGAGACGGGTCATGACCCCGGCATCGGACGAGCGGGTGCGCCAGCTGATCCAGCAGACGTGGGAGATGCCCTACGGTCCGGCGCAGATCGCCGTGGCGGAGGAGGCGATCGCGCAGTCCGACGCACTCGACGACGACGATCTGCGGTTCGAGGCGCGGATGGCGGCGACGAACTCGTACCAGCACGGCGGCGAGCCGGCGAAGGGGTTCGTCACCTTCTCCTGGTGCCTGTCCCGGTACGACAAGCAACCGGAACGCTTCGGGCACCACGAGCACCTGCTGCTCTGGTACTTCAAATACATGATCCACTCCCTGACGCGCTTCCCCGAGGTGCCGCTGGCGAGGACATATGCGGTGCTCGACGACATGCAGCGCCGGTTCCAGCGGGGCGGGCACAGCCTGCAGACGGTGCACAAGCACCGCTGGCTGGTGGCGATGCACATCGGCGACATGGAGGCGGCCGGGGCGCACTACGAGCGGTGGCTGTCGGCGCCCCGTGATTCCAATTCGGACTGTCAGGGGTGCGACCCCACCGACCAGGTCTGGCACCTGTCCCAGCACGGCCGCTACGAGGAGGCGATCGAGCTGACCGGGCCGGTGCTCGCCGGGCGGCTCACCTGCGCCGAGCAGCCGCAGTCGATCCTGACCCAGCTGCTCGTGCCGTACCTGCGCACCGGCCGCCTGGAGGAGGCCCGATCGGCGCACCACACCGCGTACAGGGCGATCCGCAACAGCCACGCCAACCTCGCCGACCTCGCCGATCACCTGTACTTCCTTGCGCTGTGCGGCAATGAGCTGTCCGCGATGGAGTTGCTGGAGCGGCATCTGTCGTGGTTGGAAAAAGCGCCGACGCCCTATGCGGAGATGTGGTTCTGCGCCTCGGCCGCGCTGGTGCTCAGCCGGGTCACCGCGGCGGGCCAGGGCGACCGGGAGATTGCCGGGCAGACCGCTGCCGATCTCGCCACCCGCCTGGCCGACCGCGCCACCGGCCTCGCCCGCCGCTTCGACGAGCGCAACGCAACCGGCCACCAGAGCAAGCAGGTCGCCGATTGCCTTGTGGCGCAACCTATCGTGGAGAAGCTGCCGCTGAGCCTGGCCGCGCGGCTGGCGACGCCGCCCGCCGATCCGCCCCCGGCCGTCAAGGCGCCGCCGGTGACGCAGGAGGAGATCGCACCCGGTGCCGGCCTCGACGAGCTGCTCGACCTGGCCGAAGATGCGCTGTGGCGCGACAACTCGGCCCGCGTCGAGGCGCTGTGGCAACGCATCGACGCCCTTCGCCACGCTGAAATGGATGTGCTGCAACGGGCACGCATCAGCGATCTGCTGGGGATGCGCTCCTACGACGGCGATGAACAGGCACTCGTCGATACCTGGACAGAAGCCATCAGTGGGTACCGTGAAGCCGGCGACGAGGTTCGGGAGCAGCGGACCCGGGGCAGGTTGGGCCTGCACAGCTGCCGCCACGGCCGCCCCGAGGAGGGCCTTGCCGAGGTCCGCGCCACGACCGATTTCCTGCTCGCCCACGGCAGTCCGCGCGACCGCGCCGGTGCGCTGCGCCGGCTGGCCGTCGCGTTGCTGCATTCCGGCGCGCCGGGGGAGGCGATCGAGGCCCTCGACCGCCTGGCCGGGGTGGGCGAGCCCGACCCCGGCCCGCGGGTGGGGCTGCAGGCGATGATGATCCGGGCGCAGGCGCTCGGCGCGCACGGGCAGCTCGAGGCGGCGCTAAAGACGGCGACGGACCTCGTCGAGCGGGCTCGGGATGCCGGTGACGCCGAGATGATCGGCTTGGGCGAGTTCATCCTCGGCCAGACCAACCTGCTGCTCGAGCGCAACCAGGCCGCGATCGACGCCTATGAGCGGGCGCTCGCCTCGCCTGGCGTCACCGGCGACCTGCTGCGTGAGATCCGTGAGCGGCGGGGCATGCTGCTCGCCGGCACGAGCCGGGCGGCCGAGGCGGTAGGCGACCTCGCCTCGCTGGTGTCGCGTCTGGTGACCGAGGGGCAGCCGGACGAGGCCGACTACGCGCGCTTCCAGCTGGCAGTGGCACTGTTCAATTCCGACCGCCCGCCGGACGCCGCCGAGGTCGCCGAGGAGGCGCTCTATGGCGCCGACCGCTCGGGCAACCAGGGCCTGGCCGATCAGGTGCGGCACCTGCTCGCCGCGGTCTACCAGCGGCTGGACGACCCCGACCAGGCACTGTCCCATCTCGACCGGCTGGCCGCCAACCTCAACGGCTTCGACAACGCCGACCAGCGCGGGCGGGTGCTTGAGCAGGCCGGCGACATCCTGTTCGAACTCGACAAGGATGGCCTTGCCGCGCAACGGTTCGAGGCGGCGGCAGCCGCTTTCGCGACTGCCGGCCGTGAGCTGGATCGCCTGCGGGCGCTGCGCCGCCAGGCGGTGGCCTCCATGTTCGGCCTCGGGCCGGAGGCGGCGCAGCAGGTGCTGAGCATCGCCGACGGCGCGGCCGCGGGTGTCACGGTCGACCGGCCGGAAGTCGGCTATGAGCTGGCTTGGCTTTCGCTCGACGGGGCGCGGGTACTGGCGGGGATCGGCGAGGCCGACGCCGCCCTGGAACGGGTGTCGGGGGTACCGGACAAATTCAGGTCCCTTGAGTCTTTTGGCGAAGCCTTCCTCGCCGAGCTGACCATGGGGGAGATCCTGCTCACGCTCGGCCGGCCAGCCGACGCCGAGCCGGTGCTGCGCGGTGTGGTCGGCGGTCTGCCGCGCGACGCCGGTGCGCTGCCGCGGGCGGCGTATGCCCTGGCCCACGCGCTCGCGCAGCAGGACAAGCTAGACGAGGCGCGTGAGCTGGCCGGAGAGTACGGCTTTGACCTGGACTGAACGCGCGTTAAGGCCGGACTTGACCGGCGAGTAAGGTTTCGGTGTGACAGTCAGCGTTAAGCGCAGGTCGCGCCGCGACGAGATCCTGGAGATCGCGGTCGGACTCTTCGTGTCCCACGGCTACCACGGCGTATCCATGGACAACATCGGCACTGCCGCCGGTGTCACCGGGCCCGCCCTCTATCACCACTTCACCAACAAGGAAGCGATGCTCGTTGCCGCGCTCAAGCCGGTCAGCGAGGGTCTGCTCAACGGCGGCCGCAAGTGCGTGGCGGCCAGCGAGGGTGACGGCAGGGACGCGCTGCGCAGGCTCGTCGACTTCCACGTTGACTTCGCCCTCGCCAACCCTGCGGTGATCGCCCTGCACCTGCACGAGCTTGATCGGTTGCCGGAGGAGCCGCGGCGCGAGATCCGCCGCCTGCAGCGGCAGTATGTAGAGGTGTGGGTCGAGGTGCTCACGCGGATCCGTGACGGGATCGACGCCCCCGAGGCGCGGGTGCTCGCCCACGCCGCGTTCGGCCTGCTCAACTCGACGCCGTTCCTGGGCGGTGAGGTCGATCGCGACCGCCGCGCCTCGCTGCTGCGCGATGCCGCCCTTGCTGCACTCCTGCGCTAGTTTGTTGGATACGTACAAGCGAAACTGGATGTGTTTGACAATCATCGCCTAGTTGGGATCGAGCGCTGGCCGCTAACGTTCGCTGGGTCGTGCTTGGCCCAAGAGGGAGTGTGCTCATGATCGAGTCGGTGTTGGTGGCGAACCGCGGAGAGATCGCGCGACGGATCATCCGCACGGCGAAGCGATTGGGCGTCAGGGCGATCGCCGTCTACTCGGAGGCTGACGCGCAGCTTCCCTTCGTGCGCGAGGCCGACGAAGCGGTGCTCCTCGGGCCGGCCAACCCGGCCGGGTCCTACCGCAACACCGAGGCCATCCTGGCCGCGGCGAAGAGCACCGGCGCCCAGGCTATCCACCCGGGTTACGGCTTCCTGTCGGAGAACGCCGACTTCGCCCGCATGGTGGCGGCCAACGGGCTGATATGGGTTGGCCCGCCCGCCGAGGCGATCACCGCTATGGGCGACAAGATCAACGCTCGCAACCTCATGGCATTCGCCGGGGTGCCCGTGGCACCGGGCACCCCGGATCCGGTCCGCACCGTGGCGTCGTCTCTGGAAGCCGCCACGGGGATCGGGTACCCCATCATGGTCAAAGCGGCGGCCGGCGGCGGTGGCATGGGCATGGCGGTCGCGGTCGACGAGGCCTCGCTGGAGACGGAGTTCGAGCGGGTGCGCGGCTTCGCCGAGCGCATGTTCGGTGACGGGTCCGTGCTGCTCGAGCGGTACTTCCCGCGCGTGCGCCACGTCGAGGTGCAGATCCTCGGGCTGGCCGACGGCACCGTCGTGGCACTGGGAGAGCGCGAGTGCTCGGTGCAGCGGCGCAACCAGAAACTGGTCGAGGAGTCGCCTTCGCCGGCGCTCACCCCGGCCGTGCGGGAGCGTCTGCTCGCGGCGGCGGTCAAGGCGGGCGAGGCGGTCAGCTACCGCAACGCCGGCACGGTCGAGTGCCTGTTCGACCCGACCACCAACGACTTCTTCTTCCTCGAGATGAACACCCGCCTGCAGGTCGAGCACCCGGTCACCGAGGCGGTCTTCGGCATCGACCTGGTCGAGGCCCAGTTCCGCATCGCCTCCGGGCTCGAGGTGGAGGTGCCGGCGACCCCGTCCGGGCACGCGATCGAGTTCCGGATCAACGCCGAGGATCCCAAGCGTTTCCTGCCGGGGCCCGGCGCGATCACCACGTGGGTCGAGCCGCTCGACCTGCCCGGTGTGCGGGTCGACTCCGGCTATGAGGCCGGCACGGTGGTGACCCCGAACTATGACTCGCTGATGGCGAAGCTGATTGTCTACGGTGCCGACCGCAACGAGGCGATCGAGCGGGCGCGCGCCGCGGTCGGCGCGTTCCAGGTGGCCGGGCCCAAGAACAACCTGCCGTTCTTCGCCGAACTGCTGTCCAACGCCGAGTTCATCTCCGGCGAATACGACACCGCCATCGTCTCCCGAATGCGCTGAACTCAAGCCTCCCTGAACGAGCGTTAGGCTTGCCGGCATGGGTGATTGGCCGGCAAGCGTCTCGCTTCGCGAGGTTGGCCCGCGCGACGGGCTGCAAAACGAGGATCCCGTCCCCACCGCCGACAAGGTGAGGCTCATCGATGCGTTGAGCCTCACCGGGGTGAAGCGCGTGGAGGCGGTTTCTTTCGTCCATCCCAAGGCGATCCCGCAGATGGCCGACGCCGACGAGGTTTGGGCGGCGGTCACGCGTAACCCCGAGGTGCGCTACAGCGCGCTGGTGCCCAACATCCGCGGGGCCCAGCGGGCGCTGGCGGCGGGTTTCCGGGAGGTCGAGGTGGTCGTCTCGGCCAGCGACACCCACAACCGCCGTAACATCAACCGTTCCACGGATGAGTCCCTCGACGACATCGCCGAGCTGGTGCAGGCGCTGCACGACGGCGGGTCCACCGCCGAAGTGATCATCGCGACGAGCTTCGGCTGCCCGTACGAGGGCGACATCGATCCGGCCAGGGTGGCCTCCATTGTGGACAGGGTCGTCGCCGACGGCGCCGACCGCGTGGCCTTCGGTGACACCACCGGCATGGCGACGCCCTTGCGCGTCCGGGATGTCGTGGCGCGCGTCAGGGAGAGGCACCCTTCCCTTCCGGTGCTGCTGCACTTCCACAACACCCGCGGCACGGCGCTCGCCAACATCCTGATCGCCCTCGAGCTGGGAGTGACCGAGGTCGATGCGAGCGTGGGTGGCCTGGGCGGCTGCCCCTATGCGCCTGGCGCCTCCGGCAACGTGGCCAGCGAGGAGGTGGTGCACATGCTGCACGACATGGGCATCAGCACCGGCGTCGACCTTGACCGGCTCATCGAGGTGGCACGCATGGCCGAGTCGATCGTCGGCCGCGAGCTGCCCTCGGGCGTCCTGCGCGCCGGTCCGCGCACCCGGCTGACGGTCCAACGCAGCGTGGTACCTTAACGATGGTTCAGGAGGCGTTTCGAGGAGGGTGAGTTGCGCGAGGAGTTGGAGCATCTCCGCGAGCGCGTGGCGTCCGGGGGCGCGACCCGGTACCACGAGGCAAATGCCGCGAAAGGCAAGCTCTTCGCACGGGAGCGAGTGGCCCGCCTGGTCGACAAGGGCTCCTTCGTCGAGGACGGGATGTTCGCCAACGCCATGGCCGATGGCCTCGCGGCCGACGGGGTGATCACCGGCACCGCCACGATCGACGGCCGCCCGGTTTGCTTGATGGCCAACGACTCCACGGTGAAGGCGGGCAGCTGGGGTGCGCGGACTGTCGAAAAGATCATTAGGATCATCGAGAGGGGGTACCGGCAGGGAACGCCCATGATCTATCTGGTGGACAGCGCGGGGGCGAGGATCACCGACCAGGTCGATCTGTTCCCCGGCCGGCGCGGCGCCGGGCACATCTTCTACCAGCAGGTCAAAGCCTCCGGCAGCATCCCTCAGGTTTGCGCCCTGTTCGGCCCGAGCGCGGCCGGCGGTGCCTACATCCCCGCCTTCTGCGACATCGTTGCGATGGTCGATGGCAATGCCTCGATGTATCTGGGCTCGGACCGCATGGTCGAGATGGTGACAGGGGAAAAGACCACGCTGGAGGAGATGGGCGGGGCGAAGGTCCACTGCGAGCAGTCGGGCGTCGGCCATTTCCTGTGCAAGGACGAGGACGAGGCGCTCGAGGTGGTCCGCCGCTACCTGTCCTACCTCCCCCCGAACTGGACCCGCAAGCCGCCGCAAGCCGAGCCGGCCGACGCGCCGGGGCTGACCGCCGACGTGATCCCGGACAGCGAGCGCCGCGCGTTCGACATGCGCAAGCTGGTCAAGGGCCTGCTCGACGGCGGTGAGTACTTCGAGATCCAGGCGCGCTGGGCGCGCGAGCTGACCATCGGGTTTGGACGGCTGGGCGGCGAGGTGATCGGCGTGGTGGCCAACAACTCGCTGCACAAGGGCGGGGTCCTGTTCGTCGACTCGGCCGATAAGGCGACCCGGTTCGTGCAGCTGTGCGACGCGTTCAACGTGCCACTGCTGTTCCTCGCCGACGTGCCGGGGTTCATGGTGGGCGCCGCCGTGGAGAAGGAGGGGATCATCCGGCACGGTGCCAAGATGGTCTCCGCGATCTCCGAGGCGACCGTGCCGAAGATCTGTGTGGTGGTCCGGAAGGCTTACGGCGCCGGGCTTTACGCGATGGCCGGGCCGGGGTTCGAGCCCGACGCCACACTCGCCCTGCCGAGCGCGAAGATCGCGGTGATGGGCGCGGAGGCGGCGGTAAACGCGGTCTATGCCAACAAGATCGCTGCCCTGCCCGAGGGCGAGCGTGAGGCGTTCATCGCGGCCAAGCGCGCCGAGTACGAGACCGACATCGACCTGGTGCGGCTCGCCAGCGAGCTGGTGATCGACGCCATCGTGGCGCCGGAGGAGCTTCGCACCGAGCTGATCCGCCGTTACGCCGCCGCCGAGGACAAGGACCGTTTCTTCTCCCGGCGTCGCCACGGCGTGACACCAGTCTGAAAGGGCCTGTGATGACTGACTTCGGGCTCAACGAGGAGCACCGCGAGCTGCGCGAGACGGTTCGGCGCTTCGCGCTCGACAAGGTCGCCCCGGTGATCGGCGAGTACTACGAGCGCCACGAGTTCCCGTACGAGCTGATCCAGCAGATGGGCTCCATGGGACTGTTCGGCCTGCCGTTCCCATCCGAGTTCGGCGGCATGGACGGGGACTACCTCGCCCTGTGCGTGGCGCTGGAGGAGCTGGCCCGGGTCGACTCCAGCGTGGCGATCACGCTCGAGGCCGCGATCTCCTTGGGGGCCATGCCCATCTACCGGTTCGGCACTCCCGAGCAGAAGGAGCGCTGGCTTCCGCCACTGGTGCGCGGCGAGGCGCTGGCCGGGTTCGGCCTCACCGAGGCGAGCTCGGGCTCTGACGCGGCGGGCATCCGCACCACGGCAACGCTGTCGGACGACGGCCGGGAGTGGATTATCAACGGCGGCAAGACTTTCATTACCAACAGCGGCACGAGGATCACCTCGCTGGTGACGGTGACCGCCCTGACCGGTGAGGACGAGACCTCAAGCATCATCGTGCCCAGCGGCACGCCCGGGTTCAGGGTGGCGCCGGGCTATTCGAAGGTGGGCTGGTGCGCATCCGACACCCACGAGCTGACCTTCTCCGACTGCCGCGTGCCGGTGGAAAACCTGCTGGGCGAGCGGGGCCGCGGCTTAGCCCAGTTCCTGTCCATCCTGGACGAGGGCCGGGTCGCGATCGCCGCCCTGGCCACGGGCCTCGCGCAGGGGTGCGTCGACGAGTCTGTGCGCTACGCGCAGCAGCGTGAGGCGTTCGGCTCACCGATCGGCTCGTACCAGGGGATCCAGTTCATGATCGCCCAGATGGAGACCCGCGCCCACACAGCCAGGCTGGCATGGCGCGACGCGGCCCACCGCCTGATCGCGGGGCAGGAGTTCAAGCGCCAGGCCGCCATCGCCAAGCTGCACGCCAGCACCGTGGCGGTGGACAACGCCCGTGACGCTACGCAGATCTACGGCGGCTACGGGTTCATGAACGAGACGCCGGTTGCCCGCATGTGGCGCGACAGCAAGATCCTGGAGATCGGCGAGGGCACGTCGGAGATACAACGGATGATCATCGCGCGCGACCTCGGGCTCAAGTGATCCGGCGGGCGATCTCCCGGGCCAGGTCTAGGATACTGACGCGCTTGCTCGGCATCCCCTCCCAGCCCTTGTCATAGATAACGATCACGTGCATGCCGACCCGGACCACGGACACCAGGTAGGTGCTGGCCGGGGGTCCCGACTCGGGCTTGTCCAGGAGGCGATACTCCACGCTGATCAGCAGGCTCTGATCGCCGATGGTCTCCTGCGGCACCGGCTCCAGGAGGTAGGTCAGCCGCAGGCTGCCCCGCGTGATGGGCAGGCATCGCCCGATTTCCTTGGTCAGCTGGCTCATGTAATCCTTGGCTCCGGTGCCCTTGTACTTGGTGATCGTCTGGTGCGCCATGGTCGGCGCCGGGTCGCCGGACACCTGCTCACTCAGGGTGGCGATGAAGCCGCGCCGATCCTCGATGAGCGCATCGCTTGCCAGAACCGTTGGTACGCAAGGTGCCGGCAGCGACTCGGTGTTGGTGGGCGTCTCGCCGGGGGCGAAGCAGATCTCGACCTCGGTCTTGACGAACAGGGTGGTGGGCAGCCGCTTGGGGAAGGTGTCGGCGCATACGGGGACGCTCTCCTGCGGCGGGTCGACCCAGATGGTGACGGTCGTCTGGCTGGGCATCCGCAGTGCCGCCACCGGATCCTGCAGGCGCACCTTGCCCGCCTGCGGATCGCCGGAGCTGACCGGCGACGCCGTCATCACCTGCACCTTGAAGCCCTGGTTTGTCAGGACGCTCATCGCCTCAATGCGGCTCAGGCCGATGACATCGGGGACCGGTCGCGTCTCGGGGGCCGTCGTCGCCGGGGAGGAGGTGACAGGACGATCGGCGTTGATCGGAGGGTGCTCGTGGAAGAGCGGCTTGGCCGCGACGAATCCGCCGGCGATCACCACGGCCAGCGAAAAAGCCGCGGCGGCGCCTCGCCCTGCGGCACGCCGGTCGCTGCGCTCCCTCAGCTCGGCGGGCTGGGGCAGATCCAGCCGCTCCGCCTCGGCCCGCAACTGATCGAAGAACTCCTTCAAGGCAGGTCACATCCCAACGACGAAATGGCAATCATGGGGCTTTCCGGCTTGTCCTCGAGGGCGGCGGCCAGGGAGGCACGCCCGCGCGAAAGCCAGCTCTTGATGGTGTTGGGTGACGTCCCCAGTTCCTCGGCGATCCGGCTGACGGACAGATCCATGAGGTAATGCATGGCGATGGCCTGACGCTGGCCGTGTGGCAGCGCGGCCAGCGCTCTGGTGAGTAGGACTGTCTGCTCCGACGGACCGTCGACGGTCTGCTCGAGCGGGTGGCTCAACCGCACAACCCTGCGCCACCTGGCAAGCCGGCGCCAGGCGTCGGTGGCCAGCCTGCTCACGACGAGCCGCAGCCAGGCCTCCACATCTTCGTACTCCGACAGTCGGCTCCATTGCCTCCATGCCCTTAGATATGCCTCCTGCACCAGATCCTGCGCGTGCGCCCAGTCACCAGTGACGGCGTAGGCGTAGCTGAGCAAACGGCGTGAGGTGGACCGATA
>Ga0075421_100000728_pt1 | contig 35961 bp, 35 predicted proteins | sample SoiMetdeltSBSDD5_FD_75292 | JGI IMG/M metagenome (GOLD analysis project Ga0075421, IMG submission 75292) | Bulk soil microbial communities from a Populus tree surrounding site in Tennessee, USA - Soil MetaG P. deltoides SBSDD5 | ecosystem: Environmental > Terrestrial > Soil > Tree plantation... | reverse complement strand
GTCCTCGGCGTCGAGGCGCTCGCCGAATATCTCGTGAGCGAGATCCAGGAAGTCTATCGACTCCAGGGCGTGAAGATCAACGACAAGCACATCGAGGTGATCGTTCGCCAGATGCTGCAGAAGGTCGAGATCACCGACGGCGGCGACACCACCCTCCTGGCCGGCGAGCAGGTCGACCGCGAGGAGATGGACGAAGTCAACGCCAGGCTTGAGAAGAAGCAGAAGCTCGCAGAGGGCAAGCCGGTGCTGCTCGGCATCACCAAGGCGAGCCTGCAAACCCGCAGCTTCATCTCGGCCGCGTCATTCCAGGAGACGACCCGCGTCCTCACCGAGGCGTCGGTCCAGGGCAAGGTCGACACGCTCAACGGCCTCAAGGAAAATGTCATCGTCGGCCGCCTGATCCCGGCGGGCACCGGCGCCGGCATGAACCGCCTGCGTGTCGCCGCGTCCAGCCGCGACGCGGCGCTCCGTGCCCAGCAGCGCAAGCTGCAGGAGGCGCTGATTGCGCCGGGTTCAGCGGCGCAGGAGCATGCCGCCGAGCTGGCCCAGGGTCCGGAAGCGGCGATGCACGCCGACCCGCTGGCCGACGTCGCCCCCTCGGGCAACGGTAGTGACGCGGATGCCGGCGAGTATCTGAACGACTGAGAAAACCCTCGCCCCCGCTTGCGGGGAAGAGGGAATAGAAAAGCCCCGCCGGATCGCATCCGGCGGGGCTATTCTTTTGCGTTACCGCTGCGTCAGATCAGCAGCCGCCGCCATGCATGGCGTTTTCGGTGCAGTTGGCGGCGGACTGCACGTCCGCTCCGGCTCCGCGCACCGTATTGCATGCAGAAACCGCCAGCACGCCACCGATCAGCATCAACCTCATCACCTTACGCACCATGGTCTAGGCTCCTAGTTAAACTTGCCTGACCATGGCGGGCGGGATTCACCTTGTCCAGCACATCGCTGGACGTCAGCAGTTGCCGCCGTGAACAGCGTTTTCAGTGCAGTTGGCGGCCGACTGGACATCCTCACCCGCGCCCCGAACCGTGTTGCACGCGGCGATCACCAGCGCGCCACCAATCAATAGCAATGTCGTCAACTTGCGAACCATGTTCGGACTCCTTGCAATGGCGTAACGACCATGGCCAACTCAAGTGGCGTTGTCGACAGCATTCGCTGCGGACTTGACGTCATCGCCCGCGCCGCGAACGGTATTGCAGGCCGCAACGGTGAGGCCAGCACCAATTAGCACGATCGTCACGATCTTCCGGAACATGAGCCCTTCTCCTGTCTATGTGCTGAACGAACGCCGGAAAATGCGTTCGGTGCCATGACGGAGGCGAAATGTTCGCGAGGCGCGATGAGATCAGACTGCGACTGGCGCGGAAATAGGCGGATGCGGTTCATATGCCTCGAACGCGATATCCTCGGCCTCATAGTCGAAGATCGACTGTCCTCGATCCTTCATCACCAGCCGTGGCAGCGAACGCGGTTCCCTACTTAACTGCAGCCGTGCCTGGTCGAGATGGTTGGAATAGAGGTGCACGTCGCCGCCGGTCCAGACGAAGGTGCCCGGCTCGAGCCCGCATTCCCTTGCCAGCATATGAGTTAGCAAGGCGTAGGAGGCGATATTGAACGGCACGCCCAGGAAGAAATCGGCGCTGCGTTGATAGAGCTGCAGGTTGAGACGGCCGGCAGCGACCTGCGTCTGGAACAGGCAATGGCACGGGGCCAGCGCCATCCGCTCAATTTCCCCCGGATTCCAGGCTGTGACGATCTGCCGTCGCGATCCCGGGTCACGGCGGATCAGGTCGATAAGGTTCTTGAACTGGTCGATGTGGCGGCCGTCCGCTCCCTCCCAGTCGCGCCATTGCTTTCCATAGATCGGGCCGAGATCGCCGTTCTCGTCAGCCCACTCGTCCCAGATGCTGACCTTGCGGTCCTGCAGCCACCGAATGTTGGTGTCGCCGCGCACAAACCACAGCAATTCAACGATGATTGATCTCAGGTGCAGCTTCTTGGTTGTTAGCAAGGGGAACCCTTTGCCAAGGTCGAAACGCATCTGCGCTCCGAACAGCGAGAGCGTGCCCGTGCCGGTGCGATCCATCTGCTCGACGCCCTCGTCGAGTATCCGCTGCATGAGTTCGAGATATTGCCGCATGCATGCACCCTAACCGCACCGTGCGGTTCGTCCAACGCCAGTTCGGAGGAAAATTGGTTTGTTAGGGAGTCAGTTCGGTTAGGCGAATAGACTTGCCACCCATACAGTTTCGGCATGCGGTTCCAGCGTGCCGAATCCCCCGCATCGCTAAGCGGCCACGAGGCCGCTCGTCACTTCTTTGCTTCCTGTTTCAACAGCGGCGAAGGCGCGCGAGAGCGGCTGTGGGTGGCTCACGTCGACAACGCTGCGCGCTGTCTTCACGTCCAATGCTATGACGGTGGGCCGGAAAGAGTTGCCATGCCCGTTCGTGAGATCATCTTCGACGCAGCACGCTGCGGAAGCACCGGCTTGGTCCTGGCCCACAATCATCCGAGTGGCGATGAGCAGCCGAGCAATGCCGACTGCCGGGCAACCCGCAGGCTGGCGCGTGCCGCACAAGCGATCGATCTGGCCATACTCGACCACCTCATCTTCGCGGGCGGCCACTGCTCAAGCATGCGCCGGATGGGGCTGCTTTAGCTTTTCTTGCCTTCACATGGCCTGATCGCCGCAGGCTCAGGCCGGTCGGCAGCGATCTTGAACGCCGCGAAATAGGCCTCACTGCCGGCTAGCCGAGCGGCTTTAGCCGGGGTCAAACCAAGGGCGGCAAATTCACATGCCAGCACCCGCGGAGGCATGCCATGCCGCTTCACCGGGCGGTCTGAATCGACGACGATGACTTGGCCGCCAGGCTTCAGTCCCTGGCGCAGGTTCCACAGAAATTCATATGGCTCGGTGACCTCATGATACATGTGGACCAGTAAGATGCGGTCGAATGAAGCGGCCGGCAGCATCGGGTCCGCCGGATTGCCCAACTTCACCGCGACATTGTCCAAATTTTCACGCTGGACCCGCTGCGCCAGCCGGTCGCGGGTTTCGGGGACGATATCCTCGGCCAACACTCTGCCGCGACGACCGACGATCGGTGACAGCCGGATCGTGTAGTAGCCTTCCCCAGCGCCGATATCAGCGACCGACATTCCTGGCGCGATTTGTGCGAGGCGCATCACTTCCTCCGCCTCGCCGACGCGGTCCCTGGCGTCTTCGGTCGAAAAGCTTTCACCGACAATCGGAGCCACGTCGCGACCTGCCGCGGGAAAGACACGCGGCTCCGGCTGCGCCCGACAGGCGGTAACCGCAACAAGCAGGAAGAGGGCCGCGGCCCTAATCGACATCCTCGACTTCCACCTTTTCGCCGGTCACGCGTTGCGACAGGGCGGCGGCCATGAACTTGTCGAGATCGCCGTCGAGTACATCCGTCGGCGAGGTTGACGTAACGCCGGTGCGCAGGTCCTTCACCAGCTGGTATGGCTGAAGGACATAGGATCGGATCTGGTGACCCCAGCCGATGTCGGTTTTGGCAGCGTTGGCGGCGTTGGCCTCCGCCTCGCGCTTCTGCAGTTCCGCCTCATAGAGCCGCGCTTTGAGCTGCTTATAGGCCTGGGCTCGGTTCTTGTGCTGTGACCGTTCATTCTGGCAGGCGACCACGATTCCGGTCGGGATGTGGGTAATGCGCACCGCACTATCCGTCGTATTGACGTGCTGCCCGCCCGCTCCTGAAGCGCGATAGGTGTCAATGCGAAGTTCGGATTCGTTGATCTCGATGTCGATATCGTCGTCGACTTCCGGATAGACCCAGACCGACGCGAAGCTGGTATGGCGCCGGGCAGAGCTGTCATAGGGGCTGATGCGGACAAGGCGGTGGACCCCACCCTCGACCTTGAGATTGCCATAGGCATTCTCACCCCTGATCAGCAATGTGGCCGACTTGATCCCGGCCTGCTCGCCGGCGTGAAAGTCGACCAGTTCGACCTTCATGCCATGACGCTCGGCCCAACGGCTGTACATGCGCTGTAGCATGCCCGCCCAGTCGTTGCTTTCGGTGCCGCCGGCTCCGGCATTGATTTCGATATAGCTGTTGTTGGCGTCGGCCTCACCTGCCAGCAATGCCGCAACCTTGTCCTTTTCCGCCCGCTCGGCCAGCTCGCCAAGCGCTCGAACGCCGTCATCGACCAGGCCTACATCGCCCTCCAACTCGGCCATCTCGATCAGTTCAACCGTATCCTGAAGCTCGGTCTCGATCTTTTGCGTGGCTCCGATCGCCTCCTCCAGCCGGCGGCGCTCCCGCATGACGTCCTGTGCTGCCTTGGGATCATTCCACAACGCAGGATCCTCGACCTTGGAGTTAAGCTCGCTCAGCCGGCGCTGGGCCTTGTCCCAGTCCAGGAAGCGGCGCAGCAACGCGGTCGCGGCGTTTATCTGGTCGATATGGCTTTGCGCTTCGGCGCGCATGACTTGCTCTTTCGTCCCGTAATTCCGTCATCCCCGCGAAAGCGGGGACCCAGAATAAAGATAACTAGGTTCCCGCTTTCGCGGGAATGACGAGCATTGGCGTTAGTAGATGCCGCCCTGCCTTTGCAAGAATTCGGCGCTGTCTGCTGGCGCCCGCTGCTGTGCGGGAGCCTTGCGCCGCACCGCGGCCTGCCTAGTTGGAGGGTTGATTCCGCCCTCGTCCTCACGGGCACTGGCTAGCTCGATGCTGCGGCGGAAGGCCCGGCGCGGCTCGGTTTCAGGCTGGAATGCCTCCCAGATGACCGATGACTTGGGGTCGACCGTCGTCGGGAAGTTGCCGAAGACGCGCTTGCCGGTAACCCGGTCGATGCGAACCATCCGAATTCCTGCCGGGGCAACAAATGGAATTTTCGGCATGTCGCGGAAGGCGGCCTGGGCAAATTGCTTGAAGATCGGCGCCGCGACGCGACCGCCCTGGGCGGCGTGGCCCATCGGCCGCGGCTGGTCATAACCGATGTAGACGCCCGCGACGACTTCGGGCGTGCCGCCGATAAACCAGACGTTGGTCGGACCTGACGTGGTCCCGGTCTTTCCGAACAGCGGTCGATTCAAATCGCGCAATACCGTTGCCGTACCGCGCTCGATGACACCTTCCATGATGTGAACCATCTGATAGGCCGCCTGTGCATCGATCAACTGCCTCTGGCGCGACGGCGGGCGCGGCATTGCCTTTCCGTCCCAGTCGGCCGCATTGCAGGCGCCGCCATTGTCCGCTTCCATCACTTGGCAGCGATTGTCTGTGCGGAATATGACCTTGCCGTTGCGGTCCTGGACATAGTCGATCAGGGTCGGCGTGACCGATCGTCCGCTATTGGCAAGGATGGCATAAGCGTTGGTCAGCCTAAGCACGGTTGTGTCGCCGGCCCCCAGCGCAATCGACAGATACCGGTCGTACTTGCCGACACCCAGCTTGGCGGCATTGGCAACGACCTTGTCCATCCCGGTTTGCGCGGCGGCACGGACTGTCATCAGGTTGCGCGACTGTTCCACGCCCCAACGCATCGTCTTGGGCCCCGAATATTTGCCGTCGAAATTGCGGAAGCATTTGTTGCCGAGGCCAGCGCCTTGCCAGACGCAGAAAGGCGCATCGACGATGATCGAGGCCGGGCTCATGCCGTTTTCCAGTGCCGTCACATAGACCACCGGTTTAAAGGCCGACCCGGGCTGCCGCAGCGCCTGCGTAGCGCGATTATAGGACGAACCTACAACGTCAAAGCCGCCCTGCATCGCCATGACCCGGCCGGTATGAACCTCTTCGGCAACGAAGCCGCCGCCGACTTCGGGGATGGATCGAAGCGCATAGCTGTTGAGACCCAACTGCTTGACGATGATGATCATGCCGGGGCGAAGATTTGCGTAAGCCGTACCGCCGCCACCGCGGACCGGCTGCTGCGCGGCGGAATCCGGCAGATAGCCTGTAGAGCCGTCGGAAAAGCCAATCCGGGCACTGGTACCGGACTTGGCCAGGACGACCGCCTTCTTCCAGTCCGGGAAGCCGGTCCCCAGCGCAGCGACGCGAAGCTGTGTCTGCCAATCGCCGCCAGCGTCAATGCTGAGGCCGGTGTCGCGCCAGCCGCGCCCGCCATCGAACCTGGCGAGGCCTTCACGGAGTGACTCTGCGGCCGCATCTTGCATCCTGGGCACCATCGAGGTCCGGACCCATAGGCCGCCGGAATAAACGCTATTCGGTCCATCGTCGGCGGTTTCGCCGAATCGCTTCATCAGGTCGCGACGGACCTCTTCCATGAAATAGCCGCCCTGGTCGCGGAACTTGGCGCTGCTGCCATAACGAATGGTGCCGAGCGGGGCCGCGGTAGCCACGGCGCGTTGCTCCTCCGTAATGTAGCCGTTGTTGACCATTTCCCTGAGGACATAGTTGCGGCGGGCAAGCGCCTTCCCGGTCGCGCGCACTGGATCATAATTGCTCGGCGCCTTGGGGAGGACGGCAAGATAGGCCGCTTCCGGCAACGTCAAGTCGGCGACGTCCTTGTCGAAATAGGCGCGGCTCGCCGCCTGGACGCCGTAGGCGTTGCGGCCGAGGAAAATCGAATTGAGATAGAGCTCAAGGATCTGCTCCTTGCTCAGCGTGTCTTCCAGCCGGAAGGCGAGGATCGCCTCGCGGATTTTGCGGCTGACCGCATATTCATCGTCCTGCAGCAGATATTTTGCGACCTGCTGGGTAATCGTGGATCCGCCCTTGGCGCGCCCCCCGGTCACCGACTTGGTCGTATAATCGAACACCGCCCCGACAAGCCCGGGATAGTCGATGCCGCCATGGCTGAAGAATGTCTTGTCCTCGGCCGAGATGAAGGCCTCGACTACCAAAGGCGGGTACTCGTCATAGGCAAGCTCTACCCGCCGCTCGCGGGCAAAGGTCTGGACCGGATTGCCATCATAGCCCCGAACGTTGGTCGGCAACGGCGGCTGGTAGGCCAGCAGCGTCTCGGAGCTTGGAATATTCCTGGCAAAGGCGACGAAAATGACCGCCATGAACATCAGCCCGCCGAACAGCCCCCAAGCGCCGCGCCGCACCCATATGTTCTCAAACCAGGGGTCGAGACGCTGATGGACGCGATGGTTGAATACGACGAGGTTCGGGATCTGGATTGCCGGGAATTTCATTTTCGGCGCCGGTTTAGCCCCTTCATGCGGCGGGCGAAAGAGCTTCGGATTCATTGCGCTCCGCGGGTTGCAACGTCGGCTTCGACCGCCTGTGCCAGCGCCAAGACCAGTGGTGCCCTGCCCTCCTTGGTCATCAGCATCGCTTCGTCGTCGGCATTGCTGATGTAACCCGCCTCCACCAGCACCGCCGGCGTTTCCGCGCGGCGGAGCACATGGAAGGCGGCGAACTGGTGCGGCCGCGGGCGGAGCCCGACACGCCCGGCGGCACGGCGTAGCAACCGTTCCGCAAGTCCGGCCGAGGCTTCCATCTGCTCGCGCAGCGCAACGTCGGCGAGAAGCGCCCGGACACTGTCATCCGGCTCGCTCGACAAGGCGCCGCCTGCGGCATTTTCGGCCTGCGCGAATCGCGCCGCCTCGGCACTCGAAGCAACGTCTGAAAGCGAATATATGGTCGCGCCCTTGGCAAGCGGATTGGGCGCGCTGTCCATGTGCAACGATAGAAACAGCCCGGCCTGCAGCCGCCGGGCAATTTCGGCGCGCTGCTCCAGCGTCAGATATTTGTCGTCTTCACGGGTAAGCGCGACGCGCACCCGCCCGCGTTGCTCGAGCAGGTCGGCCAGCTCCCTGGCCATGGCTAGCGTCAGGTCTTTCTCCCTGGACGTGCCGGAGACACCGGGAGCGCCCGGATCACGGCCGCCATGCCCCGCGTCGATCAACACAATCGGACGGCCCGGTACGCGCGCCTCACGAACGCGGACATTCGCCACGGCGTCATCCAGGTCGAAAGTCACCTGGCCGGTGCGAGCTTCGCCGATAAGGGCGATAGCATCGCGAACAACGCCGGTCCTTACCCGACCCGCCGCGAAGGCCAACAGGCCGATGGCGACCAACGTGGCGCCGCCAATTGCCAGCCCGATTTTTCGTCTACGCTTCACGGACATAAGGGTAGGGCAGTCCGCGGCATTTCGCCAAGCTTGGGTTTGGGCGATTTTTTGCACGCCGCAATGGTTGCGGCGCGGCAGGGCCAATGCTAACCGGAATTGTCATTCCGATTTTCGGAAAGGCATGGCCGCACCGCTCTGGTTTGCGGCATTCAAGGTTGACGCTGCATGATGCCACAAGACGCCACTACCATGCTCCAGGTTGAGCGTGGTGACGCGTCGTTCGCGACACGGATCGCGAAGCGCCATGCAGCAGAGGCAATTTCTGCACATCGCGCCGGCGCAAAGCAAGCGCTGGCCCAGACTATCGCGCGCCGCCGGTCCATGACGACCGGCCTGCGCGCCCGGAGAATTTTCAATGTCCATGCGCATGCTGATCGACGCGCGCCACCCGGAGGAGACCCGGGTCGCAGTCGCCAAAGGAAACCGAATCGAGGAATTTGATTTCGAATCCTCGGAGCACAAGCAGCTCAAAGGGAATATTTATCTAGCCAAGGTCACGCGGGTCGAACCGTCGCTCCAGGCGGCGTTCGTCGATTATGGCGGCAATCGCCATGGTTTCTTGGCCTTCAGCGAAATCCATCCCGATTATTACCAGATCCCCAAGGCCGACCGCGACGCGCTGCTGGCCGAGGAGGCCGCACACGCCGCCGAGGAAGAGCGGCTCCGCGCCGCCGAGTATGAGGACGAGGAGACCGAGGCCGCTGAGGATACGGGCGAGGATGTGGGTGCCCCCGACACCGAGATCGAAGCGGAAGGCGATGAAGCGGCCGAAGTCGGCACCGGCTCGGCTCGCTCGCCGGTCGATGAAAGTGCCGCTGAGGAGCTTCGCAAGAAGCGCCAGGCGCTGCGCCGCCGATACAAGATCCAGGACGTCATTCAGCGGCGGCAAGTGTTGCTGGTCCAGGTCGTCAAGGAAGAGCGTGGCAACAAGGGCGCGGCCCTCACCACCTATCTGTCGCTGGCTGGCCGCTACTGCGTCCTTATGCCCAACACGTCGCACGGCGGCGGGATCAGCCGGAAGATTTCCAGCGGCACTGACCGCAAGCGATTAAAGTCGATCATTTCCGACCTGAAGCTGCCCTCGACCATGGGCCTGATCGTCCGCACGGCGGGACTTCAGCGCACCAAGACCGAGATTAAGCGCGACTTCGACTATCTCGCCCGCCTGTGGGATGAAGTGCGCGAACGCACCCTCGCCTCCTCCGCGCCGGCACTAATCTATCGCGACAGCGACCTCATCAAGCGTGCCATTCGCGATCTCTACCACCGCGAGATCGAGGAAGTCGTGGTCGAGGGAGAGGAAGGGTATAAGGCGGCGCGCGGCTTCATGAAGCTGCTGATGCCGAGCCACGTCCGCCGGGTGAAGCCGTACAGCGACCCGACGCCGATCTTCCAGCGCTATGGCGTCGAGGACCAGCTCACGGCCATGTACCAGCCGGTCGTCCAGCTGAAGTCGGGCGGCTACCTGGTGATCAACCCGACCGAGGCGCTGGTATCGATCGACATCAACTCCGGCCGATCGACGCGCGAGCACAATATTGAGCAAACCGCCTACGCCACCAATCTCGAAGCAGCCGCGGAGATTGCCCGCCAACTGCGCCTGCGCGACATGGCCGGCCTGATTGTCATCGACTTCATTGACATGGAGCAGTCGAGCCATGTCCGGAAAGTCGAAAAGGCGATGAAGGAGGCGCTGAAGAACGACCGCGCCCGCATCCAGGTTGGCCGCATATCCAGCTTCGGGCTGATGGAAATGAGCCGCCAGCGCCTGCGCACTGGCGTGCTCGAGGCCTCGACCAAGGCCTGCCCGCATTGTGAAGGCACCGGCCTGATGCGGACGGCATCGTCGGCGGGCCTCAGCGCTCTGAGGATTGTCGAAGATGAGGCCGCTCGCGGTCGTGGAGACAAGATTCTGCTCCGCGCCGGAGCCGAAGCTGCCATCTATGTTCTCAACAAGAAGCGCGGGGAACTGGCCGAGATCGAGGATCGCTACGGCGTAACGGTCGAGATCGCCATCGAGGAGGCGTTTGAGGGCGCTCGCATGACAGTCGAGAGTTCGGGGCCGCGCCCGCAGCCGAAGGAACGGCCGTCGCAAGCGCCGGTCGTTATCGAAGATGAAGAGGAGGAGGACTACCTCCCCGAGGAAGAGCTGGAGGCAGAAGAGGCCGAAGAGGCAGAGGAAGCGGAATCTCGGTCTGAGCGCGATGACGATGGGGAGGGCGGGCGCCGCCGGCGCCGCCGCCGCCGCCGCGGTGGACGCGGTCGCCGCCGCGATGGCGAACCGGCCGAGGGTGGCGAGGAACTGCCGGAAACCGCCGATCAGGCTTCCGAGGCCGAGCAGCTTGGCGCTGAGGAAGAGGCTGAAGATGCAGCCGCCGGAGAGGATGCGAAGAAGTCGCGTCGCCGGCAGGGCGGCCGTGGACGGCGCGGACGCGGCGAGACGCCTGCGGATGTCGAATCCGCCGGCGAGATCGCACCGGATAAGCCGCCGATGGCCGACCTCCCGATCCCCGAGGATGCGGCTCCGGCCGATGCCGACGCTGCTGCGGAGGATAAGCCCAAGACTCGCCGCCGGCCACGCGCCCGCAAGAAGGTGGAAGATGAGGCGGCAGGTGAACCCGCTCCCGCTGCCCAGGCAGTTGAAGTCGCCAGGGCCGCCAAGGAGGCTTCGGCCAAGGACGTTGCGCCGGACGACGATGGGCCTGTCTCTGCCAAGGTCGAGGGGCCGAAGCGCCGCACTCGCGCCAAGAAGAAGCCCGAGGATGCCTCCGAAGCAGAGGCTCCCAAGCGTGAAGCCGCTGCGGAAGCTCCGGTTGAGCCGAAGCCGGCGCGCAAGGGAGCCGCAGCGACCCCGACGCCTGAACCCAGCAACGAAGATGGGCCCTCAGGGCCGCGTCGTGGCTGGTGGCAGCGAACCTTCGGCTAAGCGAGGCAATTGACCGATGAAGCCGGCCTGCGCATCGACTCGCGGGCCGGCTTTCATTTGCGGTTCAGCCTACCGGTGGGACAGGGCAGCATGACCCGCCTCTTGCGGCTGTTGATGGCCGCTTCATTGCTGCTGTTCGCTGCCGCTCGCCCGGCAATGGCGCAGTCCATCCTGCGAGACAGCGAAACGGAGCTGCTGTTCAAGGATATGAGCGAGCCGCTGATAGAGGCGGCGGGGCTCGATCCGAAGAGCGTCAGGGTGGTGCTGATCAACGACCCGGAGATCAACGCCTTCGTTGCGCAGGGCCAGGTCGTCTATATCCATAGCGGGCTGCTGACCGCGGCTGACAATGCCAACCAGCTACAGGGCGTGATTGCCCACGAGCTGGGCCACGTCGCCGGAGGCCACGCCATTCGCATCTACGAAGGCACCGGGAAGGCGACGGCCATCACCATCCTCAGCCTTGTGCTCGGTGCGGCAGCCATGGCTGCAGGGGCCGGTGACGCCGGCATGGGGATCATGGCGGCGGGACAGCAGGCCGCGCTTGGCTCCTTCCTCGCGTTCACTCGCGCCCAGGAATCGAGCGCCGACCAGGCCGGTGCGACCTACCTTTCCAAGGCCGGGATCAGCGGCAAGGGCAGCATCGAATTCTTCAAGAAGCTGCAAAACCAGGAATATCGCCTCGCGATCTATGCCAAGGACAGTTACGACCGCACCCACCCGCTGTCCAATGAGCGCATCCAGGCGCTGAGTGAGCTTTATCAGAAGGATCCGGCCTGGAACCGCAAGACGGACCCCGCGCTTGAGGCGCGCTTCCAGCGGGTCAAGGCCAAGCTGGTAGGCTTTGTCACACCCAAGGAAGCAGTCCGCTTCTATCCGGAGAGCGACCAGAGCATCGCGGCGCATTATGCCCGGGCCTATGCCTATCATCTCGGGGCCTATCCCGACAAAGCCAATGCCGAGGCCGACGCGCTGCTGGCGTCCAATCCTGAAGACCCGTTCTTCCTCGAACTGAAGGGCCAGATCCTGCTGGAGAGCGGGCGCCCGAAAGAGGCGATCGCACCACTGCGCAAGGCGGTCGCCAATGCCCCCAACATGCCGATGATCGCGGTGATGCTCGGCCATGCGCTGATCGCGTCTGAGGAGACCAAGAATTTCACCGAAGCCAAGCAGGTGCTTAAAGTCGCGGTCAACCGCGACAATGACAACCCGTTCGCCTGGTACCAGCTTGGCATCGTCTACGACCGCGAAGGTGATCAGCCGCGCGCGGCGCTGGCGACTGCCGAGCGCAGCAACCTGGAGGGCAACAACAAGATCGCCCTGGCAAGTGCGCGGATGGCCATGGCCGGACTTCCGCAAGGGACGCCGGACTATCTTCGTGCCCAGGATATCGCCATGGTGTCCGAAACGGCGTTGAAGAAGGACAAGAAATATCGTGAGCGACAGCAATAGGACGCCGTGGATCGCGGCGATCGGGGGCGGGATTGTCGGGGCACTGCTGACCGCCGGCGGCCTGGTGCTTGCTGGTCCGTCGCTGCTCGGCGAGCGCCTCGTGCGCGATGCTTTGCTATCCAAGCCCGAGATCATCATCGAAGCGGGACAGGAACTGCGCGATCGGCAATATGCCGAGACGCTGCAGCCGATCCGCGCATCGCTGGAACGGCCCTTCTTTTCGAGCTGGAAGGGCGCCGAGAAGCCCGAGGTCACCCTCACCTATTTCTACGACTACGCTTGCGGCTATTGCCGAATGAGCAACCCGGACATCGAACGGCTGCTCAAGGAGGATAAGGGGCTGCGCGTCGTCTATCGCGAGTTCCCGATTCTCGGTCCCGACAGTATCGCGGCGGCACGAGTCAGCCTCGCCGCGTCCAAGGCGGGCAAGTTCGCCCAATATCATGACGCCCTCTATGCGGCCGGACGCCCGGGACCCGATACGATCGCCCTGGCAGCCAAATCCGCCGGCGTGCCTGCCCAGCCGTCCGAGGACCCGGCGCAAGAGGCAGAGCTTCGGGCCAATATGAGCCTGGCCAGCCAGCTTGGCGCGACAGGCACGCCGCTGTTCGTCGTCGGCGACCGGGTGATCAATGCTGCCGTCGGCTATGATGCCTTGAAGGAAGCGGTTGAAGCGGCGCGGAAGAAGGGCTGAGCGGCCGAGCGCAGCGACGCCGATGCGAAGCGCCACCGGAGCAGTGCGTAGAGACCGCGAAGCCCGGCCGGCGGGGCGCGCAATCGAACCCGACCGACGTCATGAAGTGAGCGTCAACCATGCGGCAGCATGGTGAGAGCGAGCCACTCGTGACGGAATTGCCTGATGACCGACTTCCACCCATTGCGGGCGTGTGCTCAGTCCAAGATCAGAGCATCTCGTTTACACCGAGAGCGTCGGTAGCCGCAGCGTGTAAACCTAGCTGAATTCGCCAAGGAGCCGGGACCGGCTTAAGGCCGCAAGGCGGAAGTTGGCCTTATCGATCCCTTGCCGAGCAAGTATGACGATCGGAGGCGAAGGCCGAGGCCGGTACGAGCCTGCAGAGCGCTCATCACCAATGCCTCAAGCGGAACGGAGTACTAGGCGGGTGCCTCAAGATCGCCGAGCCTGCGTTCGATTATCTCAATCGCACGCTTTAGTGCGCTCTTCTCGTCCATCTTGCCTGTGCCGAACCTCCCTTGTTCGTAGCGCACCTGGACTTCAACCATCGACCCGTCTCTCAATGAGACATTGTCCTTGAACTGCGGCTTCATGGCACATCTCCACGCTCAGCGTCGATAAGAATGCCCTACCACTCATGAAGCGCTCCATCCAACCGAGCTGTTGCGCCCTGTGTGTCCGTTTTCCACCCATTTCGGTCATCAACGATCCAAGGCCGATAGCGGCTGACGTACGGCTCGGGAAATGCCTCCGCCGGCGCAATAGCAACCCGTTGATTTCCGGCGTCAAAATTTGATAAAATGGCCCGACTCAGAGCATGGGGACGGGCTATGGGTGATGTATCGTATTACCTGCGCCGTGAGCAGGAAGAGCGGAACTTGGCAGCAGCGGCCAAAGATCCGGCTATTGGCGCAATCCATGAAACCTTGGCGCAAAAATATGCTGAGCTTGCTCGGCGCGCAATGCCGCCTCCTGGTGCATTCAAAGGGCAACAACTTTCCACTTAGCCCCTGCGTCCGCTTTCGACCCATTGCGGTCATTGGCCGGCACCAGGTCTGGATCACTCAGCCGGGGTGCCGTCACCGGCGCGCGATCCTGAAATCGCCTGCATCCTCCGGTCTATTTCCTCTCTGCCTATCCACCGTCCACGCATCATGACGCCCGAGATCTTCGAGGCAGCCGAGATATTTTCGAGCGGATTGGCATCGACCAGCAGCAGGTCGGACCGCTTACCAACTTCTATTGTTCCCGCTTCCTTGGATTCACCAAGATACTCGTAGGGAATTGTCGTCGAAGTTCGAAGTGCCTCGTACGGCGTCAACCCGACACCTACCAGCTCCTGGAGCTCCTGATGCAATGCGAAGCCGGGTACCAGGCGAGGAAGCAGCGAGTCGGTACCGGTCATCAACTGGCCGCCCTTATCGTGGAAGACCTTCGTGAATGGCCTCTGGAACTTCTCGAATTCGTCCCGGATCCTGGTTTGGGCCTGTGGCGGGATCTTTTGATACATGTTCGAGATAAACGACCAGATGCCCGTCTGCATCGGGTGCCGGGCATATGCAGCTTCGGGGCGGGAAAAGAGTCCGTCCGGATCGGAGAACTCGTCAAGGATGCGCCGGGTCGTGACGAGTGTCGGCGTCAGCCACACCCCTCCATCCGCGATCCTGCCGGCGAAGTAGGAGATCCGATCGGCGGAATAGTCTCCGTCTGCGTGCTTGGCCACCTCTTCGGTGTGGGCAATCATCTTTTGCCCGGCGTCCACGACATATTCGACCGAAAGTGCGTTCGGTATATGTCCGATCACGTCCATGTGCTGCTCTTTGGCGGTCGCGATGACGGCGTCGTACGTCTCTTTGGTCAAGAACGAGTAGACCTTCATCTTGTCGTAGCCATCGGCCTTGGCCTGGAGAGTCGCATTGCGCGCCTCTTCGGCTGTCGAGACCCAGGTGCTCAGCGGCGGCGGCCACGCCTTCTTGGGACCATCGATCATCCTGGCCAGGATCAGTCTGGGAGCGAGCATTTCACCCGCCGCGATCTGCCCTCGCACCGGGAGGAGCTCATGGGTCCCGGAAAGCACCTGCACCGTCGTTACCCCGTTCGCGACATAGGGAAAAAGGAAGTCTTCAAACGGAACGGTCTTGCTTGCCGCTTGGGCTTCCGGGCTCAGGAGCGCATTCCAGGACTCCCCCTCGACATGCACATGCATGTCACTGAGCGCAGGCAGCAAATAGCGGCCCCGCGCGTCGATACGGAGCGCTTTTCGTGGCACTTTCACCTTGGATGCGGGTCCCAGGGCTGTAATCCTTCCGTCGACCACTACGACGGTTTGATCCGGTAGAACGTGCTCCCGGTCCATCGGCACCACAGCAGCGTGAACGAACGCGACTGTGCTCGACTGGGTCTTCAGGCCGTGGGCCCGCGCGTAGACCGCGACCGTGCTCGATTGGGTCTTCAGATCGTGGGCCTGCGCATAGGAGGCGGAGACTGCCGCAACTGCCATGGCGATGTGGTACATTGTCCGTGACATGTTTCTGTCCTTCCAAAGCTACGCAGCCATGCCTTGCCCGGCAGCTGGGTCATGGGAAGGTGCTTTTGCGTGAACGGTGCATCTACTTCGCGAATGAACCCCCGCCAGCTTTGGCAACGTTTCTCGCTTGACCTGCTGTTGCTGACCTTTGTCGGATTAGTGATGGCGGAGCTCGGGCCTTATCGGACCCTCAACGCGCCGCAGCTGTTGCGAACCGCCTATTGGCTACTGGCGGTGTTCGGGAGTGGCCTGGCAGGCATTCTCGTGGACCGCGCCATGTCAGGGCGCGTCCGCGGCTTCTGGCTCCGGATAGCTGTCGTCTCCGTCGTGATCACTCCCCCGGTCACACTGTACATCTATGCTCTGAACGCGTTGATGCTGGGGCTTCCTAGACGGTGGTGGCTGATTCATCAGCTCGCCTGGCAAGTGCTGGTCGTGATGTTGCTGCTCATGACCTTGCGGGCTTTGCTGTGGCGCCGAATTGTCGAGACGCGCACGATCGTGATGCCTCCGCTCCCGGAAGCTGAGCGCGACTTCCGGCTCAGACTTTCGGCGAAGCGCCGCGCGGCGAGACTAATCGCGATCGAAGCAGAAGATCATTATGTGCGCGTGCACACAGACACCGGTTCGGAGCTCGTGCAGATGCGATTTTCAGAGGCGCTCGAAGAACTGTCGCGCGCCTACGGTTTCCGCCTGCACCGGTCATGGTGGGTCGCCGCCGAAGCGATAGAAAGGGTCCGATGGACACGCGGCAGCGGTGAAGTACGGTTGACAGGGGGCGTAGTGGCGCCGGTGAGCCGGAGCTACGCCGCCGCGTTGAAGTCAGCCGGGTGGCGCTGAGGCGAAACTACTCCTGCGAACATTCATTCACGATGTCCGTTTTCCACCCATTGCGGACATTAGGTCGCCGACGGTGACCGTCCCTTGAATCCCTGGGCAATGACGTACCACTCGGACGAATCCTTGCGGCTGGCGGGCGGCTTGGCGTGTTTCACCGTGGCGAAATGGCGCTTCAGGGCGGCGACGAGGTTATTGTCCGCACCTCCCGCAAGCACCTTCGCAACATAGGCTCCGCCCGGCCGAAGCACTTCGGCAGCAAACTCCAATCCCGCCTCGACCAGCGCCATGGTGCGCAGGTGATCGGTTTGCGGGTGACCGACGGTGTTGGCGGCCATGTCGGACATGACCAGGTCGGCATGGTCGACGCCCAGAGCCTCTTTCAGCCTGGCCGGCGCTTCCTCGTCCATGAAGTCCATCTGCAGGATGGCCACGCCATCGATGGGATCGGTCGGCAGCAGGTCGATGCCGGCCACCCTGGCTAGCGGTGAGCGGCGGCGGACGACCTGGCTCCAGCCGCCGGGCGCAATGCCGAGGTCGACAACGGCCTTGACGCCTTTCAGCAGGCCATACTTCTCGTCGAGTTCGAGCAACTTGTAGGCGGCGCGGCTGCGATAGCCCTCGGCCTTGGCCCGTTTGACGTAGGGATCGTTCAATTGCCGCTCGAGCCAGCGGGTCGAGCTGACCTTGCGACCCTTGGCGGTCTTGACCCGTTGCCGCAGTCCCTGCCCCGCCTTGCTCACAGCTGATAGCCGTCGCGGGCCATCAGCGAGCGAAGGATGCCCTCACGGATGCCGCGATCGGCAATACCCAGCGTCTCGGCGGGCCAGATGTCGAGGATCGCCTCCAGGATGGCGCAGCCGGCGACGACCATGTCGGCCCGCTCGGTACCGATGCAGGGCAGGCCGCTGCGCTGCCCAAAGTCCATCTCGGCGATCATGGTTGAAATGCGCCGCATGTCGCCGACCGGGACATGGAGGCCGTCGATCTGCCGCCGATCATAGGCCGGCAAGGCAAGATGGACACTGGCCAGCGTCGTCACGGTGCCGCTGGTGCCGAGCAGCCGGACATTCTTCAGCTTGTCCGGCAGCATCTCGACGAAATGGGCGAAGCTGCGCAGTACCCGCTCGCGCATGCGACTATAGGCCGCCACCCGGTCGTCCCCCTCGATCGCCGGCCTTCCCTCGCTCTCGGTTAGTGAGACCACGCCCCATGGGGCCGACCACCAGGCCCGGATGCGAGGATGCGGATCGCCCTGTTCGACCAGCACGAGCTCGGTCGAGCCGCCACCGATGTCGAAGATCAGCGCCGGTCCGTCGCCGGGCTCAAGCAGCTTGTGGCAGCCGAGCACCGCCAGCCGCGCTTCCTCCTGCGGCGAGATGATCTCCAGCGCGATCCCGGTCTCGCGCTTGACCCGCGCGATGAACTCGCGACCGTTGGCGGCGCGGCGGCACGCCTCGGTCGCTACCGAGCGGGCCAGGGTGACATGGCGGCGCTTCAGCTTGTCGGCGCAGATCGAGAGCGCCTCCACCGACCGGTCCATCGATTCCTGGCTGAGGATCCCGCGGACCGACATGCCGTGGCCAAGCCGGACAATGCGCGAGAAGGCGTCCAATACGGTAAACCCGCCGTCGCTCGGGCGAGCGATCAGCAGCCGGCAATTGTTGGTGCCGAGGTCCAATGCGCCATAGATATCGCGATGATGTCCCCGTCTGGGGAATGGCGGTTTTCCGCCTGCCGGTCCGTCGAAACTTGGACTCGGCGCACTGGCGACCTGCTGCGCCATACACACACCCATTCTATCCTTCACCGCCCGGGGGATACCGCGCGGCTGACTTGGCCTCAGCTTAACCTGAATAAAGGATTCGGTGCAACCGGGCGGAACCGCAGGGATTTCCGCCGCTTGGCGTTGACACTTAGGAACGGGCTTTCTATCTGCCCGCCCGGCACAGCGTTGCCCGATCGTCTAACGGTAAGACTACGGACTCTGACTCCGTCAATCGTGGTTCGAATCCACGTCGGGCATCCATTTCTCGGCTAGATCAGCACCAACCGGATCAGCCAGGCAACCGCGCCGATCGCGCGTCAGTGCTGCATTTGCAGGTTCATCAGCGCCGGATCCGGCATCATGTTCGCGTCCATGTGGCTCATGATCCAGATCGTCCCGATCATCACCAGGAAGACGATGAGCACGCCGAAGGCGAGCGCAAGCACGTTGTTGGTGTTGTCGGGACCGCTGGTGATGTGGAGGAAGAAGACCAGGTGCACGCCCATCTGGGCGATGGCGAGGACGACAAGGCCGACCGCGATACCCGGCCCCCAAAGCGAAGAGGTCGACGCCACCCAAAAGGATACGCCAGTCAGCAGCAGCGCCAGGGCAAGGCCGATCACATAGAAAGTGGTCTCGCTGGCCAGGCTGTCATGCGGCGTGCCCGGTGCGACATTGAGTTTCTCGGGTTCGTGCTCGGTCATGGCAATGTCCCGATCAGATAGACAATGGTGAAGATGGCGACCCAGATGATGTCGAGCGCGTGCCAGAAGACGCTGAAGCACAGTAGCCGGCGCATGATGTGCTCCTTGAAACCCTTGGTCCATATCTGCGCCATCATCGTGCCGAGCCACATCAGACCGGCAGTGACATGGGCACCGTGGCACCCGACCAGCGTGAAGAAGGACGAAAGGAAGGCGCTGCGCTGCGGGCCTGCGCCCTCGGCGATCATGCCCGCGAATTCGTGCATCTCGATATAGATGAAGACGACGCCAAGCAGCCCTGTGAGGACCAGCCAAACCTGGGTCCACATCATGCTTCCGCGCTTGGCGGCAATCATCGCCAGGCCGCAAACGAAGCTCGATAGCAGCAGCGCCATCGTCTCGATCGCGACCAGAGTCCGGTCGAACAGCTCGTAGCTGGTCGGCCCGCCGTCAGTCGCGTCGGCCAATGTCGCGTAGGTTGCGAACAGCGCCGAGAAGAGCACGATGTCGGACAGGACAAAAAGCCAGAACCCGTAAGGGACGACGATGCTCTTCGATTCCGGCCCGCGATGGCCGAGGCCGGTGTCTTCGGACCCGCCGTGGGTCAGGCCGATCGCGGGTGCTTCAGCTGCCGTCATGTCGATTGGCTCAGCTCGTGGAGGTGTTCCATGCGGATGCGGCGCCGCTCGCGCGCATTGGCCCGCACTTCCTCGACCGGGATGACGTGCTCATGCTCGTCTTGCCAGGCATACCAGACGAAGATGGCGAAGGCGCCAATAAGGCCGAGGATCGCGAGCCACCAGATGTGCCAGATAACGGCGAAGCCGCAGACCGAGGCGAAGAATGCGCAGATCACGCCGGTCGGCGAGTTGATCGGCATTTCGATCGGCTTGTAATCCGGCTCGTCGATCAGCCGGTCCTCCTTGATCGCAGTCTGCTTGCGCGTCCAATATGCTTCCTCTCCGTGGACGTCGGGAAGCACCGCGAAATTATAATGCGGCGGCGGCGACAGGGTCAGCCACTCGAGGGTGCGACCGTCCCACGGGTCGCCGGTAATGTCCCGCCGCTGGTCGCGCGTCTTGATCGAATAAAGCAGCTGCACGACGGTCAGCGCGATGCCAAGACCGATAATCACTGCACCGACCAGCGCGACGTTGAGCCAAGGCGCCCAGGTGGGATCGGAAATATGCTGCATCCGCCGTGTCCCGCCCCAGAGGCCGAGTACGTAGAGCGGCATGAAGGCGAGGTGAAAGCCAATGAACCAGCACCAGAAAATTGCCTTCCCCAGCCGCTCGTCGAGCATGAAGCCGAACGCTTTCGGGAACCAGTAGGTGTAACCGGCCATAATCGCGAACACGACGCCGCCAATGATCACATGGTGGAAGTGCGCGACCAGGAACAGGCTATTGTGCACCACGAAATCGACCGGCGGGATGGCCAGCAGAACGCCGGTCAGTCCGCCGAGCACGAAGGTGAGCATGAAGCCAATCAGGTAATACATCGGAACGGTGAAGCGGACCCGACCCCCGTACATCGTGAACAGCCAGTTGTAGATTTTCACGCCGGTGGGGACGCCAATGATCATGCTGGCAATGCCGAAGATGGCGTTGATGTTGGCGCCGGCTCCCATGGTGAAGAAATGGTGCAGCCAGACCATGAAGGAGATGATGCAGATCGCGAGCGTGGCGAAGACCATCGACCGGTAGCCGAACAAGGGCTTGCCGGAGAATGTGGCTGCAACTTCCGAAAAGATGCCGAATGCCGGCAGCACGAGGATGTAGACCTCCGGATGCCCCCAGATCCAAATCAGGTTCATGTAGAGCATCGAATTGCCGCCACCGTCATTGGTGAAGAAGTGGAAGCCGAGGTAGCGGTCGAGCATCAGCAGCGCCAAGCTGACGGTCAGCACCGGGAATGCGGCGAGGATCAGCAGGTTGGAAGCGAGCGACGTCCAGCAGAAGATGGGCATGCGCATGTAGCTCATGCCCGGAGCGCGGGTCTTGAGGATGGTGGTGACGAAATTGACCGCCGTCAGTACCGTCCCGACGCCGGATATTTGCAGTGCTACCAAATAATAGTCGACGCCGACTCCGGGCGAAAATTCCAACTCGCTGAGCGGCGGAAATGCCAGCCAGCCCGTCCGCGCAAACTCTCCGATGAACAGGCTGAGGTTGACCAGCAGCGCCCCGGAGGCGGTCAGCCAGAAGCTGACATTGTTCATCGTCGGAAAAGCGACGTCGCGTACGCCGAGCTGTAGGGGCACGACAAAGTTCATGAAGCCGATGACGAACGGCATCGCCACGAAAAAAATCATGATGGTGCCGTGCGCGGAAAAAATCTGGTTGTAGTGCTCGGGCGGTAGATAACCCTGCGATGCGCCGATCGCGAGCGACTGTTGCGCCCGCATCATGATTGCGTCGGCGAACCCCCGCGCCAGCATCAATAGCGCCAGCACGATATACATGATGCCGATGTGCTTATGGTCGGTGGAGGTGATGTACTCGTTCCAGACGTAGGGCCACCAGCCCTTGCGCCAAACCCAGGCGGCGATGCCGAGGATCGCCAGGATCACGACCGCCGAGGTAAGCAGCGGGATCGGCTCGTCGAATGGGATCGCGTCCCAGGTGAGTTTGCCCAACATGCTTAGCCCCCCGGTGGCTTTGCAGTAGCTCGCCCGGTCGGCGGAGCGGCTTGCGGGAGATCAAGTTGCGCAGTTCGACCTGCGACGATGGCGTCGAACAGGCCGGGTGCCACCGCGCCGTAGGTCATCGGCCTCACATAGCTGCTGGGCTTGGTGAGCTCGACATAGGCCGGGCCGTCGAGCGTTCGTCCTTGTCCGCGCGCGCTTTGCGCCCAGACGGTGAACTGCTCTGGCGGCACCACATGAGCCTTGAATTGCATGCCGGGGAAGCCGTCGCCGCTAAAATGCGCCGAGAGCCCGTCATAACTTCCCTGCACGTCGGCCTGCAGATAGAGCCGGGTAGTCATCCGCGGCATGGTGTAGATCATCGTCCCGAACTGGGGGACGAAGAAGACGTTCCAAACGGTCGCCGAGGTCAGCTCGTAATCGACCGGTGTGCCGGCCGGCACTACTAGCTGGTTTACGGTCGCAACCCCCTGGTCAGGGTAGATGAACAGCCACTTCCAATCGAGCGAGACGACTTCGACCCGAACCGGCTTCACCGCGGATTTGAGCGGCGCGCTGGGCTCTAAATCGTGGCTGCCGATCCACGCGATTCCACCCAGCAACATGATCGTGAGCGCCGGGATCGACCATACGACCATCTCGACCGCACCGGAATATTCCCAGTCAGGCAAATAGGTCGCCTTCGAGTTGCCTCGGCGGAACCACCAGGCGAAGGCAATGGTCGCGACCATCGTCGGAATGATGATCGCGAGCATGATCGCCGTCGAATTGATGAGGATTGTCTTCTCGGCCTGACCGACCGGGCCGACCGGATCGAGGATGCCTCGATCGCAAGCCGACATGAGCAGGATGAATGGCGCCGCCGTTGCCGCCCGCCATCTCCACCCCGGACGGAATGGTCGGCACTTCACATGACGTTGGACATGCGGTGAGCTCATGGGCAGCCCCGACACCGGAATTGAGGTCGAGTATCAGGCGACAGGAGTTGTGGTCAACTCTTCCATTCGGGTAGCGATCCCGGCACCTACTTTACCGCCAACGCTCACAGGAGCATGGTCGCGGGCATGAAGATTATCGGCAGTTTCGTCAGCCCATACGTCCGCAAGGTGCTGGTGTGCATGGAGCTGAAGGGCCTCGACTATGAGGTCGACCCGATCACGCCCTTCTTCGGCAACGACGAGTTCCGGCGGCTAAGTCCGCTCTGCCGGATCCCGGTGTTGATCGACGAGGCGCTGGTGCTGACTGACTCAAGTGTCATCGCCGAATATCTCGACGAACAGTTCCCCGAACCGCCCCTGATGCCGAGGGAGCCCAAGGAGCGGGCGCGGGCCCGCTGGCTGGAGGAATTCGCCGACACCCGGCTCGGCGATGTGTTCATCTGGGGTCTGTTCTATCCGAAGATGGTCCATCCCCGCGTGTGGGACGAGCCCGGCGACCAGGCGCGGATCGAGCGGACGCTGTCGACCGAGCTCCCGGAGGCGTTGGGCTATCTCGAACAGCAGCTGCCCGATCACGGCTATCTGTTCGGCGACATCGGCCTGGCCGACATCGCGATCGCCAGCTTCTTTCGTAACGGCAGCTATGCCGGCTTTGTGCCCGACGCCACGCGCTGGCCCAAAACCTCCCGTTTCGTCGAGCTGGTGCTGCGCCACCCCGCCTTCCAGCGGCTGCACCAGCTGGAAAAGATCCAGCTATCGACCACCATCGAAGGCCGCCGGCAGGCGTTGCTCGATGCCGGCGCGAGGCTGACCAGCGAAACCTATGGCCAGCGCGAGCCGCGAAAGGGCGTTATGAGGCTCTAGAAAGGGAAATGCCCGGATGACGCCGTCCCCCGGACAACGCCATCCGGACACCAGGGTCTCGCCACCTTCCCATTCTCGGCGGCAAAGAGCGGGACCCTAACTCAATGCTGCGTCCCCGAAATCCAATGTTCGATGCGCGTCTTCAGCGAGCGTTTTGACGGGATGAAGCCGGGCTGCGGATCCACGCCTTCCTCCTCGACCTTGTCGTACAGCGTGAGATTGACGGGCATCCGGGGACGGAGCGCCTCGCGCCCGCGCATGATGTCCTCCGCGGCCGCCAGGCTGCGATGGATGTCCTCGGCGGTAAAAGGCTTCATCAGGCAGCCCAGGGCCAGGTCCGGCATCGGGAAATCCGGTGCCTTGCCGGTGATGAAGAAGCAGGGGATGTCGAAATCGCCCATCCTGACCGCGACGGAAAATCCAGTGGTTCCGTTGGCGAGCCTCAGGTCGACCAGCGCCAGGTCGGGCAAATGTTCGATCGCCGCAGCCACGGCGCTGTCGAGGTCGTTGGTGGTGGCAACAACCCGATAGCGCGGATTATCCTCGACCAGATACTTCAGCGTCGTCGCCAACTGGACGTCGTCTTCGACGATCAGGATCTTCAGCACCGCCCCACGCCTCCCCTAGCTTAAGGACAAAATCCTTTGGCCTTAAAGGGATGGTGCTTGATGCCGGGCAAAAGGCGAATCCCCCCTTAAAAGGGTTAACGCCAAGATGGCCCAGGCGTGCGACAGATCGAGCCGGTTAAGACCTGTAGAAGATGTGAGCGCCGATTTTTTCCACCTTGGTCAGGCGCCGGCCCCACGACGGAGCCACATAATCGGCGTGGTACCAGAGACATTCGGTCGGAACGCTCTGCACCGCATTGGCGACCGCGAGGCGCGTGACGCCCAGTGCCTTGCGCCAGGAATCCGACGTCTGGTCGACCGAAGGAATCCGGCCGTTGTGCACGAACGAAAACTGCCACGGCTGCTTGACGACGCCGCACCAGCTGGTCGGATACGCACCCGAAGCCGCACGGTTCATGATCACCTTGGCGACGGCAAGCTGGCCCTCCAGGCTTTCCCCGCGGGCCTCGTGATAGACGGCCACCGCAATGCAATTGGCTTCGTCGGTGAGCGGAGCGCCGGCGCTGTATTTGTCGACCAGCGCATAAAGCGGCCATCCGGCACGCTGCAACACGCCGGCCTCGCGCGCGACGGCATTATCCGAAGGGGTGATGGCGGCGGCGGCCGAAACCGGGCTGGCCACCGCAGCGGTGGTCCTCACAACCGCTTGCACGACCGGAAGGTTGTTCACCTGCTGGGCCAAGGCCTGGCCCGATCCGCCCATGCTCAGCAACAGGCCAGCAGCGATCACCGACGCACTGCCGGCACGGAAAAACTTCTTCAAATCATTCTCAAATTATGGCGGCCGGCCGTCCGTCGATCGCGTTTACAAGCAGCAAGAAGCGCTACTGGCGATCGCGGAGGGCTCGTCCGTCTTGCCCTGGGATCCGGCGCCGAACGGGCGCACAGCGGATCCACCCGCTCATTAAAATGTTGCACTGCACATAAGGTATTGCGGCGGTGCGGCAACCACTTCGGCGATGAATTGAGCCCGTCGCGGGATGAACGGGCGGAACAATGAACAAATTGACAGATTTCGGCACTTTTCGCGGCCCCGCTTGACGCTTTGGCGCATTCCCGTCTTTACGCGCCTGTCAAAGGAGATGCCGTTAGATGGCCTATTGGCTGATGAAGTCAGAACCCGACAGCTACAGCTGGGACGATCTGGTACGCGATGGCGGCACCATGTGGGACGGGGTGCGGAACAATGCGGCGCGCCTGCACCTGCGTGCAATGAAGGCGGGCGACGAAGCCTTTTTCTACCACAGCATGGATGAGCGTGCCGTGGTCGGCATCATGCGCATCACCGGCACCGGCCAGCCCGATGGCGAGGACGGCAGTTGGGTCAAGGTGCCGGTCGAACCGGTCAAGCCGCTGGCCAGGCCGGTCACGCTTGCCGAGATCAAGGCCGAGCCGAAGCTCGCCAAGATGGAGCTGATCCGCCAGTCGCGCCTGTCGGTCGCACCGGTCCGTGACGAGGAATGGAAGCTGATCCTGGAGATGGGCAAGTGAAGCTGTTTGTTGCCGGGATTTCCTTTCTCCTGGCCGCCGCCGCCCCTGCTCCCAGCTACGACTGGAAGCTGACGCCTGCCGGCTGGGGCCCGGTCCGCATCGGCATGAGCCGCGACCAGGTCAGCAAGGCGCTCAAGGTCGAGCTGGAGGGCGACGCGTTCGACAATGAGGGCAGCTGCATCGAGCTATTCCCGGTCAGTGAGCAGCTGAAGGGCACCTATTTCATGTTTCTCGACGGCAAGCTCAGCCGCATTTCGGTGGCTGACACGAGCAAGGTCATGACGCCGCGAGGTATCCACGTCGGTTCGACCGCCGACGAAGTGCGGGCGGCCTATGGCGAGAAGCTCCAGGCCGAACCGCATCATTATCTCGACCTGCCGGCGGAATATCTGACCTTTTGGCTCAAGCCCAACGCCCGCGGCGTGCGGTTCGAAACCGACGCGCAGCGAAAGGTCGAGACGATCCACGCCGGCGATGCCAGCATTCAATATATTGAGGGATGCGCATGAGGCGCCCTCCCCTCCCTGCAAGGGAGGGGTTTGGGGGTGGGTAAGCCGCGTCGGGTGGAAAGCGGACGCTTCTATCGGACGAGGTGACGAGTGACTTCAGTACCGACGAGAGACGAAGCGATTGTACCTCCAACTATGTCGCGGCCCTCGTTGAGTGCGTTGCTTACGGCGTCAATATCGGCGCTGCTCCCGGCAATGAGCTTATAAACCTCGTGATCCATGACACCCCTTGTCCTGTGAGAGCGAGCTAGCTTCAGACCGGCAGCATATTCGGGCTGTCGCATCAGCTCCGCGCTCACGAGCGTCCCATCGGGTTCGCGGGCAGTCACTTCCGAAACGAAGTGGCGCACTCCAAGCTCTTCAAGCACGGGCCTGCTGAAGGCCATTGGCAGAAATGCTACTAGCCTGTGCGCTTGACCCTCGTCGAAGCCCTCGCGCTTAAGCGCGGCGACTTGTTCGTCTTCGCCAAGCTCCAATGTCCTGGCAAGCGTTTCGGCCGCTTGAATGAGCCGTGCCTCGGTAATCCGTTTTCGTCGCCACAAGAGTGTCATGGGAGCGACCCTATGGTTCGCGGCTAATGTCCGCAATGGGTCGATTCCGGCCATAAGCGGCCAGGCCGTCACGGGAGTGAATCCCGTGACGTCGATCCGGTCCCCCGGATCAAGTCCGGGGACCGGTCGGCTGGCCTTCGCCCCTCCAGTGCTCGCCATGCTCCCGGCATGGCTGCGCGCTTTGCCTACTCGCTGCTAACGATTGCTTCGCTGCGCTCGGCAGCTCTGGCTACGCTGCTTCCATCTTCCGCGATTCACGCTTGCGCTCGTGCGGGTCGAGGAAGCGCTTCCGTATCCGGATCGCCTTGGGCGTCACTTCGACCAGCTCATCTTCCTGGATGTAGGCGATCGCCTGTTCCAGGCTCATCCGGCGCGGCGGCGTCAGTCGAATGCTCTCGTCCTTCGGCCCGGAGGCGCGGAAGTTGGTCAGCTGCTTCGACTTTAAGGGATTGACCTCCAGGTCCTGCGGCTTGGCATTTTCGCCGATCACCATGCCCTCGTAGAGCATGTCGCCGGGCGAGATGAACAGCACGCCGCGATCCTCGAGCGCATTCAGCGCATAAGCGACGGCGGCGCCCTTCTCCATCGAGATCAGCACACCATTTTGCCGGCCCTGGATCGTCCCCTTATATGGCCCATATTTCTCGAACAGCCGGTTCATGATGCCCGTGCCGCGCGTGTCGGACAGGAATTCGCCATGATAGCCGATCAGGCCGCGCGACGGCGCCGAGAACGTCAGGCGCGTCTTGCCGCCACCCGACGGACGCATGTCGGTCATCTCTGCCTTCCTGAGCGCCATCTTGTCGATGACCGTGCCGGAGAATTCGTCATCGACGTCGATGACAACCGTCTCGTACGGCTCCTCGCGGCCGTTCGGGCCGTCCCGGAACAGCACGCGCGGGCGGCTGATCGATAGCTCGAAGCCCTCGCGGCGTAGCGTCTCGATCAGGACGCCGAGCTGGAGCTCGCCGCGGCCCGCGACCTCGAAACTGTCATTGTCCTTGGCGGTCGTGACGCGGATGGCGACATTGCCTTCCGCCTCACGTTCCAGCCGCTCGCGGATGACACGGCTTTGCACCTTGTCGCCGTCCCGGCCGGCATAAGGGCTGTCGTTGACGGAAAAGCTCATCGCCAATGTCGGCGGATCGATCGGCCGCGTCGGCAGCGGCTCGGTCACCGACGGATCCGCGATGGTGTTGGAAACGGTGGCGCTCATCAGCCCGGCGATGGCGACAATCTCTCCCGCTTCGGCGCTCTCGACCGGCACGCGGTCGAGGCCGCGGAACGCGAACACTTTCGTCGCGCGCCCTTCCTCAACGACGTTGCCGTCGACGTCGATCGCCTTGATTGGCATGTTGACTTGGAGCTTCCCGCCCTCGATGCGCCCGGTGAGAATCCGTCCCAGGAACGGGTCGCGGTCGAGCAAGGTTGTCCGCATCCGGAACGCGCCTTGCGGTGCCATCTTCGGCGCCGGAACATGGCTGACGATCGTTTCGAACAAGGGCGTGAGGTCGCCCGAGCGAACGTCATCGGTCAGTCCGGCATAGCCCGCGCGGCCGCTCGCGTAGAGCGTCGGGAAGTCGAGCTGCTCGTCGTTGGCGTCGAGGTTCAAGAACAGTTCGAACACTTCGTCGAGCACTTCCGCCGGGCGCGCATCGGGCCGGTCGATCTTGTTGACGACGACGATCGGCTTGAGCCCGAGCGCGAGCGCCTTGCCGGTCACGAACTTGGTCTGCGGCATCGGCCCTTCGGCCGCGTCAACCAGCAGGATCACGCCGTCGACCATGCTGAGGATGCGCTCGACCTCGGCGCCGAAGTCGGCGTGACCCGGCGTGTCGACGATGTTGATGTGGATGCCGTGCCAGTCGACCGACGTGCATTTGGCGAGGATGGTGATGCCCCGCTCCTTCTCCAGGTCGTTCGAATCCATCGCGCGTTCCTCGACGCGTTGGTTGTCGCGGAAGGTGCCCGACTGGCGGAAAAGCTGGTCGACGAGCGTGGTCTTGCCATGATCGACGTGGGCGATGATCGCCACGTTGCGCAGTTTCATTATCGATGTCCGTGAGTAAGAGTTGGCGCGCCCTTAGCCGAAATGCTGCACTGCGGCAACCACTGTGCGCTCAGTCCAGAAGAGCTTCTTCCAACCGTTCCTCAGGCTTCACGTCGCGCCTTTTCAGCGCCGTGTAAAGCAGTGAGATCGCAGCATAGGTGACCACGACGACCACCAGCCAACGCAGAATTACCAGGTCCAACTCCTTGACGACGAAGGCCGCGACCAGCACGCCGGGTATCGACCCGACGGCAAGGCTGAGGACGATCCTAAGGTCGAGGTCGGCCAGCTTGACCAGGCGTGTCGAAGCGGCAGCACCGGCAAAGGTCGACCCGGTGGCCATGATCGGAAAAGCAAGACGTGGATCGAAGCCCAGCAGGCTTAGCAGGGCCAGGGTTGGCGCATAATTGCCAATCCCGAAGTTGAGCAGCACGCCGAAGACAAAGCTCGCCCCAATTGCGATCAGCATGGATGGCAAGGGCAAGGATGAAGCATTTCCTCCGACCGGCATCAGGCCGAGGTTCGACAGGGTGTAGAACAGGGCAGCCAGCAGCAATGCGGCCGCGACGATCAGCTGCACCGTCCGCACCGAGCTGCCCACTGCAAGCGGCACGCCGACGACGGCGCCAACGGCAATGGCGGCCACGCTGCCCGCCAGCAGGACGGGATCAACGCTCACCCCAAGCAGGATCAGGAAGATGATCGATTGGATGAAGGTCGATGGCGTGTAGCCGGCCAACATGGTCATCGGGATGCGGTGGTCCGGGACGATGCGCCGGAACCGCATCCAAGCCATGGTCGGTGCGAAGGAACCGATCCCGAGCGTGTCGAAGAAATTGATGAAGGGCGAGATCAGGCTGGGTTCAAGCCGCAGACTGAGCTGATCCGCCCTGATCGCCGCCCGGACGAGGAAGGTTACGAAGGCGACACCGACAACGGCGAGGGCCAGCACGATGATGATCAGAAGCATGTCGCCCTCGGATAGTGGAGATGCGCGACCATATCAGCAGTGTGCCGATTGCTCCACGGGGTCGCGACAGGGCCGAAAGTCGGTCAGGAATTGCCTAGCGGGGCAGCCGCTCCAGGATTTCGATCCCGCGCTCAAGCGCGCGAAGCTCGCTGTGCGCCAGCTTGTTGATTCGGCCTTCCAAAGAGGCATCGGCGACCGGCGGGCGATCGAGTTGCTCGCGCCCGAAATCGGTCAGCCTGAGCTGCAGCCGGCGGCGATTTTCAGGGTCAGGCTGGCGATCGACCAGGCGCATGCGGACCAATGTGTCGATGGCCCGACTGACCGCGGGTGCACCGCGGCGAACCCGCGCCGCGACCTGGTTGAGCGTGCCCCCATCGGTTGCCCCAACCGCGGCGAGCAAATCGCGCTGTTGGCCCAATGCCTTCGCCGCGGCGGTATCGCCGCCCAATTGCTCGACCAGTCTTGCGAAGCGCGCCGCCAGGGCGCCCGGTGACGAATTTCCCCACATGTGTTGACGGTATCAAAGATTTCGCGTTTGGCAAATTTGCCGTTACGCAATCGTCATGACGACCCGCTCCAAGCTTCCCCGAACCGTTTGGATTCTCGGCATTGTCAGCCTGCTGATGGACCTCAGCAGCGAGATCTATCACGCGCTGTTGCCCGCTTTCCTGACGGTGACGCTGGGCCTTCCGGTTGTCGCGATGGGCGCGATCGACGGCATCGCCGAAGGCACCGCCAACATCGCCAAGCTCGTTTCCGGTCGCCTCAGCGACAAGCAGCGGCGGCGAAAGCCCTGGATCCTGCTCGGCTATGGCATGGCTGCCTTTTCCAAACCGCTGTTCCCCTTGGCCCAGGGGATGCTGCCGGTGCTGGGCGCGCGGTTCGTCGACCGCATCGGCAAGGGCATTCGCGGCGCGCCGCGTGATGCGATGATCGCCGATGAAACGCCGCCCGAGCTGCGCGGTGCGGCCTATGGGTTGAGGCAGGCGCTCGATACGATTGGGGGGACGCTGGCGCCGCTGCTCGCAATTGGCCTGATGCTATGGCTGGCCGACGATATCCGCCTCGTCTTCTGGATCGCGGCGATCCCTGCCTTCCTGTCATTCCTGTTCGCCTGGGCGATGCTGCGGGAGCCGGTACATGTTGGGGGAACAGCAAACACCCAAATGGCCTGGCGCGGCTGGCGCTCGCTCGACGTCCAGGTGCGACGGCTGATCGGCGTCGGCTTCCTGTTCGGCCTTGCCCGCTTTTCGGAGAGTTTCCTGATCCTGAAGGCGCTCGACGTCGGCCTCGCGCCGGCATGGTCGCCGCTGGCCTTGGCGATGTTCAGCCTGGCCTATCTCGTTCTCGCCTATCCCGCCGGCGCGCTAAGCGACCGCATGGAGCCGAGGTCGGTGCTGCTCGGTGGCATCGCCATACTTATCGCCGCCGACCTGTGGTTGGCCCAGGCGGCCACGCTTTGGGCGGTGTTCGCCGGCATCGCGCTATGGGGTGCCCATATGGCGCTGACCCAGGGGATATTCGCGCGGATGATCGCCGACGCCGCGCCCGATCGACAGCGGGCGACCAGCTTCGGCGCCTTCTTCTTTGCGAGCGGCATCGCCACGCTGATCGCTAGCGTTGGCGCCGGATGGTTGTGGGACCGCGGTGGCCCGGCCGAAACATTCACAATCGCAGCCGGTGTCGCCGCGCTGGCAGCGGCCATGCTGTGGCTATTGCCGGCTAGGAGTCGCGCCTAGCCCTGAATGGCCACATCCGGTCGGCGACGTTCGTGGCCGACGCAAACTGGTTGTAAAGCGCCGCCGACACGTGGAGCACGAGGAGCGCAATCGTTACCCAGACGAGCGCCTCGTGGACCTCATGAAATTCATTATCCCTGGGGATGCCAGGTATCGCCGGGAGCTTGAGGCCCAGCCGAAGATGTACCCAGCCATCGTTAGACATGCCCGACGCGGCCGCCAGCCCGGTCAGCGGCAGGGCGATCAGCAGGAAGTAGAACAGCCGATGGTTCCACACCGCTGCGAACCGCTCCCACTTGGGGAAGTCCGATGGATAAGGCGGCGGCGGGTTCATCAGCCGCACCGCCAGCCGGATCAGCGCCATGATAAGAATCGTGACGCCTACCGTCCTGTGCCAGCTGAAGAGGAACTCCCGCTCGGATGTGCCACGCGGCAGGTCGTGAAAGGTGAAGCCGAGATAGACCTGCAACAGCACCAGGAGCGCGGTGATCCAGTGGATCCACATCACGATTTTCCGATAACGAACGGCACGCAGGCCGGTGCTCTGCTCGACCATATAATCCATCGAGACACTCCCGACGTGGTAGGAAACCCGATTAACGGGTGAACTTCTCCCCGCGTTCCGCCTTGCCGAGGAGCAGCTGCGAGAAGCTGAAGTCGCTGCCCATCCGGGCTTCCTGTTCCTTAAGGCCGTCGACGATCTTCTGCAGCCCTTCCGTATCGGCCCAGAACATCGGCCCTCCGCGATAGACCGGCCAGCCGTAGCCATAGACCCACACCACATCGATATCGGATGCGCGCTGGGCCATGCCTTCCTCAAGGATCTTCGCCCCCTCATTGACCATGGTGTAGAGCGTGCGCTGGACGATCTCCTCATCGTCGATCTGGCGGCGGGTGACGCCCTGCTTGGCGGCGAAATCCTCGATGATCTGCTGGACGACCGGCGACGGGCTCGGCCGGCGCTTCTCGTCATAATCGTAGAAGCCGGCCCCCTTCTTTTGGCCCCAGCGGTCGATCGCGCACAGCGCATCGCGGATATTCTCGATCCGATTTGGGTCGCGGTGCCAGCCGATGTCTACGCCGGCGAGGTCGGCCATCTGGAACGGCCCCATCGGCATGCCGAATTCGACATGGACGCGGTCAACCTGCTCGGGTGTCGCACCTTCCAGCAGCAGCTTGGTCGCCTCGACCTGCCGCGGCATCAGCATGCGGTTGCCGATGAAACCGTGGCAGACGCCGGCGACAACCGCGACCTTCTTGATCTTCTTGGCGAGCTGCATCGCCGTGACCAGCACATCGGGGGCGGTCTTGGCGCCGCGGACAATCTCCAGCAGCTTCATGACATTGGCCGGCGAGAAGAAGTGGAGGCCGACCACGTCCTGCGGGCGCGAGGTGACGGCCGCGATCTCGTCGATGTTCAAATAGCTGGTGTTGGAGGCGAGAATCGCGCCCTGCTTCACCACCTTATCGAGCCGGGTGAAGATGTCCTTCTTGACGTCCATCTGCTCGAACACCGCCTCGATGATGAGGTCGCAATCGGCGAGCGCATTGAAGTCGAGCGTTGGTGAAAGAAGGCCCATGGCCTGTTCGACCTGCTCACCTGTCATTCGGCCCTTGGACGCAGTCGCCTCGTAATTCTTACGCATGATACCGGTGCCGCGATCGAGCGCTTCTTGGCCCATCTCAACGATGGTTACTGGGATCCCAGCGGCCAGGAAGTTCATCGAGATGCCGCCGCCCATGGTGCCAGCGCCGATCACGCCCACCTTCTTCTCGGTGCGCGGCTGCGTGTCCTCGGGAATATTCTCGATCTTGGCCGCCTTGCGCTCGGCGAAGAAGAAATATTGCTGCGCCCGCGACTGGGTCCCGGATATCAGGCCCATGAAAAGGTTGCGTTCGTCGATGACGCCTTCGGCATAGGGCTTGGAGACCGCCGCCTCGATCGCCTTGATGTTGGCCTCGGGCGCCTCGAAGCCGCGGAACTTCTTGGCATTGGCCTTGCGGAACTCATCGAAAATGGCGGGGTTGTCGCGCGCTTCCTTGAGCTTCTCGTCGCGCTCGCTCGACTTGGGCAGGGGGCGGATGTCGCGCACCTCTTCGGCCAGGGCGACCGCATGCTGGACCAGTTCGCCCTCAACGATCCGGTCAAGCAGGCCGACGGCATGGGCGTCCCTGGCCGAGATCATCGCGCCGGACGTGACCATCTCCAGCGCCTTCTGCACGCCGGCGACGCGCGGGAGCCGCTGCGTCCCGCCCGCGCCCGGCAGCAGGCCGAGCTTGACCTCGGGCACGCCGAATTTCGCGTCGGGCACGGCAATGCGATAATGGGAGGCCAGCGCCACTTCGAGCCCGCCGCCCAGGGCCGTGCCATGAATCGCGGCCACCACCGGCTTCGAACAATTTTCGATAATGTCGACCACCTGCGGCAGCATCGGCATGACCATCGGCTTGCCGAACTCGGAAATGTCGGCCCCGGCAAAAAATGTCTGCCCTTCGCAGCGGATGACGACCGCCTTGATCGCCTCGTCGCCCTCCGCCTCCTCGATGGCCGCGACCAGCCCCTGCCGGACTGCAGCCCCAAGGGCGTTGACCGGTGGATTGTTCGACGTGACGATCAGCACGTCGCCATGGCGGGTGGTTGAAATCGGGCTGGTGGTGGGCTTGTCGATGACATCGGTCATGTCGTGGTCCGTCCGTAGCTCTGGTGATTGAAAGGGTGGGATGACGACAGGCCGCCGTCTACGACGATCGCCTGCCCGTTGACATAGCTCGACTCGTCCGAGGCGAGAAACAGGGCCGCATTGGCGATCTCGATCGGCGCACCGCCGCGCTTCAGCGGGTTCAGATGGCCGATCTGCTCTTGTTGGCCCTTGGCCCTCGCCCGCTCGAAGATGAATTCTGTCATGCCGGTCTCGATCAGGCCAGGGCAGATGGCGTTGACGCGGATGTTCGCACCGACCAGTTGTGTCGCAGCGACCTTGACCAGGTTGATGACACCGGCCTTGCTTGCCGAATAGGCAGCCCCGCCTGCGCCCGAGCGAAGTCCCGCGACCGATGCGGTGGCGATGATCGACCCCTGGCCACGCTCCTTCATTGCCGGCGCGGCATATTTGACTGCCAGGAACGGCCCGATCAGGTTGACCCGCAATATCTCTGCCCAGTCGGCTGCGTCCTGGTCGAAAATGCCGTCGAATCCGCCGGAAATGCCGGCATTGGCGAAGAAGATATCGAGCCCGCCATGGTCGCGGACCGTGTGAGCGACCAGTGCTTCCACCTGCTCCTCATCGCCCGCGTCACATTCGAAGTCGGTGCCGTGAAGGTCCGCGCCGATTACCGTCGCGCCCTCATGGCGGAACAGCTCTACCGTTGCCTTGCCGATACCGGAACCGGCGCCGGTGACGATCGCGACCTTGCCGGCGAGGCGCTGGGTCATAGGCCGACCCCGATAGTCGAGCCCCCGTCGACGATCATCGCCTGCCCGGTCATGAAGGTCGACGCGGGCGAGGCGAGATAGACCGCCGCGCCGGCGATCTCATGCGGCTCGCCGATCCGCCTAAGCGGCGTCGAGCGCGTGACCGCTTTCAACGTATCGGGATCCTCCCACAGCGCACGTGCGAAATCGGTCTTAACCAGCCCCGGCGCGATGCAGTTAACCCGCACGCCTTTTGGGCCGAATTCGGCTGCCAGATTCCGGGCCAGCTGGAAGTCCGCCGCCTTGGAGATGTTGTAGGCGCCGATCATGGTCGAACTGGTGAGGCCGCCGATCGAGCTGACGATGATGATCGACCCCTCGCCCCGCTCAAGCATTTCCGGCGCGACCATCGAAATCAGCCAGTGGTTGGCGATGACATTGTTGTCGAGGATCTTGCGGAACTGCTCATCGCTAATGCCCGCCATCGGACCATAATAAGGGTTGGAGGCGGCATTGCAGACCAGCACATCGATCCGCCCGAACGCCTTGCGAGTTTCGTCGACCAAATTCTGCAGCGCATCTTTTTCGGAAATATTGGCCGCGACCGCGATTGCCCGGCTGTCCCCATGTTGGGCGTTGATCGCATGGGCGACCTCGTCGCACGCATCCTGCTTGCGGCTGGAAATGACAACCTTCGCGCCATGCTCGGCCATTGCCGCGGCGATGGCGAGGCCGATCCCGCGCGACGATCCGGTGACGATCGCAACCTTGCCAGTCAGGTCGAAAAGGCGCGGACAGGTCATGCCAACGCCTCCGCATGTTTGGCATATTCGTTGAGCGCAATCGAACGGTTGTGGACCTCGTCCGGACCATCAGCGAGGCGCAAGGTGCGGATGCCGGCCCAGCTACCTGCCAGCTGCGTATCCTGGCTGACTCCCGCGCCGCCATGCGCCTGGATGGCGTCATCGATGACCTTCAACGCCATGCGCGGCGCCTTGACCTTGATCATGGCGATTTCGGCCTTGGCCGCCTTGTTGCCGACCTTGTCCATCATGTCCGCCGCCTTGAGGCAGAGCAGGCGCGTGCAATCGATCTCGATCCGCGCGTCCGCGACGCGCTGCTCCCAGACGCTATGCTCGGAAAGGCGCTT
>Ga0075421_100000724_pt1 | contig 36110 bp, 29 predicted proteins | sample SoiMetdeltSBSDD5_FD_75292 | JGI IMG/M metagenome (GOLD analysis project Ga0075421, IMG submission 75292) | Bulk soil microbial communities from a Populus tree surrounding site in Tennessee, USA - Soil MetaG P. deltoides SBSDD5 | ecosystem: Environmental > Terrestrial > Soil > Tree plantation... | reverse complement strand
GAAGCGCGGCGGATGGGGGCGGGCCGCGACCTGTTCGGATTGCGAAAGGATGGCAGTGAGTTCCCGGTGGAAATCGGCCTCAACCCCATTGAGACGGACGAAGGCTTGCTTGTCCTGAGCGCGATTGTGGACATCACCGAGCGCAAACGACTGGAAGAGCGGTTCCGCGCGACGGTGGAATCTGCGCCGACGGCCATGGTGATGATTGACGCGGCCGGTTCCATCGTGCTGGTGAATGCGGAGACGGAAAAACTGTTTGGCTATCCTCGCCAGGAATTGCTCGGCCGGAATGTGGAAACGCTCCTTCCGGAGCGGTTTCGTTTTGGGCATCCACAATTGCGAACGGAATTCTTTGCGTCGCCGGAAGCGCGGCGGATGGGGGCGGGCCGCGACCTGTTCGGCCTGCGGAAGGACGGCAGTGAGTTCCCGGTGGAAATCGGCCTCAACCCGATCCAAACGGACGAAGGCGTGTTTGTTTTGAGCGCGATTGTAGACATCACCGAGCGCAAACGGCTGGCCGCCGCTCTCCGGGCAGCCAATGAACAACTCGAGGAACGCGTTGAGGAGCGTACGGCGCAGTTAGCGCACCGGACGCAGGAATTGGAGCGAGCGATTGAAGCCCTGGAACGCAGCAACCTGGAGTTGCAACACTTCGCGTATGTAGCTTCCCATGATCTGCAATCCCCGCTCCGCAGCATCAGCGGTTTCGTCCAACTGCTCCGAGCCGAGTACGCCGGCCGGCTGGACGAACAAGCGGATGACTGGATTCGCCGAACGGTCCAGTCCATCCAACAGATGCAGACACTCATCCGCGATTTGCTTGAGTATTCGCGCGTTGATGCGCGTTCCCGCCCGTTCCAACCGGTTCCCTTCCGGGAGGTGGTCGCCGACGCGGTTGGGCTGCTGCAGGCCTCCATCAACGACTCGGGCGCTCACGTCACGTCTGACCCGCTACCGCAGGTCGTGGGTGACCGGGCGCAGTTGGTGCAGTTGATGGAAAACCTGATCGGGAATGCGCTCAAATACCATGGCGACCAGTCGCCGCTCATCCATGTCTCCGCCGAACGCCGCGAAAACGACTGGGTCTTTTCGGTCCGCGATAATGGGCTGGGCATTGACCCCAAGTATCACGAGCAAATCTTTGAGATCTTCCAACGCTTGCATGACCAGCAGGCTTATCCAGGCACGGGGATCGGGTTGGCCATCTGTCGCCGGGTTGTTCATCGGCATGGCGGCCGGATTTGGCTGGAATCCGAGCTGGGCCGCGGCAGCACCTTTTACTTTACCCTACCGGAAAGGACACGGAACGGCCTATGAATAGCGGACGGACGCCTGGGCGGCTGCCGGAAATTCTGCTCGTCGAAGACAACGACAATGATGTGGAATTGATGCGCCAGGGTTTCAAGCGCGCCAAGCTGACGGCCAACCTGCATCATGCGCGGAATGGCGAAGAGTGTTTAAACTTCTTGCGCAAGCAGGGTGAGTATGCCCACGCGCCGATGCCGGATTTGATTTTGCTCGATTTGAACATGCCGCGCCTGGATGGGCGGGCGGTGCTCGCCGAACTGGTCGCGGACCCGACACTGCGGCATCTGCCCGTCGTCATCTTAACCACGTCCGCCGAGGAGCAGGAAGTCCTGAGGATGTACCAACTTCGCTGTAGTTCGTACATCGTCAAGCCGGTGGATTTCAATGAGTTCCTGCGCGTGATTCGTTTGATCGGGGAGTATTGGTTTACAGTGGCTACTTTGCCTAGTGTTTAGGTGTCACGTGTTTAAGTGTCAAGGGTTCACATTACCTGACACTTAAACACATGACACGTGACACCTTTATTCGACCACGAAATTAAAAGTAGCAAACTCGCCAGCCGGAGCCTCTTCAAGTTCCACCACCAGGCTTGGATCAAAAATGCTATCGCTCTGGTTCTCGGCGACGCCCGGAAAGAAAAGCTGAGTGGTCAGCATCGGCCCGTTGGGCGCCTGGACTTTGACGTGAATATGCTCCGTCCGGCCGGGATACAGCCCCGGCATAATCGTCTCCAATTGGTAGCGGCCGGCTTCGTCGGTGAACTGATGCCCTCGCAGTTGGTAGCCGGAGTTGTCGTATTGCCCCTCGGTGTCCGCCTGCCAAAAATCCACTAAGGCCCCCGCCACCGGCTGACAGTCCTGCGTTAGCACGTACCCGGTCAGCTTTAACGTCGTGCCGGTGATGCCCGGCTCAAGCAGCGAGGTGCGCTCGGGAGAATTCGGCGTGAAGAAGGGGCCTTCTGTCATCGGCAGCGTTATCGGGGCGGGCGCACTGCACTCCGGAGCGGCGGGGAGCGGGAGCGTTTGCGATGATTCGGCCGGAGTCGCGGGAATGCTCGTCGGCGACTCGGTGATTTGAGCGACCGCCGTCGGCGTCGGTGACACGGCGGGAGCCGCGCAGGCTGCGAGGCTAAGCGTCAGGGCGAAAGCAATTGGGAAGCGAAGAAGAATAAGACGCATGGTAGCTTTTCTCCTTTTAGGGCTTGTAAAAGTATAACGTCTTTTAATCACGAATAAGACGAATAGGCCGAATCGCTTCGCGCGAATAAAACAAAAGAAAATTCGTGGTATTCGCGCGAAGCGTATTCGTCTTATTCGTGATAAAGATTCTTGTGAACTGCGTAAGTCCTGCTTATCACTCAACGCGCACAAAATGAAAATCGAGTTCGAGCTGAATGTTATCTTCTATACTGAGCACCCTGGGAACGCGCGGTTGGTTCAAGCCAAAGTCCGCAAAGGTGAAGTGCGTCGCCGCCGTTCCAGTTAATTCGCGCCCATCGGTTGCGGTCCCGGTAACTTCCCACGTTGTCGAACGGGTGATGCCTTGCACGGTCAAATCTCCAATAAGTTGAAAGTGGACCTCCCCGGAGGCGGTTAAGGGAGAATCCAACCCGCCGATCTGCTTGGGAACCAGTTCGACGGTGGGGTAGGTGCGCGTTTGGAGGATATTGCTTTGAACGTAACGGTCGCGCATACTCTGGTCGCTCTGCAGCCCTTCAAGGTTTACGATGAATTTAGATTCATCGCTTACAATCGCTGTGCCGTCGGCGTTTAATACCAGAACGCCGCTGATGTCCGACGTCACGCCGACGGCATCGGAAGGCAACGTGAGGGAGGCGAGTTGTTCGCGGACACGGTAGCGGGCGGTGTTGCCCTCGCCGGTCAACTCGAAACGAATCGCGCCGGTCGTAGCGGCTGCGGTGCTTTGGGCGGCGGGTGTCGCCGTCGGCAGATCGGCCACGGCGGTTGGGGCAGCGGTCGGCGCGGCCGGGCCGGCGCCGCACGCGGCCAGCACTCCGGCAATCAACGGTAAAATTAGCGCAAGATAATTTTTACGGGACATCGAAGTGACTCCTTAGGGTGGTTTCTATATCAGTTTACGGAATACGGAATACGCGCTATGTGGGATTACCAGATATTCCGTATTGCGTATTCCGTAAGCTAATCTGGAATTTGCTGTAAGAGAATAGATTGAAGTATACCGCACCCCTTCGCTTAGACTCTAGGGTCTAAAATACTCAGCCGACTTATGAAACAGTTAAGCAGTGGGTGAGAGTTTGCTGAAAGGAACGCTATGGGACTCAAAGACGAGATTTTTGAACAACCGGCCATCCTCCAAGGTTGGCTGGAGAATCAATGGGGCCACGTGCAGACGATCGCGCGGGCCATCCGGCAGCGTGACATTGACTTTGTCTTCCTCGCGGCCCGTGGCACCTCCGACCACGCGGGCGTGTACGCGCAGTATCTGTGGGGCGTTCTCAACCGCCTGCCGGTCGCGTTCGCGGCGCCCTCGCTCTTCACCTTGTACAAAGGCTGGCCGCGCCTGCAACGCGCGCTCGTGGTCGGCACCTCGCAATCCGGGCAATCGCCGGACGTGGTCAGCGTACTCGCCGAAGCGCGCCGCCAAGGCGCGCCGACGCTGGCGATTACGAATGCGCCGGATTCCCCCTTGGCGCAAACGGCGGAGTTCACGCTGGATATTCAGGCCGGTGTGGAAAAAGCTGTGGCGGCCACCAAGACGTATACCGCCGAACTGCTGGCGATGGCGGCGCTCTCGGCGGCCATGACGGATGACCAGGATCATCTCGCGGCGTTGCAACTCATCCCGGCGGCGGTGGAGGAAGCTTTAGCGTTGGCCGGTGAAGCGGAACAGATTGCGACGGCGCACCAGGCGCTGAGTCATTGCGTGGTCTTGGGTCGGGGCTACAACTACTGCTCGGCTCAAGAGTGGGCTTTGAAACTCAAGGAACTTGCCTACGTCTTCGCCGAGCCTTACTCGACCGCGGACTTTCAACATGGCCCGCTGGCGATTGTGGAACCCCGGCTGCCGATCTTGGCCATTGCTCCGAGTGGGGCCGTGTTGCCGGATTTGCTGGCGCTGCTCCAGCGTCTCCGCGAAGACCACGGCGCAGAGTTGTTCATCATCTCGGATGACGAGGCCGCCCTCGCTTTGGGCCAGACCGCTCTCCGCCTCTCCAGCCATCTGCCGGAATGGTTGACGCCGTTGGTCTACATCGTCCCCGCCCAGTTGTATTGCTATTTCCTCACCCGCGCCAAAGGCTACGATACCGAAAAGCCGCGCAGCCTCAATAAGGTGACACGAACAAGATAGATGACGGAGGACGGATGACGGACGACGGAAGAGTAAGGAAGGGCAAGGACAAAGGCCGAAGGCTCAAGGACCCCAGGCTCAAGAACTAAGCACCTTGCCATCTGCCATCTGCTATCTGCTATCTGCTATTTGCCATTTTTCATCTGTCATTTTGCATTCGTCCTTCGTCGTCCGTCTACCGTCGTCCGTCCTCTTAGCCCATTCGTCCTCCGTCCTTCGTCGCTTCTCTGCTCCAACTGAGGTAAGCCGAAATACCTCCCCCAGGCCATGCGATGCCTCGGCCTTTGCTTCTAGAATCTTGCTCATAACTAAAAATTTCCTGAAAACGAGAAAACGATGAGCCTACTCGCAGAGCCACTAACGGTGATTGAGGGGCTGGATGAATTCTTGAGTGACCGCCAGCCGCCGGGCATTCCCGAACTTCGGCAGGGCTTGCGCGAAGTGTTAGGGTGGCATGAGGGCCTGGGCCATTTGATCCGACAAGAACCCTTACGGGCCGACGTGTATCGCCTGTATTTTGCGCTTGACGACCAAACCTATTCCCTCATTGTCAAACGCCTCCGGCCCGACCTGGCGCAACGCAATCAATGGGTCGCCCAACATTGGCTCCCCGCCGTGGGGCTGGGTGAGAGTGGGCCGCCCTTGCTGAACAGTGTGGCCGAACGGCACGGCGAAAGCGTCTGGCAAATTTACACCGACCTGGGCGAGGGGGTGCTCGCCGAAAACGATCCGCCCCTCGAGCAGGTGAAAGTGGTCATGGAATTGATCGCCTGCCTCCATGCTCGGTTTGCCGGCCACGCGTGGTTAGGAGAATGCCGTGTGTACGGCGGCGACCTGGGCGTGCACTTCTTTGTCGTCAGCGTGCGCGATGCGCTGAATAGCTTAGAACGGCTGCGGCCACCCCGGCTGGATTTATCCGCGGAACGCCTGGCGCTCTGCCAGCGCCTCCTGCAAAAAATCCACTGTCTCCATGACCAGCAATCCCAGCGGGTGGAATTGATGCAGAAGTGGGGTGGGCCGGAGACGCTGCTGCATGGCAACTTGAAGCCGAGAAAAGCGCGGATCATCTCCACCGCCGACGAACTGCGGGCGCGGCTGATCGGTTGGGAGCAGGCCGCGGTCGGGCTGGTCGTTTATGACCTGGCGACCTTTCTCTCTCACCTGCCGCTTCAGCAGCGGCTCTGGACCCTCGGCCTGTACCATCAAGCTCCGGAAACACCGCGCTGGCCCATGCCGTCCCTCGCTCAATTGAATCTGCTATTTGACACCGCCGCGCGCGCCCGGTTGGCCAATCGTCTGATCTGGCCGGCGATTGCGGCCTGGGAGAGTCAAGCCGATTGGGCCTTCGATCAGTTGGCTCAGATTGATCACGAGCTTACGATCTTGAAGCCGCTGCTACCACCCTAAAAAAGCCTACCGGTTTCACCCGTGGCCTTCCCCGGTGCCTGAGCGCTAAATCGTAATCTTCATCCACCTCGCATTTTTGGCTGGAGGCGAAGCAGGCTGATGAGCAAGAAAGTCGCGGCGCTGACGAGCAGTTTAGCTCTCGCGCTTTTGGGTGTGGCTTATAGGGGCGCGTCCCACATCGCGGAGGCCTCCGCCCTCGCGTGCCCGGCCGAGGAGTTCTGCCTCTGGCTGCCACTGGTGATTACCGGCCCGGGTAATACGACTCCCCTCCCCACTCCCACACCGACTCGGACGAGTACCCCCGTCGGCCAGACGGCGGTGGTGGCAGGCGCCGGGGATATTGCCTGTGGCGCGGAAAGCAATGGCGGGTCGTGTAAGCAAATGGCGACCTCGGACCTGCTTCTAACCATCAACCCCCACCGAGTTTTGATTTTTGGGGACAACGCGTATGAAGAGGGGGCTTTGAGCGACTTTCAAAATTTCTATCATCCCTCGTGGGGCCGGGTAAAGTCCAAGACCAGTCCGGTGCCGGGCAACCATGATTACGGGATTGACCAAGAAGCTTACGGCTATTTCACGTACTTCGGCGCAGCGGCCGGTGATCCGGCCAAGGGCTATTACAGTTATGACCTAGGCCAATGGCACCTGATCGCGCTTAATTCCAATTGCTCGCGCGTCGGCGGCTGCTCTGCCGGCACCCCCCAAAATGTCTGGCTCCAAAATGATTTGCAAGCGCACCCGGCCGCCTGCACCCTGGCCTATATGCATCATCCCCTCTGGTCGTCCTCCAGTTATTCCACCTTGGCGGTGCAGCCCTTAGTGGAATTGCTCTATGACTATGGCGTCGAGTTATATCTCGCCGGTCATGCGCACAACTATGAACGGTTTGCCCGGCAGACTGCTGATGGAAAGAGTGACCCCGTCTTTGGACTGCGGGAGTTTGTCGTGGGGACAGGCGGGCGGAATTTCACCCGCTATGGGACGATCCTGCCGAACAGCGAGGTTCGCAACAGCACGACGTTTGGCGTGCTCAAGCTCACCTTAGCGCCGACACAATACACGTGGCAATTTGTTCCCATCGCCGGCTCCAGTTGGAGCGATGGCCCGGTGACCGAAGCGTGTCATGGGTCGCATTTCTAATTGGACCCGTGAATAAAAAGTTCAGCCTTTTGATTGGCGGTTTGGCCGCTGTGCTTTTATACCTGGTTTACACAGACCAGCCGCTCCGCATCGCCCAGGCCTCCCCCCTGGCCTGTCCGCCCGCGAAGTTCTGCCTCATGCTGCCCCTGGTGCTGGGGGCCTCGAGTGATTCCACCTCGGAGCCGACTTCACAAGCCTTTCCTACGCCAACCTCAACCCTAACTGTCACACCCAATCCCACATTCACGCTAACGCCAAATGATACTCCTTCCTCCACGCCAACCGATACGTCCACGGCGACGGACACGGCGACGGCAACCAACACGCCAACGCGCACACGCACACCGACTTACACAGCGACTCCGACGCCCACGCCGACGGATACAGCCACGGCAACCAACACACCCACGCGCTCGCCGACACCCACGAATACGGCCACGCGTACGCCAACTAGCACAGCGACTCCGACACTGGCGCCTACGAATACTGCTACGGCGACGAACACACCCACTTATACGCCCACGCCAACGGACACGGCGACAGCAACCAATACGCTAACCTATACACTGACTCCGACGAATACAGCGACGGCAACCAGTACACCAACTCACACAGCGACTCCGACTCCCACGCCAAGCGATCCGCCTACCTCAACGCCCACGCCAACAGAGATGGACACGCCGACGGCAAGTGATACTCCTTCCCCTATGCCAACAGCGACTGAGACACCGACACCCAGCGATACCCCTTCCCCTACGCCGACGGCGACTGACACGCCGACACTGACTGACACGCCAACACCAACGGATACGCCTTCTTCAACGCCCACACCGACAAACCCAATCGGAGATACCGTGGTCGTTGCCGCCGCCGGGGATGTGGCCTGTGGGACACTCAGCCAAGGTGCGGCCTGTAAGCAAATGGAAACTTCGGACCTGTTACTCGCCATTAACCCGAACCGGGTCTTGGCCTTGGGCGATCTTCAATATGAAGACGGAACCTTGAGCGACTTCCTGGATTTCTATGATCCGGCGTGGGGGCGGTTGAAGTCTCAGACTCGCCCGGCCGCGGGCAACCATGAATATGAGACGAATGAGGCGGCCGGTTATTTCAGCTACTTCGGCGCAGCGGCTGGCGATCCTGAACTCGGCTACTACAGTTATAACGTGGGCCAGTGGCACCTGATCGCGCTCAATTCCAATTGCTCGCGCGTGGGCGGCTGCGGGAAGGGTGATCCGCAGCACATCTGGCTCAAAAATGATCTGAACGCCAACGCGCCGACCTGCACCCTGGCCTACATGCACCATCCCCTCTGGGCTTCTTCGAGCCTGTGGGCCTCCAACGTGCGACCGTTGGTCCAACTGCTCTATGACTCCGGCGTCGAGCTTTTACTCGTCGGCCATGCGCACAATTACGAGCGGTTTGCGCCGCAGGACGCGAACGGCAATCTGGATTCTGTGTTTGGCGTCCGGGAAATCGTCGTGGGCACCGGGGGACGAAACTTCACCAGCTTTGGGACGATTAAGCCGAACAGCGAGGTGCGCGATCGAACGAGCTTTGGCGTGCTCAAGCTCACCTTAGCGCCCACGCACTACACGTGGCAATTCGTTCCCATCCCCGGCTCAACCTTTAGCGATGGCCCCGTGACCGAAACCTGTCATGGGCCGCATCCCTAGTTGACGCCCGGCCTGCCACTCGCTATAATTCCGGCCACGTTAAGTAGGAGCAATCAACATGACAAAGATCAGCGTTCAATAAGGAATGTTTTCTCAGGCGATTGCCCGCTAGTTTGATTCCAGTGCGTCAAGTCAAAAGGTCATGGGTATCCGCCCGTGGCCTTTTTGTTTTAACTGAACGTTAGGAGGTGTCTATGCTGACCGTTAATCGCATTTCCAAAACCTATGGCGACCACGCCGTGCTGCGCGAGGTCTCCTTCACTCTCAACTCCGGCGAGCGCGTGGGGCTGGTGGGTCCCAACGGTTGCGGCAAAACCACCTTGTTAAAAATCATCCTCGGCCAGGAGCGCGCGGATTCCGGGACTTGGCAGTTGGCGCCCGGGGTGCGGGTGGGCTACCTCGCGCAAAGCCTGACCGCGCCTCCCGGCTCCGAAATGACGCTCCAGACTTATCTTGAAAGAAGCCTGGGGGATCCGGCGCAGGCCGAAGCCGAGGTGGAACGCTTCGCTCTCGCCCTCGCGCAGAGGCCGGAGCGCATCGAAGTTCAACAGCAATACGAAGCGGCGCTTGATCGTCTCCAAGCCCTGAGCCAACGTGTTGATCCGGGTCGCATTGAAGCGACCCTCACCCACTTGGGTTTGGGCGGGCTGCCGCGTTCGACGCCGCTGGCGGCCCTCAGCGGCGGCCAAAAGACGCGCCTGGCGCTCGCGTTGGTCGTGTTGACCAACCCGCAGTTGCTGCTGCTCGATGAGCCGACCAATCATCTCGACCTCGAGATGCTCAACTGGCTCGAAGACTGGCTCCATCACTTTCGCGGCGCAGCGCTCATCGTCTCCCATGACCGAATGTTTCTGGATCACCTCGTCGCCACCATTTTAGAACTTGAGCCGGAGACTCACCACCTGCACGCGTATCCGGGAAATTACACGGACTACCTGGAAACCAAAGCCGCCGAGCACGAGCGGCAATTCAGCGCCTGGCGGGATCAAGCCGTTGAGATCCGCCGGATGAAACAAGACATTGCGCGCACCAAAGAACAAGCCCGCCAGGTAGAACGCACTCGCTTTCCCAGTCTGGTCGGAGTCGGTGATCACCAGCGCCGCTTGGCCAAAAAAGTGGCGCGCAAAGCGCTCTCGCGCGAAAAGAAATTAGAGCGCTACGTCGAGTCAGATGAGCGCGTGGAAAAACCCAAGCTCGGCTGGCAAATCAAGTTGGCGTTTGATGAAGCGCCGGTGAGTGGCCGCGACGTGCTGACGTTGGAGGGTTTAGCGGTTGGTTACCACACGGCGCTATTGAGCGACATCCACCTCACGCTGCGCTATGGGGAACGCATGGTCTTGATCGGGCCGAATGGCGCGGGGAAGACCACGCTCGCGCGCACCATCGCCGGACAATTGCCGCCTCTAGCGGGGCGGGTGCGGCTGGGGTCGGGTGTGCGGCTGGGGTACTTTGCTCAGGAGCAAGAAAAACTGCGCCCGGAGTTAAATGCGCTGACCACCTTGCAAGCCTTCTCCGGTCAGAGCGAAACCGACCTACGCAATTTTCTGCATTACTTTCTCTTCAAGGGGGATGAGGTCTTCACGCCCGTGGCTGAATTGAGTTTCGGGGAACGCGCCCGATTGGCGCTGGCGGCTTTGGTTGCGCAGGGCTGCAACTTTCTGCTATTCGATGAACCTCTCAATCATCTCGACCTGCCGGCCCGAGAACGCTTCGAGCAGGCGCTCACGGCGTTTGAAGGCACGGCGCTGGTCATTACGCATGACCGTTACTTCATCCAACGTTTTGCCACGGGCGTATGGCGGGTCGAAAACGGAACAGTGAAACACTCTGTGGACTTGGAGGCGGCGCAGAGTGTTTGATGGCTCACTTCACCAGTGACCGAATCCTCTCCAAGTCCAGTTCGCCGGCCGCGCCCCAGCCCTTTTTCCCTTCCGGAATCTTAGGGCGAAACTTGGCATACAGCGTGTAGGCCTGCGCCTCGAGCGTTTTAGGTGGATAAGCCTGCGCCAAGTCTTTCATCGCGGATTGCGTTTCCGCCAGCGCCTCACCGAATTTCTGTTTGAGATAACGCTGGACGCTTTCGGGCTGGATCGGCTCACCTTTGACGGTGGCGCGGACTCCCTGGCGCGTGTGGACGACGGGAACCGCGCGGCCCAAAACTGCCACCCGCTCCGGCTCAGTCGCCTTTGGCTCATCTTTTTTCTGGGCCTCTGACTCTTCCGGTTCCTTGAAAATACCCAACCGCTGCCCTTTGGATTGGGCGTTCAAGCCCGCGACGCCTTTGCCGAGCGTCAGGGCCGCGGCTTCGTCATAACCCAACCGTTCAGCCACGACGGTGGCCCACAAGGTCAGGACGGGAGCGCGATTGATTTTGATTTTCACGGTTTCGACATCCCGTTGTTCAACGCTTCTTTCAATTCCGCCGCGGACGCTTCGACCAGCGCCTTTAAATCCGCCCAGCGGTCATCGGCGGCCCCTTTCAATTCTTCCGACTTCTTGCGGGCTTCTTCATACTTGGCGTTAAAAGACTCGGCGCGTTTGTAAAACTCGATCTTCCCCTCCGCCTTGGCCTGATCGGCTTTAGCCATCAGCTTTTCGATATCGGCTTTCCACTCGCGAAGTTGAGCTTCGGCTTTCTCTTGATACGCTTCTTGCTTGCCCATGGTTTTCTCCTTTCAGGAAGTTCCTTGAGTTCCTTCAATTCCTTGAGTTCGAGGAACTCAAGGAACTAAAGGAATTTGTTTCTAATCAAGAGTCTCTAATTCGGATACGTCCGCAGCCAAGCCAACGTGCTCTCTTTCACCGCCAGGTGAACTTCATCCTCATCCACGATATTCGCCCAGGTAATCGGAATCAACCGTCGCTTAGGCGCCAGCAAGCCCTGCGCGATCACCAGGTGCGTAGCTCGGTGCGCCGTGGAATCAGTGAAGACCCGTTCCAGGTGACCAACTTCCTTGCCCTCGGCCGTAATGATTTTGGCGCCTTCCTTCAAAGCGATGGTGCCCGTCGGGATATTTTGCTCCGTCTGAGTGATCAGTCTTGGGCCGGGCGGGGGTTCTTCGGCCGGCGCGGCCATCGGCGAGTAGCCTAAGGGGGCCGACATCACCAGCGGCTCGTGTCCCTCAGGCTCCGCGGTGAGATAGTGCTTTTCTTCAAAAGGCGGCAGGGAGTGCAAATTGCCCGCATCCTCCCGCAACTCGATCCGATCTTCGGTCGCCTCGGCGACTAAGTCAATCGGCACCACTTTATCCTCTTTGAAAAAGAATCCCTTCTCAACCACGATGTGTGTCACGATATTCGTATGGGGGTCCACCACGACTCGGTCAATATGTCCCACCGCTTCCCCGGTGGCGGTGAAGACGCCCGCGTTCTGTTTGAACTGCAAATTAATTTCCATGACATCCTCCTTCAGAACACCACCCACCTTCCCCTGGCTGATATAACTGACCGCCGTTCCGGTTTCACCTCCTAAGGGGATCTTCGATCCCCCCGCGCTGGAGCGGCGGTCAGTCCCTACACCTGGAATAAAGGGGCCAGCGCTTTTACTTTTGATGAGAGCCGCCTTCATTTTGCCTGGGGGCGCTTCCAGAGGCCTTGCGAGGCTTTGGCCGGAGCTAGATTACACAAAGCTCCGCCGCGCGAAGACGCCCAGAATGGCGGCAAACAGCGCTGCGCCGATAATCGCCCAAACGACCGGAAACGGCTGACCATCAATATTCAGCACGAAGATTTCCGGCAGGTGCAAGACGCTTGCCAACCAAACACCAATCACCGCGCCGATGAATCCCATGATGATGGAAACCAAGCACCCACCGGTGGAATAACCGGCAATCGCTTGACCCAGACTCCCCACCACCGCGGCGACGATCAACAGCACAATGAAACCTAAAATGGACATAGCAGCCTCCTTGCTCCAGATGAAGCGAATGGGCAGAGCTTAATTCAAATTCCCATTGCTATCGGTAACGCTTCCCTCGAGGAGGGAGTGTTCCGTTTGGCATTCAGCGTAGACCCAGCCGGTAGCGTGGACTATCCGCTTAATTCTGAATTCCTTGTAGGAAAGCGCTGACTGATTTTGGTTTGAACGAGGCTTATTCCCGGAGGTAAAACGGCACATCAATGATCGCGCGAATCTTATCGAAGCGCCGGCGCCGATAAAGCAGCGCCAGTTTGATGAGCCAGGCCGTCTGGTTATGTAGCAGCGTTTCCCACCACCGGGCCGGAACCAGGTCCGGCAGCAGCACCGCCGCTGCCTGTCCATCGTTGTGTTCGTGATCGGTCTGATCAAGGAATTCCAGAAAGGGGCCGACAACGGAACGATAGGGGGACGGGACGATGACCAATTTCGCTTCTCGGTCCAAGCCCCATTCTTCCCATTGCGCTCGTAACTTTTCACCGCTGTCCGCCTGAATCTCGATATAGAGAGCGGTCACATCCTCCGAGATCGCGCAGGCGTAGCGCAAAGCCCGGATCACACCTTGATGCAGGTTGGCAATCGGCATCACAATGCGCGGCGAAGGCAGCGGCCGGAGCGAAGGCGGCAGACCGCTCAAGGCTAACTCGGCGGCGACGGCGGTGTAATATTTGTGAATCCGGCGGAAGCCCAAGACCAACAGCGGGATCAAGAGAATTACTAGCCAGGCGCCCTCCAGAAATTTGCTGAAGCCAATGACACTGACGACGACGGCGGTGACGACCATGCCCAAGCCATTGAGCGCCGCTTTGACTTTCCAATTTTTTCCCCGTTCTCGCCGCCAGTGAAAAACCATTCCGGCCTGGGAAAGGGTGAACGCCAGGAAAGCGCCAATGGCGAACAGCGGGATCAGCGCGTGCGTATCCCCCTCGAAAATTAAGACCAGCCCTGCGGCCAGCCCGGACAAAAGCAAAATGCCGTTCGAATAAACCAGGCGGTCACCCAGAAAGGTCAATTGCCGCGGCAAGTAACCATCCCGCGCGACGATGGAGGCGACGCGCGGAAAGTCCACGAAGCTGGTATTGGCGGCGACCATTAAGACGAGCAGGGTCGAGGCCTGCACCAAAAAGTAAAGCACCCCCGAGCCCCAAATGCGCCGGGTCAAGGCCGAGAGGATAGTTTCATCCGGGCCGGCGACGACGGCGAAATATTGCGTCAGTCCGGCCGTGCCGATGAATAGAATGAACATCAGCACCGCCATCGCCAGCATCGTTTGGTTGGCGTGTTTTGATTCGGGCGGTTTGAAGATGGGCACGCCATTGCTGATGGATTCCACGCCGGTCAGCGCCGTGCAGCCCGCCGAAAAAGTGTGCAGAATCAAAAAAAGTGTGACTGGCACGTCGGGCGGCGGCGCGGTCACCGTAAAGGAATTCGGGCCTTCGACGAGGCCGCGCCCGACGCCGGCGGCGATGAGCAGCAGATACATCGCCAGAAAAAAGTAAACGGGTACCGTCATGATCGCGCCCGATTCGCGCAGGCCGCGCAGGTTGGCGAGCGTGACAATCGCCAACAAGACCAGCGCGACGAGCATGCGCTGCGGCCACAGAACCGGAAAAGCGGAGGCGACCGCGGCGACGCCAGCGGTGACGCTCACCGCGACGTTCAAGACGTAGTCCGTCATCAGCGCCGCCGCCGCGACCAGTCCAAAATTGACTCCCAGGTTCTCGCGCGCGACGGTGTAGGATCCGCCGCCGCTGGGATAAGCCCGAATCGTTTGCGAGTAAGACAGCGCCAGCACCGCCAGCAGCAGCGCAATCGCCAGCGCCAGGTACGCCGAGTAAGCGAGGCCGGCCGCCCCGGCGACGACCAGTCCCAAGAAAATTTCCTGGTTGGCATAGGCGATGGAGGACAACGCATCAGGCGAGAGCGCCGCTAACGCGCGCCAATTCGAGAGCCGTTCGTCAGCCAGGCGCTGGCTGGGGATGGGCGGCCCGATCAGAATGTCACGGAGAGTTGGCATAGGCAGCCTTTCTTGAAGAGGACGGAAGACGGTGGACGAAAGACGAAAGACGATGGACGGTTCTACTTTTGGGTTGTGCTGAATTATAGGCTGAAGATTTCGATCCGGGAGGTGGGCTTAAAAAATAAACGTCAGGTCGGGAAGCCTGACGTTTATCCTTGTCGAGCAATTTCGGAATTACCGCAATGCTCGCCGTGAGAACAGATTGATGATGGCCAAGATAAGCATAGCGCCCAACAACGATACGACCAGCGCCGGTAAACTAAAGTTGGCCTGATTGATGGTGCTGGCCCCAAAGAGCAAGCCGGCGATCGCGGCGCCGATAATCCCCACCAAAATATTTAGGAAGGTCCCTTGTTCATCCCCGGCGGGCATGATCAGACTGGCCATCCACCCAATCAAGCCGCCTGACACCAGCCACAAAATCAAATTGATCATTGACTTCTCTCCTTTGTGAGTCAGAGCCGGAGGTGCAGCCTCCGATCTGTGTTCACATCATACGTATTCGACCTTGGAAAGCCATCGGTCGAAGGCTGATTTTGCTGTCCGCGTTTATCTGACGAAAGAAGAGGTATGGAGGACGGAAGACTGGAGCGGAAAGAGGGGACGGAAGACGGAGGACCGCTTCGCGAGACGAAGGGCCAAGGACCAAGGACCAAGGATAAACTTCCAAATCCCAAATCCCAATTACCAACGACCAACAACCAGCGGCTAGCCACCAACTACCAGCCGCCAACTACCAGTCCCTAACCCCCTCTTCAATCATTTCAAAAACACATCCACCAGAAAGCCCAGCACGCCGTTATCTTGGTAACAAGGAGGCGAGCGTAAACCTCACGGGTTTATGGAACAAGGGTGGGAATAGGCGGTATGCCGTCGGCGCAGAGGGCGGGCGGCGCGGTGAGCGCCGGATCGTATTCGACGTTGCGGGTGATGGTGTTCCCCGATCCATTGCCCATGTTGCCGGGGCCATCCGCCGCGCCCCACCAATTGTCAGCCGCTTGCACAGCCAGCGCAAACTCCGGATCAACATTGTAAATGGCGTCATCGGCGTGCGCCGGAGTCGTTTGAGTGGAACTGTTCTCTAGGAAGCAGCTTTGGCTGATCGTCAGTTCGCCCTCGGTGTCATTGAACAGCCCGCCGCCACGGCCGCCTACGTTCGTAGCAATCACACTGCCGATGATGGTGATGAAGCCGTGATTGTACACGCCCCCGCCGGTCGTCTCCGGCGCTTGATTGCCGATGAGGAAGCTGTCCGTCATTGAGACAATGGCGGCCTCACCGATGTTGTTAATGCCGCCGCCGCCATGCGGGAGGTCGGTCTCCGCTTCGCTGGCGGTGTTGCCGGTGATCCAACTGCGCGTAATCGTCAGGCGGCTTTCGTCCCAATTGTAAATGCCGCCGCCTTCAGTGGCCGAGTTGTTTTCAATCCGGCTGTCGGTGATTTCGACTTCACCGCCATCATTGTTAATGCCGCCGCCACCGAACGACGTGTGCCAGGCGCTGTTCTCCGACACGACGCTGTGGTTGAGGCTGAGCGTGCCGGAAACATCCAGGCCGCCGCCCTCGCCAGTGGCGATGTTTTCGCTCACCTGGCTGTCATTCAGAATCACCGTCGCGCCGCCGACGATTTCGATGGCCCCGCCGTTCTCAGCGGTGTTGCCGGTTAAGCTGACTCGGTTCAAGGTCACGCTGCCGCCCAAGGCCTGGATCGCGCCGCCATCGGCGTCCGCTAATTCCTGATCCGCCGTATCGCCGCCGGTCAACGTCAAATCATTCAGAACTAAAGTGCCGAAGCCGGGCAGCGCCAAGAAACGCATGGAGGGCGCCTCCGGCGCGCGCCGCAGCGTGGAGCCGTTGCCGTTGATCGTTACGCTTTTGCTGATGAGGGGCAGCGCGTTGGGTTGGGGTTCGTCGAGCGCGACGCCGTTGAGGGAGAGGGGGGTGGTGTCCACCTCGCTGAAAGTATAGGTTCCGGGAGTCAAGTTGATGACGACATTGGCCGCGGCGCTGAGTGGAACGACACAGCCATCTATATCTTTAAAAGTTTGGGCGGCGGTAATGGCTTCGGCCAGCGAGCAATCGCCATCGGCTTGATAGGGATAGACTTCTTGCTCAAAACTGTTGACGTTGATGCCGATGGGAACCGGCGTGGGGGCGGGCGGGATGGCCGTGGGCGGCTCGATGGTATCCATCGGTGCGGTGGTTTCGGTGGCGGGAATACTTTCGGGAGTAGGAGAGGAAGGGCTGGAGGTCGGCAGTGTCGCCGGAGTCTGAGTCGCAGGGATGTTGTTCGAGGCCGGGCCGCACGCCGAGGCAGTGAGCAAGAGCGCAGTGAGGAAAGGTAAATATCTTTTCATAGGAACCTGTCTGAAATTTAAGGTTGAGATGAGATTGCCTCCGTGGATGTCGGAGGTTTTATATGGAGGTGGTGGAGGACATGGGGCATTTTCTCTTAATTAGAAAAATTTGCAGTTACTACCCCACCAAGTTGCACAAATTGTTTACATCTTCTTGAATCGAATCTCGATAAGAAGATTTTTTCTCTTGCTCCTTTGAGATTGTTCCTTCTACATCTACACACTGGTGATCATTAATGCAAGTTGTTAAATCATCTATCATCCATGGCAAGACTGGATTGCCTTTTGTCGGCATAATGCTCTGTGCAATTTCCCCCCGAGAGAAAACAAGAACTTGCTTGTAGATATAGTAGGGCGTAATGTTACCTGTAGGCCTCCGTGTGTAGTAATAACATTCCATTGATTTGAGATCTGTATTGTTTGAGTGGGCGCGGTCAACCAACCATTTGGCAACCGCCTGTGAAACACAAATCTGGGGCCTGTCTTTTCGGAGTTCTTCAACTCGCGCTACAGAATACGCATTTTGGAATGCTTCTTGTGCTTGTTGATATTTGTCCAGATTGCTCTGCAGATTTCTGCACAACTCATCCAGCGCTCGTTCTTCAAACTCCACAGGCATATTCCTAAACGTCAAAAACAGAGCCCACTTCGCCGGGTGGGAGGCTTGGCGAACGAAGACTTCATTTATTGCTCTCAGTGTTTTAGAGTACGGGCCTTCATGGCGGGGTGTAAGGCTTGTAGTAAGGTCTAAGTTTATTACATCAAACGGAAAGAGTTGAAGCAGTTCGGCATAAAACTTATTTTGCGGATTGATAAGTGCATCCTCGATATCACTTGTGCCGAACAAGGTAAATTCGGGGGATTGCCCCTTCATACGCCCATATTTGGTTGGGTCATTTTCGAAAGCAGCGACATATACTTTTTTTGCGCTACCATCCTCAAAATTATCAACAACGTCCAGTAAATTCTCGCGGAGGAAAAGGGAAATATCTAGCCTGTAATAAGCTGGTAATGTGAAGTATCTGAAGCCACGCCCGTAAAGTTTCCGGGTCTCTTCCGCAATTTGGCGAGCAACCTTCAACCACCCCCTAGTCCGTACCCAATGTTTTTCGACATCTTTGAACTCGCGTTCCCGTTCGACAAATAACTCAGGAATTACTCCTTCAAGGAAGGATTTGCTTAAATCAGCAGCCTCTTTCTCCTGGCTTTCTTCCTCGGAAAGAAAATCATATACGTCTTGCGGCGTAGTCTCAGTGCTTGGGGCAACTTGTGGAGGCACATTTTCAGATGTCTCTGAGGGTGCAACCGGGAGTTCAGTGTCGTCGCTGTTCATTCGCCCCTTCTTCATCGCACGGCTAAAGCAAGAGCCTGCAAAAGAGTATTAACTTCATCTTGTGTTAAGTCTGTAAGGAGTTCACTCGATACAAGAACTGACAGCACCCTCAAGAATCGATCTCTGGTTTCATTTTTGCTGACGTCATTTTTTTCAGCAAACTCATCCCACTTTGCCTTGTCAATTATCAGCTTTGACTCGTCAACTTCAATCCAGTCGGAAATTGAGGGAGTGATATCTCTTTTTATCTCAGCAGTGTCCACCAAAGGAGCTGGTAGTTGCAGGACAGCCTCGGTGAATTTTTCTATCTGAACCCTTTGTATTTTATTTCGCTTTTTTTGGCGAAAATCAGCCGCACGTGATTTTATGCCAGGGAAAACTTCTGTTTGAAGAACTTCCCAGATGTGCATTCTCATTGCTTGATAATGCACATCGGTTTCTCTAAAGCTATCACGGTCAATATTCAAAGCGGGTTCTAGACCCTCATCAACATATATCTCCCCACTAATCTGACCGAACCTAATACTCTCGTCGAAGGGATATCCCAAGCATGATTTGTCATACTTGCCTATTCCAACATTTCGTATTCGTATGTGTATGCCCTTCAGTTCTTCAGGGTCAATTCTGGGCTGTTGGTTGTATATGTAACCATGAAACTTTAGTCTTCTCCCTGCAATTTCGCTGTCGTATTCCAAAGCATAAACCTTGGGATTAGGGCTTGGGTAGTGAATGGCACATATGTTAGGAAATACTTGGGGCCGAAACAACTCAATCCCATCCACCTCGATTTTGAAATCCTTTATCGCCTCAAATCTGAAGTCCTCTCGGTTTTCTATCTTTCTTTTTGATGTCTCAAATAAACCCCGGCGCGAATAATTAAGCGGGCATAACAATGCCAGCTCCCACAACATATAGTAATACCCATCCAAATCTAAATCAGCTCTCTTAGAAGCACGCACAACCTCAATCAGCTCGTCAAAGTCACTGATATTTTTCTTTTCAATGGATAACCGTTCTTTAGCTCCCACCTTTTTACGCAAAGAACTATTTATTTCACTGATCAGGCCTTTCTTGGCATCAGGAACAGTAATCACTGTGTATTGAACATTATCTTTTTCCGGGATGTCATCTACATACTTCACCGCCCCGATATGCACTTGACCTTCGTCTTTGATCTTCCCCATACTCCTCAAAGCAATGTCATCTTTGTGGAACGGTTCCAGATTGACTTCAGCGATAAAGCGTGTCGACTGACCTTTGACACTTGATGAAACGTAGAAATGGTTGCTCATTTGCGCAACAGCTAACATACCAATACCGATGCGCCCAATTAACTTTCTGCCACGAGAGCTTATATCTCCATCTATGCGTTTGCTACTTCCACCAATGTGATGGATCACATTCTTGAATTTCTCGATCGTCATTCCTATCCCGTTATCCTGTATCGTGAGAATACGAAAGTTTGGCGCATCGGTGGTTATTGTTACCCGTGTCGCATCGGCATCATATGCATTTGAAATCAGCTCCTTAAGTGCTGCAGCTGGGGAGCGGTAAATGCCCGAACTGATATCAGCGAGAATCTTTTGAGCGGCTAAAATTTCCTCTTGCTTGGGCTTTCTGTCAGCTGGAAGCATTTTGGTCCTCGCATGGCATTTCAAGGAATACTCGCAACGCATCTGCAACTACTTTGCTCAAACGGACGGGAACACCGTTTGCTATCATCTTGAATTTTGCTGACAAGGTTATTTCATCGGGCAGGGCATACTCATCTGGTACAGACTGCAAGCGCATAACTTCCCTGACACTTAACCGTCTCTCTTCCCAAGGGTGCAAATGAACTTCGTTGTTCCCATAGGCAGCTGTCGGGCTGTAACGCCAGCGATGAAGGCGCTTGAAAGACTTGTGTGAAATATCCCCCTCTAGAGTCTCTTGAAACCTTGGCGAGTAAGGACGGAACATATCATTGCCATTCGGGTGATTTTCAGGCGGATTATTCCCGTTTAAGTAAGTACCTGCCATTAGCTCTGACGGTATGGCTTGGGGCTTTCTAGGCGCTCTATCACTATCATTTACCTCTGGCCAACTGTATTTAGAGATAGCATCGGGATATTTAGGCGTGGGCCAGGGGAACCAACCTTCTTCTTCTAGCTTGGGCTGCCTGTGGAAATACTTTTGAAAAAGCCCAGGTTTTACGCCAACTACAAATAAACGCTTGCGGTTCTGGGGAACGCCAAATTCCAGCGCATTCAGAATAGTCCAGTCGCAAACATACTTGGCGGGGTCATTTCTGAAGCGGCGCAGAATCTCCAAGAAAAATTCCCGGTGTCGTAGCCACAGTCCAGGAACGTTTTCGAGCACGAAAAAATCCGGGGATAGACGGCAAATCCTCCGGACGAATACCTCAGAAAGTTTGCCATTTTCTCCCTCACGACCCCCGTTTTTGCCTGCCATCGAAAAATCGGGGCAAGGCGAACCGCCAATAATGCCAAACAATCCTGGACGACGGTTGCCGAATGCCTGAGAAAATATTTGATTTGATTTGGTAAACTCTATTCTGCTGGTGCAAGTTATCTGGGCGGGTTTGGTGTCGTTTCTTGACAGACGCCATGCAGCAATTCCAGATTCGTAGCCTCTTATAAAAGCTGGTTCGCATTCATTTGTCCAAACGATTTCAAACCCGGCTTGCTCAAAGCCCATATCTAAAAGCCCCCCGCCGACAAAGAAAGATAGCAACGGAATGCCATCGCACTTCACGTTCCGGCTTTGCCTTTTAGAAGTTTTACAAGCTTTGTCAGTTGACGAGATGGATTTTCTTCGAGTTGACATTCCCATATCCTGAAGATTTTCCAGCCGTTCCTCTGTAAAGCGCGGCGTTGATGCTTGTCGCGCTTGATGTTCATATCAATCTTTGCTGACCAGTATTTCACGTGCGTTTTAGGGCGGACGTAGCATCTAGGGCATCCGTGCCAGAAACATCCGTCAACAAAGACAGCAATTTTCTGGGCAGGGAAAATCAAGTCAGGTGTAATTTTCCCTATCTTGGCTCCAATCTTGAAACCACCGATGCCAAGTTGAACGAGCCGGGCGCGCAGATGCTTCTCAGGGGCTGTTATACCCCTGATCTTTGACATCACAGCACTGCGCTTTTCGGGAGTCCAAATATCTGTCATAGCCACGAGCAGCGAATGCTTACTAATTGTAATTCACACGGGAGTCGATGACAAACGGCAGAAACTCTTGCAGTTCCAAAATACAAGAAAAAAGCCAGCATCAAGACTAAAAGTCATCGAAGCTGGCTGAGTAAGCAAGTTGCTTCAACCCTGTCGTTGGGTGGTGCGTTCCTACGACTGTTTGGCGATCCCGCGATCATCCAAGAATTCAATCGGCTCCTTGCTCTTTCCATGTTCCCACATGAGCGAGTAGAACCAAATGCCGCTCTCGCCAATCCAGAAGTCGGCAGGCGTAAAACGCATCTTAGAGCCAAATGGTTTCTTGCGACTCTCGGGGGTGTACTCAGCGGGCCAGCCAAATATTTCACCCTGCCAACCTTTCCCTACGGCATGTAAGTGTTTGGCCAACGCCTTTACTTCTTTGAGTTCCGGGATCACCACTTGATTATGCCGGTCCGGCTGGCGCGGAATAGACGGGCGACTTCTCGTAAAACGTTACACCGACACGCTGGATATGCTCGAGGACGTCCGGGTCGCTGATCTGGCTAAAAATGGAGAGGTCAATTGTGTAAGGGAGAAGTAGGTCATCGAGGTCATCGCTGAGACGATACAGCACGTTCAGCGTCAAATCTGCGCCGCCGTACAGGGTCAGGTCAATATCCGAGCCGTTTTTGTAATTGCCTTTGGCGCGTGAGCCGTACAGCACCGCTTTTTCCACGGGCGGGTATTTAGCCAGCACACCGCAGATTTGCTGAATGGTGGTTTCTTTCAAGCCAAAACGGAGCGTCATAAGTAAACCTTGGCATTATTCTAGCACCGTTACTGAATAAAGCCGCTGTCGGCTTCAAACGGATGCCTTCGGCAAACGGACTAACGGATAGAAACGGATCATCTGTTTCCATCCGTTAGTCCGTTTCCTATCCGCTTGAAGCCCTATCCGCTCTTCTCCACCACCCAAAAATGCGAAAGCCCCAATACATTCAGCGGGGTTTGTTCGATTACGTATAACATCCACCGAATCAGTTTTCCGAACGACCCGAAGCGCGCGATGAGGTTATCGTAGCCGCCGAAGATGCGCGTGTGGGTAATGAGGCGCACCGGCAGTCCGGCGAACAGTTGCCGCAGACTGTGCGCGGTATACGCCCGGACGTGGGGAGCAAGTTTGTTCCGCAGTCCATCCGGCAAATAATTGACGAGCGGTATGTTGCCGAAGTGATACCGGCCGCGCCAGTAGATGCCATGCGTCTCGACCGGATACCAGCGATTAGGACAAAAGAGTGTGATGCGCCCGCTAGGTTTGATGACACGTACCATCTCCGCGACCGCCGCGCGGTCATCGTGCACGTGCTCAATAACTTCGTTGGAGAGAATTAGGTCGAAGCAATTATCGGGATAAGGTAAATGCTCACTCGCGGCACAAATCAAAACCGAGTCCCTCCGCATCCGTTGTTCGCCCTCGGCCACGCGTTCAAAGTCATAGTCCAAGCCAAAAACCGCGCGAGTGAGCGGGCGCAGCCTTTCGACGTAGACGCCGATCCCGCAGCCGTTCTCCAGCACGCGCGCCGAGTCCAGTTGCGGGACAGCGTCGCGAATCATTTTTAAGCGCCGCTCCTGGCCCGCGCGCCAGACGTACGATGGCTCGCCGCGCAAAGCCGCTTTGTCAAGTGGAGGTAGATTGGTGGGGGACACGAACGCGATTATACCTCCGCGTTTCCCGGACACCGCCGCTGGTATAATCGCGCTCATGCGCTCTCAACGTTGGCTGCTCCCATTCATCGGCGGTGGTAGCTTGGGTTTAATCCTACTCTTTGGCGGCTGGGGCGCTTACGAATTCATTCCCTCGGTCCACTTCCGAGCGCAGGCCGCTTGGGCGCAAGTGCATGAGGCCATCGCGCCTCAACCGGAAAACTTGCCCACGCCGATGCCGGTGGCGACTCGCTCCACCCCGGCTTCACCCAGCTCCATGCCACCGGCGGCCACCGTCACCCCCACGACTTCCGCCGGCTCCAGCTCGACGGCCACGCTCGTCATCCGCACGGCGACACCTACCATAACTCCCATTCCAACCGGCGTCGTGTTGACCGGCCTCAAGCATGAATATCAACTGTTCAACAACTGCGGCCCGGCTTCGCTGGCAATCAACCTGAGCTATTGGGACTGGGAGGGATCGCAGAAGAACACGGCCGCTTTTCTCAAGCCCAACCAAGATGATAAGAACGTCTCGCCGCGCGAACTGTATGAATATCTCCTGACGCAAAAATTCGACGCTTACATCCGCGTGGATGGCACGCTGGACACGCTCAAGCGCTTCATCGCCGCCGGGTATCCGGTCCTGGTGGAAAAAGGCTACACCTGTGAGAGCGGCGAGCGCTGCAGCGGCTGGTTTGGGCACTATTCGGTCTTCAACGGTTACGACGACGCCAAGCAACTCTTCATCCTGCAAGACTCGTTTCGGGGGCCGAATCTTACGATGTCTTACGCCGAGGTGCTGACGAATTGGCGAGCCTTCAATTATCTTTACTTCATCGTCTTCCCGGCGGGGGAAGCACAGGATGCCAAAGTCCAGGAGCTGTTAGGGGACGCTATTGATCTCGACCAGAATTACCGCGCGGCGTTGGCCCGCGCGCAGCAAGAAGCGCTCACCCTCACCGGCCAGGACGCGGCCTTCGCCTGGTTCAACGTGGGCACCAACCTGGCCGCGCTCAGAGATTATGCGGGCGCAGCGACGGCGTACGACCAGGCGCGGCAAATCGGCCTGCCGTACCGCATGTTATGGTATCAGTTCGGTCCGTACCGCGCGTATTATCAAATGGCGCGGTATCAAGATGTGGTTGACCTGGCGACGTTTGCGATTAACAGCGTCACGCCCGGCGTCGTCCCTGGGCTGGAGGAGTCTTACTTTTGGCGTGGACAGGCCGAAGAAGCGTTCGGCGAACCCCAACAGGCCATCGCCGATTATCGAACGGCGCTCCAACGCCATCCGGGTTATGACCTGGCGGAGGAAGCCTTGCGCGCGCTCGGGGAAACACCGTAAGGTGCAAGGACAAAATTTTAAATCCCAATAACCAAATCCAAAGGGCCAAGGACAAAGGTCCAAGGCGCACAGGGCGCGAAATCCCAAATCCCAACCGCAAAGAGCGCGAAATCCCAAGGGCCAAGGCACAAGGACCAAGGGCAAGCAATCAACAATCAGAAATCACCAATCAACAATCGCCAGACCTTTATCACTCACCTATTCGGAGGGAAAACCAATCCATGTTGCTCATCCGTCGCTTGACGAGTAATCGAGTCATCAGCGCTTCCATGCTCATCGCCTTCTTTTTCGGCATAGACAAAATCGTCGCGCTCGTGCGCCAGCAAATTGTAGGGCGATACTTCGGCCTAAATGCCACTTTGGACGCTTACAACGTCGCCAACAACTTGCCGGACTTGCTCTTTGGGCTTATCTCCGGCAGCGCGTTGGGCATTGCCTTCATTCCGATATTGACCGAGGCGCTGGACAAAGAAGGCCGGTCAGGCGCCTGGAAGTTGTTCTCGCAGGTGGTCAACCTGGCCTTCGTCGTCACCGCTCTGTTCTCCATCGTGATTGCGCTCTTCCCGATGTTCTTCATCCAACGAGTGATTACCCCCGGCTTTCCACTCGAACAACAATTATTAGTAGCCAACTTGATGCGGCTAAATCTGATTGCCACGCTTATCTTTTCCATTAGCGGCTTAGTCATGGGCGGGTTGCAAGCCAACCAGCACTTTCTCTTACCGGCGTTAGCGCCCACGTTTTACAACATCGGGCAAATCGTGGGTGTCATGGTGTTCGGCAAAGCGCTGGGGATCTACGGGTTGGCCTGCGGTGTGATCCTGGGCGCCGTCCTGCACCTGGGCATCCAAATTCCCGGCCTGATCCGCTATGAGTTTAAGTGGACCCCGCGCATTGACTTCAACGACCCCGGCGTTCGGAAAATGCTGCGGCTGATGGCGCCCCGGGTGCTCACGCTCTTCTTTATTTACCTCACGCTCTCGATTGCTCGCGATAACATTGCTTCGCGTCTGATCCAATCCGGCCAAGCCGTGCCGGGGATCATCTCGGCGCTGGACTATGGCTGGTATCTCCTGCAACTCCCGGAAACCATCATCGGCACCGCCATCGCTACCGCGCTCCTGCCCACCATCTCGGAGTTGGTCACCCGCGGGGAGCACCTCGAACTCCAGCGGCTATTGCGGCGCGCGCTCGGCATTCTGGTCTTGATCACGCTGCCGGTTGCCCTGGTGAGCTACCTGCTTCTGCCCTTGGCGGTCAAACTCGTCTTTGAGGGCCGCGCCTTCACCGCCGAAAACTCCGCGCTCGTCATTCTGGCCGGGCAAATGTTCATGCTCGGCTTGCTCGGACACTCGCTCAAGGAAATCACCGCCCGCGCCTTTTACGCGCACCAGGATGCCTACACCCCCATGTTCCTGGCCATCCTCACCCTCGTTTTATTTGTGTCCCTTAGCCTGGCGCTGGCGCCCCTGCTCGGCTTCGCCAGCCTCGCCCTCGCCAACAGCTTAGCCTTTACAATCGAAGCCCTCCTCATGCTCTTCATCCTTTATCGAAGGAAGATCTTATGAAACGGCTGATTATTTTCCTATCACTTTTAATTTTTTCTTGCGCGCCGGCCAGCCTCCTTAACCCGACCATTTCCCCCGCGTCCACGGAAACGTCTCCACCTGAGCCGACGGTGACCGCACCCGAGCCGCCGACGGTCGCCCCGACCGGGGTGCCCAGCCCGACTACGCCAGGGGATGTCAACCCCGACGCCTACACTTTCAAGCCAATCGCGGTCGGGCTGCACCAGCCGGTCTACCTCACCCACGCGGGCGACGGCTCGGGCCGCCTCTTCATCGTCGAACAACCGGGACGCATCAGTATCGTCCAAGACGGCGAGCTGCGGCTCGATCCCTTTCTCGACATCCGAGAAATCGTCAACGACGAGAGCACCGAACAAGGCTTCCTCGGCTTGGCGTTTTCTCCGGATTACGCGAGCAACGGTCACTTCTTCATCCACTACTCCGACGCGAACGGCGATACGACGATCGTGCGTTACGCCGTCTCCTCCGATCCGAACCTCGCCGACCCGGCCAGCGCCAAGATCATCTTGCAGGTGGATCAACCGTACGCCAATCACAACGGCGGCGATCTGGTCTTTGGGCCGGACGGCTATCTCTACATTGGCCTGGGCGATGGCGGTTCGCAAGGCGACCCGCACGGCAACAGCCAGAATTTAAACGCGCTGCTCGGCAAGATGCTGCGGATTGATGTCAACCAGGCGCCTTACGGCATCCCCTCGGATAACCCGTTCATCAATCGCGCCGGCGCGCGACCGGAGGTCTGGGCGTATGGCTTCCGCAATCCGTGGCGTTATGCTTTTGACCGAGCGACCGGCGATCTCTACATCGCTGATGTAGGTGGAAATGCGTACGAAGAAGTGAACTTTCAACCGGCGAATAGCGGCGGCGGGGAGAACTATGGCTGGAACTTCATGGAGGGCCTCCATCCCTACCGGGGACAAGCACCGGAAGGTCTAACCATGCCGATTGCCGAATACTCGCACGATGATGATGAAGGCGGCTGCTCAATCACCGGCGGCTACGTCTATCGCGGGCCAAGCCTGCCCGGCCTCACCGGCGTTTACTTGTTCGGCGATTACTGCTCCGGAATTATTTGGGGCGTGTCCCACACCGCCGAGGGCGAATGGCAAAAGGCAAGCTTGTGGCAGACGGATTACAACATCAGTTCTTTTGGTGAGGATGAGGCCGGGGAGGTGTACGTCGTGGATCACGGCGGGGAAGTGCTGCAAATTGTTTCAAAGTAAAGAAAAGGGAACTGGGGGAAACAAAGGAACTGAAGGAATTTAAGGAACTCGGGGAACTAAGTTCCTTTAGTTCCCTTGAGTTCCTTCAGTTCCTAGTTCTTCTTATTCTTCAATCACCTGCGCTGAGACTACCCGGTCACGGCCTTGGGCTTTGGCGGTATACAGCGCGGCATCCACGGCCCGCAGGAGTTCTTCCTTGCTCGTGCCATTTTCCGGGAAGTTGGCCGTTCCGGCGGAAATGGTGATGGAGCCTAAGAGCCGGTCGTGGAAAACTGTTTGGAGTTCTTTAACGCCCAGCCGGAGTTCCTCGGCGCGCTCGCGCGCGATTTCGGGTGAAGCTTCCATCAAGATCAAAATAAATTCCTCGCCGCCATAGCGGCAGGCGATATCCTCGCCGCGCAGCCGCGTTTGCATAAACCGGCTCAACGTCCGTAGCAGTATATCCCCCGCCTCATGGCCAAAGCTGTCATTGAAATGCTTGAAATGATCGAGGTCCAGCATAATCACGCCTAGCGAATGCTGGCTGCGCGCCGCCCGTCGCAGCTCGCGCTCCAGCGACTCTTCCATGTAGCGGCGGTTGAACAATCCGGTTAAGGGATCGCGAATAGATTGCACCTTCAGTGACTCACGCAGTCGCAAGTTGGCCAGGGCAAGCGCAATCTGTCCGGCGACGGTAATGGCTAACTGCTCCTTGGCCTCCGTCAACTGGCCTTCGCCCTCCTGCCGCACCAGGTGCAGAATTCCCAACGCCTCGCCTTGGGCCATCATGGGCACACACACGTAGCTGGCCGGGAGATGCGGTTGGCCGTTCGTCGCCTTCCCCACAATATGCCGGCAGATTAAATCAATGTTCGGATTGTTCACCCAGTGCGGCTGCCCCCGGCGCAGCGCCCAGCAATCATCCGGCCCAAAAACGTGTTCGGCCGGCGGATGTTCGCCCCACACCACGGTGGCCTCAATGAAATTCCGCGAGTGACTAAAGAGGCAGACCGCGCCCGACTCTTCCGGAAATAACCGTTGCGCAAACCGGGTGATAATCACGTGGGCCTCTTCATCCGTCGTGCAGGTTTGGAGCAGCTCATTCATTTTGTTCAGGAGGTTGATTTCACGGGCGCGCCGTTCGAGTTCGTGCACCCAACCGTTGAGTTTTTCGCTGGCCTGCGCTTCCTGCTGTTGGCGTTCCGTCACATCACGGAAGTTGGAGACCAGCGCGCGGAGATTAGGCTCGGCGAGCAAGTTCTGCGTCACGGCTTCAATCCAACGCCACGCGCCGTTGCGGTGCTGGTAGCGCAAGACGGTGGTCACCGTGTTGCCCGGCTTTTCCAGCAGTTGGGCGTGTTGGGCTTGAGCGTATTCCTGGTCCTCCGGATGGAGAAGTTCAAACCCATTGCGGCCAATTAATTCTTCGACCGGATAGCCTAAGATGCGCGTGGCCACCGGGCTGAGATAGAGCAGGGCACCCTCGGCGTTGGTCAGCATCAAGGCATCAAAACTATTCTCGATCAGCGCGCGGAAACGTTCCTGGCTGGCGTGCAGCGCGGCTAACGCTTGTTTGCGTTCGGTGATGTCCTGCAGCAACCCTTGGCGGAAGAGGGGCCGCCCGGCGGCGTCGCTGATGACGCGCGCCTGATCGTGAACCCAGACCACCGCCCCCTGACGGGAGAGCAGGCGATATTCGGACGTGAGCAGTTGGCTGTTGACCGGATGGTTAACCATCTCCTCCAAAACGCGTTCGCGGTCTTCCGGGTGAATCTGCCTCAGCCACAAATGGGGGTCCGTCAACCACTCCGTGGGCGAGAAGCCCAGCAGCCGCTGGATTTGCGGGCTGACGTATAGGATGCTGCCGGCCTCATCGAACGCCGCTTTATAGATCGTGGTCGGCAGTTCCCGCATGAGCGCCTCGCGCTGTTCGAGCGTTTCGCCCAGTTGATCAAAAATCCGAGCGACCTCGCTGAATTCTTCCGAGCCTTCCAGGAAGGTGCGCGAACTGAAATCGCCGTCCGCTAAACGCTGAGCGGTTTGCCGGAGGATATTGATCCGTTGCAGAGTAAACCAGTCACTCCGCAACCAGGCCAGGATCACCAACAACAAACTCCCGAGCGCCACGAAGGGTAAAACGTGAGGCGGCTGCCAGTGGCTATCCACCCAGGCGCTATAGAACCATAAGCCGGCCACAGCCAGCACAGCCAAGAAAATCAATAGAACTAACCGAAAGCGGAGACTGGTCAGGGAGAAGCGAGACATCTTTCCTTTCTCTCGTCGTAGCGACCCGTGCGCTTTTAAAGGAGCCGAACCGCCGAGGAGCAACTCGGAATTGGCCCACTCACAGCCGGCCCAAGCGTCGGGCCGGAGCAACTGCCTAAAGTATAGCGGAGGTGTCAAGCGGAGTCGCATAATGACTACTATAACGACGGTGGAGGATAATTTCTACAGCGATGGTACTAAAGATAGGCCTGGCTCTGACTTTGCTCTTTCAGGTGCTCCACCAGCTTGCGCACTTCCTGAGATTGCTCCCGTGGGCAGACGAGCAGCACATCCTCCGTATCGGCAATCACCAAATCGGAGACGCCAATGGTCGCTATCAGGCGTGGTCGCCCGCGCTCCGTAGGGCGCGAGGTGTGAATTAAGGAACCGGTCGTCGCTAACCCCAAGTGCTCACCCCCCACGACCACGTTGCCTGCCGCATCCGGGGGCAGCACTTCTAGCAGGGATTCCCAACTGCCGATGTCGCTCCACTGTAAGCCCTCCGCCGGGAAGAGCGCCACCTCGCTAGGTGGAGCGCCTTCCATGATGCCATAGTCCAGAGTCGTGATTGGGACTTTGGGCCAGAGCCGCGCCAAGGCTTGGGGGTGGGCTTCGATTTCTAAAAGCTGCCGGTAAAAATCGGGCAACTGCCGGGCGAACTCCGCCAGAATGCGATCCACCCGCCAGACAAACATGCCGGAATTCCAAGCGTGTTGTCCATCCATCACCATGGTCTCGGCCTCGCGCCGGCCCGGCTTTTCTTTAAAGCGCTTGGCCTGGAAAGATTCGAATCCGCCGAAGGTCCCCAGCGACTCGCCGCGTTGAATGTAGCCAAAACCGGTGGAAGGGAAGGTCGGGGTAATCCCCAGCGTCACCAGGTATTCCCGTTGAGCGGCTTGCGCGGCGGCCTGGAGCAACTGACGGAAACCGGCCTCATTGCCGATGTAGTGATCGGCGGTCAGGCAGGCCATGCGCCCGGAGGGATCGCGCTGTCGAATGGCGAGCGCGGCCAACCCAATGGCCGGCGCCGTGCCGCGCGGTTCCGGCTCGAGGATGAAGTTTGCTTCCGGCAGCGCCGGGCACTGCTCGCGCAAATCTTCCAGATAGGCCGCATGAGTGACGACGAGAATGCGCTCTAAGGGAAACAGCGGCTGGAGGCGCTCAACTGAGAGTTGAAACATTGTCCGGTCGCCTAAGAGCTTGAGCACTTGCTTGGGGCGACTCTTCCGTGAGAGCGGCCAGAGACGAGTGCCCCCACCCCCGGCCATTAAGACAGCGTAATCTTGGCTTATCATAGTAGTCTCCTTAAGAAGAGACCCCGGCCCATGGTCGCCGCCAGCGAACCATCCGACCTGCGCCGCAAAGGGTCAGCGAGTCTACGGTCTCATTTCGGAATTGCAGAGCCACGCCATGTTCTTAATCGTCCACAAGGTCAAACGTCTGCAAAACGCCGCTGTAGGTTTGAACTCATAGACTGGAGCCGAAGCCTCTTCTTAGATATCAACTATAGGCCGAATAGGTGAAAAGGCCTATCTCCAACCGAGGTATTTTTCCTCGCCCAAATGAAGTAGTTAATTGTCAACTCGGTTGACGCGCACCGGACAACTCGGGAACGGGATCAAAGCTCACGCTCGATTCGCGCAGGCGAGCCGCCAAGCGCCGGCTGCCCCGCAGCCCGCGCTGAACCGATTTTTGATCCGCGCGCCGCTCCAGGTAATTAAATTCTCTCAGGTCCTCGTCCGGCATTTCCGCCGGGGTGTAGTTGCTATCACACGCATAACCACACGCCAGGCATTTTCGGCTGACTTCAAAGCCGCCGGGGATGGTCTTCATGCTGACGACCAAGCCCTGCGAATGACAATAAGGACAACGAATTAAGCTCATGGGACACCTCCTGACTCGGGATACGTGATACGTGAACAGGTGACTGGTGGTTGGTTGCTGGTCATTCGTCATTCGTCTTTCGTCTTAATGACACACCGCCTCCCCCTGATCTGCAAATGACTTCCCCGGCTCGGGAATGAATTCCCAGGTATAGCTTTGGGGACTGAGAGTCAATTTCAGAACGCCAAACGTTTTGTCGTTGCGAACTTCGCTATTGGCGCTGGGCGCTTGGGAGAACTTGTAATGATTCTTGCCGCCGGTGCCCACCACAAACTCGCGCAACCCTTGCGCCGAGTCGGCCACCCCTTCCGGGTCTTGCGGCGCAAAACGTTCGTAGTCATGGTCATGCCCGTTCAGCACCACGTCCGCCCCGGCCTCATACAGCGCTTGCCACACAGCCCACATCTGGGTATTGCTGCCATGCTGACCGGAACTGAACAGCGGGTGATGCCAGTAAGCCAGGGTGCAGGCAGCCGGGTGTGCCGCCAGGTCCGCTCGTAACCATTGTTCCTGCGCCGAGCCGGCTTGGCAGCCGCCCACCTGGGAGCAATTGCTGTTGAGGGCGATGAGGTGCCAGGCGCCCAACGCGTAGCTGTAGTAGCCCTGCGTGGGATCGCCGGCGGCGGGGCCAAAGTAATTGAAGTAGCCGGACGCTTTCAGCGTTAAGTATTCATGATTGCCCACGGCCGGATGGGTACGATTTTTGAAAGGGCCCCAGTTGGGATCATAACAGTGCTGGTATTGAGAGGCCGATCCTTTTTCGTAAACGTTGTCGCCGAGCAGCGCCACGGCGCCGGGCAAATTCTCCACGAGTTGCGCTACCACCTCATCGCCTTCGCCGTTGCACGTGGCGATATCGCCGACGGCCAGGAGCACGGCTTTGACCGGCGTTTCAGTTGCCTGAACTGATTCAGTGGGAGGCGCGGCCGGCGCTTCCGTCGGCGAACTCGACCCCCGGCTTTCTCCAGTCGCGCACGCGCTTAGCAGACTGGCGAGCAGCAGATAGCAAATAGCTGATAGCTGATAGTTAGTCATTGAAAGTTCACCGTCATTTTTCACGCGAAGCGGCCATTTGCCATTTTCTTCATTCGTCTTTCATCCGTCCTCGGTCTACCGTCAGTTTACCTGGACCACCAACTGCGGCGCATTCGTGCCCGCCTCCCGGCTGGCCAAGATCAGCGTATTCGTATCGGAGGTGGTGAGCACCAAACTGATCAAGCCATTCCCGGAGACGAGCGAGGTGACATTCACCGTTGACCAAGCCCCGGTAGCCAGCGGGCCGGAGGTGCCGGCAACATTTCCGAAGGCGGGCGCGGTGTTGTAAGTGATAGTCAATTCATTCCAGGTATTATCCGACACCGGACGAACCTCATACCCAAGGCTGGAGCTCGTCTGAGAAAAAAGACGGAGGGTGGCGCGCGTGATAGCGCCACTCAGGCCCTGGACATTGAAGCGCAGGTAAGCGCGCCGAATAGGGGAGGCATCCACATGCAATTCGGTCAGATCGCCGTAATCCGAATCGGGATGTCCGGCGCTCACGTAGGCATCCGCGCCTGGAATAAAAGTAAGAGTCTGGGAAACGGGTGGGCTGGTGGGCGTGCGGGAGGGAGTCGCGGTTGCTCCCGGGGCGGGCGTGTTCGTACGCGTCGGCGTGCGCGAGGCGGTGGGTATGGGGCCGGTGGGTGTGCGCGTTGGGGTCGGCAACAGTCCAGCAGTCACACACGGGATCGTCCCTGAGTCCAGTGTCGTGCCGGCGGAGTCCCTGAATTTAAAATCGGCGTGATCGGGGTACAGCTTCAAGCGCAAGGCGCCATAGATCGTATCCACGCTTTCGTCTACTCGCGGATCGCTGCGGACAAAGTGCTGCAGACCATGCCCGCCGGTGCCGACCACGAATTCCGTGACTCCCTTGGAATCCCGGACGCCCTGGCCGTTGAGGGGATACCAGCGCTGGTAGTTATGGTCATGCGCCGTTAAGACGATGTCTACTCCACGCTGCGCGAACAAGGCCCAGATGTCATTCATCCGCGTTGTATCGCCCTGAGGGCCAATGTTATAAACCGGGTGATGAAAAAAGGCGACGGTGCATAGCGCGGTGTTCGTATTCAAATCCTGCGCCAGCCATTGGTATTGAGGCGAGGTCGTCGCCGTTTGGTTGAACTGGCTGGTGGAGTTCAAGCTAATGAAGTGCCAGCCGGCGGCGTTAAAGCTGTAGTAATTGGGGACGTTATCCCAATAATCAAAATAGCCGGGGGCTACGCCATTCTCATATTCATGGTTGCCGATGGTGGGATTGGTGATGGGCCGGAAGCGTCCGTAGAAAGTGGGTGAGGCCGCGAGACCATACCAATTATAAAACTCCGCCATCGTCCCCTTCTCGTACACATCCCCCAAATACAGCAGCAAGTTCGGATCCCATGAATCAATCAGATTGGTAACCAGCGTTTCATTGTTTTCCCCGCCGGCCCCATCGCCTACGGCTGCCAGAACGAATGTCTCCCCGGCTGACGGGGAGGACCCGGGGGAAGGGGTGAAGGTCCGCGGATTGGTGGGCGGCGTGGCGACGCCGTTGTTGAATAGCAGGCTGAGGCCGGTGCGCGGTGAGGTAAAGCCATCCCGCATAAGCGCTTCAACCTGAAGCGAGTGGCTGCCATCCACAAAACGATCCGTGGGCAGGAGAAACGTGTAAGCCGCTACGTAATCAATCAAAAGGTATTGATTGTCGAGGTAGAAAATAGCGCGCTGCACGCCGGGGTTCGTTCCAATCACAGTGACGGTGGCGGAGATGGTCCGGACCCCGGTGAGGGTTGCGCCGTTTACCGGTTGGGTGAGGCAAACCGTCACCTGGTAACTACTGTTGGGGCCGGTCGAGGTTTGACAGACGCCCGCACTAGTCGGGGCCAATTGTTCCGAGAGTGCCTGAGCCGAACTTAGCAACAGCAGACCACCTAAAATCACGGAGAAACTTTTCGTTTTGTTTTTGAAAGCGAACAGTTTGAACATAGGAACCTCCACCGATCTAATCTCGGTTCTGGAGAGCGGCCAGCACATTTTTCGGAAACTGAGACCGCTGGTCCGGATCAAGCGCTCGTAAGCGTTGGTACACGTTAGCCCGGTTGATCGGCAGCGCTTGGGAAACCGAGGCTAAGGACGAAACCTTACTCGTATAGATCTCCAACTGCGGCGCGTTCGCGCCCGTCTCGCGGCTGGCGAAGATCAAGGTGTTGGTATCCGGCGTGGTGAGCACCAGACTCAGCAGACCATTACCGGACACCAGCGCCGTGACATCCGCCGTGACCCAGCTGGCTGTTCCATAAGGCCCGGAAGAACCCGCAATGCTCCCCATCGCTGGCGCCGTGTTGTAAGTGAGGGTCAGTTCATTCCAGGTGTTATCCGCGACCGGGCGCACCTCGTAACCGATGAGCGAACTGTTTTGGGCATACAGGCGGAGGGTGGCGCGGACAAGAGGGCCACTCACACCGTCCACATTGAAGCGCAGATAAGCCCGCCGCTCCGGCGACGCATCCACGTGCAATTCGGCCAGATCGCCGTAATTTGAGTCAGGATGCCCGGTGCTGACGTAGGCATCCGCCACGGGGGTGAACGTGAAGATATTGACGGAGGTCAGAGTCGGCGCGGCGGTGGCGCTGGGAACCGGCGTGGAGGCGGGCGTCAAGGTGCGCGTGGGCGTCCGGGTTGGCGTCGCCGTTCGGGTGGGCGTGAGGGTGCGCGTGGCCGTGGCCGTCGGCGTCCGGGTTGGCGTATTGGCGCCGAGGGTTTCAATCACCAGTTGCGGCGCCTTCGCCGAACCCGCTTCGCGACTTGCCAGATTAAGGGTGTTGGTATCGGAAGTGGTGAGCACGAAGCTGACCAGCCCGTTGCCGGACACCAAGGAAGTGACATCCACGGTGACCCATGTTCCGGCCACAAATGGGCCGGAGGCGCCAGCGACATCCCCGAAGGCGGGCGCCGTGTTGTAAGTCATGGTCAACTCATTCCATGAGTTGTCCGCGACTGGGCGCACCTCGTAACCGATCCGGGAGCTGTTCTTGGCGTACAGGCGAAGAGTCACGCGCGTGAGAGAACCGCTCACCCCTTGGACATTGAAGCGCAGGTAGCCGCGCCGAATGGGTGAAGCGTCCAGGTGGAGTTCGGTTGCCTTCCCGTAATTCGAGGCGGGATGCTCCGCGCTCACATACGCATCGGCTACCGGGCTGAAAGTGAAGGACGTTGCCAGAGGGGTTAAGGAAGGTGTCACAGTGGGACTCGCCGTCCAGGTCGGGGTCGAGGTACCCGTGGGTGTGCTCGTTGCCGTCGCGGTGTCCGTAGGCGTTGGCGTATACGTCGGCGTGTTGGTTGCTGTCGCGGTGTCCGTTGGCGTCGGTGTATAGGTTGGCGTATTCGTTGCCGTCGCGGTGTCTGTAGGCGTCGGTGTATACGTTGGTGTGTTCGTTGCTGTCGCCGTGTCCGTGGGCGTTG
>Ga0075421_100000723_pt1 | contig 36138 bp, 24 predicted proteins | sample SoiMetdeltSBSDD5_FD_75292 | JGI IMG/M metagenome (GOLD analysis project Ga0075421, IMG submission 75292) | Bulk soil microbial communities from a Populus tree surrounding site in Tennessee, USA - Soil MetaG P. deltoides SBSDD5 | ecosystem: Environmental > Terrestrial > Soil > Tree plantation... | reverse complement strand
CGCAGATACACCGACAGCGCATCCACATACTGCTCCCGGAACCGCGACGTCACCATCGCGTCCAGGAACGACCGCGTCCCCAGGTTTTCCGTATACCAGCTGGGGCGCGGCAGCGACCCCGTGATCGTCGTCGGCAGCATCTTTCCCGCGGTGGCTTTCAACATGACAGAGGAATCCTCTTTTTCTGAAATCGTTTATGAAGAGACGTTGAAGAAGATCTAGATCAACTCCCAATCCCAACTTCCAGCCCCTCGACGCTGCTCGGGGTTGGCCTGAGCAAGGTCGAAGGCCAATTCCCAAATGCGTTGCGGCATCTTGGGAGTTGGAGATTGGGAGTTGGGAGTTGACAGGCGAGTCGTTACACTCCGGCGACCTCTTTGCGGACCATCTGGGCGGCCTCGCCGAGCGAGTTGAGTTTCATCTTCGCCACCATGCGCGCCAGTGGCTTCATGCCGCAGTCGGTGCTGAGCACCACGCGATCGGGAGGTACGGCAGCAATCGCCTTCTTGATCCGCGCGACGATCGTCGGCGGTGGTTCGATGGCGTTCGAACGCACGTCGAGTACGCCAACCTGCACGGTCTTGTCCTTGGGCAGGTTCTTGAGGAATTCGATGCCGGCCATGCTTCGGTTTGCGTAGTCGAGCACGAATTCGTTGATCCCGGGCGTGTCGAAGAAGTGCGGCAGAACCGTCTGATAGCCCTCAGGGAACGCGCCGCTCAGCAGGTCGTTGCCCCACGCGTTGCCGAAACAGAAGTGCCAGCCGATCGTCGCGTTGACGCCGTCGCAGCACTGCGCGATGCAGTCCTTGATCCACGTGTAGTCGTTTTTGTCGCCGGTAAAGAGCGGCATCCAGGCACCCAGGTCTTCGATCTGCAGATAGGTCGCGCCCGCCGCCACAAGATCCTTCATCTCCGCGTTGAAGACCGGCGCCAGGGCCAGACTCAGTTCCTTCGGGTTCTTGTAGTGATTGAAGTAGGCGTGCCACGCGAGGTTGATGGGACCGGCCCCGACCGAGACCTTCACCGGCTTCTTCGTGTGCTTCTTCGCCACGCTGTAGAGATCGGCGAGTCGAATCGTGCCGCGCTTGACGGGCCCGCTGTTGATGACGCCGCCCCAGTCATCGAACATCACCTTGCCGAAGCTCGACTCCTGGTTGAGAAAGGAGGGATGCGGCTCACGCGCCGGCTCGAACCCTGGAATTCGCTCGTACATGTACCAGCAGAAGGCGCCAATCGAGCCGACGTAGTCGTCGTAGAACATGTTGCCGTCCGTGACGATGTCGAGACCGGCTTCTTCCTGGTCGCGAATGACCGTTGCTACGGCGTCGTGGTACGCCTCTTCGTGCTGGACTTCCTTGAAGGCCACGCGCACGTCGCGGCCAAGCAGCTGCTGCCGGAACCAATGCGGCCTCGGATACGAGCCGACCATGGTGGTGGGCAGAATGGTGTCGACAACTCTCGCCATGTTGATCCTCTCTCAGTAGGACACCGGGTGTAATTTCCTTCTGTCTTTCGCTCGGAAATTACACCCGGTGTCTTGTATCCGCTATGCGAAAAAAGGTTCGCGCAGAACATGAAATTCTAGTTCGGGGACTTCAACGCTCGCAAGCCGCGACGCTGCCGTCAGACAGAGTGAGGCGGGGAATTGCTAGTAGGCAGCCGTCAAAACCGATTCGACCTGCTCGCGGCTGACCGTGCCGTTGGGATGGGCGCGGTCGAGTATGCCATGCACCAGGTTTGCGACGTCGGGAATCTCCTCGCGCGACACCTGGACATCTCTCAGGCGCTGCGGGAGCGAGAACTGAGCGATGAAGCGAGCCATGTGATCCGCGCACTCGCGTGCCGAAGCATGAGCGCGAGCAACCTCGAACGGAATCTCGAAGGCGCGGGCGATTGGGCCGAACCGCTCAGCGGCCACACTCGCCATGAGACGCATCGCATGTGGAAGCGTGATGCACGACGTGATGCCGTGAGGAACATTCCATCGCGGTCCAATCTGATGGCCGAGCGCATGCGACAGGCCAAGCCCGGCGTTCGGCATCCCGAACACCGACAGCCACGCGCCGAGCTGGCACTGTAACCGGTGCTCCAGTTGCTCGGCTCCTGTCGTCGAAAGACTCGCTGGCAGGTGTTCGAGTAGCAGCGCCAGGCCGCGTGAGGCAGCAGCATCGCTGAGCGGATGCTGACGCGCGGAGTAGATCGTCTCGACTGCATGGTCCAGCGCGCGCACGCCGCTGGCAGCCCACAACCAGGCAGGCGTTTCCAGCGTGACCGTCGGGTCCGTGAACACGACTCGCGGGACGAGCCGCGGGTCAGAAACGGCTCGCTTCACCAGCGTCTTCTCATCCGTTATTCCCAGAACAGCCGTGAACTCACCGGCCGAGAGGGTGGTCGGAACGGCGATATGAATCGGACCGCGTGCACCATCTTCCGTCGATGACGTCCCGCTCGCCGCCAGTAACGTGTGGAAAGCCGCCTTCGCCGTATCAATAGGGCTTCCGCCACCAAAGCTGATGAGGCAGTCGGCGCGATGTTGCTCAATCGCTTTGGCCAGCTCGATGACCGAGCATTCCGGTACGTGTTGTTTGGCTTGGCGGTAGACCAGCACACACCGATCGCCAAGTGGTTGCGTCAGCCGATCGAGCAACGCAGACGCGCCAAGTGTGCGTCCGGTCACGATGACGGCGCGCGTCAGGCGCCGATGTTCGAGCTCTGTTGCGAGAGTTGAAACGGTGTCAACGCCGGAGACGACGCGTTCGAGCCTCGGGAACTGGAACTCGCCGGCGAAAGACGCCATATCGCCGGCATCATAACGTAGGTTAATAGGTGGCTCGGTTGCTCATCCAGCTACTTCGCGGAACAGGGCGTCGGATTCCACCCCGTCGCGTCGCGCTGTTTCTTGTACTCGTAGGTCTTGATGTACGGCTGCGCCAAGTACTGCGGATCGTCGACCATCGTCGTCACGGCCAGATACTCCTGACCGTCATCGTCCACGAGGCGCACGTAGTATTCAGTTAACGTCGCATTCGCGCTGTACGGAATGCCGTTCTTGCGAAGATAGCCCGTCCGCATGCGCGTGGTCGTCACGACGAGCTGCCCGGTCTGCGGCCGTTCTCCTCTGCCGCCGCGACCGACTGGTGGAAACATCCAGCGCGCCGTTGACGATCCTTGCCAGGTGGGCTCACTGGCAGCGGCCGGCGCAGCGCCGAACACGAAGCGTCGCGTCTGCGTGCCGGCATCGAGATCCATCTTGAGCGTGTTGTCGTTCTCCCAGGTGATGTGAAGGCGACCCGGCAGGCGCATGATTCCAGCGGCACCATACGCGCGACACGCTTCCCCACTCGCCTCGTCCTTCGCCGGGTCCCACGCGTCCATCACCTTTCGGGCCTCGGCGTTGACCGGCATGTAGTCGGCGTTCCCCTTCGGTGGCGTCAACATGCGATAACGCCAGTCGTCGGTCACCATGGCGACCCAATACCCGGACAGGTCATAGGGCGCCTGTGCGCGACCCGTCGTGGGGGCAGCGGGCGCACCGGCCGCGCCACGCCCAGCGCCTTGACCGCGCCCGGCCGGAGCCGGCGGCGTCGGAGGCGCTTGCTGCGCGTGGGCAACTGCGGTCGTGAGTGCCAGGATGGCAGCGAGCGACAAACGTAGAGCGGGTCCTGCTTTGTGGACCCGCCGGATGCCGGGTCTAAAGAACAAGACCCGGCCTACGCGTTGAAAGGGACCAACTGCGAATCGAGAAGTGAACTGCATTTCTACGTCTTAGGGCTCAGGCTCTTGTAGATCGCCTCGACAAACATGTCTGGCGTCCATGACGGGTTCTTGCCGAAGCGGCCGTCGTAGTCGCGAGTAAGCCGTGCGGCCTTGATCTGCTGAAGCGTCATGCCACGCGACGCCATTTCGCGCACACGGTCGCGCATGATGGTCGCCATATCGCGGTAATACGCGACGTCGGCCGCGTCGGTCATCCGGCCGTGCCCGGGAACAACGAGCGTGCCCCCTTCCATCATGTGCTCGACGACGGTGACGTCCAGGATCCAGTTGAGCGCGTCGACAACGCCCTGAATGCTGCCACCGCGGTCGAGGTCAATGACCGGATACTTCGTCATGTCGAGGAGATCGCCGGCGACGATCACATCCGACCCGCGGAAGTAGACGATGCTGTCGCCGTCTGTATGCGCGGATTCGGGATGCGTCACGACGACGCCTTCACCGTTGACGAAGTTGAGCTTCTTTTCATTGCCGAAATACGTCTCGCTGGCGACGAGCGACGACTGCCCGGCCTTGCTCAGCCGAAGGGTCACGTTCTCGTGCGCAACCACGTACGCGCCCGGAACGGTGTTATCGATATTCCGAACGCCATAGGCACGGCCCGCGGCCGACATCACGGCGTTGCCGCCGACGTGATCCGGATCGTCGCTTGTGTTGACGATGCCGATGATGGGTCGCGGCGTTCGCGGCCCCGCCGTCGTCGGTAGCAGTTCAGAACTTCCCCACCACTGACAGCCTTGCGAGACGCCCACGCACGACTTCAACGGCGTCGGCGATGCCGTGACCATGCGCGATAACGCACGCGCCGCTTCGAGGACCTTGTCGGCCATCTGCGCACTGCCCGTATCCACGAGCAGCACGCCGTCCTTGCCGACAGAGGCGACGATGTTTGCGCCAGCACCGGCGAGAAGATAGATGTTTCCGCGGATGGGCAGGATCCGGATATCGCTCGATGGCGGTTTCGCCTGCGCGCGCACATCGATCTGGCCTACCCACGAAAGGCACGCCACAATCGCAACGGAGAGCGCGAGCATCGCGGTCCGGCTAACCACCTCCGCCAGGTCGGGTCGCTTCGCGACCCGACGGCTCAGCACTGCTTGTCGGTCCGCCAGATGGCGGACCGACCCGGTGGTCCACCGAAGCGTTCCGCGAAGGTGGAAGCCGGACACTACGCCTGCTCGCGGGTCTGAGGCAGTCTCGCCAGGCTTCATCGCGCACCTCCCGCAGGAGGTGCCGCCGCGGTGCTGCCTCGTCGATCGCCCGCCGTCCACTCACTAGGTTGGAGATTCTTCTGATACTCGGGATAGACCGTCGGCACGCCACCGGTCGCCGTGTCGGGCGCCAAACCGTATCTCACCCTGAGGTTCTTCAGGAAGGGATTCTCGCCCGGCAGGTAGTGCGGCACGTTGCCCTTTTCGAGACCCTCGAACGCTGACGTGCATGGGTGTGCCGGCACTTGGGAGTTCACGGTGAGTCGATATTCGGAACTGCGAATGAGCGGCTCGGCCAAGTAGACCGGATCATGGACGATGTTGATCCAGGTCAAGATGTCGCCGCGGCGAATCCAGAACGACGTGACTGTCGCCTGATCGCTGACCATCGCGCCGTTGCGGCGGATGTAATCCTCTTTCAGATGCGTCGTCTTGATGCGCAGGATGTCGCCTTCCCACGTCGCGGTCGAGAAGCCGCCCCAGGTGTGATTTGCTTCCGGAGGAGGGCCCTCGCGGCCATCGAGGTACACCGGCATGTTCGTCGACTGATGCCATTCCGGCTGATACGCGACCACTTCGCGAGAGAAGGGATCGACCTCCTTCGTGATGCGTAGCTGGGTCGGACCGCGATAGATATAGGCCCAGCCGTGAGGGCGGCACTGATATTCAGGAAGGCTCAGGAGGGACGCATCCCAGCTTTCGGCGCGGGCGAGTCCGTCTGCGTTGAGCGGCAGGCCGACGAAGTCGCCCACCCATGGATTCTCGGTATTGTCCATTGAGCGCACGACCGTCCACTCACCGGAGAAATCGGTCTGCGCCGAGACGACAGCGCTGCTGATCAATAGCGCCAGCGACGCCACAGCGACACGAGTCAAGGTGATCATGATCAGAATTTCCGCTTTGACTTTCGCATATCGAAATAAGATTCGCAAAGAAGTGACACCGGGTGTGATTTCGGCCAGCCCGAGAAAATCACACCCGGTGTCTTATTTCGCTCCGGCGGCCGCTTTTTCCTCGGCGCGTTGCGCGCTGAGGATGTTACGCATGGCCAGGTTGCCTTCGTGACAGGCGTACTCGAACATCTGCTGCGAACGATCGACCTTGGTCAGCGGCATCGAGAACGTCCACGGACGCGTCCAGGTGTTCGAGTCCTCGAACGTCACGCGCCACTCGACGATGTCCGAAGATGTAGCCGTGAACCGCTCGGTCATCTTCACCTGCTCGGTTGCCCCTTGCGGCGCTGTCTCGGGCAGGAAATTCGTCGTCTCGACAACGAGCGTATCGCCCTCCCACCACCCGCGAGGATCACCGAGGTACTTGCGAGTGCCCTGAGCAGCTCGCCCCGGGCCGCTGAGTGGGATGACGCGCGCTTCGTGGATCATCTCGTAGCGGATCACGACGCTGTCCGGGCCCTGCGTGATGTCGTATCGACTGCCGTATCCGGCGGGCATCATCGAGGCCGGAATCCCGCGCGTAATACAGCGATCGTATAGCCCCATGTCGAGCCAGCTGTTGAAAGGACCCTTCGGGTTGGCGTTCGTGCTGATGCCGCCGCGCGGCCGGCGCGGCTGAACATCCGTTCGTCGCGGGATGCGGCCATCTGGCGGCTCGACCACGAGCCACGCTCGCTTGTTCTTGCGATCGAACGTGTCGAAAATCAGATGCGCGGGCGGACGCAGTCCGCCCGCGAACTCTTCACCGCTGACGCCTTCGACGAAACGATCGTTCCGGTCCTTGACGATCTTCTGGAGTGCCTGCGGTGTGATGTCGGCAAGCGTCTTTCCATCCAACTCGCGCGGACGCTCCATCGGCGTCCCCGTTTCGTCGTCGTTGGAATACGTGCCCTGCAGATCCGGATGCCCCCATGGCGTTCGTGGCACCGACCACGATTTCGTCCCACCACTCTGGGCACTGAGAGGTGTCTCCATGCGATTCGAGAGTCCCGCGACAGCAACGACAACAATGAAGAAGAAGTAACGGCGCATCACGATATGTTTCCCCTAAAAAGCCGCTAACGCCAATTGTCAAATTCCAACTTCCAACTCCCAATTCCCAAAGTTTGGAGTTGGGTTTTGGGGAGTTGGGAGTTCGTCAAGAACGGTGATAGCGCGAAAAATCGGCATTGGTGCGCGACAGTGAACCGACCACCGCACCCGCGGCGACCGCCGGTGCACTCGGCTTGGCTACGCGCTTGGGGCGATTCTCTTCGGGCACCGTGACCGGCTCGAGGCGGGCGAGGATGTCCGCTCGCTGGCTCTCATACCACGGAGGCAAATTGAGCCGCGTTCCCAGTTCCTCTGGTGTTTCGTCCTGGTAGAACCCGCCCGGCACATTCGCCGTGCACTCCACGAGAATCCCGCCGGGCGAGCGCACGTACATCGAGTGGAAGTAGAAGCGATCCTTCACCTCGGATGCGTCGGTGTATCCGAGCTCCTCGTAGAGCGCTTTCTGCGCGAAGAGCGCTTCGTCGTTGTCGACGCCGAAGGCGATGTGATGGAACGTCCCCGCGCCGAAGCTCCAACTCCCCGGCGGGCGATCCGGTTCGTGATGGAGGTCGATGGTGCCACCGGGACCTCCTTCCGAAACCTCGAAGCGATGGTAGGGACCGTCGACGCCAACCTTCCGGAAACCAAGGGCATCGACAAAGAACTGTTCCTGTTCTTCGATGCTCCGCACTGACATGACCGCACCGAAGAAGCCGCGGGTCGCGACGTCGGCGGTGATTTGCTTCGTCGTCCAGGGGCGCCGGCAATCGTCGGCCTCGACGACTTCGTACTGCATGCCGGCCGGATGCGTGATTCGCAAATACTTTCGTGCGAACCGCTCCTGGACATGGCCGTGCTCGACCCCGAGTCGCTCGACATGCTCCTTCCAGAACGAGATCGTTCCTTTGGGGATGGCGTAGCAGAGGAGCGAGATCTGTCCCGAGCCTACGCGACCGGGCTTACGGCTGTACGGAAAGGATGTCGTGATGGAGCCAGGCTCGCCACCCGCGTTGCCGTAATAAAAGTGATAGATCGGAATGTTGCCGTCAAGGAGCACCGTCTGCTTGACCAGGCGCTGTCCGAGCACCTGCGTGCAGAAGTCCACATCCTGCTGTGCCGGTCCCGGGCACTGCGTGATGTGGTGGATGCCCTTGACGAGCGTGCTCATACCTGATGTCGATCCCGCTCCAGCCTGGCGCTGCATGCATGACACAGCTGAAAGGCCACACCACCCCCGAAGCGGGTCGCAGTGGGGATCATAAGCGACCGTCGGGGTGGAGTCGAGGACCGGCCGTTTTTTGCGGAGATTTTGCGAACTTCAGCGTTGGCGCGGCAGACCCGCGGGAAGCCGGGATCCGCCAGCGGCGGATCCCGGTGCATGCAACTACCAGGCGAACTCGCCGTTTATCCGGAAGACCCGCGGGTTCATGTAGGTCGTCGGCGTCAGCCATCCCGTCGTCGTCGGCACGTAGGTCTGGTTGAACGCGAGCGTGACGTTGTTGTTCAGCAGGTTGTAAATGTCCACGCCCGCCGTCAACCGCTGGCCGCCTAGGCGGATGATCTTCTTGAACGCGACATCGAGTTGACGGATACGGTCACCGTAGACGTCACCTGGCGCGAGCAGGTTGACCGTGATCGGCGCGGCGATGGTCAGTGGACGACCGATCTGCGCGGCCGCCGCCGCCTGGTCGGCTGCCGTGATGACGTAGTTCCCCTGCAGCGACACCAGCTGGTCGGTCATGACGTTGATCTTGTCCTGGTATACCGTGCTGACCAGCAGGTCGATGCGCGGGATCGTGTACGACGCCAGCCCACGAAACGATGTCTGGAACGGCGACTCGACGTGGCAGTACGGATTCACGATGAACTGCGCAGCCTCGGGAACTGCGGCGCGGATATCGCACCAGTCGTTTTCCACCTTGCCGGTGCTCGTCCCACCTGAGAACGTGAAGCTGTTCCTAAGCCGGACGTTGAAGTTGACGTCGACGCCATTGAACACGCGCGTGTCGTCGCCAACGTCCTTCGTCGACTTGAGCAGATTGTTGACCTGACCGAAGACGTTCGGGTTGACGTTATAGAGCGGTCCCACCGTGTACCCGCCGCCATTGGGGAGACGCGGGTCGCTCGGCGCTGTAACGGTGTACGTGGCGACGTCGTTCGGCCCGATCGCCAGGTTGTCGGTCACCGTACCGCCGGTCGTGTATTGGGTGAACGAACGCCGATAGTAGCCAACCTCCACCGACGCACGCGGGATGATCTCCTGCTGGATTGACGCACCGAACGACCAGTCGGACGGACGGACACCCCAGCCCGAGAGCAGCCCTGGATCGAAGTTGGTCGTCGGTACGAGCGTTGTCGTTCCGAACTGGAGGTTGGAGATCTGGCCGCACGTATCGACGCTGCCAGTCGCCGGGCTTTGCGCCAGCGGATTGCTTAGGTTGCAGTCCGCGACGAAGTCCCGGTCGTTGTCCGTCCAGGTACGGCCCGTCGACGGAGCGAACGTGCCGCCGAACGTCGTGTCGCCGCCCGGGATGCGCAGCGCCGGGTTCGCGCCGTAGGCAAGGTTGCTGACACTGGCGCCCTGCAGATACTTCCCAAGGTTCACCTTCAGCGAGGTCTTGCCGTTGCCGAACAGATCGTAAGCGGCACCCAATCGCGGCGTGATGTCGTGGTAGCCCGTCACACCATCGGCGCGCTCGAACGTGGCGCCGCCGAAGAAACGGCTCGCCGGCACGGTCGTCTCCGGGAACCAGCTCCACGGATTGTCGTATCGGACAGCACCCTGCAACGTCAGACGGTTAAGCGTCCACTGGTCCTGCGCGTAGAACGATGTCTGCATCGCGCGCGCGTTGACCTTGTACCCGTTCATGTACTCCGTGATGAAGTTCGGCACGCCGTTGGTGAACGTGTACTGCAGGCTCTGGCTGTTGACGAACATCTGCCGGTCGTCCTTCCACCAGTAGCCCTGATACCCGAACTTCATACTGTGCGAACCGGTCACGTATGAAGCCGCGCCGGTCCAGTTGATTCCGGCAGTTCTGTTCTCGTACCAGTTCTGCGAACGATACGTCATATTGCCAACCACGGCCGGCGTCGTCGCCGTAGCCGGCACAAACACCTGCCCGTTGTTCACGACGCGAATGAGGTCGCGGGTAGGATTGGGATCGCGTTCCCGACCGGCCCACTGGTACGAGCTCGTGCCGAGGCCCGCCTCGAGGAGCAGTTTGTTGGTGTAGGGCGAAGTCCACTTCACCTGCTGGACGCGCTGCGGGTTGAAGTCGCCAAGGCCGTCCGCTTCGGGCGAAGTCGTCGGCGACGGCGACCCACTGAACGAGGTCGTACCGGTGCACTTGCGGCAGACTGGCTGCTCGTCCCAGACGAACATGAACCTGTGTCTTTGCGCAGCCTGCCACGTGATGCGAGGCGTGTAGTTCTCCCACGTGCGATCAGAGAATGCAGGTGTGTTGTAATCACCAACCCAGGTCCACGCGTTCGGGTCGCCGGCGTTCTGGTTGGCGTACAGGTTCAGCGTGTTCTGGCGCTGCCCCTGCCAACGGACGCTCATGTAGTACCAGAGCTTGTCCCTGACGATGGGCCCGCCGACGGCGGTGTTGAAGTCGTACACGTGGAACACGGGATTCGGCTGGAGGACGCCGCGTGCCGCCAGTTCGGTATCGTAGTTGTCCCCCACCATTCCCTTCGAGAACCCCGAGTAGAACACCATCCCCGACATCGCGTTTCCACCCTGCTTCGGGACGATGTTGACGGTGAGACCGGCGGTCTCGTTTTCGCCAAGACCGCCTGACGTCGTCATCGTCACTTCCGATGCGTTGCCGACGTCGGCGACGTAGTTCGACGGCTGGTTGCCGCCGGGCGGGTTGCTGATGTTGAGTCCGTCCACCGTGAGACGCGATTCGACGCCGCGGCCGCCGTGGATCGGGAAGATGGCGAACACCGGCCCGGTGTTGACGTTGTTGTTGTTGGTCTGCAGCCCGGGGACCGTCGTGATCAGATAGCTGTAGCTGCGGGTGCTCGGCAGATTTCGAATGGTCTCGTTGTCGAGCGTGATCTCCCGTCTCGTGCTCTGCACGTCGACGACGGGGGTTTCACCGGTGACGGTGATGGTTTCCTGGACGCCACCGATGCGCATATCGCCATTCACGTTCGTGACGCCCGTGCCGCTGACGATGAGCCCTTCCTGTTTGACGGTGGAGAAGCCGGCCAGCGAGAACGTCACCGTGTAGGTGCCGGGACGGAGATCCTCGATTCGGTAGCGTCCGCTCCCGTCGGTGATCGCCGTACGAATTTTTTCAATCAAGACTGGGCTGGCGGCTTCCACCGTCACGCCTGGGAGTACGCCACCGGAGGCATCTTGTACAACTCCGGCGATTGTTGCCTGTGCCCACACGACAGAGGGGGCGGTGATCAAACAAACCAGCATAAAAAGCGTTCTTACGCCTGCGCGCATTCTCTTAACCTCTCATCCTGCCACTCACCGAATTCGGGGAATCTACAAGGCCCCGGACTTCTCGGATGCATCGCTATGTAGCGTCCGTTCGCTATGCGAAGCTAATTTCCGAATTCACGAACTAACCTTGTTACGCTACCCCTGCGAGGGTAGTCAAGGCGGTGAATGCCGGAATTGCGAGGCGCGAATGCCTTAAACGCGAAGAGGTGGGCGATGGAAGAGGTTAAGGCGGGAACCCCTCGACGTCGCTCCGGGTTGGCTCCTGAGCAACGTCGAAGGCCAACTCCCAACCAGCTCTAAGTTGGGAGTTGGGAATTGACAGTTGAGTTCAGAAGTCCCAGCGCCCCGAAAACTTCACGAACCGCGGCTGAATGACGGTCAGCGCGTTCTGCCACGTCGCGCCGTAGGCGTTCTGTTGGCTAATGATCGCGTCCGAGTTGAACGCATTGTAGAGATCCACGTTCAGATCGAGCCGCCCCTGCCCGAGGTTGAACAACTTCGAGAAACGCAGATCGATCTGGTTCAACCTGTCGCCATACACTGTTCGAGAGTGGCCGGCGGAAGTCGTGGCAAACTCGTCCACCGAGCTCTCAGGATTGCCCGTCCCGGGGATGGCAGCCCGGTTTGCGACGTATCACAATGCGACCCAGGAAAGAATATGCCCACGTCTCGACTCTCGAGTCGCTTTCGAGTGCACTTGCTGGGAACCTTGTGCCTGCTGCTCGCGACGGGCCTGGGTGCAGGTGCTCGGCAGAATCAGCCGAATGCGATCACTGGACTGGTGCCCGCCCCTTCTGCCCAGCCACAGGGACCAGTTCGCTTCAACCGTGACGTCAGGCCGATCATGTCCGGCACCTGCTTTCGGTGCCACGGACCCGACGAGAGTTCGCGAATGGCCGGCATGCGCCTCGACCGGCGTGAGGAAGCCATCAAACCTCGTCGCAACGGTACGCCCATCGTTCCCGGCAGGCCGGAAGAGAGCCTGATCGTTCAGCGAATCTTCGAAACAAATCCGGCGCGGCAGATGCCTCCGGTGTCGGTGCACAAGAACCTGACGCCGGCGCAGAAGGAAACCATCCGTCGCTGGATCGCCGAGGGTGCCCCGTACGAAGGGCATTGGGCGTACCAACCGCTCCAGCGGCCAGCGGTGCCAACTGTTTCCGCGCCGGGCAGGAACTTCATTGACGGGTTCATCCAGTCACGACTGAGGAGCGAAGGCCTGCTGCCGTCCCCGGAGGCCGATCGACGCACGCTCATTCGTCGCGTGTCGCTCGACCTCACTGGCCTTGCACCGACTCCGCAGGAGGTGAATGCGTTTCTTGCGGATGGGTCGGCAGGTGCGTACGAGCGGGTCGTGGACCGTTTACTCGCGTCACCGCGCTACGCGGAAAAGCAGGCGTTGTACTGGCTCGACGCAGTTCGCTACGCCGATACATCCGGCTTCCATGGCGACAATCCCTACCCGGTGTGGCCCTACCGGGACTATGTGCTGAATGCTTTCCGCACCAACAAACGGTTCGACGAGTTCACGCGCGAACAGCTCGCTGGAGATTTGCTCCCAGGAGCAACGACCGAACAGAAAGTGGCTTCGGCCTTCAATCGCTTGAACAGGGTGTCGGGAGAAGGTGGGCTTCAGGAAAAGGAATACCTGGCCAAGTACGGAGCCGATCGCGTGCGAACGGTCAGCTCTGTGTGGTTGGGTACGACGGTGGGATGTGCCGAGTGTCACGACCACAAGTTTGATCCGATCCTGACCAAGGACTTCTATTCCCTCAAGGCATTCTTCGCCGACCTCGAGGAAACCGGCCTTGCTCGCGACGGAGCCGGCAGGAACGGACCCGAGGCGTGGGGTGTGAAGCTGCAAATCCCTACACCCGAAGAAGAACGCCAGCTGCGAAGCCTGAATGGGCTTCTCGAGTCCGCTCGTACAAAGCTCGCCGAGCGAACGGAGTCAATGGCTGGCGATCGAGCCTCATGGGCGTCCAGCGTTGTTGATCGATACACACGTGGCGATCTGCACTGGCATTTTCAGCACCCTGTATCGGCGACGGCGGAACAGGCGACGCTCACCGCGCACGACGACCTCGGGGTCCGAGTGGGTAGCCTCCTCAGATTCCGGGAGAAACCAGTCACCGGGCTCATTGTCGTGGGAGGCGCAAACCCGGACAAGGAGACCTACACGATCACATTGAAACCCGGACACGGTGTGTGGAAGTCGCTCGGGCTCGAAATTGCGCGCGACGATTCTCTTCCCGGCGGCTACGTGGCTCGCGGCGGTATTGGCGTCGAGCTCAGTGAAGTAGAAGCCGAACTCGCCGAGGGCCAGACGCCGCGCAAGCTCCCCTTCGTCATCGGTAGTGCGAGCGGCACGCGCGGCCTCGGTTTCGCGGCGGGCGTCGACACATCGGTCGTCGACGCAATCGATGGAGACCCTCGAACCTCGTGGCTGGTGGGAGATTTCGGCACATCAGCGTCAAACCCGTTCGTCGCATTCCAGTTCGCCGAGCCGGTCGTAACGACCGACAACACGACGATCCTCATTCGGCTGCGTCATGAATCGACGACCCGCCGCGCGACCTTGGGCCGCTTCCGGCTGGCGTTGTCCGCGGGTCCTGCCTGGCCCGACGATGCAGCACGCGGAGGCACGGTCGAGGAATCGGTGATCGATCCGGCGACCGAGTATCGTGGCTTGCCTGAGTCTCTGGTGAACGTGATCGCCTCTTCTGGCGATCTCTTGAAAACTGGTAGCGGCAGCACTCGTCAACGAGCTGCCGGGGTGACACCATTCACCGCGCAGGACATCGTCGAGACGTTCCACCAGCTGAGCACCCCGGAACTCGCGACCCTGGCTGCGGAAGTCGCGCGCCTCGAGTCTGCAAAGGCCCGCCTGGAGATGGGCGTGACTCGGGTCATGGTCAGCGAAGCGATGGCCACACCGCGCGAGACGCGAATCCTGCCTCGCGGCAATTGGATGGACGACTCAGGCACCGTCGTCGACCCAGCCATCCCGGAATTCCTTGGACGGCTGGAGACGGGTGAACGGCGAGCGACTCGCCTCGATCTTGCCAACTGGCTGGTCGCAAAGGACAACCCACTTACCGCCCGTGTATTCGTGAATCGTGTCTGGCGGCAATTCTTCGGGACCGGGTTGTCCGCGACCCTGGGAGATCTCGGGTCGCAAGGCGAATGGCCGTCGCATCCCGATCTGCTTGACTGGCTCGCCTCGGAGTTCGTGCAGCCAACCGTGAATAAGCAGGCCGGCACGCACGATTGGGATGTGAAGCATCTCATTCGCACGATCGTGACCAGCCACACATACAGGCAGTCATCGATGCCGCGCGCCGATGCGGAAGGAAGCGATCCGAACAACCGATTACTCGTTCGGCAGAATCGTTTGCGGGTCGAGGCTGAAGCGGTACGCGATCTCGCGCTGCAGGCGTCCGGCCTGCTCGTTGAAAAACTTGGCGGGCCGAGCATGCGCCCCTATCAGCCCGACGGATATCTCGCTGCGCTCAACTACCCTCGACGAGCATACTCAGAGAGCCATGGCTCGGAATTGTACCGGCGGGGTCTGTACGTCTTCTGGCAGCGTACCTTCCTGCATCCGAGCCTGCTTGCCTTCGACGCTCCGACACGCGAGGAATGCGTCCTGGAGCGCATCACATCGAATACGCCGTTGCAGGCACTCGACGTGCTCAACGACGCGATCTTCGTCGAAGCGGCGCGCGGCCTGGCAACGCAGGCGATGCGACGCGGCAGTGGAACGACAGCACGGATTCGGTGGGCGTTCACGCAGGCTCTGAGCCGGCCCCCGGAGGAGTCAGAGCTCGAGACCCTGACCGCTCTTTACACGAGCAGCGTCAGACGCTTTACCCGCGATCCGGCTGATGCCGACCGGCTCATTCATGTTGGAGAAACGCCTGTTCCGAGCGGCGTCGAGCCTACCCAACTGGCGGCCATGACCACCGTGACGCGGGCGGTGCTGAACCTGCATGAGCTCATCACTCGCGACTGAGGACGCCAGAGCATGAATCCACTTGGACTACCACCCACTGAAATCTGTCGGAGGACGTTCCTGAGTCGCGGACTGGTTGGCGTCGGGTCGCTTGCGCTGCACTCGCTCCTCGATCCACGACTTGTCCAGGCGGCTCAAACATCCTCGCAGGCCACCGTCTCGCGCGGCGTCGTCAACCCGCTGCATCATGCCGCCAAGGCCAAGCGCGTCATCTATCTCTATCAGGCGGGCGGCCCCTCTCATCTCGAAACGTTCGACTACAAGCCGAAGCTGGCAGAGATGAACGGGCAGCCGATGCCCGAGTCGCTGACCAAGGGCCAGCAACTCGCGCAGTTGCAGCGACAGAAGCTCACGTGTTTCGCGCCGCAGTTTCCGTTCAAGAGGTTCGGCAAGTCCGGGCAGGAGATCACCGAGATCTTTCCGCACATCGGCAGCGTGGCGGACGACCTTTGCATCGTCCGGTCGATGTTCGGGGAACAGATCAATCACGACCCGGCTCACCAGGTCATGAACAATGGGTCGATCCTGCCGGGACGTCCGAGTTTCGGGTCGTGGCTGCTCTACGGCCTCGGCTCGGAGTCCGAGAATCTCCCCGGCTTTGTCGTGATGGTTTCGACGGGTCGAGGGGGCAGCATGCAGCCAATAGCCGCCCGGCAATGGCAGGCCGGCATTCTGCCCAGCAAGTATCAGGGGGTGAAGATCAGCTCGTACGGAGACCCGGTGTCGTACATCGACAATCCAGCGGGCATCACGAGGGAGACGCAGCAGGAGACCATCGCAGCGATCACGTCACTCAACCAGGCCCGCTACGACAAGGTCCGCGATTCCGAGATTCTGACGCGCATCTCCCAATACGAGATGGCGTTCAAGATGCAATCGAGCGTTCCGGAACTGGTCGACATGAGCAAGGAGCCACAGCACGTGCTCGACGCGTATGGAGCGAAACCTGGAGATGGCTCCTACGCATCGAATTGTCTCCTCGCTCGCCGCCTGGCCGAACGGGGTGTTCGGTTCATTCAGTTGTACCACCGTGATTGGGATCATCATTCCGCCGTCAAGAGCGGCACCGCCCTTAAAGCCGAAGAAGTGGACAAGCCGACGGCGGCTCTGATCAACGACCTGAAGCAGCGCGGGATGCTCGATGACACGCTGGTCATCTTCGGTGGTGAATTCGGACGGACGCCGATGTCACAGACCGGCGACGGCCGCGATCATCACATCAAAGCGTTTTCGTATGCGATTGCCGGAGGCGGGATCAAGACGGGTATCACCTACGGGTCGACTGATGACCTCGGCTACGCCGTACAGGACCAACCCGTGAGCGTGCATGATTTCCACGCCACGATGCTCCATCTGCTCGGCATCGACCACGTTCGACTGGCGGTGCAGTTCCAGGGACTCGACGTGCGCCTCACTGGTGTATCCGGACGAGTGGTGAAGGAAATCCTGGCATAGGTGCGCCAGGATGTGAATACGACTAATCGCCCCTGTCAATTCAACATTTTGACTGCCTCCCCCCGGCATTCCGCAGGATCCTTCGCACAGCGAAGCTTGTTTCCTTGACGCTAAACACGGCGTCCTGTAACGTTTCGCTCCTGTTGACATCCCTTCCATCGGTTGCAGGAGACAGCCAATGCGACAGTTCACAACAGGCTTTCTGGCCATCCTCGCGCTGGGCGTTGCTACGTCCGTCCATGCGCAGACTCTGGGCACGATCGCCGGCATAACAAAGGACACCACTGGCGGCGTATTGCCAGGCGTCTCGGTCGAAGTATCGAGCCCCGCTCTCATCGAGAAAACGCGTGTCGCCGTGACCGACGGCTCGGGCCAGTACGCGATCGTGAGCCTGCCGGTCGGCACCTACAGCGTGACGTTTACCCTGCCGGGATTTTCCGCCGTCAGGCGTGAAGGCATCGAGATCCTCGCGAACTTCACGGCGACGGTGAATGCCGACTTGAAGGTCGGCGAGGTCAACGAAACGATTACGGTCACCGGCGTATCGCCGCTCGTGGACGTGCAGGGCGTCGTCACGACGCGCGCCGTCACACCGGAACTGATCAAGTCGATCCCCAACGGCGGGACGATGTATCAGCTCGCCGCCATGATGCCGGGCGTAACGATCAGCGGACCGCAGGACGTCGGCGGCGCACTGGGCTCGCCCGTGGCGAACCAGCTGCTCGCGCACGGCGGCACCGGCGGCGACGAGATTCAGCTTGTCGACGGCATGCGCGTCGGCAACATGATGGGTGGCAGCCGGACGCAGCAGACGCTTTCGCCGCTGCTCTACGATCAGGTGGACGTCCAGCTGTCGGGACAGGGCGGCGACGCCGCCTCGACCGGTGTGACCACGAACTCGATTCCGCGTGCCGGCGGCAATCGCTTCTCAGGCACGCTTCTCGCGAACGCCTCCGGCCCCGGGCTGCAGAGCAGCAACCTGACGCAGCGGCTGAAGGATCTCCAACTCCTCGCCTCGCCCACCAGCCTCAAGACGCTCTACGACATCAACGGGTCGATCGGTGGCCCGATCGTGAGGGACAGGCTCTGGTTCTACGTGACCGGACGCAAGCAGTCGAACCAGACATACGTCGCGGGTCTCTTCTTCCCGACAAACCCCTATCCCATCCCGCCGGACCTCTCGCGGACTGACAGCGCCGAGCGCGCCTTCGACGATCAGTTCCTCTGGGACACCACCTACCGGGTGACCTACGCGCCAACCCAGAAGCTGCGACTCAACGGCTTCGCGGACGTGCAGCACAAGTGGTGGGAACACTGGGCGATCACCGCGGCGACGTCTCCGGAGTCGGTCGGTCAGGTCGACTGGCCCGGCCGCATCTATCAGCTTACCGGTACCTACGTCGCAACGAACAAGCTGCTGATTGAAGGCGGCTTCAACTACCAGGACAGCAGCGACACGATTTATCCGCGCGACAACCCGGACGGAATCATCCCGAGCCCCAACGACACGAACGGTCCTCCCAACGCCGTGCGCGTCGTCGAACAGGGCGCGACGCTGGCGAACGGGCAGGTGGTCGCGCCGATCACGTTCGGCCCATTCGGTCCAACCCTCATCGACAACCCGATGGCGATGGGCGCCTACCGCGGCGCGGTGAATTACGTCACTGGCTCGCACAGCCTGAAGGTCGGCGTCGACATTCACAAGGGCTACCGCGAACGCGTCGGGACGAACTTCTCGAACGACATCCAGTACAGGACGCTTGGTTTCGCGCTGAACCAGGTGACCATTTATGCGCCGGTCGGAAACTACCGGACAAACCTCGATTACCAGGCCGGCTTCTACGCGCAGGACCGCTGGACGGTCAGCCGGCTGTCGCTCAACGGCGCCGTGCGGTTCGACTTTCAGAAAGAGTCGTACGACCCGTACACGCTGAACCCGACACGCTATACGCCGAACCGGCCAGTCACGACGTTCCCGGGCGCGGACGTCGTCAACTGGAAAGAGATCAACCCGCGCGTCGGCGCATCCTACGACTTGTTTGGCAACGGCAAGACCGCGTTGAAGTTCGCCGCCGCCCGCGGCGTGGCGCAGGAGACGATCGCCTCGGCTGACGCGCTCAACCCCGGCGTGGCGATCCTGTCGTCAACGGCCATCAACGTGATCGATGCAAACCGCAACGGGGTTGCCGACTGCAATCTACTCAACCCGGCGGCAAACGGCGAATGCCAGGGCTGGGTGAGCCCCCAATTCGGGAGTTCGCAGCCGGTCACTCAGCCGGACCCGGCAATCCTCAACGGCTGGGGCGTGCGTCCCTGGAACTGGGAGTTCTCAACAGGCGTGCAGCACGAACTCACCCCGCGCGTCTCCCTGGGCTTGACGTACTTCCGCCGGATCAACGGCGGCTTCACGGTCACTGACAACGTCGCGAACACGGCGGCCGACTTCACGAGCTTCAAGGTGACCGCGCCGACCGACGCCCGGCTGCCCGTATCGGGCCAGCAGCTGACAGTCTTCGACATCAACCCGGTGCTGGCAAGCGGCTTGCCCGGCCTGACGACACGGAACGTCACGACGTTTGCGTCGAACTACGGGAACATCTACCAGCACTGGGACGGCTTCGACTTCACGACGATGAGCCGACTCGGCGGCGACGCGACGGTGCAGGGCGGTCTGACGGTCGGCAAGGGCATGACTGACAACTGTGACGTCGTGTCCGAGCTGCCGGAATTGCTCCTGGTGGGCGCGGTGGGCCCATCGAACGTCCCGCTCGAGTACTGCCACGTCGAGTCGAGCTGGTTCCCGCAATTCAAGCTGCTCGGCACGTATCAGTTCCCGTGGCAGAACATCCGCGTCAGCGCGAACTTCCAGAGCCTGCCGGGTCCGGCGCGTCAGGCCGGCGCGCTCTACACGAGCGCGCAGATGGCTCCCGCGCTTGGCCGGCCCGTCACTGGTGGCGGCAACAAGACCGTCAACATGTACCCGGTCACCGGTTTGTTGAACACCACGTCGGTAGCTCTGTTCGGCGGCGGCGCGGAAACTGGCGATCGCCTGAACCAACTCGACCTCCGGTTCAGCCGCATCGTCAGGCTCGGAAGTAACGGGTCGATCGACCTGAACTTCGACATCTACAACACGTTCAACGACGACGCCGTGCTGGGGGAAACTACTGCCTACTCTGGAGTCAACGGTGGCGCGTGGTTGAAACCGACATCCGTCCTGCAGGGCCGAATCTTCAAGTTCGGCGCGAGATGGGACTTCTGATCGCATAGTTCGGCACTCGGGAATTGGGCCCGCCTCCGAACGGAGGCGGGCGGATGGCTTTCGAGCACTGAAACAACTGGCCCGTCGTGGCGCCATTTGGGCGCGAACCCTCCGCCGCTCGAGGGCATTTTGGCCATACGAATTTACTTTTCAGAAGCGGAGGGAGTCGTACGCCTCGATCCCGGCACTGTCAAGGTTGCTGCCCGAAAATTCAGTCTGCGCAGGGAGTTAGGCGAGCAGGCTATAATCCTCGACGCTTCGCATGGCGAAAAATTCGAAAGCCGAATTCGTCGCGTCCCTCGAGCGAGGGCTGCGCGTGCTGCAAACGTTCTCCGGCGAGTATCCCCAACTGACACTCAGTGAAGTTGCGGCGCTGACCGGTTTGACGCCCGCCACCGCCCGCCGATCGCTCCACACACTCGAGGAACTCGGGTACGTCGGCAGGACCGGCCGCCGGTTTCTGCTGCGGCCGAAGGTCCTGGCGATCGGCACCGGCTACCTGAGTGCCATCAACGCTGAAGTGGTGCTCCAACCGTTCCTCCAGGAAGTCGTCAACGAGGTTGGCGGCAGCTCGTCCGTAACGGTCCTGGATGAGACCGACATTGTTTATATCGCGCACGCCTCGCTGAATCGCGCGATTCGTCTAACGGCAGGTGCGGGCTCACGCTATCCGGCATACCCCACGTCGATGGGGCGCGTCCTGCTGGCGTTCCAACCCGAGTCGGCCATCGACGCGTACTTCGAGCGCGCGACGTTGCGACGGTTGACCGAGCAGACTGAAACGAACCCCGCGGCGCTGCGCCGGATTCTCAAAGAGGTGCGCACAAAGGGTTACGCCGCCATCCAGGACGAGCTCGACTACGGCATCGTGTCGTGTGCGCTGCCCATCTTCGGACCACACGGTCGTATCGTCGCCGCCGCGAACTGCTCCGACGTCACGAACCGTTTGGATCGCGACACGATGATCAAGAAGCGGCTGCCCGTATTACGGCAAGCCGTGCGTCGCATCGAGGGGATGCTGACGCAGCACCCCGAGCTCACGAACTCGGTCGAGTCCGTCGCCTCCGACTATGTGAGATCGCGAGCCGTCGCGCGCGTGGGGCAGCCTGCCGCGAAACTGGAGAGGGCGGTTTCGCCACGGCCCGCCCGGCGCTAATCATGAATTGTTGATTTAGCGATCTTTGATTATTGATTCGTTGGTGATTGATGATTGTCGATTGCTGTTGCGGTTCCTGTTTCGGCCGCCTCAATGAAAGCCACCAGTAATCAACGATCACCAATCAACAATCGCCAACGACTCACTAATCAACAATCAACAATCAAAGATGCTATTCGATGCTATTTGGCGCGCTCGGCAGCCCGCGCGCCGCTGAGAATATTGCGCATCGCGTTATTGCCTTCGTGGCACGCGTATTCGAAGAAACCGTAATCGTCATCGCGCTTCAACGGAAACGACACGCGCCATGGCCCGGTCCACGTCTTGGGATCGTCAACGGTCGCCTCGTACTGAATAGTGGTGGCGTCGGTACGCGTGAAGCGCTCCACCATGCGAAGGCTGTCGCTGGTCGGCATGAGGCGCCCGTTGCCGGTCACGCCAATCGTTCCGTTGAAGTTGGTCGTTTCGATCACCAGCGTGTCGCCCTCCCAGTGACCGCGCGCGAAGCCTATATGCTGGCGAATCGCCGGAGACGAAACGGTACGGCCGTCGCCCCTCGACTCGGCTCGGGGCGACCCTGAGCTTGTCGTCCCTCGACTTTGCTCGGGACGACCCTGAGGCTCTCGAAGGGTCGAAGGGTCGAGCGGAATAATCCGTGTCTCGTGGATCATTTCGTAGCGAATCGCCACGTACCCGGGGCTCTGCACGATCTGCGTGCCGTTGTTGTAGACCACCGGCGCGATGCCACCGAGGACGCCACGCGAAATGCAGCGATCGTAGTAATCCAGGTCGTCGGGTCCGTTGAAGGGGCCGGCACCGGTGCTACTACGCCGTGCACGGTCGGCCGCGCGCCGCTCACCATCAGGTGTCATCGGTGGCATTCGGCCGTTGGGCGGATCCACGATCAACGAGGCCTGACGCTGCGGTGTGCCACGCTCGCCCCAATGGTTTGGCGGTCCCGTTCCGTCGCCTCCACCCGTCCGCGCGGCAACGAACTCTTCGCTGTCGGCGGCCGCCTGCTGCGAGGACTGCTTCTGACGCTGCGCGAATTCCTCGTCGGTCAGAAAGGCACGTGTACCCAATTTAGGATCGCGCTGCAACGGCACACCGATCATCTCCGAACTCGGCCAGATCCCCTGCAGATCCGGATCGCCCCACGCCGTGCGGGGCGCGACGTATTTGGCTGCGGAGGTCGACTGCGCGGGCATGTCCGTGGTCATCAGGATGATGCCCGCGAGTGTGATCACGCCGAACATGCTGAACTTCATCGAGACCTCCTGCAATGACCCCGGGGGTAATTTCCCAGGTACGTGTGGAAATTACCCGCGCGGGTCTTATCGCGCAAACGGTGACTGGCTCGTCTGACCTTTCCCCTCGGTCACCGTGACGATTTGATTCGCGGCCACATCGCGAATGCTCTCAGTCTGGCCCGCCGGCCAGCGCACGTCAATCCGATCGACACGCGCGGCCTCACCCAGCCCGACGTGTGCACGCAGATCATTCTGGCCCAGGTAGCTCGAACCCGACTTGATCTCGCGGACCTGCGTACGGCCGCCGGCAGTGACGGTCAGCCGCGTGCCGAGACCGTCACGGTTACTGCGCGTACCAACGACTCGAATCTCGATGGAGTTGCGCGCATTTCCACCCGTGTTGCGCAGGACCTCGACCGCTCCTCCGTTATTGGTGACGACGAGATCGATGTCTCCGTCGTTGTCGATGTCGCCCCCAATCAGCGTGCGACCGACATCGTCCCGGGCGAAGCCACTCCCCGACTGGCGGCTGATCTCCGCAAACCGGCGGCCGTTCATATTCTGGAACAACATCTCTTTTACCTGATCCATGGTTAGCCCGCGACGGCGATGCGGAATTTTCAGTCACGATCGGAAATTTCACTCGCATGCGTCCGGACGCTGTACCACTTGTGCTGCGGGAGGACGTGGCCCGAGAATTGTCCACTCGACGAGCCCAGATGCGAACTTCTGCTTACGCTCATTCCGTTTTCGCCCTCTTGGCATGCCTTGGCGTCACCGTGGCCATCATCGGGGTCAAGGCACAACAGGCCACACGTGAGACAACCCCGTCAGCCGACTGGGATCTCACAGTCCTGGAGACGGCGCCCGACCTGAACCCCGACCCCCGAATCCTGGAGATCAACCTGACAGCAGCAGTTGCACAGGTCGAAGTGTCGCCCGGACGCCGGATCGAAGCTTGGACGTTCAACGGCACCATCCCGGGTCCACTGATTCGACTCTCGATGGGCGATCGCCTGATCGTCCACTTTACCAACCAACTGCCATCACCGACGACGGTGCACTGGCACGGACTGCGCGTCCCCATCCAGATGGACGGTGTTCCTGGTTCATCGCAAGCTGCAGTCGAAACAGGTGGCACGTTCACCTACGACTTCGTCGTCCCTGATGCAGGTCTGTACTGGTATCACCCGCATGTCATGTCGGCGGCGCAAGTGGGTTTCGGGCTGTACGGCGCCTTCCTGGTGGACGACCCATCAGAGACATTCAAGGTACCTGATGAACGTGTCTTCGTACTCAGCGACATAGACATCACCGAGCGGGGCAAGCTGGAGGATCCACAAACGGGCGGATCAACAGGCATGGCGTTCGGACGCGAAGGCAACACACTGCTCGTCAACGGACGAAACCATCCGCGGCTCACTGTGCGGTCGGGCGTCACCCAGCGCTGGCGCGTGGTCAACGCCGCGAAGAGCCGGTTCTTCGATCTCGAACCGGGCGACGGTATGAGCTTTACAAAGATCGGCGACGACAGCGGACTTCAGGAATACTCGCAGCAACTGGACTCGCTCGTGCTCGCGCCGGGCGAACGGGCAGATGTCTTGTACACGCCGACCGCAAAGCCTGGCACGGAGTACGCCATCCACGCCCGGCTCTTCAACCGTGGATACGGCAGCGTCGAAGCACGACTTGGCGAAGAACTGTTGGGCGTCGTGGTTGCGGACACACCGGCCGTCACACTCGTACCGCACCCTAAAGTCACTCGCGCGATCGAACCCATCGCTCAGGCCGGTGCCACGCCGGTCGCCATCGAATTCGGCATCGAGCAATCGCCGTTCGACAAGACGTTCAACTACACCATCAATGGCAAACCGCTCGACCGTATCCCGCCACTCAAAGCAACCGTAGGCGAGACACAGATCTGGACGGTGACGAACACGACGGCCTGGTCCCACCCGCTCCACCTGCACGGCTTCTTTTTCCAGGTGCTGGACAAAGACGGAACCCCGCGCCGCCCGTTACAGTGGAAGGATACGGTCAGCGTGCCGTTCAAGGATCGGCTCACCCTCATCGTGCGGTTCGACGACCGCTCCGGCTCATGGATGTATCACTGCCACATCCTCGACCACGCGGAAGGAGGGCTCATGAGCGTGGTGCGCCTGTCTCGACCCGGCGAGGCTCCGCCGCCATTGCCATCGGAGCAGAGCCCGCACGGGCACTCTACGAGCGGACGATAAAGCGGTCGGCAAGCCGCGTCTACCTAGATCGATGGCAGAGCGGGGGCGTTGCCTGAGGCGGCAGATTCCCGCGCGGTTCGGGAACGCCAGCATTCAGACCCGCCTGAAGCAGCCGCGCCTGCTCGGTGGCTGCGTCCTCGCACAACATCAGCCGATCTTTGATCAGATCATCGATGGCGCGAATTACCTCACTGTAGTACCGGCCAAAAGAGGGATAGCGCTCCTCGACCGATGGCCGCGGGTCGCCCGACAACCGGCGCTCGGTCGCGGTACGCGCGAACGGAACATATTGACCAGCAGCTTCACAGCCATCGTTGGCCTGTGCACCGGACCGGAGCGCCCAGCCCGTATAAGTGGCCAGGGGGACCGTTACGTCGGGCAAACGCACACCCGCGATCTCATTGCCGTCGCTGTCAGTCGTGGGTACGAAACTCGGATAGATCGGTCCGTTGACCGGGTTGTCTTGATACGGCGGCGTGACAAGAGGTGGGTTGATCGTCGCAATCCCGGTCGTGTAGAACCCCGGCCCATAGTCGAACAGATAGCGCGTGGTCTTGAGGCCCGTATAGGTAACGCCGGGTATGTCCGGAAACCCCACAACTGACCTTGGAAGCGGCGGCACCAGTGTGCCGTCGGCGAGGCGGGGCACCCTGCTCGTGGGCGGTATCTCGCCGTCGGCCCAGCGATCCAGCGATATGAACAGTGCCCTTTGAACGGGTCCCGAATTCAGAGGATTGAGGAACTGCTGGCACGCGCCTTTCACTGCCGCATTGCCCACGCCATGCTGATGGCTGGAGATCAGGTAATTGCGTGTAAACGGAGAGTCGGGCAGATCGAACGTACCCGTGGGATCGGTGTGCAGCAGGGATCCGGCCTTGACCCAATACTCGTTGGCCGAGTTGATCTCCACGCTTAGGGGGCACGTCCCCGTTGACGTGCATCGCGCGTAGCGGCTGTCGGTCCGACCGCTGATCGGATCGGTGGAGGTGACGTTGGCAAACGGGAACACTCCCTCGACGTACAGGTGCTCCTGACGGTTGCGCTCAGTGCGCAGGGGCTGTGAGAACCGGTAATTCAAGTTGAGGCCGTCGCCGGCTGCTATCCACTGCATCATGCCGTCGAATACCTTCTTGCCGTTCTCGGCCTGGTTGAAGCCGAGATATCGGAAGTCGTTGAGCATCCGCCCCGGCTGCGACAGGACTGCCGAGTAGATCCGGCTGACGTCTCCGGCGAGCGGATTGGCCGTCCCGAAACTATCGGTCTCCTCATAACGCAACCACGCGTTCCAATCACGGACCGCGGCCAAGCCAAGCCCGTTTACGGAAGGGTCCTTTGCGGTGTACCGGAACTCGTAGATGTCGTTCGCGGCAAACGGCGTCCCCACTGGCAGCAGGCGTATCGCCGTTCCGGCGGCACTCGTGTACTCCCATCCGGACGCGGGAATGAGCACCGGCTGGTCATCCAGATGAACGCGATGGCTCAACGTGGCGCTCGCTTTGTCCAGCGTGGCTGCCGGATAGCTCAAGGTGAAGGCCGTCGCCGAGCTCACGATGTATTCGTACGACGGTCCCGTGATCGACGTACCATCAAGATTTCTGGCAATCGGCAGCGTGATGGTCGCGTTGAAGTTTGCCGTGTTCGTCCCGGCCGATTTGTCCCAGCCGCTCCAAACTATCGTGTAGCCACGAGGCATCAGGAACGAGTTCGCGAGCACAGCGGGATCGGTAATCGAGCCCGGGTCGTTGCCGCCAGGCATACGAGCGAACGCACTCCAGGTCTTGCCGCCGCGGTTCGGCGGCTCATACATCACTTTGTGGGCGCCCTTCGTCAGGTCGATCGGTTTGAGGATGTAGAAGTCGAAGGAGTACTCGACATTTCCACGCACATTCCTCGGCGCAAGCGCGAGGTCCACGATCACGGCATTCTGTGGATCGGTAGGATCGACTTCACCAAATGCCTTACCCACGATCCTTTCGTACTGTCCAACACCGGGCCATGAATAGCCGCCAAAGGTCGGCGATTCCTTCGACGTGATCTGAATTCTCGTGATGCTTGCATTTGTGGGACTGGCTGCGAGAATCAGTACAGCAAGTGTGATCAAAGCTGCGAGCCCAGGGGTAAGACTCCACGCACGAAGACGCCCCGTAACAGTCATGGGTGGACCTCCTCGGGGTGGATCAACGTAGAGCTGACAGAAAACGAACTGAGTTATTTCCTCACTGGCTCGAACTTCTGGATCCGCTTCGCCTGTTCCACTTCGCCGGTGTAGATGTTGCCCTTCGAGTCCATGGCGATCGCGTTGATCCAGTGGAGTTGTCCCGCGTAGCGGCCGTTGCCGCCGAAAGACCCGAGCGTCTTGCCACTCTGACGATCGAGAATCCACACGCGGTTGTTCGTGCCGTCAGCGACGTATAGGTATTTCTGGGACGTGTCGCGCGAGATAGCGAGCTTATAGGTGGTGCCGCACGGCGGCATCTTCGTGTTGTTGAGGCCGCCGCATCCTTCCCCTCGTGCCGGCGTGTTAGGAGCCACCGAGAAATCCTGAAGCCACTTGCCGTCCGTGGTGAACACCTCGATTCTGTTCTGCCCGCGCTCGCCGACGTACACGCGCCTGTCGTTCGAGATCTCGAGGAAGTGAAGATCGGGCACGAAGTTCTTTTCCGGCGGCGGTGGAGCTCCAGTCCATGTATAAGGGGGCGTCGGATCGTTTGAGATTTCGCTCAGCGGCATGCCGTGACCACCCCACCCGCGTTTGAAGGCGCCGCTGTCCATGTCGTACACCAGCACTCGCTTCCAGTTGATGATGTAGATCTCACGAGCGACCTCGTCGATCTGAAAACGCCCTTTCGACACGAGCACGTCCGTTTGCTGATTGTTCTCGGCGAGTTGCGCTCCCTGCGGCGGGCGGTGACCGAAGTCCCACACGAATTTGCCGTCCCGCGTGAACTTCAGGATGCTGTCCTGAGGCGCGGTGCCGCCCACCCACACGAATCCCTGGCGGTCTGCAATCACCGTCTGCAAGGCAGTCGGCCACAGCGGGTGATAGCCAGGACCGCCCCACGCGTGTACGACCTTGCCATCCTGATCGAGCTCGACGACCTCCGGGCCGCGCACGCAGCAATCGATCCGCGACGGATTGCCGTCGCCGCCGACCTCATCGCCCTCGGCCGCGGCCGCGCGATTCAGGAACCAGATGTGGTCCTCATGGTCGACGTGAATGCCGGTCACCTGCTGCATGCTCCACCGGTTCGGCAGCGGCTTCGGCCAGAAGGGATCCACCTTGAAGATGGGAGCGCCGTTCGCGTCCACTGAAGGCGCGCGTTCCTGCTGCGCGTCACCCACCGCGGCCGCGGTCCAGATCAGAAGAACGACGCATGCGGGTCCCAACGATGCCTTCGTCTTCATACCTGCCCTCCTACCCTCCAGCCGACTTGACCGGCTGAATTGCTGACGAATGAGTCAAGTTTCCCCCGGTCAAGACGGCGTGCCCCGACGCGCGGCCAGAAGGAGACGCTGCGCCTGGCGAGGCGGTCTGCGGCAGCGGCTCGCCAGGTGGTAGTGAATTCGTGGCGCAGCGTACTACGGACGCGCGTCGAGCCGAAGAGCTCGACATACGGGCCGCAGAGCTGATCTGCAGGCCTCTTGACGGCCACACACGCCTGTGTTGTCCTTATTCAGTTCTCAACGAGAAACAATTTTCGTAGAGCGAATATGCGCAACGGGCTTCTCGATTCCACGCTGGCTTCGAAAGTTTATGACCGCGTGCGGCGCGGCATCGTCAGCGGCGAGCTTCGGCCCGGGCAGCCGATGTCGCGACGCCGGATCGCCACCGAACTACGCACGAGTCCGCTGCCCGTCGCCTCCGCATTGCAGCGTCTCGAGTTCGAGGGGCTGCTCGAGAGCCGCCCGCGCGCCGGGACGCGCGTGCGCGCTGTCTCCCTGAACGACGTGCGCGATCACTTCGTGGTCTGGGAAGCGCTCGAGACGCAGGTCGCCATGCGAGTCGCGCTGATGGCCACCGCCCTCGAACTGAAGCGTCTCGGCACGCTCGCGGAGGAATTGGACAACTCGCAGCTCGCCGCCAGACAGTATTCGCTGTTGCACAGCGATTTTCATCGCCAGGTGGCCGAGTACAGTCGATGCCCGGCGCTCTACGACGCGGTGGATCGGTGTCACGCGTTCGCCATGCTGTGGCTCTCGCAGGTCTCGCAACCGTGCGGGTTGAACACACGCCATCAGCAGCTGGTCGCCGCCATCTCTTCACGAGATCCCCTGAAGGCGGCGCATGAGGTGTCGCAACACCTGTCATTCGGCATTGCGCGTGCGATTGAGGCACTGGCATCCGACAGCGCTGGTGACGGAGAACACAACGGGCGCTCGATCTTCAAGCGTCAGCAGCGAAAACAACCGTTGCATCGACGCAGCCGTCAACCCCGCTGACACGCCGGACATGCCACTCCGTGCAATGCTGGTCCCTGCTTGGTGTTCTCGTGGCCCTACTTGGCGCGTCCCTTATAACCCTGCGCCATCATCGGGATTGACCAGACCTGCGCTGCGTTGGCGACTTCGGTACCATCCGCATCGGTCGCACCGCGCGCGAGGATGAAGAACGTTTTCTTGTCCGGACCCCCAAACGCGCCGGTGATGATGCCGCGGGGCGTGGGAATGGTGCCAAGGTTCTTGCCGTCCGGGCTGAGCACGACGACGCCCGCGTTGGTCGTCACGTAAATGCGACCCATTGAATCGATCGAAAGGCCGTCGCCACCGCCCTCGTATTTCCCCAACGCCCGCTGGTTCGTCAACGATCCGTTCGCCTGCACGTCGAACACCGCAAGCTCTGGCCCGTCGGTGACGTAGAGCGTCTTCTCATCCGCGCTCAGGACAATGCCGTTGGGGGTGACGTCATCACCGTACTTCGTGACGACGCCCTTCGGGTCGGCGTAATACACGCCGCCCATCGTGAAGTAGGCGCCACCCTTGCTGTCCGCGGTCAAATCATTGATGACTCCGCCTATACAATCGAGCGGCTCGCCCTGATACGTGTTGGCCAGCACCTTTCGCTGAGGCGTCAGTTGCGTGACGTTGGCACGGAGCCCACGCTGCACGATGAAGACAGCGCCCTTCTTGTTCCTCGAGAGCGCGCCACCGGTGTGAGTGTCGGAGTAGGCGACGGTGGCCTTGCCATCCTTATCGAGCTTCTGCACCTTGCTGTTATCGTTCTGTGCGACGAGCAGAGTGCCGTCATCGAGACCCACGATGCCATCACCGTTGTTGCCGGCTTCCTGCCACAGGAACTTCCACTTCTGACCGGCGGCGATGACGCCCGGAATTTCCGGCACCATGTAATCGCGAATGCCTTGCGCGGGCGCCGCACCGCCGCCGCCTGCTCGCCCTCCCGCGCCGCCTCGTCCCCGTCCCGCTGGCGGTGGGGTCTTACACATTTTGATCAGCGCCTCGTAGCCGGGATCAGCCGGCGCCTGCACCGAGGCCGGGGGCGTGGTAGTGGCTCCTGCCGGCAGCCGTGGAGGCTGACCCTGGGCCAACGCTACGAGGGGATACACAACCGAGACAGCAATTGTGAAGAGACCTCTCGAACTCATGAAACGCCACCCTCCATCGACGAAAGCATATACGAACTGACGCATCACAGGGCGATGGTGCGACGGTGCGACGGTGCGGATGGCCGCGCGCTTCGCACTCTCGCACCGCCGCACGTCGAACCGTTAGATGATCGTGACGATTTCGATCTGCCCTTCGCGCCTGAGGACCGTGGCGCCAATGTCGTGCGGATGGCGCTCGAGACGGAGATCGATTCGCGCGTCGCCAACAGCGAGGTCGGTGAGTCGCAGCCAATCGAGCGTGTCAGGAAGACGCCCGCGCGAGAAGGAGATCCGGCGTGCCGGGGCGTCGATGTGTACCCCGAGGGTGGCGGCCAGCAACAGGAACACGGCGCCCGCCGCCCAGGCCTGCGGCGCGCACGCCACGGGATAAAGGGTCGGGTACTCGCGACCGCGGCGAGGAAAGCCGCAGATGAGTTCCGGCAATCGATGCAGATCGACCGCTTCGCTCAGATCGGCCATTGCCGTGAGGATGCGTCGTGCGGCAGTCGTGTAGCCGTAGCGCGCCATCCCCGCCGCGATCAGGGCGTTGTCATGCGGCCAGATGGAGCCGTTGTGATAGGACTGCGGGTTGTAACGCCGTTCGGACGTCGCCACCGTGCGCACACCCCAGCCCGCAAACGACGCCTCTTCCATCAGCGTCGCGCACACGCGCTCGGCTCGGTCGTGGGAAACGATTCCTGCAAACAAACAGTGGCCCGGGTTTGAAGTTCGTACGCGGCAGGGACGCTTCTTTCCATCGAGCGCCAGGGCATAGGTGCCGAGGTCCTCGCACCAGAACTCCTTCTCGAATCGCACTCGGAGTTTCTCCGCACGCGACAGCCAGTCGCTGGCCGATCGCTCATCGCCGCGCAGCGCGGCGAGCTCTGCCGCGCCTTTCCATGCGGCATAGGCGTAGCCCTGCACCTCGCACAGCGCGATGGGTGCTTCCGCCATCGATCCATCAGCGTGAAAGACCGAGTCGTACGAGTCCTTCCAGCCTTGCTGTACCAACCCGGTTTCCGATTGCCGGGCGTATTCGATGAAGCCATCACCATCGACATCACCGCGTTCCAGCATCCACTCGAGCGCATGCACGAGGTTCGGCCAGATCCGATCGATGAACTCCATGTCACCCGTGCGCAGGTAATACGCATTGGCGAGCATCACGAAGAGCGGTGTGACGTCGCAACTCCCGTAATAGCAGCCGAATGGCACCTCGCCGAGCGCCGCCATCTCGCCGCCACGCATCTCGTGCAGGATCTTTCCAGGGGATGCATCGCGCGTGTCGTCTACCGTCGTGGCCTGAGTCTTGGCGAGAAACGACAACACACCGCGCGCCACGTCGGGGTTCAGCCATAGCATCTCGAATGCGGTGATGATGCCGTCGCGGCCAAACGGCGTGCTGAACCACGGAATGCCTGCGTACGGGTAGGTCCCATTCGGCGTGTCGGTCATCATGATCTGCAGGTCCGCGGACGACCGGTCGAGCCATCGATTGAAGATGGTGCTCGAGCTCGCCAGGTTGCAGCAGAACGTATGTGGTGACCGCGCGCCCGGCCCCGTCTTTATCGTCAGCACATCGTCAAACGAGATGCCCGGCGCCGCTGTCTGATCGTCGATCTCGCATTCGACCGTGATATCGATCGTCGCGCTGGCCATTGGCTCGAGCTGGAGCGTCCACATCACGCGATTCTGGCCGCCTCGATCGGGATGGCGATTCCATCGGACTCTGGTCCGCCGCTCGCGACCATCCAAGCCTCGATAGCGCATGAGGTAGCCGTCCGCGGTTTCATCCGGGAGTCGCTGACCTCGCCTCGCACGGCGGGTGCCGCGCACTTCGAAGACGTCGGCGTAGTCGGCATCGAAGTACACCGAGATCGGCACATCGATGCGATCGAGGCGATAGTTGGTTACCTGAATACGCTCGACACAGCTTGCGTACCAGAGCATGCGCGTCCGGCAAATGTTGATCTCGCCTCGCCCTACAGCGACAATGCCGTCGCGGCGCAGATCGGGATTCGAAAGATCGGCCTCGAACAGTGCGTTGTTGGCAGTTACGATCGAGCTGAGCAGCAGCGGTTGCTGCCCAAAGAGTAGCAGCTCGAAACGGGACAGGAAGCGGGTACCGTCGTAGTAGAGGCCTTCCTCGCTGGCTTCGCTCGGGATGATGTCGCCCCGTGGGTCGAACACGGCGAACGAGTCGCCATGCTTGAGCACGCGCAGCGGCGTGATCGGGCGCTCCGAATCCGCAATGATCGGAAAGCGCTGATCGAAGTGCTCGAGGAATGGATCGCGGGGACCCTCAGGCGACGAAATTTGCACCGGCCGCGCTCGAAACGAGCTGTCGATAGAGTCGAACATACCCCGACGCCATGCGCGCGACGCTGAAACGACGCCTAAATGCGTCGCGGCAGGCGCGACGATCCAGTGTATGCGTACGCTTCGTCGCGTCAACCGCCTGATCAAGGTTGTCCACCACAAATCCGGTGACGCCGTGCTCGATAACCTCATCAACCGAACCGCCGCGGTATGCCACAACGGGGGTGCCGCACGCCAGCGATTCGATCATCACCAACCCGAACGGTTCAGGCCAATCGATGGGAAACAGCATCGCGCGCGCTTGACCCAGAAACGTGCTCTTCATCGCGTCGGGAATCTCGCCGATGAACTCGATGAGGGGGTGCTCCATCAGCGGGGCGATCTCGTTTTTGAAGTAGAGGACGTCGCTTGGATCGACCTTGGCCGCGATTTTCAAGGGCCATCCGCACGCCTTCGCTATCGCGATTGCGCGATCGACGCGCTTCTCCCTGGCGATGCGTCCGATAAACGCAAGATATGAACCGGGCTCAGCGTGAAATCGAAAATCCTGCTCCCGCAACCCGTGATAAACGGTGTCCACCCAGTTCTGACGAGGCAGCGGCGCGCGCTGCGCGTCGGAGATCGACACGAGCGGCAGCTCGTTGAATTCCTCGTACAGCGGCACGAGATCCGGCAGATCGAGGCGGCCGTGCAGCGTGGTCAGATGCGGCGTGGCCATCCGTCGCGCGACCGGAAAGTGCACCGGAGCGATGTGGAAATGAATGACGTCGAAGTCGTCGGCGCGCTGCATGACCTGCTCGATCATGAGCATGTGAGCCGCCAGCGGATCCGCGCAGCCGATGAGGCGTTGAGCCTGCTCACACGGCGCGACGAGGGTGGCCGCCGTACGCGAGTCGCCGCTCGCGAACAAGGTGACGGCATGACCCAGTTTGACGAGCTCGTCGGTGAGGACGCTGACGACACGTTCCGTTCCACCGTAGAGCTTCGGTGGAACACTTTCACTCAGCGGTGCAATTTGCGCAATCCGCAGCTTCCCAGGTGGCGCAAAACGCATAGGTAGAGGGTCCCTCCACCCGCTGAGTGCAAGTGACATGCCTCATCTACCGCGTGGCGAAGACGAGCTGAACTGTCGCCTTATCACTTCCGCGCTTCGTCGTCATCGCTTCTTCGATGTCGATCGCCGCCGCGATGGGACCTTGGCGCCTTCTTTTCGCGCCTCGCTCAGGCCGATGGCGATCGCCTGCTTCCGACTCTTTACGCTGCGACCCGATCCGCTTTTGAGCGTTCCCTTCTTCTTCCGTCGCATCGCAGACTCGACCCGCTTCGACGCCGCCTTTCCATACTTCGCCATACGTCACCTCTGATGGGGCGCGTGCACGGACTATTCCAGATGAAGAGAACGTTAAAGCTCCCTGGTCATCTCGACCATCGTGCGACGAAAGCCGAGGCGTTCGAACAGTCGCTGCGCGCCTTCGTTCTGCTGCGCCGTCCATAAGATGACGCGCGGCGCGCCGTGCTCGCGCAGCCAGTCGGCTGCCGCATCGATGAGGGCCGTGGCCACGCCGGTGCGACGTCCGCGTTCATCGACGACCACGTCGTGGATAAACCCGCAGGCTTCGCGCAGTTCCTTCCATGATTGCGGCTCGAGTCCGGCATAGACGTAGCCAACGACCGACGCCCGCTGCTCGGCTACGAGGACCACCACGTCTTCCTCGCGTAACTGTGTCCCAAGAAACCAGGCGTACCCGCTCTCCACGTCGCCGGCAGGCGCCATGAATCTCTGCGCGTCGAACTGGTAATGAGTACGAAGGAGCAACGCACCAAGTCTGCCCAGTGCGGGGAGATCGGCCTTGGTCGCCTTTCGGATCGCAATCGCTTCGGACATGACTGCGATCTTATGCGTGCATCAACGTGAGATGTCGCATGGCCCGGCGATTTTACCCGCAGTCCGAAGGCGCCGGACTTAGCGCAAATCGAAGATTAGAAAGACCTGGCGAGCGGGCAGACGTGTGTCTCTGGCAATTCAAACACGTGTTTGATACAGTTGTTTCACACTCATGAAACGCGCGATCCCGCTGCTCATAGTCCTGGCTGTCGGTGGGGGTCTGTATTGGTACACCAGCCGTCCGCCCACGAGCCTTGTGCTCACCGGCATTGTCACCACGAATCACATCTCGGTCAGCCCTCAGATCACCGGGCGACTCGAGAAACTCCTCGTCGCCGAAGGCGATACGGTGAAGGCCGACCAATTGCTGGCAGTGCTCGCCCCCGATGAACTGCGCGAGGAACGCGCCTACTACTCCTTCAGCGCCGAGGGCGTGGGTTCGCAGGTGCAGGAGGGCGAGGCAGCCGTCCGCCTCCAGGAGCGGCTGACGACGGATCAGATCGCTCAGGCCGAAGCCAATCTGGAAGCAACCCGCTCGCAGGAGGCTGCCGCGCAGGCGGAGTTCGACAACGCGAAGATCGCCTACGACCGCGCCCAGAAGATGTTCAAGGATGCCATCGGCACGCAGGAGCGGCTGGACGAGACGCGCACCGCGTACGAAGTCAGCAAATCACGCCTCGCTGCGGTCGCCAAGCAAATCGAGGCCTCGCGCGCGGCCGTCGCCCTGGCGCGTTCGAACGCAGAGCAGGTCACCATTCGACGCAATCAGCTGCACGCCAGTCAGAAGCAGCAGGCAGCCGCCTCCGCGCAGCGCGCCAAGGCTGACGTGCGGTTGGCCTACACGGAGATCCACGCCCCCATCAGCGGCGTCGTCGATGTTCGTGCCGCGCTCGCCGGCGAGGTCGTGACACCCGGCCAGCCAATTGTGACGCTGATCAATCCCGACGACCTGTGGGTGCGGATCGATGTCGAGGAGAGCTATATCGATCGCGTTCGCGTCGGTGACCAGCTGACCGTTCGCCTGCCGTCGGGCGACGAGCGCGCGGGCACAGTGTTCTATCGCGGCGTAGACGCCGGGTACGCCACGCAGCGCGATGTCAGCCGAACCAAGCGCGATATCAAAACGTTCGAGCTGCGTTTACGTGTCGACAACGCCGATCGTCGTCTCGCCGTCGGTATGACCGCGTATGTCGTGTTGCCGTTGACCAGCACGCCTGAAGTAGAGCGCGCGACCCGACCCGAGAGCGCACAGTCGAAGGCCGGAAGCCAGCAGTGATGACGAATGCCATCGAGGTCAGGGACATCGTCAAGAAGTTCGGCGACTTCACGGCCGTCGACCATATCAGCTTCACGGTCGCCGCTGGTGAAATCGTTGGCCTCCTCGGGCCGAACGGCGCTGGAAAGTCCACTCTCATCCGCATGATGGTGACGCTGCTGCCGCCAACCTCCGGCACCGCCGTCATCAACGGCTACGACGTCGCGCGCCAATCAGACGATGTTCGCCGATCGATCGGCGTCATT
>Ga0075421_100000720_pt1 | contig 36145 bp, 31 predicted proteins | sample SoiMetdeltSBSDD5_FD_75292 | JGI IMG/M metagenome (GOLD analysis project Ga0075421, IMG submission 75292) | Bulk soil microbial communities from a Populus tree surrounding site in Tennessee, USA - Soil MetaG P. deltoides SBSDD5 | ecosystem: Environmental > Terrestrial > Soil > Tree plantation... | reverse complement strand
TTGTGGCGACGCCGACTCCGTCACAGCTAAACTCGCGCGATGACGCCCGAACATGAAGTCCATCACCCTCATGCGCACCGGACCGGACACCGCCTGCTCGACCTGGCCGTACCGGTCTCGGCGCTGCTGATCTCGGTGATCTCGCTGGTCATCGGCATCCACCACGGCCGCACCATGCAGGAGATGGCGCAGGCGCCGAAGCCCTGACCTTGGGCTCGTGTCACAGGGTTGCAATGCCGGCGTGCTGAGCTTGCCGCCGTTTCGTCGAGCGAGAACACCATGAATATGTATCGACTACTGTGCCTGCTGTTCGCGATTCTTTGCTCCGCCGCGTGCTTGGCCGCGCCGCCATCGGTGCTGGTGATCTCAGTAGACGGCTTGCATCCTGCCTACGTCACTGATGCCGACCGCCACGGCTTGAAGATCCCGGCGCTGCGCCGGCTGATGCAGCAGGGCGCACATGCAAGCGGCGTCGTCGGAGTAGTCCCAACCGTGACGTATCCGAGTCACACGACGCTGATGACCGGCGTCACGCCGCGCGAGCACGGCATCATCTCGAACACGCCGTTCGATCCGCTCAACGTCAACAAGGAGGGCTGGTACTGGTACGCCGAAGACATCAAGGCGACGACACTGTGGGAGCTTGCAGCGAAAGCCGGCTTACGCACGGCGAGCGTGAACTGGCCGGTCACCGTGGGCGATCGACACATCTCTTTCCTGCTCCCTGAATACTGGCGCGCCTCGACCGCCGACGATCTCAAGCTGATGCGTCAGCTCGACCGGCCCGAAGACCTGATGGAGCAGATGGAAGCGAAGCTCGGCCCATTCATCGACGGCTATACCGGCACCGTCGAGTCGGACTGGACTCGCACGCGCTTCGCCGTCGCACTCTTGCGCGAGCGCAAGCCGCAGTTCATGGCCGTGCACATCATCGCGCTCGACGAGATAGAGCACGAGCAAGGACCGTTCGTTGCGCCGGCCTTCGCCACGCTGGAGCAGCTCGACAAGATGATTGGCGAGATGGTGGATGCCGCTGTCGCGGTCGATCCATCGGCAGTCGTCGCCGTCGTGTCCGATCACGGCTTCATCGCCACGCACACGTCCGTGAATTTGCGGACGCGCTTCGTCGAAGCCGGGCTGATCAAGCTGAAGCAGACACCCGCCGGTGCGACCGTCATCGACGATTGGCAGGCGCAGTTGTGGAACGGCGCCGCGTCCGCGGCCGTCGTCCTGAAGGATCCCGCCAACAAAGAAGTGAAGGATCGTGTCGCAGCGTTGTTGAAGTCGGTCGCCGCCGACTCGCGCAACGGCATCGCCCGCATTCTCGACAAGGCCGAGCTACTAGCTGCGGGTGGATTTCCGAGCGCCGACTTCCTCGTCGAGTTCGCGCCAGGCTTCTATCTGGGCACCGAGACGCGCGGTGAAATGCTGAGGCCTGGCGTATCGAAGGGTACGCACGGCTATCTGCCCTCGCGGCCGGAAATGCACGCGTCGTTCTTCATTCGCGGCCCGAACATCGACGCGGGCCGCGACCTCGGCGTGATCGACATGCGGCAGATCGCGCCGACGCTCGCCGCCATCCTCGGCGTGCGGCTGCCGCACAAGACCGAGCCGGCGCTGCAGCTCAGCCAGCTTCCTTCGCCACCAACCAGTTCACCAGCTCGATGAGCTCGGCTTCCGATTTCACGGCCGACATGCCGACGCGATAGTGCCCGTTGACGATGATTGACGGCGTGCCGTCGACTCGGTAGACCTTGACGAGCTGATCCGCGCGACGGCAATTCGCATCGACGGCAAAGGACTTCGCCGTAGCGAGAAACTGCTCCGGCTTGATACCGGCCTTCTTGGCGAAGAACTTGGCCGCGTCGTCCAGCGTCGGCTGCGGCGATTTCAGTCGCTGGCCGCTCGAATCCGTGACTGCCAGCTCGTTGCTCGTCCACACGCCGCTGAATACCTGCTCGTGCATTTTCGGCATGAGGTTGAGAGCCATGGCCGTGTAGTAGACGCGCTGGAACATCGGCCAGGACTCAGCCGAGTTGAACGAAGCCGGCAAGTAACCCATGCGCGCGTTCGACGGCAAACTCTTCTTGATCTTCTCCATCAGCGGCAAGGCGCGGTTGCAGAAGACGCAGCCGTAGGAAAAGACCTCAGTGACTTCGATGACCCCCTGCGGTGCATCCGGCGGGCGCTGCGCCGGCTTGATCTCGAAGTAGTGCTTGCCTTCGACCCACTGCTGGGCGTGCACCAGCGGCGCGCCCAGCAGCAGCCCGATCGCCAGGAATCTCGACAGCATCGATCGCATGCGGTTCGTCTCCGAGTTACGCCTTGTCATCTGCCAGCATAGCCATGCGGGCCGCGATGGGCGAGGGCTTCGGGGTCGCGGCCTTGCCGGCGGCCTTCATCCCGAACAACACCCGGCTCAGATTGAACCGTCGGATCCCTTCGTACAGGGCGACGCAGATCGCCAGGGTCCCGAGCAGCACGGCCGCGTACTTGGTCCACGCGCTCCAGGGCTGCTGAATCACCCAGTAGCCAATGGCGATGATCACGGTCTGGTGCAGGATGTAGATCGGATAGCTCGCGTCGCGTGCCCAGCGCAGCAGCGGGTTGCTGAACGACAAGTAGCGCCGGCCGTAGCCGATGAACGCCATCACTGAAGTCCAGGTGAAGACAATCGCAACCAATGCATCGGCGGGCGTATCGCGCTCGATCACGCCGGTCTTGTAGAGCAGCATCGCCGTACCGAGCACCATGAGCGCGAGGCCGAGCGACAGCTGCCGGCGCGTCGCAAGCCAGTCCCACGCATCGCGCATCGACGCCAGCAGGCAGCCGTAGAGCGTGAGCAGGAAGTAGTGATTGAAGATGTACCAGTCGCCGATCAACTTGTGCGACTCCGGATACAGCGGCTTGAGCAGCGCCTCGTTCACGACCAGCGGAATCGCCAGCGCATACAGCCAGACGCCCGGTTTCACAGCCTTCTTCGCCGACCGCCACCACAGCAGCAGCGGCAGGAGCAGGAACACATAGACGTACAGGTAGACGATGAACCAGAGGTGATGCCAGCTGAAGTTGCCCTGCGGATAGGGCTGGAACTGCAGCACTCGCTCGAAGAAGAAAGAGACATAGCCGCCGTCCCACTGGCCGCGGAACAGCCGCTCGAAGTAGACCTGCGGCGGCACGATGAGGAACATGCCGGCGACCAGCGGCAGTAGCAGACGCAGGCTCCGCTCGCGTATGACGCCGCCGCCCTGTCGATTGCCGAGCGCGAACCACATGCCCGCGCCGGCGATCACGAACAGCAGCGGCATGCGCAGCCGATGGGAAATACCCATCGGGAACTGCAGCGCCGTGAGCACGTCGCTGTTCTCGATGTGCCAGCCCCAGCCGACGAAAATCATGCCGGTGTGAAAGAAAAGCAGGACGAAGATCGCGATGACCCGCAGCCAGTCCAGGAAGTCGTAGCGGGTCGAGGGTGTGGAAGTGTTCATGCCAGCCGCCTCCTTCAGTTTCTGTGAAGGAGCTTGCCGGCGGCCGCGAAGGGGCGCCGCAGGATTGGGGCGAGTTGGGCGGGGCGTGGGGTGAGCGGGACAGGACTCTCGCCAAGACGCCAAGACCGCCAAGAAAGAACTCTGCTTTCTCAGAACAGAATCTTGGCGAGCTTGGCGTCTTGGCGAGAGTTCATTTTCCCATCCTGCCGAACAACTGGTCCTTATAGCGCCGGCTCAGCCGTAGCACCTTGCCATTCCTTAGCTGGACCTCGTAATCGCCCTTGAACAGCGGCGTGAATGCCTTGACCGCCGCGATGTTCACTGCCGCCGACTTGTGGATGCGCGCGAACTGCCGATCGCCGAGCTGTTCGAGCAGGTCGTGCAGCGTGCGGCGGAGGAGGTAGCTGCGGGCTGTCGTATGGACTTGAACATAATTATCGCTGGCTTCGAGCCATTCCACGGTGGCGCTGTCGATCAGCTGGAGCGTTTCGCCCACTGGTACGAGCAAGCGATCATGCGACTGGGTTTGGGCGCGGGCCGTGGCAACCGCTGCTCGAGCCGAGCCGTCGGCCGGCCGGGCCCGGATCCGGGACAGGGTTTTCAGCAATCGGTCCTTGTCGTAAGGCTTCAGCAGGTAGTCGATCGCGTTCAGCTCGAACGCCTTGATTGCGTGCTCGTCGAAAGCCGTGACGAACACGATCAGCGGTGCCGTCTCCTGTTCGAGCTGCGCCGCCACTTCCAGCCCGCTGAGGCCGGGCATCTGGATGTCGAGAAAGACGACGTCGGGCTTCAGCCGTTCGATGGCCTCGGCGGCGCTCAGGCCGTCCTCGGATTCGGCGACGACTTCGACGTCGGCCTGCTCGCTCAACCAGCGCTGCAGCTTGCCGCGTGCGGGCGCCTCGTCATCGGCGACCAGCACTCGCATCATGCGCGGTGCTCCTGCCACGGCAGTGTGACCGAGGCTTCCACGGTGTCGCCGAGCGGCGTGAGCTGCAACTTCGCCGCGTCGCCGTATAGCACGCTCAGGCGCTCGCGGCAGTTGCGCAACCCGACACCTTCCTGTCGATCGGCACCCAGAATCGCACCGGTGTTGCGGATGGCGATGTGCAGTTGCTCGCCATTGCGACGGGCTTCGACCTCGATCCGAACCGTATCCCGACTGCGTTCCACGCCGTGTTTGAAGGCGTTTTCTAGCAGCGGCTGCAGCAGCAGGGCGGGGATAGCACCGCCGAGCGCAGCATCGTCGACGTTCCAGCTCAGTGTCACTCGATCGGCGAAACGCTCCTGCATGATCTGGGCATACAGCTCCAGCATGCGAATCTCCTCGCGCAGCGACGTGATCTCCTTGTCGCCCCATTGCAGCGTCGCTCGCAGCAGGTCGGCCAGGCGCGAGAGCAGCCTGTCGGCCCGCGGCACGTCGACCTGCATCAGCGCCGAGATCGTGTTCAGCGCATTGAAGAAGAAATGCGGACGCAGCTGCGCCTTCAGGTGGGCGAGCTGTGCTTCGGCGAGCGATTTCTGCAGTGCGAGCAGACGTTGGCGCTGATCCTGCGTCCGGGCGAAGGCGTCGAACCCGAAAATCAGGCCCATCCACAGGCCGTAGAAGATCAGCAGCTTGATCGACTCGTACAACAGCACGTACGACCAGGACTCGTGCCTGTATGTATCGCCCACCAGCGCATAGACACCGTGCCGGATGCCATAGACCGCTGGCACGAACGAGAGAACGACCAGCGGCGCCCACTTGGCGTGATGGCCGATCCATACCAGCGGGCGGTCGAGATACACGGCGTAACGCCGGTCGATGCGCCGCTGCAAGACGAGCCAGAAGGTAGCGACCGCTAGCGAGGTCCCCTCCCATAGCAGCGGCTGCCAGATGCGTGTGCCCCCATTACGTACGTAATCCTGGACGCCGACCGCGAGCATCAACAGCCAGAACATGGCCCAGAGAAAATACAGCGCGATGTCCGGCCGGCTGACGCGGGGGGCGGCCTGCTTGTCGGCGGCGAGATCGAGATGGGTCACTGCCATGCGGCGATTGTAGTGAGGGCTGCCCGGTTGCGCCGCGTTCGTGGGGTGACCGGGACGCCGGACGGCGAACTCTCGGCAGATACGAGTCAGTGAGTATTTTCAACGACGGCCGGGGGGTCCGGACGTTGCATACTGCCCGCCACTCACACAGGCTGAGCCCTCGCCAGGGAAGGTACATTCGGTACTTCCATGGCTGTTCGCGACTCCACACCTCATCCCGTCGAACCCACCTCGCCGATCCCCGGCGTTGCCATACCGGCGCGCGGAGCAGCGATCTCCGATGCTCTCGACAGCCTCACCGACTCAGTCCAGCTGATCGACTCGAGCTGGCGCACCGTGTATCTGAACAAGGCAGCGCGCCGGACGTTGCGCGAGCAGGGCATGGACCCGGATTCGGTGATCGGCCTGCATTTCTGGGACGAGGTCTACGTGGACGGGCGCGGCACGCCTTTGCAGCGCGCCTGCATTCACTGCATGGAGACGCACGAAGTCACCGAGCTCGAGAACTTTTATCCGCCGTGGGCGCGTTGGTACTGGGTGCGGGTGTTCCCCATCGAGTCGGGCGGCATCGCGGTCTATTTCCACGACATCACGGACCGTAAGCGCACCGATCAGCTGCTGCGCGAGCAGAAGGAAATCCTGGCGTTGATCGCCAACGGCGCGCCGCTCGAGCGTTGCCTGAGTGCAGTCACCGAATCGGTTTCGCGGCTGAGCCCCGGGTTGCGAGCCTGCGTGCTGCTGGCCAATCCGCAGATCCGCTATTTCGAAGACTGCTACTCCGCGCAGCTGCCGAACTCTTTCGCCGTGGCGATCCGGCGCCAGCCGATCAGCGAGCTCGCGATCGGCACCTGCAGCCAGGCGGTTTTCAAAGGCGAGTCGGTGGCGTGCGAGAGCATCGCCACCGATGCGCGTTGGGAACAGTCGTGGCGCTGGCATTGCCTGGAGCATGGCGTGCAGGCCTGTCACTCGGAACCCATCCGCGGCAGGAGTGGCCAGACGATCGCGTCATTGATGCTGTGCTTCGCCGAGCCGCGGCTCATCAATCCGTGGGAGCGGGATGTCGCGAAGTTCGCGTGCGCCGTCGCCAGCATCGCGATCGAGCACGATCGTCGCGAGCGCGCGTTGCGTGAAGGCGAGGCGCGGTTCCATCGGCTGGCCGACGTGATGAGCGTGCGGTTGGACGAACAGCGCGCGATCATCTCCGACTATCAGCGGGCCGATCAGGTATCGAAGAGCGCGAGCGAGCGCAAGGACGAGTTCCTGGCGATCCTCGTGCACGAGCTGCGCAGTCCGCTGGCCGCGCTCGCGTCCGCGACGAATACGCTGGAGAAGACGGAGCATCGCGGCGAAGCGGCTTCGCTCGCCGTGACGATGGTCCGCCGGCAGGTCGATCACATGTCGCGGTTGCTCGAGGATCTGATGAATGCCGCGCGCATCACGCACGGTCTGGTGCAGCTGCGCCTGGAGCCGGTGAGCATGCAGGACGCGATTCGCGAAGCGGTCGAGGCCACGCGTCACCAGATCGAGTCGCGGCAGCATCGACTTTCGCTGCAGCTGCCCGGAGATCCGATCTACGTGCATGGCGACGCCGTGCGCTTGAATCAGATCATCGTCAATCTGCTCACGAACGCGGTGAAGTACACGCCGATGGGCGGCACGATCGACGTGCGACTGACGCAAGCGCGAGGCGATGCCGTGCTCGTGGTGCGCGACGATGGCATGGGCATCTCCGAGGAGATGCTGCCGAAGATCTTCGATATGTATTCGCGGGCGAGCATGCCCGCGCACGGCACGGACGACGGCCTCGGGATCGGCCTCGCGCTCGTCAAAGGCCTGGTCGAGCTGCATCAAGGGACCATCGAAGCGCGCAGCCCCGGCGAAGGCTGCGGCAGCGAGTTCGTCGTCACGCTGCCGCTGGAGCGCGACGACGGCTGAGTAGTGCAGCTCAGCCGCTCGCTGCGGCTTTGTATTCCCGCCGCGCCCACTCGCTCCACTGCTTTTGCAAGCTGTGTACGAAGGCCTTCGACGTGTCGGCGTACAGACGCTCGCCGAGCGAGAGCGCCTTGTCTTGCAGCTCTTCCCGGCGCCGGTCGATGAGATCGGTCTGCTTCCCGACAGCGCGTTCCCGCAGCACAGCCAGGTCGTGCTCGTCGCCGAGGTAGTCGGCCAGGTGATGAAACTCATCGGCCAGCTCGCCGATCGGTCCGGGTGCGAGCGGCGTGAGCAGTTGCAGCTGATGCCACAGATACTTGGTCTGCTTGCGCCATTCATGCAGGTCTTCGGTCGCACGTTCCTTGTATCCTCGGCGTAGCGCACGGCGCGCGCGGCGATATGTCGAGCGCAGTCCGTCCGCGAGACAGTCCCAACCTGCAGCTTCGTCCAATTCCCAAGCACCGGCGCGCCTCTTGGATCGTTCGAGTGCAGTCTCGATGTCCTCCAGCTCCTTGGCTGGCAGCTCACGCGTACCGTGCCGAAGCTGCACGGCCGAATCGACCGGCCCGAAACGCTCGATCAGTCCTTCGAGCGCATGGCTGAGAACCTCCGCGTCGCGCGCATCGGAGAGAGGCCGCGCGGCGTCGCGAGCCGCGAAGTTCTCGCGTCGATACAGCTCATCGCCGATCGACGAGCGCAGCAGCCGCAGTGTTGCGCGGGCGCGCTTCAGTTGTTTGCGTGCGCCGTGGACGTTGGGCTTGCGTCCGGCGAGCTCCGCGATGGCGCCGCCGAGCTGGCGCACGAAGATGTCCCGGCATTGCCGCACCGGTCGATCCGGCGAAGTGAGCGTCTGCAGCGACCGATCGGCCATGGGCGCAGCGGGCTTCAGTCGCGCTGACGAGTGAAAACGATTTCGAACTGGGCGTTGCTGAGAGCTTCGTCCCGCGTGTGGCCTTTGGCCTCTTCCAGCTCCAGGTAGGCGTTGAGCGCTGCCATGTGGTTGCGGAAAATTGCTACCGCTGCCTCGAAGAAGTCGTCGACGGAGCGGAACCAGCCCTCGCTGGCGCACTGCTCGACGAACGCATAAGCCGTTGGGTCCAGCGCGATCGTGATGGGAAGGCGCTGACGGCCCGGTTTACGCGTGCGCGGGATGTGCATATCACACTCTCGATCCGGTTTGGCGGGCCAGTGTTCTTGGGAGCGCCGCGGGGGGCGTATTCTAAGTCGCCAGCGCAGGCTGTGCCACGCCAAAAAACTGTAAGACAATTGCCGCACCCGGCCACGCGGAGCTCAGAGCCTCGAATGCCACAGCTGCAACCCATGCCGTTGTTTCTCAACGAAAGCGCGGGTGCCGATCGCGGGCTGATCTGCGGCTATCAGCTGCAATCCGAAGGGCCCGCACGCGAAGTGAGTGCGGACGGCATCGTGCAGGCACTCGCTCAGCACGAGCAGGTTACATGGTTGCATTTCAATCTCTCCGATGCGCGTGCGCGACGTTGGCTGCTCGATGCCGCGTTCTTGCCGACGGCACTGCGCGAAGTGCTGCAGGAGCACGACGAGAATCGGCGCGTCGAGTCGACGGACGGTGGTTTGCTGCTGGTGATCCGCGATTTCACCTACGAGGACGAGTCCGATCCTTCCGAAGCGGCGACGCTGTGGTGCTATGCCGGCCGGCATTTGCTGATCACTGCGCGCCTGCACGCGCTGAAGAGCTCCGACGAGCTGCGTCAGCGCATGCGGACCGGCATCACTGCATCCTCCGGGGTCGACCTCGTCACGCAACTGCTCGACATTCGCACGGCACGCATCAAGCAGCTCGCGAGCGACATGACGCACCAGCTCGACGACATCGAAGACGAGATCCTGGCGGGCAACATAAGAGAGCAACGCGCGCAGTTGGGCCGATCGCGGCGTCTGTGTGCGCGGCTGCGTCGCGAGTTCGGGCCCGAGCGCGCCGATTTGGGGCGTGTTCTGCATCGCTCCGCGCATCCAATCGCCGAAGCGGATCGCAGCGTGTTGGAATCCAGCATCGAGAATCTGGCGTTCGCGATCGAAGAGATCGCGGAGATCTACGAGCGCGCCAAGTTGCTGCAGGAAGAGCTGGCGTCGCGCCTGGCGGAGAACACCGGCCGGAATCTCTATGTACTGTCGCTGCTTACCGCGGTGCTGTTGCCGATGACGTTGGTGACCGGCGTATTCGGCATGAATGTTGCGCACTTGCCCGGCGCGAATTCGTTTCCGCTGGTGATGTTGCTGATCCTGGCGAGCGGCGGCATCACGCTCGCCTTGTTGTTCTGGCGGCGCTTGTTGTGAACGGCTATCCTCGATCGACGAGCTTTGAAGCGGAGAAAACATCGTGAAGACACGAGCGAAGCGCCCAGCACGCAAGTCGCCGAGCAAGTTGCAGGGGGTCATCGAGCTGGCGCGCGAGCGCTGGCAGGCCGCCAAAAAATCCGCGAAGCGCGCCAAGCAGGCCGCGAAGTTGGCGCGCCGCGAGTTCAAGGATGCGAAGAAAGCTGTAAAGCGCGCCAAGGAGGAGATGCTGGTCGCGGCGAGGAGGCTGCAAACCTCAGTCGTGAGCGCTGCACGTCGGAAGAAGCAGACACGCGCCAAAGTCGCCACCAAGAAGGCAGCACCGCCTGCACCACCGAAGGCTCGCACCGCGGCCAAGCGGGCCAAGCGGCCGTCTCGCCCGAAGCCGGCTCCTGCTGAAGTCGTGTCGACCGTCGCGTCCGAACCGACACCTCCGGTCCAGCAGGAAACGCCGACAGCATAGTTCGGACTGAGATTTCACTTGCGTGACAACGCCGCGCAACACGCTTGTCACGTCGATGCACTAGCTTTCGCGGCGCACGCGCTGAGGTGAGAACCTGGGCCGCGAACAGGCCGCCGCATTTTTTCGCTACGTCCGAGAACAACCGCGCACCCTCGCAGACACTTACGCTGTGTCGTGAACTGACGGGGAGTTTTTCATGCGCAACCTGGTTGCCGTTTGCAGCCTGCTGCTGCTTGCCTGTGGCTGTGCTCACTACCGTACGCCGGGCGGCGGCGTATCGATTCCAGCCATCACCGATTCCAAGATTGCCGAAGCCTTGGCGCGCCAACCGACGGCGCAGTTTCCTGCTCATGTCATCGTGGCGCGCGTGCAGGCCGCGGAGTATGCGTCGTATTCGAGCACCGGCTACGGAACCGGCGCATACAGCGTGCTGACTACACGCGACATCGAGACTGACGAGGATTTCGCGCAGCTCGCAGCGCTACCCGGGATCGCCGGAGTCGGCGCCGTGAATCGCATCTTGCTGCCGATGAAGCTGCGGTCGGCGCAGGAACTGCGCGAAGCCGCGGCGCAGCTGCGCGGCGATATCGTGTTGCTCTATACCCTCGACACCCAGTTTCATACAGAAAGCAAGTTGGTGGCACCGCTGAAAGCGGTCACCCTTGGTGTGTTCGCGAGCGAGAAGTCGCGGATCGTCACGACCTGCGCCGCTGCATTCATCGACGTGCGGACGGGTTTCGTGTACGGAGTCGCCGAAGGCACCGCAACCGAAGCGCGACGCTCCAGCCCTTGGAAGACAGAGGCTGCGATCGATGCGGCGCGACTGAAGACCGAGCGCGAAGCGTTCAGTGGCGCGCTGAAAGAGATCGCCAAGGCGTGGACGTCGATCAACGCGGAATACAACCGGACTACCGCATCCCTTCGATGAGGCCACCGTTCTTGAGCCACGCATCGAGTCCGCCCGCCAGCGGGCGGACGTGTGCGACGCCTTTCGCGTGCAGTTGCTTCGCGACCAGAGCGGCCGTAGCGTCGTTTGGACAATCGCAATAGACGACGACCTGTTCGTACACGCCCAACACGAGCTGCTCGACGTCCGCGACCCACACGCTGCCCGGGATCCAGCCCGTTCGCTCGCGACGGTCGGCAGTGCGCGCGTCGAGGATCGCGACCTTCACCTGCATTCGCAGCAAGTCGGCCAGCTCTGCGACGGAAATCCGCGCCATCTTGATGCGCATCCGGAAACGCCAGCGCTGCCACCACTTGACGGCGACGAACACCAGCACTGCGACTCCTAGCAGCACCAGCGCCGAGTTGCCGAGCACTTCGAGCTCGTCGAGAACCGCGTCGATCGCTTCGTGGAAGATCACGCCGAGAGCGACGCCACCGCCCGCCCAGAGGGCCGCGCCGATGCCGTCGTACAAAGCGAAGCGAGCGACGGGAATTCTGGTTTCGCCCGCGAGCGTCGTGGCAACGGCCGCAAGGCCCGGCACGTACTTCGCGAAGATGAGGGACTGCGCGCCCCAGCGCGTGTAGATCCGGCGCGTCGTGCCGACGCACGAGTCGGGCGACAAGGACACTCGGCAGATCATCCGCAGCATTGCAGCGCCGAAGCGGCGCCCACCCGCGAACCAGAGCAGGTCCGCGACCAGCGTGGCGATCACGGCGAGCGCGAAGATCGGCCATACCGGCGTGCCAGCCGCGGTGGCGACACCAGCCGCGACCACGACCAGGGAAAACGAAGGCAGCGGCAGTCCGCCCTGGTCCAGCAGCACGCTCACGAAAACGATCTGCAGACCGTAGAGCTCAAGGATCCGTACGAGGTCTTCCATCGTTCTATGGTACCGGGCAAGCGAGCCGGGCGCCGTCATACAGAGGTATCGAGGGGTAAGTATGAGCAACTGTGGGGTGTGGGCAGCTATTGCACTGGCTGTGGCGTTCGTCGCGGCGCCCGGGGGTGCCTCCGCGCAGCAGCCCCAGCTGCCGATCGAAAGCAAGTTCGCCGAGGCGAACGGCGTCCGGTTGCACTATCTCGTGACGGGGCAGGGTGACCCGGTGCTGCTGCTCCACGGCTTCGGCCAATCCAGCCACATGTGGCGGCCCTTGATGCGGGAGCTCGCGAAGGATCACACGGTGATCGCGGCCGATCTGCGCGGCGCCGGGCAGTCGGATGCGCCCGAGGAGGGCTACACGAAATCGTCGATGGCGCGTGACGTGCATGCACTCATGACCGGGCTCGGCTACGGCAAGGCGAGCGTGGTCGGTCATGACATGGGAATGATGGTTGCGTATGCGTATGCCGTGCAGTTTCCGAGCGAAGTGAAGAGCGTCGCGCTGCTCGACTCGTTCCTTCCCGGCGTCGGCGAGTGGACGCGCGTCGGGCTGCCGCGCGACCAGTGGCACTTTCATTTCTTCGGCAAGACTCCGCAGGCGCTGGTGCAGGGTCGCGAGCGCATCTATCTGGAACACTTCTGGAACGACTTCGCCGCGGATCCGGCCAAGTCGATCCCGGAGGCGGACCGCAAGATCTACGCGGCGGAGCTCGCGCGGCCCAATCATGTGCGCGCGAGCATGGAATGGTTCCGCACCCTCGATGAGGACGCGAAGGAATTTCACGACTATGCGGCGAAGCCGGTGACGATGCCCATGCTCGTGCTGACGGGGGAGAAGGGCTCCGGCGACTTCCTCGTCAAACAGGCGCAGTTGATCGCGACGGACCTGCAGAGCGCCATCGTGCCGGGCGCGGGACACTGGGTGATGGAGGAAGCGCCCGGGTACGTGATCCCGAAGCTCGTCGAATTCCTTCATCCCTGAAGCCCAGTCACGACTCTGATTCCATGCTCACCCGCACTGCGCGCGGCGCTATCCTCCCACGCCTTAGGAGGATCTCATGAGCACACACAGTTCCTTCCTCGAGCGAATCATCCGTGCGGTCACGCGCGGCGCCGTTCCGATCGATGCGAGTCAGTGCGACGGCCCATGCGTCGTGCACGCACCGGCCGATGCGACCAAAGCGCAAAGCGACGGCGAGAGCGAGCAGAAGGATCCGATCCGCTGGCTGAGCCTGCGCTGAGCGCTCACTTCGTGCAGAACGGGGTCAATCCCATCGCGGACTTGATCCCGTTCACAACGAGCTGCTCGAACTCGCGCCGTCCGGGGAATTCCGCGCCTTCGGTGAACGCCGCGGCGTCGTGGCCGAGTGTCGTGAGCCACGCGCGACCGCCGTCGTAGTACTGGCACCAAGCCACCGGATGCAGGTCGCCGTGACCTGGATGCAGCTGCGCACGGGTCTTCAACGTTTTCTCGTCGACCGCTAAGAGAAACTTGACGTGGCTCGGGAAGGGTTCGAGGTTGTACCACTCGTCCCGGAATGGCCACGACTTCGGCAGGCCGTCGGTCGATGGGTCGCTGCGGGCCACGACCTGCACCGTTCCGTCCTGGTGCTCGCCGTGATCGTAGTAGTTCGTGTTGCCGAGCAGCCCTTCGTACCACGGCCAGTTGTACTCCGTGCCGAACGCATTGTGGATCCCGACGAAGCCGCCACCGCCGCGCATGTATTGGCGCAATGCTGTTCGCGCGGCGTCGAGGTGAGCGCCAGTCGAGGTGTTGACTGCCAGAGCGGGATCGATCGCGCGCCCGTGTGCGAACAAGGCATCACGGCTCGTGCTCGCGAAGATGACTGCTTTGTAGCGATTCAGATTCGTCAGACGCGTCACGTCCTCGGTCCAATCCGCTTCGATGCCCGCGCGTGCGAGCCACGTGCGCAATGAGCCCTGCACGACGTTCGCAGGCGTGAGAGCTGGATTGAGACCTGCTGCGAGCGGCGGGCCGAGATTGGGATGACGGGGACCGGCCGTGCGCGTGTAGATCAGTACGCGATTGCCTTCGCGCTTGTCCTGCGCCCAATCGTGATAGCAGCGCGGATCGATGCCGCGACAGACCTCTTGCGCCGACGTCGGACTGGCTACCACTGCCCACAGCAGGGCTGCGACGATCGCATATATATGTAGCGGCACCTTACGAGCTTGACACACATGTACCAGTTCGTACACTGCCGCGGGCGTGACGCCGTACGCCACTCTCATCGCTGCGTTGGTTCTGTGTGCAGCCTGCACAGTCGAGCCGACTCTCGAGTGCGAGCCGAGCGACGGCCACACCTACATCTGCGGTGCGCAGCGTCCCGAGGACCTCGCGCGCATTCCGAACACTCGCTGGCTCGTGTTCAGCGGGTTCACCAACGGTGCCGGGCTCAAGCTCGTCGACACGCGCACGCGCACGATGCGCCGCTGGTACACAGGGGAGAGCGCGCAGCTCGCGTTCGACAAGCAGCGCTTCGGTTCCTGTCCGTCGCCGCCGGATCCGACGTTGCTGAACACGCAAGGCTTGAGTCTGCGGACGGTCGGCGAGTCGCAGCACGACCTTTACGTCGTCAATCACGGCGGACGCGAAAGCATCGAGATCTTCCGCATCGATTCCGCGCCAGACGAGCCGCAGCTGCGCTGGCTCGGTTGCATCGAGATGCCGGTCGCGACGCCGGCGAACAGCGTGGCGACGTACTCCGACGGCACCGTCCTGGCGTCGGTGCTGACGCATCCAGGAACTTCGATCACCGATTTCGTGCGCGGCGACGCGACCGGCGGTGTCTATGAATGGCGGCCCGGTGGTACGGCGTTTCGCCTGTTGCCGGGCACCCGGCTGCCGGGCAACAACGGTATCGAGACTTCGCCCGACGATCGCGAGTTCTATGTCGTCGCATTCGGCTGGCATGCAGTAGTCATCTACGCGCGCGACGACACGTCGCAGCCGTTGCGCAAGGCGATCGCGCCGGGATTCATGCCCGACAACATCCACTGGGACGGCTCGCGGCTGATCCTTGCGGGCATGCAGTACGACGAGCCGGCCTGCGGCGGCACGCGAAAGATCATCGACGGCAAAGCCGACGACATGCGCTGCCATCGCGGTTACACCGTGGCGGCGCTCGACCCGCAGACCCTCGAATTCACGATCCTGACCTATGCGACGCCAAATCCGGGCTTCAACGGAGTCTCCGCAGCGCGCATCGTGGGCAGCGAGCTGTGGCTCGCGGCGTACCAGGGCGAGCGCATCGCAGTGCGAGCCCTGCCAGGCATTCCCAGCGGCGGCGAATGAGCGGCAAGCAACGCGCTTGCAACGGGGAGGCAGGCCGACATATTGTATGCACACACTAGTTCGTACATAGATTCGTAGACAAAGAAACAACCAAGGGGCAAGGGGGCGAGATGAAGCGTTCAGCGAGATTCGGCGCGGCGAGAAGTTTGGCGGTCGGGGTGTCCACGGTGCTGTCTTGCGGTGTCGCACAGGCGGCCCAGGACGACGCGGAGCGCAGCGAAACGCGGCTCGAGGAAGTGATCGTCACCGGATCGCTGATCACTGATCCGAACCGCGAGTCGCCGAGCCCGATCCTGATCTCATCGATCGAGAGCCTGCAGCAGAGCGGCACGGCCACGATCGAAGCGGCACTCAATCAGTTGCCGATGTTCGCGCCGGCCGGTGCGGCCGGTAATGGTGGGCAGGGCACTGGTGGCCACGCCACGGTGAACCTCCATGCCCTGGGCGCGAATCGCAACCTGGTGCTGCTCGACGGCCGCCGACTGCCGCTCGCCGACATCTTCGGCACGGTCGACATCAACCTGGTGCCCGACTCGATTCTGTCGAGCGTGCAAACGATCACCGGCGGTGCCTCGGCGGTCTACGGCTCCGACGCAATGTCCGGCGTCGTCAACTTCATCTCGCTGGACCATTTCGAAGGCGCGACCTTCGACGCGCAGTACGGCAACACCGAGCAGGGCGATCTGGCGCAGACCAAGGCGTCGCTTGCGCTGGGCACGACCTTCGCGGAGGGCGGCGGCCACGCGTTGTTGTCGGCCGGTTACACCGATCGCGGCAACCTGCTCGGCAAGGATCGAATGCCGTTCTTCGATCTGCTGACGCCATCCTCTTTCATCGGCCAAGGCACGTTCGTGCCGGCGGCGACGAACCTGCCCAACCAGACCGCCGTCAACAATCTGTTCGCGAGCTACGGCGCCGTCACGCCGGTCGCCAACTCGTTGAACCTCGGCTTCAACGACGACGGCACGCTGTTCACGCAGACGGGCGCCAGGAACTACAAGGGGCCGACCACCGACGATTACCGCATCATCGGCGGCAACGTGCGCATGCCGGTGCAGAAGGGCTTCTATGTGCAGAACCCGCTCGAGCGCAAGTCGGTCTTCAGCAAGTTCGACTACGAGATCGGGCCGGTCACGACCTACGGGCAGATTCTGTACGTCGACTCGACGGTCACCACCAACTCGGGCAACAGCCTGACTCAGTTCGGCACGCTGACCACGATCCCGGTGACCAATCCGTTCATCCCGAACGATCTGCGCACGCTGCTGGCGAGCAGGCCGCAGGCCGGTGCGCCGTTCACCTGGAACGGTCGCTACGTCGGTGTGCCGTTCAAATCATGGGATGAGCAGTACACGACCACGCAGTATCTCGGCGGTGTGCGTGGCTCGCTGCCGTTCGAGGATTGGACCTGGGACGTATTCGCTGCGTACGACACGACGGAGCACGTGCAGACGAATCACAACGCCGTGCTGAAGAGCCAGGTACAGAACTTGTTGAACGCGCCCGACGGCGGCAACTCGATCTGCGCGGGCGGTTTCAATCCGTTCGGCCTGAACCATTCCGTGACGATTTCCGATGCGTGCCTGCGCTACATGACGACGACGGCGCACAGCACTGAAGATCTCAGCCAGACGACGTATCAGGGTGTCGTGCAGGGTCCGTTGTTCAGTCTGCCGGCGGGTCAGGTCAAGCTCGCGCTGCTGGTCGATCACCGCAAGAACACCTACGAGTATCAGCCGGATTCGCAGCTGGCTTCGCAGAACATCGAGGCCGTGATTGCCTCGCTGGGTACGACCGGCGAGATTTCGGTCGACGAGTATGCCGTGCAGCTCGACGTCCCCTTGCTGGCTGATGTGCCGCTGATCCACAAGCTGTCCATCGGCGGTGCGTTCCGTCAGTCCGACTACACGACCTCGGGTAAGGTCGACAGCTACGAAGGCGACATTCGCTGGGAGCCGATCGACAGTCTGTTGGTCCGCGGCGGCTATCAGCGCGCAGTGCGTGCGCCGAACATCGGCGAGCTGTTTGCGGCCGCGAGTGGCGCGCAGATCGCGTTCGGCACGCCGCCGGCAGCGATCGGCGATCCATGCGATATCCGTTCGACGGCACGCACCGGTGCCAACGGCGCGAACGTGCGGAGCCTGTGTCTGGCGCAGGGAATTCCTGGGGCAGTCATCGACACGTACGTGTTCCCTACGACGGCAACAGCCGGTGTCACGCAAGGCAATCCGGATCTCCAGCCGGAAACCGCCGACACCTACAACTTTGGCCTGTCATGGACCTCGCGCTCTTCGTCGCAGTTGCTCGGCGGGCTGTCGGCGTCGATCGACTACTACAGCATCGAGATCACCGACGTCATCTCGGTCGTGCCGGGCCTGTCGGCGCTCAGCAAGTGCTACAACCTCGACGGTTCGAACCCGCAGTACTCCGCCGACAACCAGTTCTGTCAGCTGCTGACGCGTGACGCAAACGGCCTGCTGCAGCTGATCGAGACGCCATACCTCAACCTCGGTGGCCTGAAGACCGAGGGCGTGGACCTGCAGCTCGATTGGGTCGTTCAGTTGAACGACCGCTGGACTGCGCACTTCAACACGGCAGTGGGTTACTTGCTCGACTACTCCGTGCAAACGCTGCCCGGGTCGGCCTTCCAGGACTTCACCGGCACGAACACGATCGCCGCGAATCACACCGTGTCGAATTCGTTCCCGGAGTGGAAGGCGCTGACGACGGTGGGCGTCGGCTTCGGCCCGCTCTCCACGTCCGTGCGCTGGCGCTGGCAGGACGCGATGGAAGACGTCACCTCGGTCACGACGCCGGCTACGCCGGGTATCGGCGTCGCAACGTACAACCTGTTCGACTTCTTTGCATCGTACGACTTCAACACGAACTGGCAGCTCAGGCTCGGCGTCACGAACTTGACGGACGAGGGTCCGGTGACCGTGTCGAGCTCGCAGACCGGCACGGACACGGCCGTGTTCGACGTGCTCGGCCGCTCCTACTACATGGGCGTGCGGGTCCGCATGTAGCAGTGCGAACCCACCAAAGCCCGACGTTGGGCGTACGTACCCCCGCGACCAACGTCGGGCTCTGGTTTCCTTGAGGCACCATGCTCAGATCCATCGCCACGATCTGCGTCAACGGCACGTTGCGGACCAAGCTCCGCGCGATCGCCGACGCCGGCTTCGAGCATGTCGAGATCTTCGAGAGCGATCTGCTCGCTTGTCCGGAGCCGGTGGCAGTCGTCGGCGCAATGCTGCGCGACCAGGGGCTCGCCTGCGCCGCGTTCCAACCGTTTCGCGACTTCGAGGGCATGCCGGCGCGACTGCGCGCGCGCGTGTTCGACCGGGCCGAGCGCAAGTTCGACGTCATGGAAGAGCTCGGCACCGACCTGGTGCTGGTCAGCTCGAACGTTTCGCCGGAGTCGCTCGGCGAGCGTGGCCGCATCGTCGATGACTTCCGCGAGCTCGGCGACCGGGCTGCCGCTCGCGGCCTGCGGGTCGGCTTCGAGGCCCTGGCATGGGGGCGCCATATCCAGGACCACCGCCAGGCGTGGGACATCGTGCGCGAGGTGAACCACCCGGCCGTCGGCCTGGTGCTCGATTCGTTCAGCTCTCTCGCCCGCAAAGAGCCGATCGATAGCCTGCGCTCGATCGATCCAGCGAAGCTGTTCCATGTTCAGGTCGCGGATGCGCCGTCGCTGTCGATGGACCCGCTGTCCTGGAGCCGTCACTTCCGGTGCATGCCGGGGCAGGGCGACCTGCCGCTGGTTGAATACGTGGCTGCGCTACGAGAGATCGGTTATCAGGGCGTGCTCTCGCTCGAGATCTTCAACGACCGGTTCCTCGCCGGGTCGGCAGCAGATGTTGCAGTCGACGGGATGCGCTCACTCACGTATCTGTTGGAGCGGGTCTCGCAGCATTCGGATCGCCGCGTGCAGTGCCAACGGGTCGAGTTCATCGAGTTCTCTGCGAACGAAGAGGAAGCGGCGCAGCTCGGCCACATGCTGCAGACCTTGGGATTCGCGCCGACCGATCGTCATCGACGCAAAGCCGTGACTCGCTGGCGGCAGGGCGACATCAACCTCATCGTCAACTGCGAGCCGGAAGGTTTTGCGCATTCCTACGACACGGTTCATGGCGCATCCGTCTGCGCGATCGGCGTGCGCGTGGCGGACCCGCTCGCGGCGCTCGAGCGTGCCCGGCGATTGCAGATCAGCAGTTTCTCGCAGCCCGTAGGACCCGGCGAATTCGAGATTCCGGCCGTCCGGGGCGTTGGCGGCAGCCTGATCTACTTCGTTGCAGACGCCGACGTGGACGCCATCTGGCGAACAGAGTTCGAGCCTTTGGCGCAGAGCGTGCCGTCGCCCGACGCCGGTCTGCGGCGAGTCGACCACTTGGCGCAATCGATGCAGTACGAAGAGATGCTGTCGTGGTTGCTCTATTACGTGGCACTGTTCCAGGTCGATAAGAGCCCGCCGGCCGAGATTGCGGACCCGGTGGGTCTGGTCTTGAGCCAGGCAGTCCGCTCGCCCGATGGGCGCTTCCGTGTAGTTCTGAACGGGTCGGCAGCCACACAGACGTTGGTCGCCCGCTTCCTGCACGCCTACGCCGGCGCGGGCGTGCAAAGCATCGCGTTCGCCACCGACGATATCTTCGACACCGCCGCGAAACTGCGCCAGCTCGACATGGAGTTCCTGTCGATCCCGCCGAACTATTACGACGATCTGGGCGCACGGTATGGGCTGGACGACGCCGTGCTCGAGCGCATGGCCGAATTCAACATTCTGTATGACGAGGACGCCGGCGGCGGCTACCACCACCTGTATACCCGCGCCTTCGTCAAGCGGTTCTTCTTCGAGATCGTCCAGCGCCGCGCCTACGACGGCTACGGCGCGCGCAATACCGCCATACGGCTCGCCGCGCAATCCCGGTTCAAGAACCTGCCGCCCGCCGTCCCCTGACCCGCGATTCTCGGGCGGCCCCGGAATGGTGTACTGTCGCGAACCGAGCGGCGCGAGCAGCGCTGCGCGCGAAGAGGATTGGTGGATGGCTAGCCGAAAGAAGAAAGCCGCGGCCAAGACTGCGGGGGCAGACGAGTTCGCCAACGACGCCGAGCGGTCGAAGGCCGACATCCTGGCGGTGGCGACCGAGGAGTTCGCGACCCACGGCCTGAGCGGGGCGCGGGTCGATGCCATCGCCGAGCGCACGCGCACCTCGAAGCGGATGATCTACTACTACTTCAAGGGCAAGGAGGGGCTGTATCGCGCTGTGCTGGAGAAGGCCTATTCCGAGATCCGCTCGCTCGACAGCCACGAAGGGATCGAGGACGCCGATCCGGCCGAGGCGATCCGGCGCATCATCGAGATCACGTTCGACTACGACGAGATGCATCCGTTCTTCGTCAGCCTCGTCAGCGTCGAGAACGTGCACCAGGGCCGCAACATCGCGCGGCTGCCCTCGATCAAGAAACGCAACGCCAGCGTGATCCGGGTGCTGACCTCGATTCTGGAGCGGGGCGCGAAGCAGGGCGTGTTCCGCAGCGACGTGAGCGCGATCGACCTGCACTTGATGATCAGCGCGTTTTGTATCTTCCGCGTGTCGAACCGCTTCACGTTCGGGACGATCTTCGACACCGACCTCTCCGACCCGGCGATCCGCAACCGCCACAAGAAGATGCACGTCGAGGCGGTGCTGCGTTACCTGGAGCCGCGGCGTAAGAGCTAGCTCGCGCGGCGATAAGCGCTCGCGGCGAGGTAGCTGCGCGCAGTCTCGATGCACAAGCGCGCATATTGTTCGGCGCCGAGCGCTGCCAGCTTCTTCGTATTCGGAATCTCGATCGACAATGGCACGGCGGGCAGGCGGCGCAGAATGGCGGCTACGTCGATGCCGCCTTCGCCGAGATAGAGACGTGCGTCACGCCCGATGCGAATCAGTTCATCGCGCTCGGTCGAGTATTTCGCCGGCGCATCGCAGATCTGCACGAAGTGAAACCATTCGCGCGGCAGCGAGCCGAGCGTTGCGAGATCAGCGTGACAGCGATCGAAGTGCAGTGTGTCGACAACGATGCCGGCGTTGTCGCACTGTGCGGCGCGGACGAGATCCAGTGCTTCGTTCAGCGTGCGAATGCCTGACCAGGTGACGAATTCGAGATCGACGGTCAAGCCGAATTGCTGCGCGAGGTCGCACAGCTCGGCGAAGAAATCCTGGATATACGGTCGATCGTCGCACCAGGCGCTGCTCAGCACGTGCTTGCCGCCCAGCTGCGCTGCCGCCTCGATCGCCGGCAAATAGTCCTGGGGCTTCGCTTCCTTGATGATCCGGGCGACTTCGATGTCGAGCAGCTGAACGCCGGTGGCGGCGAGGGCAGCTTTGGTGCTGGAGAAGAGCGCTCGGTCGGTAGCAAACGGATGCAGAGGCTCATCGCGGGCGCCCACCGGAATTGGCCGCAGGCCGACGAACTCATAGCCGGCACGCGCCGCGATTTCGATCAGCTGCGGCGGCGAGCAGTGCAGCGCTGTCAGATGAGCAAGGGAGAACTGCCAAGCCATCATCGAGCTCCGCCCGCGCGAGCGCGAAAGCCGAGAGGCAGGCCGGCTGCAGGCACGTAACCGTACAGCTCTTCGGTGGGTACAGCGGCCGCGAGGATCTTGCGGGCCTCGAGGAGCTTGGTGAGATCGACGCCGGTGTGCAGTCCCATCGATTCGAGCATGAAGACGAGATCTTCGGTGACGATGTTGCCGGTCGCACCGGGTGCGAACGGACAGCCGCCGATGCCTGCCATCGAGCTGTCGAAGGTCTCGACGCCGACTTCCAATCCGGCGACGACGTTCGCGAGACCGAGACCGCGGGTGTTGTGCAAATGAAGTCCCGCGAAGGCTTCACGGCCGACAGCATTGCGCACGCGCACGACGAGGTCGCGAATCTGCGCCGGATTCGCATAGCCGACCGAATCCGAAAGACCGATCTCGTCACAACCTGCCTCGCGCAACTCCTCTGCGAGACGCACCACTTTGTCGGCAGGCACGGCACCTTCATAAGTGCAGCCGAAGGCCGTCGACATGCCGCCTTCGAGCTTCGGCCGGCGGTCGGCGGGCAGCGCGCGGATGAGAGCGACGATGCTGCGCACCTCATCGAGCATCTGCGCGTGCGTGCGACGCACGTTCTTCAAGCTGTGCGTTTCGGATGCGGAGAACGGAATCGTGAGCTTGTGCGCGCCAGCCTTGATGGCGGCCTCCGCACCGTGACGGTTCGGCACCAGCACCGCGACCGTGAGATGCGGAATCATCAACGCATGCGCGACGATCTCGGCGGTATCTGCGAGCTGCGGCAGGATGTGCGGCGGCACGAAGCTGCCGACTTCGATCTCGCGCAGGCCGCTGGCCGCCAGCGCTGTGATCCATGCCTGCTTCGCCGGCGTCGGCATGATCGTCTTGATGCTCTGCAGGCCGTCGCGCGGCCCCACTTCGCTGACGAGAATCTCGCGGGTCATTGCATCAGTTGGGCAATCGGTTGGGCGCTCAGTCGGTTGCTACATGCTCGAGCTGCTTGTCGGGCGCGTAGATGTCGAGAATGTTCCAGTGCCCGGTCGTGGGCGTCGGGTTGTTCTTCATCGGCACGTCGAGCACATAGGGTTTGCCCGAGCTCAACGCGCGACGCAGCGCCGGAGCGAGATCGGCGGCCGACTGCAGCCGTTCACCCTCGCAGCCATACGCGCGTGCGATCTCCGCATAGTTCGGCTTCTGCTCGTTCCAACTTCCCTCGGCCACTGGGAATAACGTGCCGTGAGTCAGGCCGTAGGCGGCCTTCTGCAGGCCGGCGATCGTGCCGTAGGCGTTGTTGTTCATCACGAGCCAGACGATCGCGAGCTTGTGCTCGACTGCAGTCGCGAGCGCCGCCGGGTTTTGTCCGAATCCGCCGTCGCCGACCAGCGAAATGACGGTGCGGTCGGGACGCGCGATCTTCGCGCCGATCGCCGCGGGCGGACCGAAGCCCATCGTCGCGTAGCCGCCTGGTGTCAGGACGCTGCCCGGCGTGTAGATGGGGAACTGCTGGCCGACGCCGTTCTTGTTCCAGCCGACGTCGGTCGTGATGATCGCGTCGCGGGGCAACTGCGCGCGCACTTCGGCGAGAATGCGCTCCGGCATCATCGGGAACGCATCGGAGGTCGCCATCGCCTTGTTGGTTGCAGCGAACTCGCGCCGGCTCGCGGCAATCTGCTCGGCGATCCGGCCCGGCTTACGGCCGGAAGGGTGCAGTTCGCGTGCCACATGCAGCAGCACGCCGAGCGCTTCCTTCAAATCGGCGACGGCGCCCAACTCGGTCGCGAAGTTCCGGCCGATTTCGCTCGGCTCGATATCGATATGGATCAGCCGCGTCGGTGGAATGTTGAACGTGTAGTTGCGATACCAGGAGCTGCAGTCCGCTTCCTTGAAGCGCGTGCCGAGACCCAGCACCCAGTCGGCGCCGAGACACGTGTCGTTCACGAGTTTCGTACCCCAGAAGCCACTCATGCCCAGCAACAGCGGATGGTCGTCGGGCAGGGCGCCCTTGCCCATCAAGCTGTGTGCAACAGGAATGCCGAGGTGATCGACGAACGCTTGCAGTTCCTCCCATGCTTGCGCCAGCACGATGCCGCCGCCTGCGTAGATGAGCGGCTGCCGAGCCTCGACCATGCGGCGCACGATCTCGCGCGCTGTTTTGACGTCGAGCGATGGCTTGCGCAGTGCGCGGGTGTTGTGGTCGAGCCGCGTGAAAAAATGCGAGTCGACTTCCGCCGAGAACACATCCATCGGCACGTCGACCAGCACCGGGCCAGGCTGCCCGCTTTCTGCGAGCAGGAACGCCTTGTCGATGATCTCGGCGAACAAGTTCGGATCGTCGACCCGCCATGCTCGCTTCACGAAGGGCCGATAGATCTCGTACTGCGCGCCATCGGCATGCAGATTCACTTCCTGGTGCGGATGCTTGCCGAAGTAGTGCGAAGGAACGTCACCCGCAATGACGACCATCGGAATGCAGTCGAGCGCCGCGTTGGCCACGCCGGTCGCTGCGTTCGTCAGACCCGGCCCTAAGTGCGTGAGCAAGACGGACGCCTTGCCTGTCGCGCGCGCGTAGCCGTCCGCAGCGTGCGCGGCAACTTGCTCGTGGCGAACGTTGACGAACTCGACTCGACTCTCCGCCATCGCGGACAACACCGCGATGTTCGTGTGGCCGCACAGGCCGAAAACGTGGCGGACGCCCCTGCGCTCCAGGTAGCGCACGAGATGATTGGCGACTGTGTCTTTCATGAAACGGCGTGCGGCTACAGCGTCTCGCTGTTGTAGAACTCGCCGAACAATTCCTGGTCCGAAGGCCGGTCCTCGGGAATCGGTCGGCTGACCCAGGTGGTTTGCATGAAGTGCTTGAGATGAATGTTCTCGTTGGTGATGTTGCCGCCCCAGATGCCGCAACCGAGGCTCGAGGTCATCGGCATGCCGTTGGTGAACGATCCGGCATTCGCTTTCGACTGCGGCTGGCGGACCATGATGCGGCTCACCGGCGCGACGCGTGCGAGCCGGTCGATGTGATCGTCGTCGTGCGAGTAGATGCCGCACGAATGGCCTTTGCCGCCGACTTCGTAGATCTGGCGCACCATGTCCAGCACTTCGTCGAAGCCGTGATAGCGATAGACCGCGAGCAGCGTCGTCAGCTTCTCGCGCGAGTAGTTGTGCTGCGGGCCGATCTTGTCGTTCTCGACGATGATGAACTTGCGGTCGGCCGGGATTTCGAGCTTCGCTGCTTTCGCGATCGCCTGCGGCGGGCAGGCGACGGTTTGCGGCAGCCGGTGTCCATGCTCATCCCACATCACCTTCTCGATCGCATCGGCCTGAGCTTTGCTCGCGAGGTAGCCGCCTTCCTTCACGAGCGCTGCGACGAGGGCGTCGTAGATGCGTGCGTCGATGAGCAAGTTGCCGTCGGCAGAGCAGCCGGAACCGAAGTCCGACGTCTTCGACATGCGCGTGTTGCGGGCAGCGATGTCGATGTCCGCGGTTTCGTCGATGACCATCGTCGAGTTGCCGGCACCGACCCCATACGCCGGTCTGCCCGAACTGTAGGCAGCGCGCACCATCGGCTGGCCGCCGGTCGCGAGCGTCAGGTCGCAACTCGCCATCAGGTATTGCGTCAGCGGAATGCTCGGATTCTGGATGCACTGGAACAGATCGGCAGGCGCACCTTGGCGCCGGATCGCTTCACGCATCACGCGCACCATCTCGAAGGTCGTGCCTTTCGAGCGCGGATGAGGGGAGAAGATCACCGCGTCCAGACACTTCAACGCGTAGATGCCGGTGTAAGGCGGCGTCAGCTCCGGATTCGTAGTCGGCACGAGCGAGGCAATCACGCCGGCCGGCTTCGCGTACTTGACGAGGCCCTTGGCCGGATTCTCTTCGACGATGCCGGTGCTCTTCTGGCGTAGCGCATCCCGTAGCACGCCGAGGATCTTCATGCGCTTGGCGTTGCGGCCTTCCGGATCGCCGAGGCCGCTTTCCGCGACACTCATCGCAACGATGCGGCCGAACGTCTTCTCGTTGGCGGTTGCCCAGCCCAGCGCCTGGCAGAGTCGGTCGATGCGCTGTTGCTCGTAGTCGGCAACCTCGCGCATCGCGGCGCGGGCCCGCGCAATCATCGCATCGATTTCGGCACGTTCGGGATCGGCTTTGAGGGGTTGGGCGCTGGCCACTGGGGACGTCCTGCACGGGGTGCAGGCAGTATTCACCCACCAGTTCGTACAGTCAATGCCGAATGAACCAGACAGTACATATTGCTGGGAGAATCGCTGGAATTCAGGCCTTGGCGGCTTGCCTGGCGGCCGCGACAGCCGCGCGCAGCGCGAGCAAATAGCTATCCACGCCGAAGCCGCAGATCTGGCCACGCGCGATCGCGGCGATCACGGAATGCGTGCGAAACGGCTCGCGCGCGTGGATGTTCGACATGTGCAGCTCGACGATCGGCACGGTGAGCATCGCGAGGGCGTCGCGCAGGCCGTAGCTGTAGTGCGTCCATGCGCCGGCGTTGATCAGCACGGCGTCGATGGGCTCGCCGAAGGCACGATGGATCCGTTCGCACATCGCGCCTTCGTCGTTCGTCTGAAAGTTCAGGACCTCCACGCCGAGTTCCTGGCCGAGTGCGAGCAACTGCGCGTCGATCTCCGCCAGCGTGGTCGTGCCGTACTTCGCCGGCTCGCGCTTGCCGAACATGTTGAGGTTGATGCCGTGGAGTACGAGGATCTTCATTGGACCTCCTTCCAGGCGCGGTCGCGGGCCGAGGCGAAGATGGCCTCGATGGTGCGCAGCGTTGCGAGCGCATCCTCGATCGGCCATGCAGGAACATTCGCACCGAGCACGCGCCGCGAGAAGCGCTCGATCTGCAGTGCGTATTGATTGGCGGGGGGAAACTCGTGAACGGTCGTCGGTATGGCGCCGACGCTGTGCTCGTCACCGACCTCGATATGACACGCGACCGGGCGGGCTTGCGCGAAGGGAAAATTCAGGCGCAGCCAGCCGCGTGCGCCGAGGACGGTCAACTGCTGATGTGTTGCCCATGCGGCGGGACCCGCCTGCGAAGCGACAGTCAGCGATGCATGAGCGTCGCCGTAGTCGAGCAGGGCACTGGTCAGTCGATCGATGCCGAATCGCGGATCGTGCTCGGCCAGAGCCGATACACGCAAAGGCGGGCGGCCGCAGACCAGATTCAGTGCGTTGATCGCGTACGAGCCGAGGTCGTAGAGCGCGCCGCCGCCCGCTGCGGGATTGTTGCGAACGTCGCCAGGGTCGAGGAACTGCTTCGCCAATACTGCGTGCGCGGCGCGAACCGGGCCGATCGCGTCAGCGGCAATGAGATCAAGAACCTTGAACCATTGCGCGTGATTGCGATAACCGAACGCTTCCTCGATGTGCTTGCCGGTGCGATCGCGGGTGGCGCACAACTGTTCGACTTCGCGCGACGTCAGGCACAAGGGCTTCTCGCACAACACATGCTTGCCGGCCTCCAGCGCGCGCATCGACCATGCGAAATGCAGCTGATTTGGCAGTGGAATGTAGACCGCATCGACCTTCGGGTCGGCCAGTACCTGGTCATACCCCGCGTAGGCACGCGACGCTTCGAACGTCGCAGCGACGGCGCGAGCTTTGCTTTCGTCGCGGGAGCCAAGCGCGTGCAAGCTGGCGCTCGGCGCTTCGCGCATCGCGGGTATCGTGCGTTGAACGGCAATCGATGCGGCGCCGAGCACGCCCCATTTCACTTGCTGCGCCATCGTGGCAGCCGCCGCGGTCAGGCAGCCGCTGTCGCGAGCTTCGAGTGGAAGCGGCGCTGCATGCGCGCGACGTCGGGGTTGACGCCGAAGAATAGCTTGAATGCCATCGCGCCTTGGAATACCGCCATGCCGTCGCCATCGAGTGTGCGGCAGCCGTGCTGACGGGCGGTGCGCAGCAACTCGGTCAGCAGCGGCACGTAGACGATCTCGGCGACCCACAGGGGTGGCCGCAGGCATTCCGCCGGCACAGGAATTCCCGGATATTTCTGCATGCCCGTGGGCGTTGCATGGACGAGGCCGTCCGCGGTTGCCAATGCAGCAGGAACGTCGTCGCAGACGCTGACCTTGCGACCTTCGAAAAGCCCAGACATGCGCTCTGCGAGCGCGACTGCGCGCGACCGATCCATGTCATGCACGCTCAGTTCCTGAGTTCCCGACTTCAACATTGCATAGCCGACGGCCGCGCCGGCCCCGCCAGCGCCGACGAGCACGACGCTGCGCGGATTCACGTCCGCCATCTCGCGACGGAAACTTTCTGCGAAGCCCCACCAGTCAGTGTTGTGGCCGATACGACGTCCACCGCGGAACAGCACGGTATTCACCGAGTGCAGCGCGCGCGCTTCTGCAGACAACTCATGCAGCAGCGGAATCACTGCCTGTTTCGAAGGGTAGGTGACGTTCAGGCCGGTAAAGCCGCGGTGCTCTGCCTGGTCCAGTACCGCCGCGAGACGCGCCGGACCTTCCGGCATCAGATCGAAATCGAGCAACTCATAGTCGATCTGCAGGCCGAGCGACTGCCCCTCGTCCATGTGCATTGCCGGGCTCGAGGAATGCTGGATGCCGGCCCCGACCAGGCCGACGAGGTACGTGCGATTGGGGCTTTCAGCTCGCATGCAGGGTGAATCGTTGTACTAACTGGTACATCACGTCAAGCACCCGCTGCCGGGTCGTCGGTGAACTCGACGCGACGCACGTCGCCGACCACGAATACATAGGACACGACCCCCACGAGCGCCAATGCGCCGATGAAGGCGAGCGCCCAGACGAACGAGCCGGTCGTGCCGACCACGAAGCCGACGACCAGTGGCGTGACGATGCCGGCGAGATTGGCGCACAGGTTGAACACGCCGCCGCTCAGGCCCATCAGCTGCTTCGGCGCAACGTCGGTCAGCAGCGTCCAGCCGAGGTTGCACATGCCTTGGCCGAAGAATGCGGCGGACATGATCGCGATCACCACCGCATCGCGCGTGACGAAATTGGCGATAACGATGGTCGAGGCCAAGAGCAGTCCCACGATGATCGGCGCCTTGCGCGCGACGTTGGCGGACCCGGTGCGGCGCAAGAGCAGGTCGGAGCACAGGCCGCCGCTGACGACGCCGACGCAAGCTGCGATGAACGGCAGCACCGTGAAGAAACCGACCTTGATCCAGGCCATCTGCCGCTCGGTCGCCAGGTACGTCGGGAACCACGTGAGAAAGAACACGAGCGTGGAGTTGCTGGCGAATTGCCCGATCGAAGCGCCAAGGATCTGCCGCTGCTTCAGCAGGAAGGCGATGTGTCGCCATTTGAAATGGACGCGCGTGCTCTGGCCGAGGCCGCCGCCGGCCGCGATGTGCTCGAGCTCGGCTCGATTCGCGCGGCTTTCATGCGGATCGCGATACAAGGCGTACCACACGACTCCGAAGGCGATGCCGATGCCGCCGACGATGATCAACAGGGCGCGCCAGCCGAAAGTGGCGGCGATCCAGAACAGGATCGGGCTCAGGAAGGCGAGTCCGAAGTACTGGCCGATCGAGTAGATGCCGGTCGCCGTCGCGCGCTCGGCTTGCGGAAACCAGGTTCCCAGGATGCGGCTGTTCGAGGGAAACGCCGGTGCTTCGGCGACGCCCAAACCCATGCGGCATGCGATCAACGACCACAAGCTCGTCGTCAGGCCCTGCAACAGCGTGAATGCCGACCAGATCGTGACCGACAGGAAGTACGTGATGCGCACGCCGATGCGATCCAGCAGGATGCCGCCGGGAATCTGCGCGGCGGCGTAGGTCCACGAGAAGGCCGAAAACACTACGCCCATCGCGACTGCGCTCAGGCCGAGATCGTGACTCAGCAGGGGAGCGGCGACGCTGATGACCGTGCGATCCAGATAGTTGATCAGCGTTCCGAGCGTCAGCAGCGCCAGGATTGCAAAGCGCGCATGAGTGCGCCGGGTCGTGGCCGGCGCCGCGTCGGCGGCAGTGTCGAGCTGTGAGCTTGCGTGCACGGGTTTCGATTGACGGAGATTGTGTTAACGAACTGGTACGTGCATAGTAAATCAACTCGTCCGGAGCCTCCAGCATGATAAGTCGGCGCGGCAGGGCAGTTGCAGCACTGTGCATGGTGATCGCGCTCGCGACTGCAGGTCCATTCTCGGGCGCATTCGGCGCGACCCAAGCGATTGCAGGCGATCCCGTAGCGGTGGAGGGCGGCAGCCTTGCCGGTACTGAGTTGGCGTCCGGAGTGCGCACCTACCTCGGTGTGCCGTACGCGGCGCCGCCCGTCCGCGAGCTGCGCTGGCGTCCGCCGCAGCCGGTGACGCCGTGGAAGGGCACGTATCACGCCGATCGCACGGCGCCGGAGTGCATTCAGACGCTGCGTGCGCACGACATCAATCACTACTTCGGCGAAGAGGCGACCAGCGAAGATTGCCTGTATCTGAATATCTGGGCGCCGCCGCGCAGTGCCGGGACGCAGGCAGTGCCGGTCGTGGTCTGGATCTACGGCGGTGGTTTCACGATCGGCTCGGCCTCGATGGCCAACTACAGCGGCGAGCAGCTCGCCAAGAAGGGCGTCGTCTACGTCGCCTTGGCCTACCGCGTCGGCGCGCTCGGCTTTCTCGCCCATCCGGAGTTGAGCGCCGAGTCGCCGCGACACGTGTCGGGCAACTATGGATTCCTGGACCAGATCGCAGCGCTGCAGTGGATCCAGCGAAACATCGCACGCTTCGGCGGCGACGCAGGCAACGTCACGATCATGGGGCAGTCCGCGGGATCGGCAAGCGTGTCGGTCTTGCAAGCGAGCCCGTTGAGCCGAGGCTTGTTCCATCGGGCTGTGGGAATGAGCGGTGGCGCGCTCGGTGCGAACATGGGTCGCGCTCGGCCGCTGAGCGCAGCGGAGCAATGGGGACGCGAGCTGCAGGCGGTCCTGAAGGCGCCATCCCTCGAGGCGCTGCGACAACTGCCGGCAGATCGCATCCTCGCGATGCAGGGCACGACGGGTCGGTACGGACCGCTGGTCGACGGCTGGCTGCTGCCCGAAGATCCGAACGCGATTTTTGCGGCGGGCAAGCAGAACGATGTGCCGATTCTGATCGGCTACACGCGTGACGAAGGATTCGACGCTTTCAATCAGGCGATGACGCTTGCTGACTATCGCGCACAAGCGGAGCGTTGGGGCGAGCACAGCGCCGAGCTGCTGCGGTTGTACCCGGCGCGTACCGATCCCGAAGCGCGCCGTGCAGCTATGGATATCGCGCGCGATGCGACGCTCGGATTGCAAATGCGCACTTGGGCTCGCGCGCAAACGAGCAGCGGCAAGGCGCCTGCGTACATGTATTTGTTCTCGCGTGTCCACCCATACGCCGCTGGCGTGAAGTTCTCGGATCACGATCCGGCAACCATCGGCGCGTATCACACAGGCGACGTGCCTTTCTGGCTGCAGACGCTCGACAGCCTCAATCTGTTTCGCACGACGCGAAATTGGACCCCGTACGACCGCGAGCTGGCGACGCGCATGTCGGACGTCATCGTGAGCTTTGCGCGCACCGGCAAGCCGGCGTTGAGCGGAATCGACTGGCCTGCTTATCGCGCTGACAACGAGCGTGTCGTCGAGCTCGGCGACTCGATCCACGTGGTCCCGTTGCCGAACAGCTCGAAGATCGATTTCCTTGCGGCCCACCCGCCGCGCGAGCCGATCATGGGGGAGGGCGCGAGGCCGCGCACCCGCGACTGATGGACAAGCCGAATCCAAGAGGATGTCTGATGAAGAGTCTTTCGACGCTCGTCGCAGTGGCACTGACCAGCACAGTCGCGTTCGGCGATACGCCTTCGAGCGGCGCCGAGCCTGCGATCGGCACGAAGGCCGTGCTTGAGGATCGCTATCCCGAGCGGCGCGTCGTGTTTCCAGGCGGTGTGATCGGACTTCCCGATCTGACGTATTCGACCCTCAGCGGCTTCAGACCTCTGACATTGGATCTCTATCTTCCAGCCAGCCAGGTGAGCGGTGGCGCGCCCGTGATCATCTATGTTCACGGCGGTGGCTGGACGAGCGGTCATACACGGCACTCGGGCGCGTTCGAGAACTGGCCTGGCGTGCTCGCTTCGCTCGCCGGCAGGGGTTACGTCGTCGCGTCGCTCAACTATCGTTTGAGCAGCGAGGCGCCATCGCCTGCAGCAGAACAAGACATCAAGTCAGCCGTGCGCTGGCTGCGTGGCAACGCGGCGCGCTTCGGCATCGACAAGCGTCGGATCGGAATTTGGGGCGGATCGGCTGGCGGCCAACTCGCCGCACTCGCGGGTACGAGTTGCGGGGTCTCGGCGCTGGAGCCGCCCCCTGCAGCAGATGCCAAGGCGCCGCTGGAATCGGGCTGCGTGCAGGCGGTCGTCACCTGGTACGGGGTTTTCGATTTCGTACCGCAAACGAAGAACGTCGTTGCGCCGCCGCCGGTTGCGCGGTATCTCGGATGCGATGCGGGGACGTGCTCGGACGACAAGGTGGCGCTCGCGAGCGCCATCCACTACATCGATCGCAACGATCCGCCATTCCTGCTGATTCACGGCGCGCTCGACAAGACCGTGCCTGTGAGCCAATCAGAGAAATTCCATGCGGCGCTCGAGGCGAACGCGGTCAAATCGCAGTTGCTCGTTCTACCCGACGTCGATCACAGCTTCGTCGGCAGCACACCGCAGCTCACGCGCGATGCGAGTCTGCGCGCGCTGCGTGCCACGATCGACTTCTTCGACGCCACGCTCCGAACGGCACACTGAATCCAATCTTGGCAGTAAAGATCCCCGCGGTAACCACTGTGCGATTGACATGTACGTACTAGATCGTTAACACTCGATTCAAACAGCACTGCGGCGGCAGAGGTTGTCGCACGCAGGCGCGAGCAGTCAGGGGGCAGCTATGCGCGATTACAAGATCATCGGTCCCAGCGCCTTGTTGGGCGTGCTTGCAGGATTTCCCGTCGTCGGGGTCGGCCAAGAGCAATCGACGCCGCCGACTCAGACCACGCTCGAGGAGGTCGTCGTCACTGGCACGAGCATCCGTGGCTCTGCGCCGGTCGGCTCGAACTTGATCACGGTCGGACGCGCGGAGATCGAAGCGAGCGGTGCGCAGACGCTGGCGCAAGTGCTGCGCAGTGTGCCCGCCGTGACAGGCTTCGGCAGCTCGGGCGCCGGTGCGGTAGGCCAAGGCGGCGGTGGTGCAGGCGGTTTCCAGAGTTTCGATGGTGCCGGCAGTTACACACCCACCATTCACGGTTTGGGTGCGAGCGCGAGCAACGGCACGTTGATCCTCATCGACGGCCATCGCCTGCCGCTCTCCGGAATCAATCACACGCTCGCAGACCCAAGCGTGATTGCGCCGCTCGCGATCGAGCGCGTGGAGATTCTGCCGGATGGTGCATCCGCTGTGTACGGCTCAGACGCCGTCGCCGGCGTGTTGAACTTCATCACGCGACGCAAGTACGACGGCTTCGAAGCCAACCTGCAAGCGTCGTTCGGCGATGGTTACGACACGCAGAGCGCCGGATTCATCACCGGCCTGAGCGGCGAGCTCGGCTCGGCGATGTTCACGTACAACTACTCGACGCGCGGCAACCTCACCGGCAGCGAACGCCCGTACACCGCTGCGAATCACATCCCGCAGGGCGGCGGCAATTTCGCGAACTTCAACTGCGGTCCGGCGAGCGTCAGTCCTGCAACGGGCCAGCCGGGCGCCGGGCTGATTTTCGGGCATCCATACACCGGCACCGGTGTCGCCAACAACGCTGCGAACAGCTTCTGCGACTTCACGGGAGCTGCAGACATCATCCCCGAGGACGATCGCCACAACCTGATGCTGAAGCTCGAGCGCGACATCAACGATTCGCTTACCTTGACCGCCGACTTCATCTACGCGCGCCAGCGCAACGTTACGCAGATCAATCGCGGTTCGGTGACGGCCACGGTGTTCGGCCCGGGCAGTACGCCAACGGGCGGAGGGGGACAGATCAATCCCTTCTTCGCCGGTCCGGCAGGAGTCAACGTCGAGACCGTGCGCTTCCAGGCGGACGAGATGTTCGGTCCGGGCGCCCAGTTCGTGGGCGGAGCGGAGTCGTTGTTCGGAACATTCACGCTCGACTACGACATTGGCGCGGAATGGCGCGCAGTGTTCGGCTCGACGATTGGTCAAGACGACAGCCGGCAGAAGCGCGAAGGTGCACTCTGCGTGAGCTGCGCCTTGCTGGCCCTGAATGGCACGACGAATACGGCAGGCAACCCTGCGACGCCGTCTGTTCCGGGCACAACGACGCCTGTGCTCAGCTTACCGCTGACGGGTGCCAACGCACTCGATGTCTGGACACCCGGCGGCTCGAACCGCACGTCCGCAGCGTTGCGCAGTCAGCTGCTCGACTCGATGCAGTTGCAGATCGCGCATCAAACCATCAAGGACTTCACGCTGAAGTTCGATGGACCGTTGTTCGATCTGCCGGGCGGCGCCGTGCGCGCAGCAGTGGGCGGCGAGTACATCAAGTACACGATGCGCGAGGAAGTCACGCGCGAGCGCGGCACGGGGCCGGCCAGCTCCAATTCGCAGACGACCTTCATCGACCTCGGCCGCGACGTGCAGTCCGCATTCCTCGAGGTGCTCGTGCCGATCGTGGGCGAGAGCAATTCGTTCCCGGGCATGCGCGGGCTCGACGTCAACGTTTCCGGCCGCTACGACGACTACAGCGATTTCGGCGACACGACCAATCCGAAGTACGCGATGAACTGGACGGTCGTCAACGGCCTGCGCCTGCGTGCGAACTATGCCGAATCGTTCACGGCGCCCGCACTGACCAGCCGCGGCAATGTAGACGGCGTCACTGCCGAGTCGTCGTTCGGCGGGTTGCTCGGAGCAACGGCTTCCGGCGTGAACGCGAACTTCGCGATCCCGAACACCTATCCGGGAGCAATCGGCCTGCCAGGCTGTACGGCTGCGACTCCTACGTGTCTCATCAACACCTCGAGCGTGCCGGGCGTATTCCTCGCCGGCGGCAACAAGGACCTCGTCGCTCAGGAAGGCGAGACCTACTCGGTCGGCATCGACATCGAGCCGCAGGCACTGCCGGGATTGCGCTTCAGCGCGACGTGGTGGAATACGAAATACCAAGGAGCGATCACGGCGCCGCAAGCCGCATTCGCGATCGGCTCGCCGGATCTCAGCAGCCTGCTGTCGTTGTATCCGGGCGGCGTGCCGGCGGACGTGCTTGCGGCCGCGACGCGCGGCTTGCCGCAGACTTCGCCGCTCGCGGCGACTTCGTACTTCATCTACAGCTTCCAGCAGCGCAATGCCTTCAACCTGGAGGTGAATGGCATCGACGGCGACCTGTCGTACCAGTTCCGCACGGACATCGGCACGTTCCTGATGGGCGTGGCGGTGTCGCACAAGCTGAAGATGGATCAACAATTCGGCACCGGTGGCGAGACGTTCAGCGTGCTGAACACGATCGGCATCAACACGACGTTCCCGTCGAATCGCACGGCCGGCCGCCTCAACCTCGGCTGGAGCCTCGGCGGCTTGAGCACCGACGTGTTCGTGAACTACAACGATTCGTATCTCAACTGGAATGGCTCGGCGCCGTTCCCGGTCGTGCGCAACGCGAACTTCTCGCCGATCGGCGGCGGCCAGTCCGTCGATGACTACATGACGGTCGATCTGCACGTCGGCTACACCTTCGGCACGACCGGAGCATTCGAGGGGATGCAGGTGTATCTCGATGCGAGCAACCTGCTCGACGAGGATCCGCCGTTCGTCAATGCGACCATCGGCTTCGACCCGTTCAATGCGAATCCGATCGGCCGCTTGCTGACTGTGGGTGTGAGCAAGAAGTGGTAGCACGCTGGGTCACGCTCGCAACCGCGGGCGTGCTCACCTCGTGCGCGTCGCAGCCCGCGACGGACTGGCCGACTTACGGCCACGATCCGGGCGGGCAGCGATTTTCGCCGCTCACGCAGATCACGCCGGCGAATGTGGCGAGCCTGCGAGTCGCATGGACCTATCACATGCGGCCCGCAGGCGCGACAGAGGGCGACGGCAGATTCGCCAGCTCCGAAGTCACACCGCTCGTCGTCGACGGCTTGATGTACGTCACGACGCCTTATCGCCGAGTCCTGGCACTCGATCCCGACAGCGGCAGCGAGCGATGGGCCTATGAGGTTCCCGGGCCTGGTCAGCCTTCGCTTCGCGGCGTCGAGTATTGGCC
>Ga0075421_100000719_pt1 | contig 36199 bp, 35 predicted proteins | sample SoiMetdeltSBSDD5_FD_75292 | JGI IMG/M metagenome (GOLD analysis project Ga0075421, IMG submission 75292) | Bulk soil microbial communities from a Populus tree surrounding site in Tennessee, USA - Soil MetaG P. deltoides SBSDD5 | ecosystem: Environmental > Terrestrial > Soil > Tree plantation... | reverse complement strand
GTCGAAGCGTTCCAGAATGGCTGACGCAGCAACCTTGGCGAGGGCGTACGGATCAGACGGCAAGCCATCGGTAGGCATGGTCGCACTTTAGTGACTGCACGTGGTGATCGGGCCGCGGGCGTTGATCGACGGGAAGCCGCTACGACTCGAAGTCAACAAAGTTGATCACGCGAAACTGATTCACCAACCGCTCACACAGGGTCGGGAGCGTAGCTCCGTCACATAGTCGGTCGGGGCACCCGCGGCCTCGGCCGCGTCGGCGAGGATGCCGATCGTTCGGGCGCTTGGAATCCCGCCCTCGAAGTCGTTAAGCACATAGACCCAGGCAGTCACTTCGCCGTCGAGGGTTGCCACCCGGACCCGAAGTTTGCGATAAAGGCCGGTATTCGCGCTCTCCCATTGATCAAGAGCGTTCTCGTCCCCAGGTGTCACGTCGTAGAGCGCAACGAAGACCTGGCTCTCATCTTCCTCGGCCAGTGTCGGCAGGGCACCGTCCCAGCCTTCGCCGCCGAAGGTCATGCGCCATCCCACGACCCACCCGGTGCCGCGCTGCGGGGAGTGCGGGCAGCGGCCGGCCATCTGGGTTGGATCAAGATTGCTTCCGTACGCCGCGTACAGCACAGCAGCGAGGCTATCTGGTCCGGGCCTTCTCAGGGAGATGGAAGAATGCCGAAGATGACCCGCGTGGTGATTATCGGCGGTGGGCCTGGCGGTTACGAGGCAGCTCTGGTCGGGAGCCGACTGGGTGGCGAGGTCACGCTCATCGAAAACCATGGCATGGGCGGCTCTGCTGTTCTCACCGACTGTGTTCCGTCGAAAACCTTGATCGCCACCGCGGAAGTCATGACCGATGTGCGTCAGGCGGCCGACCTCGGGCTCCGCTTCGGCCCCCATGATCAAGGCGACGTCAGCGCCGGGGTTCGTGTCGACTTCGCCGCCGTGAACCAACGAGTACTTGATCTTGCAAATACGCAATCCTGCGACATCAAGGAGCGGGTGCTTCGCGACAACGTCAATCTGGTGGTCGGGCGCGGTCGGCTCGACGGCCCTGACCGAGTGATCGCTGATACTACAGAGGGCGAGCGGGTCTTTCCTGCAGACATGATCTTGATCGCAACGGGAGCACGCCCTCGCGAACTGCCTGACGCCAGACCCGACGGCGAGCGGATCCTGACCTGGACTCAGCTGTACGGATTGACTGAGCCGCCGCAACGGCTGATCGTGGTCGGCTCGGGCGTGACGGGTGTGGAGTTTGCGTGTGCGTACGACGCCCTTGGTTGCGAAGTGGTGCTCGTCTCCTCACGTGACAGGGTGCTCCCGGGCGAGGACGCAGAGGCCGCTCAGGTGCTCGAAGACGTCTTCACGCGACGCGGCATGACTGTGCTCTCACACTCGCGCGCCCAATCGGTCGAGCGCATCGGCGACCAGGTCAAGGTGAGGCTTACCGATGGGCGCACCGTCACCGGCTCCCACTGCCTGCTCGCAGTCGGGTCGATACCCAACACTGTTGACATCGGTCTCGAAGAAGCCGGGATCAAGCTGAATCAGGGTGGCTTCATCGAGGTCGATCGCGTGTCGCGTACGTCGGCGCGGGGAGTGTACGCGGCGGGGGATTGCACCGGCGTGCTCCTGCTCGCCTCGGTGGCGGCCATGCAGGGCCGGATCGCCATGTGGCACACGCTGGGAGACGCCGTCACACCCCTCGACTTGAAGACCGTCTCATCGAATGTCTTCACGGCGCCAGAGATCGCGACGGTCGGTATATCTCAGAAGCAGGTCGACTCAGGTGAAGTGCCGGCACGCGTCATGAGCCTGCCGTTGCGAGGGAATGCTCGGGCCAAGATGCAAGGCAGCCGCGACGGCTTTGTCAAGCTCATTTGCCGAAAGGTGACCGGCATCGTGATCGGCGGAGTCGTGGTTGCTCCTCGAGCCAGCGAGTTGATCTTCCCCGTAGCCATTGCGGTGGCGCAGCGGCTCACGGTTGCTCAAGTGTCGGACTCCTTCAGTGTCTATCCGTCGATGTCAGGCTCAGTTGCCGAGGCCGCGCGCCGCCTCAGGGGCAGCGGCATGATCAGCTGAGCGAATCGAGTACGGTTTCTTCGTGACCGTGGCATCTCCTGCCGCAGTTGCGGCGGCAACAGAGCTTCTCCTCGGGCGCCGCTGGGTCGCGCTCACCGGGGCGGGCATATCGACCGACTCGGGGATCCCTGACTATCGCGGGCCGACCTCAGTACGTGCCACGCCGATGCAGTTCAACGAGTTCGTCGGCTCCGCCGATGCTCAGCGGCGGTATTGGGCCCGCTCCTACTTGGGCTGGCGCCGCATCGGTCGCGCGCAACCCAATGCCGGTCACCGAGCACTCGCAGACTTGGAAAGGGCTGGACTCGCTGGAGTGATCACCCAGAACGTCGACGGTTTGCATTCCGCGGCCGGCAGCCGGGGAGTGATCAACTTGCACGGGGACATCGCCTCTGTGGTGTGCCTGGAGTGCGGTGATCGCTCGGCGCGCAGCGTGCTGCAGCACAGGTTGGCGACGATGAACCCACAAATCGACGAACCACAGGTCCTGGAACACGCCGAGCTGCGGCCGGACGGTGATGCGGTGGCTCATGATTGGCAGGAGTTCCGATTGGTCGGATGCGTCCAGTGCGGTGGTCGGCTCAAACCCGATGTGGTGTTCTTCGGCGAGTCGGTGCCCAAGGCTCGGGTCGAGGCGGCGTACGCGCTCGTTGAACGCGCGGAGGTCCTGGTGGTACTTGGCTCGTCATTGACAGTGATGTCAGGGCTGCGTTTCGTACGCCACCAAGTGAAGCGGCTGCAACCAGTCGTAATCATCAATCGAGGTGCCACTCGAGGTGACGAGCTTGCCACCCTGAAGATCGACCACGGCTGCTCGGAAGCGCTGACAGAGATTCGGGCGACCCTGTCGGAGTAGCGCTACTCGAAGATGTCTCCGAACATGTCGCCGATCCCGCTCCCCACGTCGCTGGCGCCGTCGCCGATCCCGCCCATGAGATCACCGACTCCCTCGCCAACCCCGGAGAACATGTTGCCCATGCCGCCGAACAGCAGGCCGCCAATCAGCATGCCGGAGAGCATGTCGCTACCACTCCAGCGGCTGTAGTAGCCCTGCGCCCATGGGGCGTACGCCGGTCCACCCTCCCAGTAGGGGACGCGCTGAGGGCCGACCTGCACGGTGCGAATGTAGGGGTCGGCTCCGGCGAGCACCCGTTCCGCGTCGGCAGGACATGCTGGCACAGATCGCGGCACGCCCCCAGGAGGTGCCCAGGTCACGTCTTGGGAGGAGGGACCGTGCGCTGGGTTGAAGAAGCATGGCGGCCGCTTGGCAGGCAACGGTTCACCCGCGATTCGCGCCTTGACGCACGCGACCGCATAGCGCCCATCCTCCAAGATCTCGGTCACGTGCCGGATCTCCTCGGGTTTGGTCACGGCGTCCAGTGACATCTTCGCGTTGTCGTACGCGTCCAGGGCGCGCTGGTAGTCCTGCTGCATCGCCTCGTCGAGAGCATGCCCGGCAACATCGGAATCCAGCCGTTGCAGCTCCTCGCCGAACTTGGTGACATCCTCGTCTGCCGCGCGCTTGGACGTGGACAGTTGGGTCTCCAATGCTGCCTGCTCCGCCGCATGACGCTGCTGGATGGCGTGCCGCCGGTAAAGGGCTACGCCGCCCACGATCAGTGCCACGACGATCAGTAGCACGAGGAGTTCTCCCATGGCTTTCAGTGTGCCTGCGCCTGCTGTGGTTTCCCCTTGTGGGAGTGTCTTCTTACCGACCTTTTAGACCACAGCTGGAACTCTTTGGTGCGTCTTAGCAACCGGTTGCGCCAATTGGCGATTCAGGACTCTAGTCGACGATCTCGCACAGGGTGGATCCACTGGTCACGGTCGCTCCGACCACAGCCTTGAGGTTCATGATGGTGCCGCTCCGATGCGCCGTTAGCGGCTGCTCCATCTTCATCGCCTCGAGAACCACGACAAGGTCACCAGCCTGTACCTGATCGCCCTCGGCGACTGCGACCTTGACGATCGTGCCCTGCATGGGTGAGGTCAAGGCATCGCCTGACAGGGTCTTGGTCGTTGCTCCGCCTTGCCGCCTGGCCGGCTTCTTGGGCCGGCTGGCAACAGCCGATCCGTTGGCGGTGCCTAGACCGGCTGGAACCATCACTTCCAGTCGCTTCCCATTGACTTCGACAATGACCTTGGAGCGCTTGACCGGCTCTGCTTCGGCGAGCGGACCAGCATACGGCGGGATGTGGCCACCGAACTCCGTCTCAATCCAGCGGGTGTGAACGCCGAAGCGGCCGGCTTCGGCGGTAAAGGCCGGATCCTCCAGAACGGCTCGATGAAACGGAACGACGGTCGGCATGCCCTCGATCACCAGCTCTTTCAGAGCACGCCGTGATCGCTCTAGCGCCTGCGTGCGATCGCCGCCGGTGATGATGATCTTGGCTATCAGTGAGTCGAAACTGCCGGGTACCGTCATATCGGCGAGGTAGCCCTCATCGACTCGAACGCCAGGTCCCGACGGAGGTCGCCACGTCGTGAGGGTTCCGGGCGCGGGCATGAAGTTGCGGCCCGCGTCCTCGGCGTTGATGCGGAACTCGATCGAGTGCCCCTTGACAACTGGATCGTCATACCCCAACGGTTCGCCCTCGGCGATTCGGAACATTTCGCGCACCAGGTCAAGTCCGGTGACCTGCTCGGAGACCGGGTGCTCGACCTGGAGTCGCGTATTCACCTCGAGGAAAGAGATCGTTCCGTCTTGCCCGACCAAGAACTCGCACGTCCCTGCTCCCACATAACCGGCTTCGGCGAGGATCGCCTTGGAGGAGGAGTACAGGCGTTCCATCTGTGCGGGGGAGAGGAAGGGTGCGGGAGCCTCCTCCACTAGCTTCTGATGGCGGCGCTGGAGCGAACAGTCTCGGGTAGAGACCACCACGACCTTGCCGTGGCTGTCGGCAAGACATTGGGTCTCCACATGCCGCGGCTTGTCCAGATAGCGTTCCACGAAGCATTCACCTCGGCCGAAGGCGGTGACTGCCTCGCGAGTCGCAGATTCGAAAAGTTCCGGGATCTCGTTCATCTCACGGGCGACCTTCAGTCCGCGACCGCCACCCCCAAATGCAGCCTTGATCGCAATCGGCAATCCGTACTCTTGCGCGAAAGCGATGACGGCGTCCGCATCAGCTACGGGGCCTGGAGTGCCCGGCACGAGGGGAGCGCCGACCTTCTGGGCGATGTGCCGCGCGCGAACCTTGTCGCCTAACGCCTCGATAGCGGTCGGCGGCGGCCCGATCCAGATCAGTCCGGCGGCTAGCACAGCCTTGGCAAAGGACGCGTTCTCAGCCAGAAACCCGTAGCCCGGGTGGATGGCGTCAGCGCCGCTGCGCGCCGCGATGTTGAGAATCTTTTCGACGTCGAGATAGGTCTCGCCTGGAGTCGTGCCGCCTAGCGCGTACGCCTCATCTGCAAGCGAGACGAACAGCGAGTCGTAATCCTGGTCAGCGTAGAGGGCAACGCTGGTGAGCGCTGCGTCAGCAGCGGCGCGGATCACCCGGACGGCAATCTCGCCACGGTTGGCGACGAGCACCTTGCTGATTCCCACGCATCCTCCCCATTGACAAGCGCCCCACTGGCCAACTCTAGTGCCGTGGGGGCGACGTCGACTGCAAACCGATCGGAGCGAGGCGGAGCGAAGCGAGCAAAGTCAAAATGCTGCGCGAGTTGCTGGCTGAGAAAATTAGCGTGGGCCCCTCCAAGTATGAGTTGCAGGGGCCCACTATGTAGCCGGAGTTAAAGCGACGTCTCCAGCTGGCCAGGCGACCCGATGGATCCCAACCGCCCGTCACCGGCAGCTGCGGCGAGTTGCCTCACCGTTCAAAACCTCGGTTCTGTCCCAGTCCCGCCCTCCCTTGCGGAAGCGCGTAAGAGATTTCTACAGCCTTGTGAGGCCGCCCGCAACCGAATCCGGAAAAGAAGTCCAACAAGTTTCTTGTCCACCGCGATGTCCACAAACTCGGCGTGACTCATGCACCGAAGTGATCAACTTCTCCACAGTCGGAGCACCCGCCTTGTGGACACGGGAACTGGCCTGGGTGGAGGCGCGGAGCCCGCCGGGATCCGCACTAGGCTTTGGTCGTGCAGCCGCCACCGGACACGAAAGACTGGACCTGGACACTCACCCGTCGGTGCGACCAATGCGGGCTGTCGGCCGGCGACATCGGGCCAGAAGACTTCGCCCAGCGGGCGTTCGTGGCAGCCGAGGAATGGGTGCAGATACTGCGCTCCAGCCCGGCGGTGACGGCACGCCCGCGGCCTGACGTCTGGTCTCCTCTCGAATACGGCGCACACGTCCGCGACGTCTACCGCCTCTTCGACGCGCGTCTTGTCCAGATGCTGAATGAGGACACGCCCACCTTCGCCAACTGGAACCAGGACGAGGCTGCCATCAAGGAGCGTTACGGCGAGCAAGACCCCGAGGTTGTCGCTGACGAGCTGGAGGCGGCCGCGCAGATTTTCGTGGCCCGGATCCAGTCGCTGACGCCGGATCAATACTCCCGACGTGGGATCCGGTCCGACGGCACGGAGTTCACGGTCGTGACGTTTCTCCAGTACTTCCTGCACGATGTGATTCACCATCTGTGGGATGTCACCGGTCAGCAGGACGCCACAGCTTCCCTCGCCTTGGAGTAGCGGCCGCCGGAGGTCAGTCCGTGCTCAGTCAGTGCTCAGTCAGTGCCGCTGAGTTGCTCCAGGTCAGCTCGGCAACGCTTGTCAAGATCATCGAGCTCGGCGAGTGCCTCATCAAGGTCGCGACGCTTGTCCAGGAGGGCATCGCGACGCTTGCCGATATCGGCGATCAGAAATGCAAGTTGGCCACGTTCGCCGGGAGTCTCGTCGTACATGTTGATCACGTGTGCGATCTCATCGAGGGTGAAGCCGAGCCGCTTGCCACGCAGGATGAGCTGGAGCCGTACCCGGTCCCGATCGTGAAAGATTCGCGTCGTGCCGTGGCGCTCCGGAGCCAGCAGCCCGCGATCCTCGTAGAACCGAATGGTCCGCAGAGTCGTGTCGAACTCTTCGGCGAGCTCGCCAATACTCCAAGTTCGATCACTCATCACGGTCTCCTTCGCCCCGAGTCTAGGCCTGACGTTTACGTAAACGTCAAGCTATGCTGGCAGGGTCAATGACGATGGAAAGTAGCGTGATGACCGGTACGTTCTCCCTCGGCGAGGAGCACAACGACTTCCGGGCCGCAGTTGCTGACTTCGCTGCGCGCGACCTCGCACCCCACGTCGAGCGCTGGAACGCCGCGCACGAGGCGCCGCTCGAAGCGATCAAGCTCATGAGTGATCTGGGCCTTTTTGGCCTTGGCGGACCGGAGGAGTACGGCGGTGCAGGCGATTTCACCAGCTTGTGCATCGCCATTGAGGAGATCGGCAAGGTCGACCAGTCGCTCGGGATCACGCTGGAGGCAGCTGTCGGGCTCGGCATCAACCCGATCGCTCACTTCGGCTCGCCGGAGCAGAAGGCCCGCTGGTTGCCTGATCTGCTGGCCGGGCGCGCGCTCGCCGCATTCGGGCTCACCGAACCGGAGGCGGGGTCGGATGCCGGTGCCACCCGGACTCGCGCAACGTTGCGTGATCATGAATGGGTGATCAACGGCAGCAAGCAGTTCATCACCAATTCCGGCACCGACATCACCTCGGTTTGCATAGTCACAGCTCGTACCGGCACCCGGGACGATGGCAAGCCTGAGATCTCGGCGATCGTCATCCCCGTCAAGACACCTGGTTTCGAGGTTGGCCCGAGCTATGCCAAGCTCGGCTGGCACGCATCGGACACCCATCCGCTGATCTTCACAGACGTCCGAGTGACCGAAGATCATCTACTGGGCGAGCGGGGCCGGGGATATCACCAGTTCCTGTCGATCTTGGACGGCGGACGGGTCGGCATTGCTGCCCTGGCGTTGGGATGCATCCGCGCCTGCCTCGAGCTGTCGACGCAGTACGCCACCCAGCGCACGAGCTTCGGCGTACCCATCGGCCGCAAGCAAGGCGTCGCCTTCCAGATCGCTGATCTTGATGTGATGGCCGCGGCCGCACATCAACTCGTGTATTCCGCCGCCGCGATGCGTGATCATGGTGCCAGCGCACGGGAGTTCAACCGAGCAGCTGCGATCGCAAAGCTCTATGCCACAGAGTCTGCGGTGACCGCCACGCGGGTCGCCACCCAGGTCTTCGGCGGCTACGGCTTCATGGAGGAGTATCCGGTGGCACGCTTCTATCGCGACGCGAAGGCCCTGGAGATCGGTGAGGGAACCTCGGAGGTGCAGCGGCTGCTGATCGCCCGCCGACTCGGGCTCCCGGTGGAGTAGCCGATCATGGACCAGATCAGGGCCGCGCGGGAACGCACTCTTGCACCGACCGAACGGGCGAGCGCCAAGCTGGCAAGTGCGAACAAGCTCTTCGTACGCGATCGGATCGACCTGTTGTTCGACGACTGCACATTCGTGGAGGATGGCCAACTCGCCAATGCCATGGCCGACGACCTGCCCGCGGACGGAGTAGTGACCGGACGCGGCCTGGTCCAGGGACGTGCGGCGCTCGTGGTGGCCAATGACCCGAGTGTCAAGGCGGGCTCTTGGGGTGCCCGCACTGTGGAGAAGATCATTCGGATGACCGAGGTAGCGCTCCGTGATGAGCTGCCGATTTTCTGGTTCATTGACTCAGCGGGCGCTCGGATCACTGACCAGGTCGACCTGTTCCCAGGCCGAAGAGGGGCGGGTCGGATCTTCAGCAACCAGGTCGCGCTGTCGGGCAAAGTGCCTCAGATCTGCTGCCTCTTCGGCCCGAGCGCGGCCGGTGGCGCGTACATACCTTCCTTCTGCGACGTGGTGATCATGGTCGAGGGGAACGCCTCGATGTATCTCGGGTCGCCACGGATGGCCGAGATGGTGGTGGGGGAGAAGGTGACGCTCGAGGAGATGGGCGGCGCCCGGATGCACGTGACGATCTCAGGCTGTGGAGATCAGTTGGCCGCCGACGACACCGAAGCGATAGAGCAAGCGAAGCAATACTTTTCCTATCTGCCTCAGAACTGGCGGGACCCGTTGCCCACCTACGACTCGGTCGAGCCGGTCCGGCGCTTCACCGATGATCTTGTCCCGGCACAGGAGTCGGCGGGATATGACATCCACGCGGTGATCGAAGCGATCGTGGACACCGGCTCCTTCTTCGAGGTCAAGCCTCTGTTCGCTCCCGAGCTGGTGACGGGCTTCGCCCTGCTGGACGGCCAGGTGATCGGTATCGTGGCAAATCAGCCTGCTGTCAAGGGTGGTGTGCTGTTCGTCGACTCGGCAGACAAGGGTGCGCGCTTCATCTGGCAGTGCGACGCGTTCAGCATCCCGCTGCTCTACCTGGCCGATGTCCCCGGATTCATGATCGGCAGTGCGGTGGAGCGGCAGGGCATCATTCGGCACGGCGCGAAGATGATCACTGCCGTGGCGGAAGCCACAGTGCCGACGATCTCGTTGATCATCCGCAAGGCCTACGGAGCCGGGCTGTACGCGATGTGTGGTCCTGGCTTCGCGCCCGACGCCTGCTTGGCGCTCCCGACCGCCAAGATCGCCGTGATGGGGCCCGAGGCCGCGGTCAATGCCGTCTATGCGAACAAGATCGCGGAGATCAGCGACGAGGCGCAGCGGGCCGCGTACGTCGAGCGGCTTCGCAAGGAGTACGAGATCGACATCGACATCTTGCGGCTGGCCAGCGAGCTGATCGTTGACGGCATTGTCGAGCCTCGTGACGTACGCCGCGAGCTGATCGCGCGCTTCGCAGCTGCGACAACCAAGGACCGACACTTCTCCACTCGGCGCCACGGCGTGCCACCGGTCTAGAGCGTCAGCCTGAATCGACAGGGCGCGAGCGCCCCAAACTGCGCGAGCCCCCAAACTAAAGGGGCAGCTTGCGGAACAGCGGCCGCGGCACATGTCGCAGGCCGGACATCACGACGCGCATCGTTCCTGGCACCCAGACGAGCTCGCGCTTGGCGCTGATGCCCTCCGCGACCGCCTCGGCGACCTGGTCCGGTGTGACAGCAAGGGGGGCCTCATCGAGCCCGGAGGTCATCTTGGACTTGACGAAGCCTGGCCGAACGACCAACACGTGTACGCCGTAGTCGCGCAGCGCCTCACCCAGACCCAGAAAGAAACCGTCGAAGCCAGCCTTGGTGGAGCCGTAGACAAAGTTGGAGCGTCGCACTCGTTCGCCGGCCACGCTGGACAGCGCCACGATCCAGCCGTGTCCTTGGGCCTGCATGCGCTGGGCCAGCAGTGCGCCGAGGTGCACCGGGGCGGTGTAGTTGACCTCGGCCAGTTCGAGGAGAAGATCAGGATCTTGCCACGCCCGTTCCGGGTCGCCGAGCAGGCCGAAGGCGATCACAGCAATATCGATGTCGCCGCCTGCGAAGGCAAGCTCGATGGTTGCAGCATGTGATTCATGATCACGAGCATCAAGATCGACTTCGCTAACCTCGCAACCTAGGCTCTTGAGCTCGGCCGCGGCTGCGGTACGCCGCTCGCTGGGTCGGGCCGCAAGCACGACCCGTAATCCCGGACGGGCGTACCGGCGTGCAATCGCCGAAGCGATGTCGGACGTGCCGCCGAGCAGTAGCAAGGATTGGGGTGCGCCCACGGCATTGATCATGCCGCACCGCCGACACGTGGTCTGCTGAGTTCCAGCCGACGAGCAAGATCGGAGTTGAAGATCCCATCAGGATCGACGTCGCGGCGTACCGCCAGAAAGTCTTCCAGCCGGGGATACATCTTTCGGAACGCCGACGCGCTGAGCCGCGAGTCCTTGGCGAGGTATACCCGACCGCCGGCTCCGACGACCTCCGTGTCCAGGGCATCGCACAGCTTGTCCAAGCCATGCTCGATCGGTAGGTCGACCGTCAGAGTCCAACCAGGCATGGGAAATGACAGTGGTGAGGGGTTTGCTGCGCCGAATCGCTTGAGCACGTTGATGCAGGACAGATGGCCAGAGTTGACGATCATCTCCAAACAACGCCGAAACGCTTCCGCCCCTTCGAACGGCACGACGAATTGATATTGCAGGAAGCCGTTGGGGCCGTAGATCCGGTTCCACTCGGCCAGCATGTCCAGCGGGTGGAAAAACTGCGTGATGTTCTGGATTTCGCCCGTGCGATGCTTCGGAGCCTTGAAATACCACGCCGTACTGAAGGCTTTGGCTGTTGCCTTGTTGATCATCCGGTTGGGGAAGATCTCCGGGAGCGTTCCGAGCGACGGTGCCACGAACTTCAAGGGGTCACGCTTCAGCTTCATGGGCAGGGAGGCGAGTTTGGCTTTGTTGCCGCGGGTGAGTACCGCACGACCCATGTGGCGCCCTTTGGTGACAGCGTCGAACCAGGCCACAGAGTAGGTGTAGCTCTCATCGCCCTCCGACATCCGCTGCATCAGGTCGTCAATATCGGTCGTTCGATGCGTGTCCACCGTGAAGTAGGCGGTTTCAGTGCGCTGCAGAGCTACAGTGGCGCGGAGCACAGCGCCGGTGAGTCCCATCCCGCCAACGGTCGCCCAGAAAAGCTTCTCGGTGTGGCCGGCGGGAGCCAGCTTCCGCACCTTGCCGTCAGCCATGAGCAGGTCGAGCGATTGCACATGGTTGCCAAAACTGCCCTCAGTGTGGTGGTTCTTGCCGTGTACGTCTGCGGCGATTGCGCCACCGACGGTCACTTGGCGGGTACCCGGAAGTACTGGAACCCAGAGCCCGAAAGGCAGCAGCGCGCGCATCAACAGATCGAGACTGACCCCGGCCTGTACTGTCACGGTCGCTGGTTCGCTAGCCGCATCCAGAGACAAAATGCGGTTCATCTTGGTGAGATCCAGTGCAGTGCCGCCGGCGTTCTGGGCGGCGTCGCCATAACTGCGCCCAAGACCACGCGGTACCACACCCCGACTATCGGATTTCCGCAGTGCGGATATGGCATCGGCGACTGAGTCGATCTCCGCAAGATGCGCCATGGTCCCGGATGCCCGGCCCCAACCGTGTAGCTCAACAAGTGGCTGTGGAATGATCGGCTGCTCTTCCGGCACGGAGGGCTTGATCGCTGGTACGGCTTCCCCGCTCATCTCAACCCGTTCCTCCACTAGATGAAGACCGCGATGGAGATCACCGCAAGCCACACCAGACCTAGTCCCTGTAGCACTCGATCATTGAGCACGACTTCCTCAGGTTCGCCGGCGGTGCCAGCGTCGACCTCGAGCGCGTACTGCAGTAGCGCCAGGGTAAAGGGTGCGATCGAGATCGCGGTCCAGGGAACGCCCAACGTGCCGTCGCCGCGATTCTCGAACGCCCAGAGGCTATAGGAGATGAGCACCATGACCGCGGCCAGCATCCAGGCGAATCGGAGGTAGGACTCGGAGTATCGGGTCAGCGACCGCCGGGTCCCCGCATCGCTGCCGAGCGACTTCATCTCCGAGTAGCGCTTGCCGGAGACCATGAAGAACGAACCGAACGCGGCGACCAGCAAGAACCATTGACTCAGCGGAATGCCGGTCGCGACACCACCGGCGATCGCCCGTAAGAGATAAGCGCTGGCCACCACGGCGAGATCGACCACGGGGAGGTGCTTGAGGTAGGCGGAGTAGAGCAGCTGCAGGACCACGTAGACCAGGATGGTGATCCCAAGCGGCAGTGACACGAAGAAGGCGAGGGTTAGCCCGCACACACCGAGGACAGCAGCCAGGGCGAGGGCGGTGGCCGGTTTGACCTCTCCGGCAGCTATCGGGCGGAAGCGCTTCGTGGGGTGCTGCCGGTCCTCTTCGACATCGCGCACATCGTTCACGAGGTAGACGGCAGCGCTGGCCAGACAGAACGCGACGAAAGCCAGTGCGGCACCCTTGATGATGGCTGGCTCGAAGAGCCGGCCGGCGGCCAACGGCGCGGCGACTACGAGGAGGTTCTTGACCCACTGGCGGGGTCGCATAGCGCGGACTGTGGCTGGGACTCGGCTGCGGCGAACAGCAACCTCCGTGGATTCGGACATCAAGACGCTACATTATCGAGCCACTGGCAATCTGCGGTCACCGCGCGTGAGCGCACATTACCTTGGACCGCGTGCGGATCAACCCGCGAGCTGTGAGAGTCGGCATTGCGCGAGCTCCAAAAGGCAGCCGGCGAGCTGTGCGCGTCGGCAATGCGCGAGCAGCGTCAAAGGGCAGCGCTCACACGCTCGCGGCGGCGGTGCTGCTTCTTGGTTGCATCTTGATGGGATGCAGCGCTGGATTTTCGAGTGATTCGGCCGCGCCGCCGCCCGCCCCTTCGTCCGCTCGGACACCAGCTATCCCCTCGGGGGGCATCACACTCGCCGAGCTCGGCTTCCTCAATGGACCGACTCAGCAGTTCTCCCTGCCGCATACGGCCGTTCTGACGGCAAAAGTGGATCAGCCAAACAATGTGGCAATTGTCCTCTCGTCTCCATCGCCGACAGAAATTGCCTCATACCTGCGGCGTGCGCTGCCAGCGGCCGGATTCACCATCACCGCCGACAGCCCCGCAGCGAACACGATGACCTTCGAAGGTGGCGGCTGGAGCGGCAGCTTCACCGCGGACAGTCGCGCCTCGGCGGTGCTGCTACGACCGCAGTGACACGGTTGGCATCGGCTCGGATGCTAGGGGCAACGTCAGTCACACCGCTCAGTTGCGACGAACGATCACCCGACGAGCGCTGAGAGTCGAACCGTCCTTCGTCGCAACAACCAGAACACGGTCTGAGGTATCGATGTCAGACAGCTTGGATTCGTGCCCGTCCTCGCGCACCTTCGTGTCGCTACCAAGCGCGTAGGTGTCGATGAAGCCATCGTTGCTCTTCACTGTCACCGATTTTGAGTTGACCTTCTGCACCTCACCGCGTTGGAAGGCGATCACCCGGTGTTCCGCGCCTGCAAGAGTGACCTCGCCGTGCAATCCACGGGCGACGAATCGCAAGTGCCGGCGAACAAGAGGCTTACGAAGACCGTTCTGATCGCGCTTGCCAGTGGGCTCCGCCGTTGGTTTTTCCGTTGGGCTGCCAGCCCTGGCCACGCTCGGCGTAGCCGTCGGCTCATCCGATGGCGCGTCCGCGTACGCAAGTCCCGCGCCAATACCTCCGGCCAGAGCAACGGTGCTGACTCCAGCGACGATGATCTTCGCTAGCTCTTTCATGCGATGCTCCCTCTTTGTGCTGACTTTCTCGCCCGCGGATTTTCTCCCCGGCTCCGCCCAGTCTTGGGCAGTTCAGGAGCCGGGCCGGGCTCACCACGACGGGGCTTCAGCAACCCTTCAGGAAATCGTTGTGACCAACGGCTTCTAACGAGCGCCGGCAATATCCCAGAGGCTCGGCCACCAGATGCCGAGCTCATTCATCATGCTACGAAGTAGCGGCAGACTGATGCCGACGACGTTGTGGTGATCACCCTCGATCCCCGTGACGAATGGGCCGCCGAGGCCATCAATTGTGAAGCCGCCGGCTACGTCCAGCGGCTCGGCGCTGGCCACGTAGGCCTCGATCTCAGCATCGGTGAGCTCGGCAAAGTGCACCACTGTCGATGCCACGGCGGATCGGGAGTTGATTGTCCAAGCTCGATGAAGGATCACGTGATGACCGGTGTGCAGCAGCCCAAAGCGTCCGCGCATTCGCTGCCACCGTTGCACGGCCTCGGCCGGAGTCCCCGGCTTCCCATAGCCCATGCCGTCGAGCTCGAGCATCGAGTCGCACCCGATCACCACCGTCACGCCCGATCCATGATCAATCCGAGCGCTGACGGCTTCCGCCTTGCGTTGGGCAAGTCGTGCGGTCAGCTCTCGCACGCCATCAACTTGCTCCGAATCCTCGTCCACACCAGACACGATGACCTCGGGCACCAGTCCTGCGCGGCGCAATGTACGCAGCCGGGCATCAGACGCGGACGCGAGGACAAGCCGGGCCTTTGCTGCCACGGACAGTACTCAGATCCGAGCAAGAGCCGCGCGCAGCGGATCGAGTCCCAACGGACCCAGGTTCAACGCGTCGGCGTGGAACTTGCTGAGGTCGAAGTCGGCGCCTTGCCTGCGGCGCGCATCTTCCCGAGCCTCCAGCCAGATCCGCTCACCCACTTTGTACGACGGCGCCTGCCCAGGCCAGCCGAGATACCGATCAAGTTCGAATCGCAGCGTGGGCTCGTCGGTCGAGCAGTTGTCGATCATGAACTCAAATCCCGCCTCCGGAGTCCAGCGCTCGCCGGGTCGGAAGCGCCAAGGATTGATCCTCGGGATCTGCAGCTGCAAATGCATGCCGATATCGATGATCACCCGGATCGTCCGGAACGCCTGGGCATCGAGCATGCCCATCCGGTCACCAGCCTCCAGAAATCCCAGTTCGTCCATCAGTTGCTCGGCATAGAGTGCCCAGCCTTCACCGTGGCCCGAGCAGAAGAACAACTTGCGCTGCCATCGATTGAGGAGCTCCGAGCGGTACGCGTTCTGGGCGATCTGCAGGTGATGGCCGGGTACGCCTTCGTGGTAGACGGTGGTGACCTCCTTCCATGTCGAGAAGGTGTCGATGCCCTCCGGGACGGCCCACCACATCTGGCCGGGACGAGAGAAATCTTCTGCTGGATCGGTGTAGTAGATCGACCCGTCATGGGTCGGAGCGATGCAGCACTCGATCTTCTTGATCGGGTCGGGAATGTCGAAATGCTTGCCCGCAAGATTGGCAACTGCTTGATCGGCGAGGTCCTGCATCCATGCGCGAAACTTCTCGGCGCCCGCGATCCGACGTGCCGGATCTTCGTCCAGTGCCGCGTACGCCGCCTTGATGTTGGGCTCGCCCACCAGATCTCTAGCGATAGCGCGCTGGTCCTCCTGGATGCGGTGCAGTTCCTCGAATCCCCACTGATAGGCCTCCTCGAGGTCGATCACGGCGCCCAAGAAGTACCGCGAGTCGAGCGAGTACCGCTCCTCACCGACCGCGTCGAGGCTAGGGGCAAGGGGTGCCAGCGACGTTCCCAGCCAGTCGGCGAAGTCGGAGAACGCCTGTCGTGCCTCGTCCGCCGCCACGCTGAGATCTGCTCGCATTGCATCTTGCTCCGGCGCCCGTGCAAGCAGTGCCGCAAAGAAGTCGTCGCTGCCGGTCTCACCGGTCCAGGACCGAATCTGGTCGATGGTGGCGTTGATTTGGCGGACGGCGGAGATGTTTCCATCACGAGCCTCCGTGCTCAACGTCTCACGGACCTGATTGAGCGGGCGATGCACCGTGTGCAGGCGGGCTGCTATGTTGCGCCAAGCATCCTCGGAGTCGGTCGGCATGAGGTCGAAAATGGCGCGGATTTCTTGTGCCTGGCCGCCGATGACACTCACCCGCGAAGCTGTGATGTGGGCTTCGTAAAGCTCGACATCCATGCCAAGACGTTCCAGCATCGCCTCCTTCGCGGTGTTCTCACGATCATCGGATGGTGCCGCTGCATGGAGTGCCGCGATCGTGGCGCGGATATGGGCGATTCGATCCGCCAGCCCGCTGGGGGAGTAATCGCTCCAGGAGTCGTCGTGATCGGGGATTCCCAGGAAGGTTGCGATCTCGGGGTAGCGCGCGACGCACTCATCGACGTAACTATTCGCGATGGCGTCTACCATGCGGACGCCCGGCTGGGCGTGCTCGGCTGGATCCGGCTGAGTCCGTGGGGCCGCGGGCATGCGGACAGCGTAGAGGCGCGCTGCTCCGCCGAGCTTCGCGGGCCCGAACTCTCGAAGAGCCGGCCGCCGCTACTCAGGCCGGTTCTCCGCTGGCCCAGCGATCCGATAGGGAGTGTCGAGCCCCTCGTACATCAGGTGCGCGACCATCCCTTGTGCGGCGTGCTTCAGGTTGTGGCAATGGTCCATCCAGATGCCGGGGTTGTTGGCCTGGAAAGCCACGTCATAACTCTCATTGCCAGCGACGTTGAGAGAGTCCACCCACCAGGGGCTACCGGTTGCCCGTACGCCATCGCGAGCCAAGATCACCATGTGATGGCCGTGCAAGTGCATCGGATGTACCTCGCCGCTGCGGTTCTCGATGTGCACTACCGCCACATCGCCCTCGCGTACGACGAACATCGGGACGTTCGGATAGAGATGGCCATTGATCGACCACCACATTCCCGGGCGGCCACGAACGAACCCAGGGCGGCGCCCGATCACGTAGTCGAATCTCCGCATTGCGTGCGCCGGATCGAAGCGAAGGGGAGCAGGTGATCCATAGGTCAGCAGGTCCAGGTCCTCCGCAGGTTGCGGCGGCACGGGCGTACGAGCGCCCATTGGTCCGGTGATCACAGCGACCGCCTTCGACACCTGAACTCTGGCTGCCGTGCCATCTGTGGGCACCGTGACCTCGAGATCTGCCCGGCCGCCGGAGGTGAGAGTGAGCGAGCGCCCGGACACCTCGGAGGGTCGGTGCACATCGCTGCCGTCTATCGCGAGCAACCGGTATGGACCGCTCGACCAGACCTCCATCGGCCCGTTGTCGGTATTGGCAATCCGTACGCGGGCTCGTTCGCCCCCTCGGGCAGGCACTTGCAGGTCTTCGGCCTTGCCGTTGATGGTCCGCACACCCGCGTACGTGTGAGCAATTGCTGACACATCGAGTTGCTGGGTCACAACTGACCTGGGCCTTACCACCAGCGATCCGAACAGACCACCGGCAACCTGAGGATTGGAGACCTGGTGCGAGTGGTACCAGAACGACCCGGCTTGGTCGGCGACGAAACGATAGGTGAACGCCCCGCCTACCGGCACGGCGTCCTGGGTCACCCCGGCGACGCCGTCCATCGCGTTCGGCACGTCCAGGCCGTGCCAATGCAGCGTGACACCGGCAGTGACGGACTCATTGCGGAGGTGGACTTCGACCAGCTGGCCTCGTATCGCATGGATTTCGGGTCCCGGCGACGTGCCGTTCAGGGTGTACTGGGCAAGCGAGGCGCCGCCAGTCGGCTGCTGCTGCCGCGCCACCAAGTCGACCCGTACGTCCGCCGGCCGGGTCGGATCGGCGATCAGGTCGGTGATGGATCGGCGTGGCACAAAGGGGTGGCCCAGTTGGTGGTGAGCGTGGCCAGCCATGCTGAGATCAGGCTGGACGCCGCCATAGTCCGGGTAGCCCATGTCCATCACCGAATAGGCCGCCGGCAATCGGCTCGCATGCCACATCCAGGTCAGTGGGGCCAAGATGGCCAGAGTCGCGAGGAAGGGAAGGGCGACCCGCAGCGTGCGTGGAAGCTTGATCGAACTCATGACGATCCAGGAGGATCAAACGGGCGTCTCGACCCGCTCTTCAGGCGGCGAAACCGTGCTTGGTGCTGCGGTGCGCATCCGACGAGCGGCGTAGAGGGCCGTGCCGAACAGCGCCAATGCATTGAGCCCATGCAGCGCAGCGACCGCTGTTATCTCGTGGCCAAGAAAGCCGAGTTGGCCTTGCACGACAACAAGCACGAACACGATCACGGCCCACTTGATCGCTCCACGGACCCTGGCGAAGAACGAGGTGATCAGCAGCAACAGGGCAATCCCGGGGATCACGAAAGTTCCGTTGATGCCGTGCACGATGAAGCCAGCAACCTCCGGGAAGGGCATGCCCTCGCTCTCCATCAATGCCTTGTCAACAACGCCGCCACCCTCAACCCACTTTCCCAGACCGGCGATTGCCCAGACCGCGGCCATTGCCTGAACGGCCACCTCAATGGCCACGAAATATGCGAGGACCTTGTACACGGTTCTCATGAGAGTCCTTCCTTGTCGGCCTTGAACGATGGAGGTTTGCTGAAGACCAGGCGGGCGAGTATCAGGGGCCAGACCGGAAGGGCCAACCAGCTCCATGCGCCCAGCACGATCCCCGGGCTTGCCAGTGCGAGCGGATGTCCCGACGCGCTACCGGCGAGGTAGCCCGCCGCAGTGATCAGCAGCCCGAGGGGGAACGACGCGCCCAGCAGCAGCCCGAAGCGTGTGACTGATCTCGATAGAGCGCCATGGCGATGGCCGATCGAACTGACGATGAACACCCAGGCATATACGGGCAGAAAGGCCGCGACAGCCATCAGCACCTGAACGTCGAAGTCCAGAACGCCTGCGATCAGCAAGAGATGGAGGATTGCGACGGCAAGCATCGCTGCTATTGCTATTGCGGTGGACACCCGGACCGACCGGGTGCGTGGCAGCCAACGACGCAGGGCAAGTGCAACCGGAATCATCGTGAGGAACTGCACAGGGATCAACCAGTCGTTGGCTGTGCCAAGCCACCCGAAGCCGTTCTGTACCTCGCTGAACGGCTGCGCCAACACGAAGAACATCACAAGCAACGCGTTGGCCAGCAATCCGACAATCCCAGAAGTCAACGCCCACAGCGCGGGCTGGCTGATCCCCTGCTGCGGCGGATTGATCTCAGTCAACACGCCGCCACGATCAGTGGGGAGACATCCCACTGTCACGGGACGATGTCCCGCTCAGACCGGGATTCTCGTTTGCTGCCGCGCGACTGATCAGCCCGACACCAGACAGAATGGGCCGTGTGCGCGTCGGCGGCAGTGGCCGCTCCTTTACGTCAGACATGGCTTCTGCACCTCGCTCACCGGGCACCCGCGGCAATAGCTGTGGTACTTGTGCTGCTGGGCCTGATCGGCGTTGCGGTGCGACTGGACGCTCCGGCCGACGGCACGGTCGTCTCGTTCTGGCAGGTGGACGGCGCGATCGTTACCGTGCCCGACCCCGCAGCCAGTCAAGGACTCGCGACCGGCGACCTCGTGACCGGCATTGCCGGTCATCGCCTGGCCGATGGCCTTGGTGGCCTCACGCCACCGGTTCTTGGAGAGCAACTGACATACGACATCGTCCGAAACGGCCCACGTCAGGTCACAGTCCGTGTTGATCAAGTCGATCCGTACCCGCTGCTGGTAGCCGGGTGGGGAAACCTGATCTTTGTCTTCTCACTGGCCGCGTTGGCGAGTGCGCTGTACTTTCGGCGGCCTGAGGAGCCGGCGACCACGCCGCTGCTGATCACGGCCGCCGGCCTGCTCGGCAGCACGCTGGCGCACGAGGCCGGCCTGCCGGCTCTTGCTCTCGCCACAGGTGGACCGCCGTTGTGGCTGTACAACCTGAACATCATCGGGGTCTACAGCATCGCCTGGGGGGCGGCGCTCGCCTTTGCCCTCGAGCTACCGCGAGATGATCGTTGGCGTCGGCGCAGCCTGCTCACAGCCGCGTACGGTGCTCCGCCGGCGCTGATGGTCGCCTGGATGGGGATTGCGGTGATCATTGCACCTAACGGTCTGCGCTGGTTTGATCTTGTCTACGCCGGCACCACAGTCACCGTGGCGGGAACTCTGGTGACAGGTGCCGTGCTCGGTGTGATCGCGTACCGGCGCAGTCGCGACTCGTTGACCCGGAGCCGGCTGCGTTGGATCGCCGGCGGAAGCATCGCGTCAGCCCTGCTCGGGCTCGCGGGTTGGCATCTGCCCGAAATCATCACGGGGCAGCAGTTGCTCCCGGCGGGCGCGATCGGCCTCTCCGGGTTGCCATTTGTACTCGGGATCGCCGTGGCGCTGCGCCGGCACCAGTTGTTCGACATCGAGCGGCTGGCCAATCGATCTTTGGTCTATGTCACGGTGGTGGCGGTTCTCGCCGCTGGCTATGCGGGTCTGGTAGCCCTGCTCGTCAGCGGGCTCAGCCTCTCCGGAACCGCTGCCGCCGCACTTGCCGCGGCCGCTGCCGCGCTTGCCCTCGCGCCGCTGCGGAATGCGGCGCAGCGAGCCGTGAACCAGCTGATGTATGGCCATCGGGACGATCCCGCTGGGGTGCTCGCTCGGCTCGGGACGCGGATGCAGGCCGTCATCTTGCCCGACGACGTGCTGCCAGCCGTGGTGGAAACCGTTGCGCAATCGCTCCGGCTGCCGTACGTCGCGATCGACCTAGCCTACGGAGCCGACTCATTCCGGGTGGCGGCCGAGCACGGCACACCGATCGGGAACGTCCACACCGAGACACTCACACATCACGGTGCCGCGGTGGGCCGGCTCCGGGTCTCAGAGCGTGGCCGCGACGAACCGTTGGAGCCAGCCGATCTGGAGCTGGTTCGCTCGCTGGCCCGCGAGGTTGGCCCGGCCGTCCAAGCCGTTCGGTTGCACCAGGACCTGGTGCGCTCCCGTGCGGAGGTCGTGGCGTTGCGAGAGGACGAGCGACGGCGGCTGCGACGCGATCTGCACGATGGGCTTGGTCCGGCGCTGGCAGCCATTGGTCTGAAGGCGGGATTGGCCGCGCGCGAGGTGCCACCAGACTCGACCGCGCGAGGGTTGCTCGGTGAAATCGGCACCGAGGTGAAGGCGAGCCTCGGCGACATTCGGCGCCTCGTTGAGGCTCTCCGCCCGCCAGCGCTCGACGAGCTCGGCCTGCTCGGCGCTATCCGGTCACGTGCTGCCACTTTGACCGGAGACGTGAGCATCGATGTCTCCGGATCGGACTGGGCCGGCGCGCCGCCGGCAGCGATCGAAATCGCCGCCTATCGGATAGCGGTCGAGGCCATGACCAACGCCGTACGCCACAGCGGTGGCACCCAATGCGTGGTGTCGATCACGGTCGACGACGACGCCGTCGAGGTCATGGTGCGCGACGATGGGCACGGGCTGGTCCCTGATCGCAAGCCGGGGGTCGGGCTTCGATCTATGCAGGAGCGTGCGGCCGAGGTAGGTGGCACGCTGTCGGTCGAGTCCGCGGCGCAAGGGACGATCGTCTCTGCACGGCTGCCGTTGAGTCTGGGAGGGCCAAGTTGATCACACTGATCCTCGCTGATGATCATCCGGTGTTCGCCTCAGGACTGCGGGCGGTATTCGATGCGGAGCCGGATATGACCGTCGTGTCGGTCTCCACTAGCGGGCGGGACGCGGTGCGCGCCGCTATTGACCACCGACCAGATGTCGCCGTACTCGACATCACCATGCCGGACGGTGACGGCCTGTGGGTCTGCGGTCAGCTCCGGGCAGCGGGACTCGCCACGCGTGTTCTCATCCTCACCATGTCCGACGACGAGGAAAACGTGTTGGCCGCCCTACGTGCCGGAGCGTATGGCTACACGCTCAAGGGGGCCGGACCGGACGAGATCGTTGCGGGGGTTCGTGCAGTGGCCCGCGGCGAGGCGCTTTTCGGTGCCGGGATCGCGGCTCGAATGCTGCAACATTTCGGCCGCTCGGCGACCTCGTCGCCTTTTCCCCAGCTCACCGAGCGTGAGACCGAGGTGTTGGCGTTGTTGGCCTCGGGGAAAGACAATGCCGGCGTCGCGCATCGCTTGGGAGTCAGTGCGAAGACCGTGCGCAACCACGTTTCCAACATCATTACCAAGCTGCATGTCTCCGACCGATCTGGAGCCATCATCCGGGCGCGCGACGCCGGCTTGGGCGGATCCGGCTCGAGCTGAAGCCGTCTATTCCGAGGAGGATCCTTGGATGAGTGCGGGACTAGTGATCAGCGGCGTCCGGCCCCCAGGAGGCCGCCCAGCATATCGAGGATGGTCCCGGCCGTGGACTGACCGGAGCCACCGCCTCCAGTTGCGGCACCGCCGAGCATGGAATTCAGCATGTCATTGAGTGGATTACCTGACCCGCTCGAGCCAAGTGGATCGTTCTGGTCGCTTCCTTGGCGATCTCCCATTAGCCGCTTGGACAAGTAGGCGAGCACGATCGGCGCCAAGATCGGCAGCAGGCGCTTGATCAAGTCACCCGCCTGGCCGCCCAGATTGCCGCCCAAGGTCTGCGCGACTTGATCTTGATTCGGGCCGAAGATGTTGCCGACGATCTTTTCACCGTCGCCGGCATCAACCTGTATGAGATCGACCCCGCCATCGATCAGGTCACTCGGATGGTCGCCGAGCGCCCCAGCCAAGGATGTGGCGCCCTCGGGATCATCGGCGTTCGCCTGCATTCCGCCAAGAAGCGCGGGGATCGCCTGACGGGTGGCTTGTTCGGCCGTGGCCTCGTCAACTCCCAGTTGCGCTGCGAGTTGATCCATCGGGATGTCGGCCAGGATGTCGTCTACAGCGCCCACGATTTGAGCCTTCCTGCCAGCTGCCAAGAGCAGCGCGTGTCGAGCACGAGCGGTGCTTGCGACACTAGCGACCGTCGGCCGCCGACACTACTGCGGGCGTCCAGACACGCGCCAAGCGCTGGGGCCCGGCTGGATGGGGCTGCGTAGTGATCGCCAGTACGCCGACCAGCCGGAGCGAGCCGGCGGCGTTTGATCTCGGCGGGCTCGAGCGAATCGCGTAGCGAGCACTGTCATCACGGCTGCGAGTTCGTCCTCCGTCGGTGCGCCTTTGACGACAGAGAACAAGGGTTCTTGATCATCGGGGAGGGTCATAGCGGGATGTTGCCGTGCTTTTTCGGAGGTAGCGTCTGGCGTTTGGTACGCAGTAGCCGCAGCACCCGGGTGATCTCCACGCGGGTTTCGTGTGGGTTGATCACTGCGTCGACGTAGCCACGCTCAGCAGCGAGATAAGGGTTGGCCAGCTCGTCCTCGTACTCGGTAACCAGCCTCGTACGCAGCGTCTCTGGGTCCTCGCTTGCCGCGAGCTCCTTGCGATACAGGATGTTCACCGCTCCCTGAGCTCCCATCACGGCGATCTGTGCCGTAGGCCATGCCAGGTTGAGATCAGCCCCGAGATGCTTGGATCCCATCACGTCGTACGCGCCACCGTAGGCTTTGCGAGTGATCACCGTGACGAGTGGCACCGTCGCCTCCGCGTAGGCGTAGATCAACTTCGCGCCCCGCCGGATGATGCCGTTCCATTCCTGATCGGTGCCTGGAAGGAAGCCCGGCACGTCGACGAAGGTGATCACTGGGACGTTGAATGCATCGCAGGTCCGGACGAATCGGGCGGCCTTCTCGGAGGCGTCGATGTCCAGGCAGCCGGCAAGGTGAAGTGGTTGATTGGCCACTACGCCGACGCTGCGCCCGTCGATCCGCCCAAAGCCGACCACGACATTGGGTGCGAAGAGCGCGTGCACCTCGAGAAACTCGCTGTCGTCCAAGACTCGGAAAATCACCTCATGCATGTCGTAGGGCTGATTGGGGGAGTCCGGGATCAGCGTGTCAAGATCACGGTCCACCTCATTTGGCTCGAGGGCATTCTCCACGTCGAAGATGGGTGGGTCCTCGAGGTTGTTCTGCGGTAAAAAGCCGACCAGCGTCCGTACGAAGGAGATTGCATCTTCTTCGTCGGCAGCGAGGTAGTGGGCGTTGCCCGACTTAGTGTTGTGAGTACGCCCGCCGCCCAGCTCCTCCATCGAGACGTCCTCGCCAGTCACCGTCTTGATGACATCCGGACCGGTGATGAACATCTGCGAGGTCTGATCGACCATGATGACGAAGTCGGTGAGGGCAGGGGAGTAGACGTGCCCACCGGCAGCGGCACCCATGATCAATGAAATCTGCGGAATGACACCAGATGCGTGAGTATTGAGGCGGAAGATCTCACCGTAGAGGCCGAGGGAGACCACACCTTCTTGGATCCGAGCGCCACCGCCTTCGTTGAGGCCGATCAACGGGCAACCTGTCTTCAGCGCAAACTCAATGATCTTGACGATCTTCTCCCCGTACACCTGGCCCAGGCTGCCGCCGAAGACGGTGACGTCCTGACTGAACACACACACCGGACGTCCGTCGATCGTGCCGAAACCCGTGATGACGCCATCCCCATAGGGCCGCCGCTTCTCCATGCCGAACGATGTCGAGCGATGTCGAGCGAACTCGTCCAGTTCGGTAAATGAATCAGCATCCAGCAAGAGGTGGACGCGCTCCCGGGCTGTCAGCTTGCCCTTGGCATGCTGTTTTTCCACTGCCGCCGCCGATCCTGCCTGAACCGCCTCATGCATCCGGCGATCCAAATCGGCCAGCTTCCCGGACGTCGTATGGATATCCGGCGCCGGAGTCGTGCGATCCATGAACCGGACTCTAGCTATTTTGTTTCGCTGCTCGCGCATCGCGCTCTGAACCCGCCTACTTCGTCGTCGCTCACAGACGATGAAGAGTGTCTCCTCGCTCCTCCTCAGCACGGCGGCGCGCGATTCCCGACGCTCGCAGCGAAGGACTAGGGTCCAGAACATGCCGACTGATGACGTGATCGATCTCGCGGAGCTCCGGCAGGAACTGATAAGACCCGGCGGTCTGTGGCAGAAGGTCGATCTGGTCCCGGAGACCGGCTCGACGAACGTCGATCTTGCTATGCGCGCCCGCCAAGGCGAATCTCCCGGCACAGTACTGATCACCGACTACCAGTCGGCCGGGCGCGGTCGGCAGGGCCGGACCTGGACCGCGCCGCCAGGCTCGGGCATCGCCATGTCCATTTTGGTACGACCGGACGGCATCGATCCCAGCCGTTGGACCTGGCTGTCACTGCTCGCCGGACTGGCAGTCAGCGACGGCGTCCGGCGGGCGGCTGATCTGCCGGCCATGCTGAAGTGGCCGAACGACGTTCTCATTACCGATCGCAAGGTGTGCGGCATTCTGTCGGAGCGAGTCGACACCTCGGAGGGCCCGGCTTGCGTGGTTGGCATCGGCATCAATGTCAGCCTGACCGAGGATCAATTGCCGGTGCCGAGTGCTACGTCCCTGGCAATCGCCGCCCGCCAGCTCGGCACCGAGTCGCCATCCCGAACGGCTGTGATCGCCACGGTGCTCGCCGCGTTCGAGCTCCTTTACGGCCGATGGCAGGCGTTGGCGGGAAATGACGCCTCTCTCGCGGCCTCCTACGCCGAGCGATGCGACACGCTCGGTCGTCCCGTTCGGGTGCTGCTCAACCAGCAGCACAGCGTCGAGGGCATCGCCGATCGCGTCGATCACGAAGGTCGACTGGTCGTCCGCACTGACTCCGGATCCTCTGTCTACGGCGCTGGCGACGTCGTTCATCTACAGTCCTAGCGTCTTGCCCATGTGTCAGCATTGACAGCGTGGCTGTTCCTCAGAAGCTTGGCGCAGACGAGCACGTGGTGATCCATACCCGAACCCACGTCAAGGCGATGCTGTTGCCGGCGCTTGCTTTCGTGCTCATTGCTGCAGCGGTCGGCGTCGGAGCCGCTTTGATCCCGCATGAGGCCCGTCCCATCGGGCAGTTCGCCATCCTGGTGCTCGGAGTCGTGCTTGCGATCTGGCTGGTCCTGATGCCGTTTCTGCGCTGGAGAACCACCACGTACACGGTCACGAATCGCCGACTGATCACCCGCAGCGGCATTCTCAACAAGATCGGCAAGGACCTGCCGCTGAACCGGATCAACGAGGTGTCCTACGAGCGCAGTCTGATAGACCGCATGCTCGGTTGCGGCTCGCTTATCGTTCAGACAGCTGCCGAGGACGGCACGATTGTGCTGCGGGATGTACCAGACGTCGAACACGTAAATCTTGAGATCAGCCAGCTGCTGTTCGGGCCACAACACGGTTCGCAGAACCCTCCTGCTGCTCGCCCATGACTGTCGAGGTCGAGCGACCCTCGGCGCATGTCGCTGAGGTGATCATGAACCGTCCCGAGACTCTCAACGCGCTGTCGACCGATCAGGCCCGGCGGCTGGGGCATGTGGCAACCCAGCTGGCGACTGATGATCAAGTAAGCGCTGTGATCATCTCGAGTGCGCTGGAAAGAGCCTTCTGTGTCGGCGCTGATCTCAAAGAACGTCGTGGCATGAGCAACGATGATCTTCGGCGGCAGCGGCCGGTGTTCGAGGAAGCCTTCGCGGCGTTGCGGGGAATGCCGATACCTGTGATCGCAGCTGTGGAGGGTTTTGCGATGGGCGGTGGGTGTGAGCTGGCGTTGTGCTGTGACCTGATTGTCGCATCGGCAACTGCAACATTCGGACTTCCCGAGGTCGGATTGGGCCTCATACCAGGCGAGGGTGGCACCCAGCTGCTGCCTCGCCGTATCGGCCTTAACAGAGCCGCCGATCTCATCCTCACTGGTCGCAGGGTCGAAGCGGAAGAAGCACTGCGGATAGGGCTTGCCGATCGTCTGGTTCCTATCGGCGCGGCTCGGGCCGGCGCACTGGCGATCGCAAAGGACATCGCCACCAAATCGCCTGTCAGTCTGCGGACGGCGAAGCGGGCGCTCCGGCAGGGTGCCGACGTCGACCTGGTCAGCGGTCTGGAGATCGAGAGGCGGGCGTGGGAAGAGGCTGCATTCTCGGCCGACCGCGTCGAGGGCGTCGAAGCCTTCAACCTGCGCCGGGCTCCGCAGTGGCCGAGCTGGCAGGCAAGCGGTCGATGACCGACCATCCCCATCAGCTTCCGCAGCCGGTCGAGCTGCCGGTGGACGAGCGCGAGAGTGCCCTTCCGTTGCCCGCCCAGCTCACCCGATTCATCATCACTGGCGGCTTCTCGGCCATCGTCGACTTCGGACTGCTGGTGATCTTGATGGCCCTCGGCCTGGGGCATACGCCGGCCAAGGCCATCTCTTTCGTCGCCGGAACCACAACCGCATATCTGATCAACCGGCGCTGGACGTTCCGAGCATCGCCTTCCACTCGACGGTTCATCGCCGTCGTGGGTCTATACGCCGTCACCTTTGCACTCCAGGTCGGCCTGTTCAGCGTGCTGTTCACTCTGCTGACCGCGCAGGGCCTGAGTCGGCTTTCCGTTCAGATCATTGCGTTCGTGATCGCGCAGGGGGTTGCCACCACAGTCAACTTCATCGTGCAGCGCTCGGTGATCTTCAGGCTGCGGTGACCGGTACGCTTCGGCGGGTGACCAGTACGCGAAGCTTCACCGTAGGCATCATCGGCGGTGGGCAGCTGGCGCGGATGATGCACGCCGCATCCATCGGGCTGGGGATCAATGTGCGGCTGCTCGCCGAGGCGGCCGACACCTCCGCCGCGACCGTGGTGCACGACGTCACCGTTGGCGATTACACCGACCCCGAAACAGTGCGCGCCTTTGCCGCAGGCTGCGACGTCGTGACCTTCGACCATGAACATGTGCCCACGGGCCTGCTCCGAGACCTGGAATCGGCCGGCGTGGTGGTTCGGCCCGGGCCGGCCGCACTCATCCACGCTCAGGACAAGGCGATCATGCGCGATCGGCTCACCGCCCTGGGAGCTCCTTGTCCCGTGAGCCGCGTGGTGAGAGACGAGGCGGCCTTGGTCGCGTTCGGCGACGAACTGGGCTGGCCGATTGTGGCCAAGGCCTCTCGTGGCGGTTATGACGGCAAAGGGGTGTGGCGCCTCGATTCCGCTGCTGATGCAGCACAACCCTTCGCGCGACCCAGCGACGGCGTACAGATCATCGGCGAGGAGTTCGTGGATTTCACGCGTGAGTTGAGCGCCCTCGTCGTCCGCTCTCCGTCGGGGCAGGCGGCGGCGTACCCGATCTCGGAGTCGGTACAGCGACATGGCATCTGTGTCGAGACGATCACACCCGCGCCGGGTCTCGGCGATGAGCAGGCGATTGCGGCAGAGGAGTTGGCGCTCATGATCGCCCATGAGCTCGGCGTCGTCGGAATGCTGGCTGTGGAGCTCATGCAGCGTGCCGATGGATCGATCGTCGTCAACGAGCTCGCTATGCGGCCGCACAATACAGGCCACTGGACCATCGACGGCGCCCGCACGTCCCAGTTCGAGAACCACCTGCGCGCGGTGTTGGACCTGCCGCTCGGCGATCCGAGCAGTAAGGAGTCATGGACCGTCATGGCCAACGTCTTTGGCGGGAAGAACGATGATCTCCCATCGGCCTTGCTGCACTGCTTTGCCCGGGATCGGCGGCTCAGAGTGCAGCTGTACGGCAAGCAGGTGAGGCCCGGTCGAAAGGTGGGTCATGTCACCGCCTCCGGCGACGATCTTGAACAGACACGGAAACGTGCGCGGCACGCGGCGGCCTACCTGATGGGAGATCCCAATGCCTGATGACAATTCTCGGCCACGGGTCGGGATTGTGATGGGTTCCGATTCGGACTGGCCCGTGATGGGCGCCGCCGGCCTGGCGCTGCGCGAGTTCGGCGTCCCCTTCGAGGCGGATGTGGTCTCGGCGCATCGGATGCCCGATGCCATGATCACGTACGGGCGCACAGCTCATACCCGTGGACTCGAAGTGATTATTGCCGGTGCGGGAGGCGCGGCACACCTGCCGGGCATGCTGGCCGCTGTCACCCCCCTGCCGGTGGTCGGAGTACCGGTACCACTGAAGTATCTCGACGGCATGGATTCGCTGTTGTCGATCGTGCAGATGCCCGCTGGCGTGCCCGTGGCAACCGTCGCTATAGGTAATGCTCGCAACGCCGGACTGCTGGCTGTACGCATACTGGCGGCCAGCGATTCGCAGCTGCGTCAGCAGATGATCGACTTCCAAGCTCAGCTTCGGCTGGCCGCTGAGGCCAAGGGAGCGACCGTACGCGCCAATGCGCAGGGCCGAGGCGGCGAGCTCGGCTGATGGCCGTTGTCGGGGAGTTGGTCGTAGGTGCGGGGCTGTTAGTCAAGGGCTTGGGCCTGATCACCCAACGGCCTCGGCTCTTCCTGCTCGGCGCGATCCCACCGTTGATCACGTCAGTGATCTTCACAGGACTGCTCATCGCGCTGATCACCGAGCTTGACCCAGCCGTCGAATGGCTCACACCCTTTGCCGACGGCTGGGCTCGAGGCTTGGCCACTGCGCTTCGCGTGCTCGTCGGCAGTGCCCTCGTCGGTGGGGCTGTGCTGGTGATGGTGATCTCGTTCACGACGTTGACACTTGCGCTCGGATCGCCGCTGTACGACAAGTTGTCCGAGTCTGTCGAGCAAGAGTTCGGTGATGTGCCAGAACTCGACGAGAACGTGGTCCGGGGTATCTTTCGGGCGCTGCGACAAGCCGTTGCGCTCATCGGAATCTCAGCGCTCGGAGCGTTGTTGCTCTTTGCGACGGGCTTCATTCCTGTCGTCGGGCAAACCGTCGTTCCGGTGATCTCTGCGATGTTCGGCGGCTGGCTGCTCGGGATTGAGCTGGTGGGGTCCGCATTCGATCGACGCGGACTGCTGCGACTTGCCGATCGTCGTGCCGCGATGCGACGCCGGCGCCCTCTCGTGCTGGGTTTCGCGGTACCGACATTCCTGCTACTCGCTATACCCTTCGCCGGGGCTGTGGTCTTTCCTATTGCCACCGCCGGGGGGACTTTGCTCGCCCGTCAACTGCTCGGCGTGCCCACTAGTGTGACCAGATAAGTCAAAAGGAGGTTGCGATGTCCGAGCTGTCCGTACAGCTGTACACCCTGCGCGAGGCTTTGGAGGCGGATTTTGAAGGCGCCCTGGCCAAGGTGGCCGCGCTTGGCTTTACCCAGGTCGAACCGTTCCAGCTTGTCAAGTTCGCCGATCGGCTTCGTACAGGACTGGGCCAAACAGGACTGTCGGCGCCAACCACACATATCGACGTGCTCGGCGGCAACCAGGACGAGATCTATGGCATCGCTGTTGAGCTTGGTATCCAGACGATCATTCAGCCCTACGTCGATCCAGCCCGATGGCTTACCGAAGCCGACGTCAGCCAGGTCGCATCCGAGCTGAATGCAGCAGGAAAGAATGCCGCTCGCCAGGGCCTCAAGGTCGGCTACCACAACCATCACTTCGAGCTCGAGTCCATGATCAACGGCGTTCATGCGCTTGAGGCACTGGCTGCGCAGCTAGAACCGGAAGTGGTCTTGGAGGTGGACACCTACTGGGCCTATGCGGGCGGTGCCGACGTGCCCGCCCTACTCGGCCGTTTGGGAGGTCGGGTCGTCGCGCTACATCTCAAGGACGGCGATGGGACGCTCGATATCACGAAGCAGGTTCCCGTTGGATCTGGCGTGCTGCCGGTATGGGACATCATCGCGGCGGCTCCCGACGCGCTGCGAGTCGTGGAGTTGGATGGCTCTGAGACCGATCTGTTCGACGCCGTAGGTGCCAGCCGCGAGTTCCTGCTCGCCGATGGGGCTCGATGATGACCGAGCCGGTTGGCGTCGGAGTGATCGGTGCGGGCACTATCAGCGACACCTACTTGGAGAACCTCACCACCTTCGCCGACACCGAAGTGCTCGCGCTGGGCGACATCATCCCCGAGGCCGCCAAGGAGAAAGCCGCGAAGTACGAGGTTGCCGCCGCAGGAGATGTTGCCACCGTTCTCGACCACCCAGACGTCGAGATCGTGGTCAATCTCACCATCCCAGCGGCTCACGCCGAGGTCGCGACTCAGGCAATCGAGGCTGGCAAACATGTCTGGAACGAGAAACCGCTTGCCCTTGATCGGGTCAGCGGCCGAAGCTTGCTTCGCGACGCTGAGGCCGCGGGGCTGCTGGTTGGCTGCGCTCCCGATACCTTCCTGGGATCGGGGCTGCAAACGTCCTGCAGGCTTATCGAGCAGGGCTTGATCGGCACACCGCTGACGGCTCTGGCGCTGCTGCAGTTGCCGGGGCCGGAGTCATGGCATCCGAATCCAGCGTTCCTCTATGCGGCGGGTGCAGGCCCGCTCTTCGATCTTGGGCCTTATTACTTCACTGCGATCGTCCAGGTCTTCGGCTCCGTTTCTTCAGTCGCCGCGCTGGGGTCCAAGGCGCGTGAGCGGCGGGTCATCGGCTCTGGGCCGAAGGCCGGCGAGGAGTTCGATGTCACGGTGCCCAGCCACGTGAGCGCGCTGGCCCAGTTCGAATCCGGCCAGTCCGCCCAGGCGATGTTCTCTTTCGACTCGGCGCTGCCGCGGACCCTGCTCGAGGTCAATGGCACCGAGGCAACGATGCTGTTTCCGGATCCCAACTTCTTCGACGGCAAGATCGCTATCAGACGGCTTGGTGACGATGACTGGGAGACGGTTGCGACCACGACCGCACAATCCTCCCGCGGCACGGGCGTACTGGACATGGCGCGTGCCATCCGCGAAGGCAGAGCACATCGTGCCCAGGGAAAGATGGGCTATCACGTGCTCGACACCATGATCGCGATCGCAGAGTCGGTCGAGTCACGTGCCTTTGTGGACGTCGAGAGCTCGATCGACAAGCCGGCCCTGTTGCCGCGGGACTGGGATCCGCTCGCAGCCACGATTTAGGCTGCTGCCGCCGAATAGGCTCCAGATGTGACTGATTTTGCCGATGTCTATCGGCCGAGCGAGGAGCATGAGGCATTCCGCGCCGCTGTCCGTGAGGTTTGTGCGGAGAAGGTGGCTCCGAATGCAGCGGAGGCCGATGAGCTGGCGGAGTTTCCCAAGGCTTCCTTCGAAGCGCTCGTATCCGCCGACTTCCAGGCTCCTCACATCCCTGAGGAGTATTCGGGGGTCGGTGCGGACGCGCTGGCCACGGCGATCGTCATCGAGGAGATCGCTCGCGTCTGCGCCGCGACCTCCCTGGTTCCCGCCGTCAACAAGCTGGCGACATTGCCCTGGTTGCTCGTCGGCTCAGAGGAGATCAAAAAGACGTATCTGCCGCCCGTCGCACGTGGCGAGGCGATGGCCTCATATTGCCTGTCCGAGCCGGAGTCCGGTTCAGACGCTGTCAGCATGCGGACCCGGGCCGTACGCGATGGCGACTACTTCGTCCTGAATGGCGTCAAACGCTGGATCACCAACGCCGGGTTGTCCGACTTCTACACCGTATTCGCAGTGACAGATCCCGAAGCGCGGTCGAAGGGGATCAGCGCTTTCGTCGTGAACAAGTCCGACCCGGGCGTCTCCTTCGGTGCGCCGGAAAAGAAGCTAGGCATCAAGGGCTCGCCCACCTGCGAGGTCTATCTCGACCGCGTACGCATTCCGGAGTCACGGATCATCGGCCCGGACGGCACCGGCTTCGAGACAGCTATGCGCACCCTCGATCACACGCGGGTCACCATTGCGGCGCAGGCAGTGGGTATCGCACAAGGTGCACTCGACTATGCGCTCGGCTATGTCAAAGAGCGCAAGCAGTTTGGCAAGGCCCTTGCTGAGTTTCAGGGATTGCAGTTCATGCTCGCCGACATGGGCATGAAGCTCGAGGCAGCACGACAGCTCACCTACGCGGCTGCCGCCAAGTCTCAGCGCGGCGACGCCGATCTGCCGTACTTCGGCGCCGCCGCGAAGTGCTTCGCCTCCGATGTGGCTATGGAGATCACCACCGATGCGGTGCAGCTACTTGGCGGCTATGGCTACACCAAGGACTTCCCCGTTGAGCGGATGATGCGGGATGCGAAGATCACCCAGATCTATGAGGGCACCAATCAGATCCAGCGGATCGTCATGGCGCGGCAGCTGTTGGCTGGACTGACGCGCTAACCGACCTCGGCGCTGTTCTCCGACAGCCCGCTCGGCCAAGCTCGCTCGCCCACGGATGGTCGCATCGCCAGCAGCTCTGCGAGCAACTGCTCGTCCAATGGCTCCTCGAGCGCGTCCACGGCAGACCGCAGGTGACGCGACTTCCCGGTGCCGATCAGGGTGGTAGCGCACCGCGAGCGCTGTAGGGAGTACTGGTTGGCGACGAATGCGATGTCGACGCCCCGCTCTGCGCACAGCGAGACCATCCGGGCCGCCGCATCGCGGATCGCCGAGGTTGCGGGATGGTCGAGCTTGATCGATGAGCCGGCCGGGGTGAGCAGGCCGAGCGCGACCGCGGCCGCGTTGATGAGGCCGACGCCCCGAGTGGTTGCGACTGGCGCAATCTCGCGTTCCAGTGTGTCGTCCAACAGCGTGGCGTGAGCATAGGTCAGGCAGACGTCCAGCTCGGTCTGGGTCATCGCCGCGTTCATCACAGGGGCGGGGTAGCCGGTCATCCCGATGTAGCGGCACAGGCCCTCATCGCGCATCGCGCGGAGTTCGGCGTAAGAGTCCTCGAACACCGGAGCGAGCGGAACGAACTCGATGTCGTGGAATTGCAGAATGTCGACGTAGTCGGTCTTCAACAGCCGCAGGCTGTTCTCGACACTGCGCCGGATGCGCCTGGGTGAAAAGTCGAAGTCATTGACCCCGTAACGTCCCGTCTTAGTGCCGAGCACAACCTGGTCTCGACGGCCCACCAGCGCCTTGCCCAGTCGCTCCTCGGCATTGCCGTAGTAGGCGGCGGTGTCGAAGAACGAGATACCAAGATCTAGGGCTTCGTGCACCACCGCAATCGCGGCCACCTCGTCGACCGCCCCAAACAGCTCACCGAGGGGTGCGGTGCCGAAACCTAGTCGGGACACCTCCAGCTCAGTGCGTCCCAAACGCGCGTACTGCATGTGCACTCCTATGTTCCGCACCTGTCGCCTCGGCGTTGGCGCCATTGTCCACCAGGGCTTGCATTTCTCGTTGATATGACCAATCTGTGATGTCATGTCTGGCTCTTGACATCACTGTGCTTCGCGAGATGCTGGAGGCATGGCATCGCGAGCGGTATTCCCCCTGCGCTGGCGTAACGAGCGACTCCGTGCGCTGACCGCCGAGGTGGCCGCGCGACTAGGCATCAGCCAGAACGAGCTGATCGAGCAGGCGATCGAGCATGAGGTCGTCGCCCGGGGCGCGATGTTGAGTGATGATCTACGAGCCGCGGCCGATCGACTGGCCGAGCTGACCCAAGAACAGTACGAGCGAATCCAGGCGCGCAGTCTTGAGCATTTCGTCGCTGGTGAGGGTCTGTTCGAGCCGGTTCAAGCGCGACCGACTCAGCGAGCGACGGTAGACAGCGTTTCAGTCGATCGTCCTTTGCTCGCTCCGGACATAACAGCGATCTACAGATCGGGACGCGCTGAGCCGGCATGACGGCACCGTCGTGGCAAGAAGACGACCCGAAGAATCTTTCCCTCATCCAGAGCAACGCGACACAGCTGATTGCCGAATTGCGCGCAACTGCGCCCGAGCGGATCCTGCCCACCCCCGGGGAACTCTGCCGCTGGCATACGCGGCTGTACGCCGGATGTGATGTGCCGGTGGCTGGCTACGTCGGACACTTCCGCGGCGATCCGTCCATCAGGGAACTCCTCGACTATGAAGTCGGCCTTGGCGTCCGGCTCAAGGACGGCAACCTGGAGAAGATGGGTGTCTGGGCGCACAGAGCAGCCGAGGAGATGACTGCTGTACTCGCTGGGCTACACGCGGTCTTTGTTGAGCTTGACGCGCGGCTGCCCGTGGGGAAGTCACCCGGCACCGCTGATCAGATACTCGAAGTGATCAGCTTCGCCGCGCTTGCTCACGGCGAATGTTTGCGAGTTCACCCATTCGCGAATGGCAACGGCCGCATAGCAAGGCTGCTCGTCGCGTTCCTCTGCATGCGCTACGGGCTACCGATGTTCCTGCACATCAAGCCGCGCCCCGAGAGTGACGACTACATCCGCGCGAGCCGGGACTCGATGGGCCGGCCACCGAACTTTGTGGGCAATCACACGACAACGATCGCCGTCTTCGCGCACATGCTTGCAGACGAGCTTGCTAGCGAGCGGGTGGCGTGAGCGGTTACACCCGACAATAGGATCTGCACTGGCTGTAGCTCTGGCCTGCATCGAGTCGGTTCAGACAGATGCGCCGATCACCATTGAGCGGTCCGCCGTTAGGCTGGCGCGATGATGGCCGAGTTCACCCTGGCCGCCTGCGCTGAGATGATCTTCACTGAGCTGTCGATGACCGAGCGGGTACGGCGCATCGATGATCTTGGATTCCAAGTGGAGATCTGGGATTGGACCAGACACGACATCGATAGCCTGCGGTCGACCGGTGCCACGTTCTCCTCGATGACGGGATATGTGACAGGCGATCTCATTGACCCGGAAGGGTCCGACGAGCTACTTGCCACGGCCGAGCAGTCCATCCCCGTAGCCGCAAAGCTCGGCATTCCTCGACTCAACCTCCATGGCACCGGCTTGGACAGCCAGGGACTGCCGATCAAGCCCATCGAGGTGATCACGGGCGAGATGTGGTTGAAAGCAGAGCACACCTTGGCGCGGATCGCGGAGCTCGGCCAGCGCGAGGGAGTGATCTTCTGTCTCGAGAATCTCAACACCGCTGTTGATCATCCCGATGTCCCGTTCGCGAAAGCAGCCGATACCCTCGCGCTGGTCGCTGCCGTTGACAATCCACATCTGAGGCTGATGCTGGACATCTACCATGCCCAGATCGGCGAGGGAAATCTTGTTGAGTTGATCAACAAGTGTGCGCCCTACATTGGCGAGGTCCAGGTCGCCGATGTCCCGGGTCGTCGCGAACCGGGCACCGGAGAGATCAACTATCCACGC
>Ga0075421_100000718_pt1 | contig 36206 bp, 36 predicted proteins | sample SoiMetdeltSBSDD5_FD_75292 | JGI IMG/M metagenome (GOLD analysis project Ga0075421, IMG submission 75292) | Bulk soil microbial communities from a Populus tree surrounding site in Tennessee, USA - Soil MetaG P. deltoides SBSDD5 | ecosystem: Environmental > Terrestrial > Soil > Tree plantation... | reverse complement strand
AGCACCCCGCCCCAGAGCACGGCGCGCCGCTGGCCGAGCAGGCGGTCCGCGATCCATCCCCCGGGGATGGCGGTGAAGTACACGCCCGCGGTGTACAGCCCGTAGATGGTGGCCGCTCGCCGCGCGTCCCAGCCCAGGCCGCCCTGGGCCACGGACGCGGTCATGAACAGGATGAGCAGCGCGCGCATCCCGTAATAGCTGAAGCGCTCCCACATCTCGGTGAAGAAGAGCGTGGTCAGCCCGCGGGGATGGCCGGCCAGCCCGGAGGCGTCGAACGGGACCTCGGGGGTGAGGACGTCGGAAGGGGGACGATCGGTGGCGACGGCGGCCTCGGCGGAGTCGTTCACGGTCGCCATGGCAAGAGCGTAAGACGAAGCGCAGGGGAATGGAAACCGTCGTGGGAGAATCGCCGCGTGGACTACCGCGATCTCGCCGACCACCTCCTCCGCCGGGCCCGGGCGCGGGGGGCCGACGCCGCCGACGTGCTCGTGGCCGAGGGCACGGACTTCTCCGTCACCGTCCGCAAGGGCGAGGTGGAGACGCTCAAGGACGCCGGGAGCAAGGCGCTCGGCCTGCGCGTCTTCGTGGGCCGGCGCACCGCGTCGAGCTACACCTCCGACTTCTCGCCCGCGGCCCTGGAGAGGCTCGTGGCCGACTGCGTGGACATGGCACGGGTGACGGGCGAGGACTCCGCGGCGGGCCTGCCCGACGAGGCGCCGCCCGCGGAGGAGATCGACCTCGGCCTGTTCGATCCCTCGCCCGCCGCCCTCCCCACCGGAGAGCGGATCGAGCGGGCGCGCCGCGCGGAGGCGGCCGCGCTGGCCGCGTCACCGGAGATCACGAACTCGCAGGGAGGGACCTACGGCTCCGACGAAGGGTTCGTGGTGCTCGCGAACACGAACGGCTTCATGGGCTCCTATCGCTCGTCCGGCGTCGCCCTGTCCGTGGTGCCGGTGGCGCAGCGCGACGGGAGCATGGAGCGCGACTACTGGTATACGAACGGCCGCGGCCTGGGCGACCTCCTGGAGCCGGAAGAGGTGGGACGCATCGCCGCGGAGCGGACCCTGCGCCGGCTGGGCGCGCGGAAGGTGCCGACCTGCGAGGTCCCGGTCGTCTTCGATCCGGAGACGGCGGCCGAGCTCCTGGGCACGCTCTTCCGCGGCCTCTCCGGCTACTCCGTGTTCCGCAACGCCACCTTCCTGAAGGACAAGGTCGGGCAGCAGGTCGCCTCGCCCCTCCTGAGCGTGATCGACGACGGCCGCCGGCCGCGCGGCCTGGGATCGCGTCCCTTCGACGGCGAGGGCCTGCCCACCCGCCGCAACGTGCCCCTCGAGAACGGTGTCGTCCGGCACTTCCTGTGCGACTCGTATTCGGCGCGCAAGATCGGCGCGCGCGCGACGGGCAGCGCGCGGCGCGGCGTGGGCGGCGGTCCGTCCGTGGGCGCGGGGAACCTCTCCTTCGCGCCGGGAGAGACGCCGCCCGAGGAAATCCTGGGCGAGGTCGAGCGCGGGCTCTACGTCACCGACCTCATCGGCTTCGGCGTCGACCTCGTGTCCGGCGACTACTCCCAGGGCGCGGTAGGCCACTGGATCGAGAAGGGACGGCTCGTCCATCCGGTGCACGAGGTGACGATCGCGGGCAACCTCCAGCAGATGCTGCTCGACGTGGACAGGGTGGGCAGCGATCTCGTCTGGCGCTCCTCGTCCGCCGCGCCCACCCTGCGCATCCGCCGGATGACGGTCAGCGGCAGCTGACGGCACGGATCCTGCTCTTTTGCTCTGGGCGCGCTCGATCCGTCAGCGGCGGCGGGCGGCGGGTCGGGGGACCTGGGCGGCACATGTCGAAGGGATCAATGGGTTTGGCGGCACGAACGGGGGCAGGGCCTGAAGGGGGCGAACCCTCCAGGTTGTCCTCCGCACCTCGCGCGGGTGTCTCCGCAGAGGACGCCTCGGCCGGGAGTGGCGGCGGCGATCGGCCGATGACAGTGAGGGCAGGCATGCGGAGAGCGTTCGCGACCGTTCTCATCCTGGTCGTGACGGCCTTACTGGCCGTCGGGGTCCGCGGGGACGATCCCGTGGCCACCGCCGATCTCGTCCGCTTCCTGCGCGCCGGCATCAGCGAACGCATCATCCTGGCCGAGCTGCGCGACCGCGGCTTCGCGGAGCCGCTCGACTCCACGCGCGAGGCGGAGCTCCGGGACGCCGGCGCCAGCGAGACCCTGATCGTCGCCGTGCGCCGAGCCGCGCCCGCGTCCGCCCCGGCGGCCGCCTCTCCGGCACCACCCACCAAGGGCGGGACGCGCCCCGGGGGCGACGTCTCTTCCTTCCCCACGTCCACCACCCGCGTCCATGGTCCGACCTTCAGCGCGAGCACGCGCACCGTGCGCGTGCCCGTCTCCGTCCTCGACAAGCGCGGGAACCCGGTCATGGGCCTCCACGGCGAGGACTTCCAGATCCAGGAGGACGGGAAGAAGCAGGAGGTCACCTACTTCAGCGGGGAGCGGCGGCCGCTGCGCATCGCCCTCGCCCTCGACGTCAGCGCGAGCATGGAGAACAAGATCCGGGAGGTGGAGAACGCGCTCCGCCACTTCATCGACCTGCTCGAGCCCGACGACGAGATCCTCGTGCTGACCTTCAACGACCAGGTCGACGTGGTGCAGGACTTCACCTCCGACCGCAACCGTCTGGCCCGCGTCCTGAACATGCTCCAGCCCGCGGGCGCCACCGCGCTCTTCGACGCGGCCCGGGAGGCGATCGAGCGCGTGGGCCCGGGGGCGGCGGAGAGCAAGGCCGTGGTCCTGGTCACGGATGGCATGGACACGGTGAGCGCCACGACCTGGGGCCAGCTGCGCGAGCTGGCCAAGCGCTCCGAGGTCCCCGTCTTCTCCATCGGCCTCGGCAGCGACTTCACCTTCCGCAGCATCTTCAGCGGGCCGAACGGACCGATCGGTGGCGGCCGCATCCCCGGGCGAGGGCCGGGACGGGTGCCGCGCGGCTGGCCCGGCGGCGGGGGCGGCGGTCCCGGGGGATGGCCGGGCGGGGGCGGGGGCGGCGGATGGCCGCGTGGTCCCGTCCCCGGGGCCTCCGGACCGGGCGGGGCGGACTTCGACGCGAGCGTCCTTCTCGACCTGGCCGAGGAGACGGGGGCGCGCGCGGAGGTGCTCAAGGGCCTCGACCGCGATCGCGGGAACGTGGACCGCCTGAAGGACGCCGTGGAGTCGATCGCGATGACGCTGCGTCATCGTTACCTGGTCGGCTACGACCCGGCGACAGGCAAGCGCGGCTGGCGCAAGATCAAGGTGGACGTCGATCGGCCCGCGGTCACCGCACGCGCGCGCAAAGGCTATTACTCCGAAGGCTAGCGCCCGCGGCCCTCAGCGGCTCGTCTTCACCTCCGTCCAGAGCCGGTCGTAGAGGACGGTGGCGGCCCCGATGTCCTCGATGATCTCGAGGCGCGCCACCACCTCCGCGGGCGGGAAGATGGCGTGGTTGTCGCGGATGGCGGGCGGCAGCAGGGCCAGGGCCGCGCGGTTCGGGCTCGAGTACTGCATGGTCCGGCAGATCTCCGCCGCCACTTCCGCTTCCATCACGTAGTCGAGGAACGCGTGCGCCAGCTCCGGATGGGGCGCGCCGCGGGGAATGGCCAGGTTGTCCAGGAAGAGGGCCGAGCCCTCCCGGGGAATGACGTAGCGGATGTCCGCGTCCTGGGCGATCGCCCGCGCGAACTGCCCGTTCCATCCCTGGGCCAGCCACACGTCCCCCGAGAGCAGCACGTCCTCGAAGTTCGAGGAGTTGTAGGCGCGTACGAGCGGCCGCTGCGCGATGAGGTCCCGCTGCGCCCGCGCCAGCGCCTCGGGGTCGGTGGTGTTGACCCCGAGCCCCTTCCATTTCAGGGCGGCCCCGAACGTCTCCCGCGCGTCGTCCAGCATGAGGATCCGTCCGCGGTAGCGCTCGTCCCACAGCGCGCCCCAGGAGTCGACGCGGCCGACCTTGCTCTCCCGATAGGCGATGCCGGTCGTGCCCCAGAAGTACGGGACCGAATACCGGTTGTGCGGGTCGTGGGGCCGGTCGAGAAAGCGCGGGTCCACGTTCGCGAGATGGGGCAGCGCGGAGAAGTCCAGCTCGCGCAGGAGGTCCTGGGCGACCAGCGACTGCACGGTGTAGGTCGAGGGGCACACCACGTCGTAGTCGACGTTCCCCGACTGCATCTTGGCGATGAGGGCCTCGTTGCTGTCGTACACGTCGACGTTGACGCGCACGCGGTGCCGCTCCTCGAAGCGGCGCACGGTCTCGGGGGCGATGTAGTTCGACCAGATGTAGACGTTGAGCTGGCGGTCCGCGGCGGTGAGGTGACCGGGGGCGAGCAGGAAGGGCGCCCCCAGCAGGGCGAGGCCGAGACCCGCCGGCACCACGACCTGGCGCGGACGGCGGCCCTGCTCCAGCCGCCAGGCCGCGAAGAGGAGCAGCACGGTCGCGGCCAGGAGCACGGTGGAGACGGCGTTGATCTCGGGGCTGAGGCCGCTGCGCACCATCGAGTAGATGTGCAGGGGCAGCGTGGTCGCCCCCACCCCGGCCACGAAGGAGGTCACGACGTAGTCGTCGATCGACACGGAGAAGACGAGGAGGGCCGCGGCCAGGATGCCGGGAGCGATCAGGGGCAGGGTGACGTGACGCAGCGTGCGCAGCGGACTCGCCCCCAGGTCCATGGCCGCTTCCTCCAGGCTGCGGTCGAAGCCGGCCAGGCGCGCCCGCACGACCACGACGGCGTAGGAAAGGCTGAAGGCGACGTGCGCGAGCACGACGGTGAGGAACCCCAGGCGCATCCCGATGGCCGCGAAGAGCAGCACCAGCGACGCGGCCAGCACGATCTCGGGCAGGACCAGGGGCACCACCACCAGCGCGTCCCAGGCCCCTTGCCGGCGCACGCGCAGGCGATGGAAGGCGAGGGCGGCGGCCGTCCCCGCGCCCGTGGCCACGACCGTCGTGGCCAGGGCGATGACCACGCTGTTGCGCAGGGCGGCCAGGACGCGCTGGTCGCGCAGGGCCAGCGCGTACCACTCCAGCGTGAAGCCCTCCCAGCGCGCGCCCAGGCGCGCCTGGTTGAAGGAGAACAGGACGAGCACGATCAGCGGCGCGTACAGGAACGCGTACACGGCGAGGGTGACGAGCGCCCCCGCGCTCGGCGCGCGCGTGGCGCGGGCGGTCAGGCCGACTCCCCGGCGCCCGCCTGCAGCGGCCGGCGCAGGATCCAGAGGGCGAGGAGGACTCCCGCGGACAAGGCGAACGAGAGGGCCGCTCCGAACGGGATGTCGCGCGCGACCGCGAACTGGCTCTGGATGAGGCTGCCCACGTAGACGTAGCGCGCGCCCCCGAGGAGGTCCGGCGCCAGGTAGGCGCCCAGGGACGGAATGAAGACGAGGATGGAGCCGGCCACGATGCCGGGCCAGGTCAGGGGCAAGACGACGCGCCGCAGCACTTCGCGCGGCGGCGCGCCCAGGTCGGCGGCGGCGTCGAGCAGCTCGGGATCGAGTTTCTCCAGCGAGGCGTAGAGGGGAAGGATGATGAAGGGCAGCTCCCCGTAGACCTGGCCCAGGAGCACGGCCGCGGGGTTGTAGAGGAGGGCCAGGGCGGGCAGGCCCAGCGCGCCCAGCGCGAAGTTGACCAGCCCTTCCGTCCGCAGGAGGAACATCCAGGCGTACATGCGCACCAGGAAGCTCGTCCAGAAGGGCAGGATCACGAGGACGAGGAGCGCGCGCCGCATCGTGGGCGGCGCCCGGCGCGCCAGCCAGTAGGCGACGGGATAGCCGACGACGAGACAGACGATCGTGGTGGCCGCGGCCAGGATCACGCTGCGCGCGAGCACCCGGATGTAGAGCGGCTCCAATGCGCGCAGGTAGTTCTCGAGGCTCCAACCGGGGATCACCCCGCCATAGGCGGAGCGCCGGCCCAGGGAGGCGGCCAGCATGAGCACCTGCGACCCGCCCACCAGCACCACGAGGAGGACCACCGCGGGCGCGAGGAGCAGGATGGCCTGGCGCGTACGCGGGCTCATGACGCCGTCGCCGGGCGGCCGGGCTCGAGTCTCAGCAGCGCCGCGGCGTCGAACGTGACCGTGACCGCGTCGCCCGGCTTCCGGCCGTTCGACGTCCCCGGCTCGGACACGGTGAGCACGTCCGCGCCCGCGCGCACGCGCCACTCGCTGCGGTCGCCGAGGAAGAGCCGGTCCTCGAGCACGCCCGCGACGCGGTTCTCGCCCGGGCCGTCGAGGCGCATCCGCTCCGGCCGCACGCCCACCCACAGGCGCTCCCCAGGCACGAACCCGGCCGCGCTCGAGACGAGGACCAGCCCGTTCTCCGTGCGCACGACCGCCTGGGTCCCTTCCGCCGACTGCACTTCCGCGGCCAGGATGTTGCGCACGGCCAGGAACTCCGCGACGAAGCGCGTGCGGGGGGCGTCGTAGATCTCCGCGGGCGACCCCATCTGCTCGACCACGCCGTCGTTCATCACGGCCACGCGGTCGCTGAGGGCCAGCGCCTCCTCCTGGTCGTGCGTCACGAACACGAAGGTGGTGCCGAGGCGGCGATGGAGCGACTTCACTTCCGCGCGCATCTCCTCGCGCAGCTTGCGGTCGAGGGCGGACATGGGCTCGTCGAGCAGCAGCACCTCCGGCTCCAGCACCACCGCGCGGGCCAGGGCCACCCGCTGCCGCTGCCCGCCGGAGAGCTGGTCCACCGGGCGCGCCCCCAGGCCGCGGAGGCGCACCATCTCCAGCGCGCGCTCCACGAGGGGCGCGATCTCCGCGCGGGAGCGGCCGGCCATCTCCAGGCCGAAGGCGACGTTCCCGGCCACCGTGCGGTGCGGGAAGAGCGCGTAGTGCTGGAAGACGGTGTTGACGGGCCGGCGGTGCGGCGGGTCGTCGGTGACGTCGCGCCCGCCGAGGAGGATGCGGCCGCGGTCCGGCGACTCGAGGCCGGCGATCATGCGCAGGAGCGTCGTCTTGCCGCAGCCGGAGGGACCGAGGAGGGTCAGCAGCTCGCCCGCCGCCACCTCCAGGGAGACGTCCCGCACCGCGGCCACCGTCCCGAACGACTTGGAGACCTCGCGCAGGGAGACGGCGCCGCGTGCCATCGGCGGGGATTGTATCCGCGATGCCGAGCGGGTCGCGTCAGGCGTGCGGCGGGTAGGCCTGCCGGGCACGCTCGACCTCGGGCCCCATGCGCCCGGTCAGCATGAGCCGGTACATCCGGAAGTCGCCGCGCAGCGACCAGAGCGGATAGGTGAAGGTCGCCGGCCGGTTCTTCTCGAAGAAGAAGTGGCCGATCCAGGCCGGGCCGTAGCCGAGCACGAACGCGAGAAGCGCGTACCACGGCTTCACGAGCACGCCCGCGGCCAGGCTCCCCAGCACCAGGGTCGTGCCCACGAAGTGCAGCGCGCGCGTGCTGGACCGGCGGTGCTGCGAGACGTAGAACGGCCAGAACTCCTCGAAGCTGGCCAGGCGCGCCATGGATCGCCTCCCGCGCAACGGTGATTATGATGGTACCGGAGGTCGCATCGATGCTGCCCATCCTGTTCGTTTCCGCCCTGGCGGCGGCGCCCCCGTTCACCGCGGCCGAGATGATGCGCCTGCAGCGGATCGCCGACCCGCAGGTCTCGCCGGACGGCCGCTCCGTGGCCTACCAGGCCACGCAGGTGGACACCACGGCCTGGACGCGCAACACGGACATCTGGGTGATCCCCGCCGCGGGCGGCACGCCGCGTCGCATCACCGACGATCCCAAGTCGGACACGCGCCCGCGCTGGAGCCCGGACGGGCGTCGCCTGGCCTTCGTCTCCACGCGCGACGGCGGCGCCCAGGTGTGGGTGGTGGACCTGTCCGGAGGTGCGCCTCGCAAGGTCACGTCGCTTCTCACGGAGGCGGGCGGCGTGCTGTGGGTCGACGAGCGGACGCTCCTGGTCACGAGCGACGTCCATCCCGAATGTGCGGCGACCTCGGGGGGCGCCTACGACGCCGCCTGCAACCGCCTGCATCTGGAAGCGGGAAACCGGCCGGGCGGCCAGGCGCGCGTGTACGACGGCCTCCTCATGCGGCACTGGGACCACTGGGAGGACCGCCGGCGCACCCACCTGCACGTCGTGGACCTCGCGACGGGCGAGGCGCGCGATCTCACCCCGGGCTCGACCGACGTTCCCCCGTTCACGGTCGGGGGGCCCGACGACTACGACGTGGCGCCGGACGGCAAGGAGATCGCGTTCGTGCGCAAGGACGCGCCCATGGACGCCGTCTCCACCGACGGCGAGCTCTACGTCGTCCCCGTCACGGGCGGAGCGGCGACGAAGATCTCGGGCCGCCCCGGCTACGACGGCCAGCCGCGCTACAGCCCGAACGGGGCCATGATCGCCTTCCGCGCCCAGATGCGCGCCGGCTACGAGGCGGATCGCTGGCGCCTGCTCGTGTACGACCGCGCCGCGCGCACCGTCCGCGACCTCACCGAGACCTTCGACCGCCAGGTGGGCGACATCGCGTGGTCGCCCGACTCGCGCACCGTGTACTTCACGGCGGAGGACGACGCGCGGGTCCCGATCTTCGCGGTGCCGGCCGCGGGCGGGCCCGTGCGCACGATCGCCGGAGGCGTCAGCTTCGGCGACCTGCGCGCGGCGCCGGACGGACGGACGCTCTTCGCGACCGCGGCCACCCTCACCCATCCCGCGGAGATCGTGCGCGTGGGAACGGATGGCGCCGGTCCCAGTGCGGTCACGCATGCCAACGATTCCGTCCTGGAGCCCTTCCGCCTCCTCCCCGGCGAGAGCGTCCGCTACACGGGCGCCGCCGGCAAGACCGTGCAGGCCTGGGTGGTGAAGCCGCCGGACTTCGATGCCGCGCGCCGCTACCCGCTCCTCGTGCTCGTCCACGGCGGGCCGCAGGGCGAATGGGGCGAGAGCTGGAGCTACCGCTGGAACCCGCAGGTCTTCGCGTCCGCCGGGTACGTCGTGTTCATGCCCAACCCACGCGGCTCGGTCGGCTGGGGCCAGGAGTTCGTCGACGACGTCAATGCCGACTGGGGCGGCCGCGCCTACGAGGACGTGATGCGGGGCACGGACTTCGCGGAGGCGCTCCCCTACGTCGAGAAGGGACGCACGGCGGCCGCGGGCGCCTCCTACGGCGGGTACATGGTGGACTGGATCGCCGGGCATACCGACCGCTACCGCGCGCTCGTCTCCCACGACGGCGTCTTCGACCTGCGGTCGATGTACGGCGCGACCGAGGAGCTGTGGTTCCCGGAGTGGGAGTTCCGGGGGCCCTATTGGGCCAGCCGCGAGATGTACGAGCGCTGGAGCCCGAGCGGTTTCGTCCAGAACTTCAAGACGCCCACGCTGGTCGTGCACGGCGAGCTGGACTATCGCGTGCCCCTCGAGCAGGGCCTCGGGATGTTCACCGCCCTGCAGCGCCAAGGGGTGCCCTCGCGGCTGCTCGTTTTCCCGGACGAGGGCCACTGGGTGCTGCAACCCGCCAACGCCGTGCGCTGGTACCAGGAGGTCCTGGGCTGGCTGGACCGCTGGACGAAGCCGGCCGCGCCGTGAGGGCCTTCGCCTACGCCGAGCGCTGGGGGCACGAGGAGATCGTCTTCCTGCGCGACGCCGCGTCGGGCCTGCGCGCGATCATCGCCATGCACGACACCACGCTCGGGCCCGCCATCGGCGGCACCCGCATGCGCACCTATCCGTCCGAGGAGGAGGCTCTCCTCGACGCCCTGCGCCTGGCCAAGGCCATGACCTACAAGAGCGCGATGGCGGGCATGCGCTACGGGGGCGGCAAGGCCGTCATCATGGGCGATCCGGCGCGCGACAAGACGGAGGCGCTCCTCACCGCGTACGCGCGGGCGGTCCAGCGGCTGGGCGGCCGCTTCCACACGGGCACGGACATGGGCCTGGACGAGCGCGACATCGTGGTCATGTCCCGGGTCACGCGGTATGCCACCCACACCGCGGCGGGGGCGACCATCGACTCCGCGGACCTGGCCGCCCTGGGCGTGTTTGCCTCCATCGAGAAGGCGGCGCAGGTCCTGGGTCGTCCCCTGCGCGGGCTGCACGTCGCGGTGCAGGGTCTGGGCGAGGTGGGCGGACGGCTGGCCCGCAAGCTCGCGGACGCGGGGGCGCGGCTCACCGTCGCCGACATCGCGCCCGGCCGCGTCGGCCACGCGGTGAGCGTGTGGGGCGCGCGCGCGGTGGCCCCGGAGGCCATCTACGACGTGGAGGCGGACGTCTTCTCCCCCAACGCCGCGGGGGGCGTGCTCGACGAGGCGACCATCGCTCGCCTCCGCTGCCGGGCGGTGGTGGGAGCGGCCAACGAGCAGTTCGCGGAGGACGGCGCGGGCGAAGCCCTGCACGCGCGGGGGATCCTGTACGGACCCGATTACATCGTGAACGCGGGCGGCCTCCTCAGCGTGCTCTTCGAGACGGGCGAGCTGGACGAGCGCGGGGTGACGGCGCGCGTGCGCGGGATCGCGGACACGCTCGGCGAGGTCTGGGCTCGCGCGGGCGAGGAAGGCGCGCCGCCCCATCGCATCGCGGATCGCATCGTCGAGGAGCGGCTGGGCGCGGCGCGCGCGGCCGGGAAGGAGGCGAAGTGAAGGCCAGGATCCGGGGAGCGGAGCTCGCCTACGAGGTGCGCGGGAGCGGGCCCGCCCTGCTCCTCCTCCACGCGTTCCCGCTCGGTCTCGCCCAGTGGGACGACCAGGCCCGCGCGCTCTCCGGCGCGTTCCAGGTCGTGCGCTTCGACGCCCGCGGCTTCGGCGGCTCGCCGCCCGGCGACGGCCTGCTCACCATGGAGCGCATCGCGGACGACGCGGCGGGGCTGCTCGATCATCTCCAGCTCGGGGCGGCCACGGTCTGCGGCCTGTCCATGGGCGGCTACGCCGCCTTCGCCTTCGCGCGCAACCATCCCACGCGCCTGCGCGGCCTCGTCCTCGCCGATACCAAGTCGCCCGCGGACAGCGACCAGGCGCGCCGCCTGCGGGCGGAGCAGGCGGACAAGGTGCGCAAGGAAGGCACGGCGGCCATCGTGGACGCCGTCCTGCCCAAGCTGCTCGGGAAGACGAGCCACGAGCAGCGCCCGCCGGTCGTGGCGCGGGTGCGCGACCTCATCCTGGCCAATCCCCCGCGCGGCATCACGGACGCCCTGGCCGGGCTGGCCGCGCGCGCGGACTCGACGCCCACGCTGCGCCAGATCCGCGTGCCGACCCTCATCGTGTGCGGAGAGGAAGACGTGATCACGCCGCCGGCAGAGGCGGAGGCCATGCAGGCGGCGATCCCGGGCAGCACGCTGGAGCTGATCCCCAAGGCGGGCCACCTGGCCAACCTGGAGGCCCCGGATACGTTCAACCGCGCGCTGGAGGCTTTCCTGCGCCGGGTGGGCTGACCGGCTCCTTCGCGGGCGGAGCGAGCGCACGCACGACGTGCATGTGCAGGAGCGAGTTGCTGGCCACGGCGTGGCCCGTCTCCAGAAAGCGCGGTCCGCCGTCGAAGTCCGTGAAGCGGCCTCCCGCTTCCTCGACCAGGACCTTCAGGGCCGCGATGTCCCACGGCCTCACGCCCGCCTCCAGCCAGGCCTCGGCCCGGCCGTTGAGGAGCTGGATGCATCCGGCCACGTCCCCGTAGCAGCGCGCGGAGGCCGCGGTGGCGATCAGCGAACGCACTCCCTCCGCGCGCGAGCCGACCTGGAGGGCCTTCAGCTCGCCCACGGACAGCGTGGCCTCCGACCATTCCGCCACCTTCGACACGGCCAGGCGCTCGCCGTCTCGATAGGCACCGAGGCCGCGCCCGGCGAAGTACGTCTCGCCGAGGGCGGGCAGGCCGACCGCGCCCGCCACGATGTCGCCTTCGAACTCGAGGGCGACCAGCGGCCCCCAGAACGACCCCCCGCGCGCGAAGCCCTTGGTGCCGTCGAGGGGATCGACGATCCAGCGGCCGCCCGTGCCGTCGTGGACGCCGCTCTCCTCGGCCAGGATGGCGTGCTGCGGGAAGGCGAGGCGGATGACGTCCAGGATCGCCGCCTCCGAATCGCGGTCGGCCGCGGTCACGGGCGTGCGGTCCGGCTTCATGTCCACCACGACGTCCTTGCGCCAGTAGCGCAGGCTGGCCGCGGAGGCGGCGAGCACGGCATGGCGCGCGGTGTCCATGGCGCGCTGGATGTCGACGGGCTCGGGCATCGGGACGGACAACTCTAGGACGATTCTCTTCCGGAGAGAAGTCGGTATCGCTCAGGCCCGCGGGCGGCTCCGGCCGCCGACGCGGCGCGCGTGGCGCCGGGGCGGGCGGAGCTCCCGCGCGGCGGGCCGCGGCGGGGCGGGGCGCGGCCCCTCGAGCGGCGGCGCGGCCGCCGGTTCACGCCAATAGATCCAGCCGCGCGCCCCCATCCACGCCAGCAAGCGGTCGCAGAAGAAGGCGAGCGCGGCCACGCCCGTCAGGGCAGGCCAGTTCTCCATCACACCTCGAGCGAAGAGCCACGGATGAAAAGGGGACCCCGCGTGTCGAAGGGCGCGGTGGTCCGGCCAGGGGAGCTCTAGGGAGGCGGCGGAGGACCGCGCTGGAAGGTGACGGCGGCATGGCGGGACGGGGCCGGGCGGTCGGAGGTTCGGGCGAGCACCGTCCACCCGAGGCGTGGGGCGAGGGCGAGCCGCGCCCCCGACGAGGTCGCCCCGCGCTCGACGCGCGACACGCCGGCGCGGCGCGAGAAACGAGCGTGGACGAGGCTGGCCAGGGAGACCGGCGACGGGGGCCGGACCCAATGCGGCGGGCGCGGCTCCGAGCGCGCGGGCGCCGAGACCGCGGACGCCTTCGGCGAGCCGAGACCGGGGCCAACAGACGGACCCGTGGCCAGCATCGCACCCAGGGCGAGAGGAATCAGGCCACTCATCCGGCCTGACGATACTACGCCTTCCAACCCTGGGGGGCCGGGCGGAGTCTCATGGGGCCAGGGAGGTCTCTTCATGAGGACACGTATGGCTTGGGCGGCCGCCGCGGCCGCGATCCTGCTCGGCGGGCCGCTGGCCGCCGAGGATTTCCAGTGGCACGGACGCGTGGCCCCCGGCAAGACGGTCGAGATCAAGGGCGTGAACGGCGCCATCGACGCGACGGCGGCCGCCGGGGACGAGGTCGAGGTCACGGCCACCAAGCGCGGCCGGCGCAGCGATCCGGGCTCGGTCCGGATCGAGGTCGTCGAGCACGGCGAGGGGGTGACGATCTGCGCCGTCTACCCGGACGTGGAGGGGCGGCGGAACGAGTGCCGGGCCGGGGACGGCGGGCACATGAGCACGCGCGACAACGACGTCAACGTGCACTTCACCGTCCGCGTGCCGCGCGGCGTGGCTTTCGCGCCCCGGACCGTCAACGGCGACGTGGCCGCGGAAGGGCTGGAGGGCGACGTGAGCGTCCGTACCGTCAACGGCTCCGTCGAAGTCTCGACCACGGGACATGCGGACGCGCAGACGGTGAACGGCTCCATCCGGGCCAGCGCGGGTCGCGCGGACTGGAGCGGCGACGCGGAGTTCAAGACGGTCAACGGCAGCATCACCGTCACCCTGCCTTCCTCCACCTCCGCCGACGTGCGCGCGGAGACGGTGAACGGCACGATCGAGACGGACTTCGCGCTCACCGTGTCCGGACGCGTGTCGCGCCGGCGCCTCTCCGGCACCATCGGCGGCGGCGGACGGTCGCTCGAGATGGCGACGGTCAACGGATCGATCCACCTGAAGAAGTCGTCCTAGCCCTCAGGCGGCCGGACGGGAGCGGCGGGACCGTGGTCCCGCCGCTTCTCGTTTGATAGGATTCGCACCTCCCCGAGCGTTCCCGCTCGCCCTCAGCGAGGTGCTCCATGCGAATCGGCGTCCTGCGCGGCCGCGAGAACTCCTTTCCCGAGGCCTTCGTGGCCAAGGTCAACTCGATGGGCAAGGGCGTGGAAGCCGAGTTCGTCCAGCTCGGAGGCACGAAGCTCAACGAGCCCGTGCCCTACCGCGTGATCCTCGACCGCATGAGCCACGAGGTGCCGTACTACTCGGTGTACCTGAAGATGGCGGCCCTGCAGGGGACGTACGTCATCAACAACACGTTCTGGCGCTCGGCCGACGACAAGTTCTTCGGCTACGCGGTCGCGGAGAAGATGGGCATCGCCGAGCCCAAGACGGTCGTCCTGCCCAACCGCGAGTACGTGGACGACGTCACCGCGGAGAGCCTGCGCAACCTCTGGCCGACGGACTTCGCGTACTACGCCGATTACGTGGGCCTGCCTTGCATCATCAAGCCGGCTTTCGGGGGCGGGTGGAAGGACGTCTACAAGGTCCACGACATGGACGAGCTCATGTGGCGCTACAACGAATCACGCCACAAGACGATGATGCTGCAGGAGCTCGTGACCTGGGACCTGTACATCCGCGTGCCCACCATCGGGCGGCGCTGGGCGCGCGCCATCCGCTACGACCCCGCCCCGGGCGGCCTCGGCGGCTACAACCAGGACTACGACATCCTGCCCCGCGACGTCCGCGACAAGTCGGAAGAGCTCTCGCTGCGCTTCAACCAGGCCCTCGGCTACGACATGAACGCCCTCGAGTTCGCGTTCAAGGACGGCAAGTACTACGGCATCGACCTCACCAACTACACACCCGACCTCGACTACCGCAGCCTCAAGGACGCGCACTTCCCCTGGGCGGTGGAGAGGATGGCGGAGTTCGCGGTGGAGAAGGCGCTCTCCGACGAGGCCACCCCGGCCGCGCCCGACTTCCGCCGCCTGATGCTGCGCTGACCGGACTCCGGCCTGTTCGGTTCCGGGAATCGGTCCGTCCGTAATCGGACGCGTTGGCGCCGGGCCGTGCGCGCAACTGCCTGGCCGGATGGCGATTCTGCTCTGGCATGCCCTTCGCACTCCGTGGCCTGGACCTGCGCTCGGCAAAGGCTCGCGGAGGAGACATGGACGACCTCAGGCTCGATATCCGGCAGGCCCTGCGCGGCTTCCTCAAGAACCCGGCCTTCACGGCGGTGGTGGTGCTCACCCTCGCGCTGGGCATCGGCGCCAACACCGCGATCTTCTCGCTCATGGACCAGGTGCTGGTCCGGCTGCTGCCCGTCAAGGAGCCCGCGCGGCTCGTCCTGCTCCATGCGCCCGGCCCGTTCTCCGGGCGGATGTCGAGCCACTACAACTCCTTCTTGCCGCTCTCGGGTCCCATGTTCGAGCGCCTCCGCGACGGCAACACCGTGTTCGACGGGATGCTCGCGGAATACCCGTCCGCCGTGCACTTCGGGGCGGGCGGCCAGACGGACGACGTGCGCGGCGACCTGGTCTCCGGCACGTACTTCGACACGCTCGGGCTCCGTCCCGCCGCCGGCCGGCTCTTCACGCGTGACGACGACCGCGTGGCGGGGGCCCACCCGGTGGTCGTGATCAGCCACGGCTACTGGACACGGCGCTTCGCCGCCAATCCGTCCGTCATCGGCAGCACGGTGCGCGTGAACGACCATCCCATGACGGTCGTGGGGGTGGCGCCGGCGGGGTTCCACGGGATCGAGGTCGGCGAGACGACCGACGTCTACGTCCCGCTGGCCATGCAGAAGCAGGTCCTGCCCACCTGGCCGGCCGACCGCGGGATCGGCGACTGGCGTACGGCCTTCCTCACCGTGATCGGCCGGCTCAAGAAGGACGTCTCGCGCGAGCAGGCGAGCGCCTCCCTCAACGTCCTCTACGGGCAGCTCCTGCGCGAGGACCTGGCCACCGTCAAGACGCCCTCCGACCGGTTCCGGGTGGCCTTCCTCCAGAAGCGCCTGGAGCTGCGCCCGGGCGGCCGCGGTCCGTCGGGGCTGCGCGACGAGTCGGAGACGCCGTTGATCGTGCTGATGGGAATGGTGGGCCTCGTACTGCTCATCGCCTGCGCGAACGTGGCCAACCTCCTCATGGCCCGGGCCACCTCGCGCCAGAAGGAAATCGCCGTCCGCCTCGCCCTGGGCGCCAGCCGCCGGCGGCTGGTGCGCCAGCTCCTGGTCGAGAGCGTCGCCTTCTCGCTGGCCGGGGGCCTCCTCGGCATCGGCTTCGCGGTGTGGACGGCCACGCTGATGCTGAATGCCGTTCCGTCCGCCCGCGCGGGGCAGGTCCTCTCCGCCGATCCCGACCTGCGGGTCGCCCTGTTCGCGCTCGCCCTGTCGCTCCTCACCGGCCTCGTCTTCGGCCTCGTGCCCGCCCTCCAGGCCACGCGCCCGCAGCTCGCGCCCACCCTCAAGAACGAGTCGGCCGCGGTCGCGGGCGGCACCGCCCCCTTCCGCCTCCGCAAGGGCCTGGTCGTGGCGCAGGTCGCGCTCTCCCTCCTGCTCCTCATCGGGTCCGGCCTTTTCACGCGCAGCCTCATCAACCTGCGCGCCCTCAACCCCGGGTTCCAGCCGGAGCGGCTCCTCACCTTCTCGGTGGACCCCGCGCTCAGCGGCTACGAGACGGCGCGCAGCCTGGCCTTCTTCAAGCGGCTCCAGGACGACCTGGTGACGGAGCCGGGGGTGGATTCGGCGGGAGCGGCCCGCGAACCGCTGATGACCAACAGCGACACCAGCTCCACCGTCCGCGTCGAGGGCTACGAGCCCCGGGAAGACGAGGACATGAACCCGAACTTCAACTACGTCTCTCCCGGCTTCTTCTCGACGGTCGGCGTGACCCTGGTCTCCGGGCGCGACTTCGCCGACACCGACGTGGCGGCCGCGGCCCCGGTGGCGATCGTGAACGAAACCTTCGCGAAGTACTTCTTCAAGGACAAGGACCCGATCGGCCAGCACATCGGCCTCGGGCGCCGCGGGAAGGACGCTCCGATCACGATCGTCGGCCTGGTGCGGGACAGCAAGGCGAGCAGCCTGCGGGAGAAGCCCAAGCGCTTCGTCTTCGTCCCCTACACGCAGGCGGAGGAAGCGGGGCAGATGACGTACTACGTGCGCGCCCGCCTCGACCCCACCCTTCTCGGCAACCGCGTGCGCGCGCTGGTGCGTGAGGCGGACGCCGGCCTCCCCGTGACGGACATGAAGACGATGCAGGCCCAGATCCGGGAGTCGCTGTTCGTGGACCGCATGGTGGCCGCGCTGTCCGCCGCCTTCGGCCTCCTCGCCACCATGCTGGCCGCGATCGGCCTCTACGGCGTCATGAGCTACGCGGTGTCCCTGCGCACGCGCGAGATCGGCATCCGGGTGGCCCTGGGCGCGGAGCGCCGCACGGTGCTGATCATGGTCCTGCGCGAGGTCGCGATCCTGGCCCTGATCGGCATCGCCATCGGCCTGCCCAGCGGATACGGGCTCGGGCGCCTCGTCGAGTCCCAGCTCTACGGCCTCACCGCCCGCGACCCGCTCACGTTCGCGGTGGCGACGGTGACGCTCCTCCTCTCCGCCCTTCTCGCCGGCTACGTGCCCGCGGCGCGCGCGACGCGCGTGGACCCGCTGGTCGCGCTCCGCTACGAGTAGCGCTCACTCCCAGCGCAGCGACTCGATGGGATCCAGCCGGGAGGCCTTGATCGCCGGATAGGCGCCGAAGAAGACGCCCACGCCGGCGGAGACGAGCAGGCCGACCAGCGGCGACCAGAGCGGGATCGCGGTGGGCAGCGCGGGCAGCGTGGCCTTCACCGTCGCGGAGATGGCGAGGCCGAGCACCACGCCCACCACGCCTCCGATCGTGCTCAGGGTGGCCGCCTCCACGAGGAACTGGCCGACCACGTCCCGCCGGCGCGCCCCCAGCGCGCGCCGCACCCCGATCTCGCGCGTGCGCTGGGTGACGGACACCAGCATGATGTTCATGATCCCGACCCCGCCGATCACCAGCGAGACGAGGGCCACGAACACCATCGCTCCCGTGATGCCGCCGGTGATGGCCCGGAACTGCGAGATGAGCTGGTCGGGGGTGACGAAGGCGAAGTCGTTGGGCTTGTCGAAGGGGACGTGGCGGCGGGTGCGCAGGATGCCCACCACCTTGTCGATGACCTGGTCCATGTCCTCCGTACGGCGCGGCACCACGCTGAAGTGCAGGCCGTCGCGCTGGGCGCGGAAGGAGAACTGGCGCTCGAAGAGCGGGTACGGGATCGCCACCTTGTTGTCGGGGGAGAAGCCGAACTGGGCGCCCTTCTTCTCCAGGACCCCGATCACGCGGTAGCGCAGGCCCTCGACCGTGATGTCCTTGCCCAGCGGGTCCTCGCGGGGGAAGAGCGCCTCGCGCACGTCCGCTCCCACCACCGCCACCAGCGCGCTGCGGGCCACGTCCTGCTCGGAGAAGCACCGCCCCCGGCTCAGGCTCTGGGCGGTGGTCTCCAGGTAGTACTCGTCGGCGCCCACGATGTAGGGCGCGTTGGCGGTCGCGCTCCCGTACTTGACGTGGACCACTCCGTCCACGAACGCGTAGAGGACGGACACCGTCGCCTCCGGGAGGGCCGCGCGCAGGGCGGCGGCGTCCTGGTGGGTCAGGTTCTTCCGCCGCTTCTCCTCGTCGCTCTGGGGGCCGCCGGGGCCGAAGCGGTCCTCGTACTTCTTGATCTCCAGCCGGTTGGCTCCGAAGGTCTGCAGGTTCCCGATGATGTTGTTGTTGAAGCCGGTGATGATGGCCACCATCGCCATCACGGTGGTCACGCCGACGACGATGCCGAGCACGGTGAGGGTGGAGCGGAGCTTGTGCTCGACGATGGATCCGGCGGCGAAGCGAACGTTGCCGGCGAAGCCGCGCAGGAAGACCGACCATCCCCTGCCCGCCGGCCCGTCACTCATAGCGCAGCGCCTCCACCGGGGCCAGGCGCGCCGCCGCCGCCGCCGGGGCCAGGCCGGCGAGGACGCCGGTGACGGTGGCGGTGACGAGGCCGATGAGGATGAAGGCCGGCTTCACCGCCGCCGGGAAGATCTGGCTCACGGCCAGGGCCACCAGCGCGCCCGCCAGCACTCCGCCCAGTCCGCCCATCGTGGTCAGCAACGCGGACTCGAGCATGAACTGGCGCCGGATGTCGCGCTTCTTCGCCCCCAGGGCCATGCGCAGCCCGATCTCCTGCGTGCGCTCCACGACCGAGACGAACATGATGTTCGCCACCACGATGCCGCCCACGACCAGCGAGAGGCCGGAGATGAGGACCATCACCGCGAAGGCGGCGGCGGAGATCGACCGCCACAGCGACTGGATCGCCTCCGCCCCCACCACCCCGAAGGGATCCTCCGTCCGGAAGGGCGTGCGGCGCAGCGAGCGCAGGAGCGTCCGCACCTCGTCCTCCATGACGGCCACGCCCTTCATGCCGTCCACCGGGCGCGCCATGATCGCGATGCCGTCGTCCGCGGTCATCACCTTCTGCAGGAACGACAGCGGCACGAACATGACGTTGTCGCGGTTCTGGCCCAGCACGTTGCCCAGCTTGGACTGCAGCCCGATCACGCGCAGCGGGTAGCCGTGGACGTAGACGACGCGCCCGATCGGGTCGACGTTCGGGAAGAGCTGGTCCTTGACGTCGTGGCCGATGATGGCGACGGGGACGGCGTGCTCGTCCTCCACCGGCGTGAAGAACCGGCCCGCCTCCAGGTCCACGTTGAGCATGGTGAGGACGTTCGCGGTGTAGCCGGTGACGGGCACGTTGGAGAGCTTGCGCGGGCCCAGGTGCACGTTCGCGAACTGCTGGGCCTGGCCGCCCACCGCCGCGCAGGAGCGGCACTCCCGGCTCACGATCTCCATGTCGCGCCGCGTCACCGGCTTGCGGCGGGTGGCGAGGACGAACTCGGCGCGGCTTCGGATGATGCCGTACTTCGCGAACACGACCACGTCGGGGTTGAGGTTCACGACCTTGGTCAGGACGTAGTCGTTGAGGCCGGAGATCACGGAGAGGACGGAGACGACGGTCATCACCCCGATGATCACGCCCAGCAGGGTGAGGGCGGACCGCAGCTTGTTCAGGCGCAGGGCCTGGAGCGCGACCGCGAACAGCTCGCTCAAGCGCATGCTTCCAGCGCGCGGCTAGGACGACCCCGCCCCCTGGGCCTCGGCCGCCTTCTTCTGCTTCTCCGACATCTTCTTGACCTTGTCGCCGTCCTTGATCTCGCGCAGGGCCTTGAAGGGTCCGCTCACGATCTCCTCGCCCGCGGGCAGGCCGGAGACGACCTCGACCATCAGCTCGCCGGAGATCCCGGTCTTGATCCCCGCGAAGACGGCCTTGCCGTCGCGCAGCGCGTAGACACCCTGCTCCGTCTTGAGCTTGCCCGTTTCCGTCTTCTCGCCCTTGGGGGAATCGCGCACGACCACCGCGGCCAGGGGAACCGCCGCCACCTTCTCCTTGACGCCGGTGATGATGTCGGCGGTGACGGAGAAGCCGGGACGGATGGTCGGCGGCGGAGAAAGCACCTTCACCTTCACCTTGAAGTTGATGGCGTCGGAGGTGGTGGTGAGACCCTGCAGGTCGGGGTCGTCCTTGAGGATCGGCGAGTTTCCCACCTCCGTGACCACGCCTTCGAACGTCCGCCCCGGGTAGGCGTCGATGTCGAGCAGCGCCTTCTGGCCCACCTGCACCGTGGGCGTGTCCGTCTCGTCCACCATCAGCACCGCCTCCACGGTGGACATGTCGGAGACGGTGAGGAGCTGGGTGCCCGGGTTGTTCATGGTGCCGATGACCGTCACCTCGCCCGCCTTGATGCGCAGGGTGGTGATCACGCCGTCGATGGGGGCGCGCACCGTGGTCTTGGACAGCGTGTCGCGGTTCGCGCTGACGCCCGCCCGCATCTGGTCCACGCGGTTCTGGGCCGCCTCGAACGCGGAGCGGGCGGTCTCGAGCGCGGACTGCGCGCGCTGGAAGTCCGCTTCCGCGGTGATCTTCGCCTCGTAGTTGCGCCGCGCGCGGTCGAAATCGCGCTGGGCCTGGGCCATGCCTTCCTTGGCCGTGTCGCGGTCGGCCAGGCTGGCCTTGAGGGCGGCGCTGGAGCCCGCCTCGTCCGCGGCCGCGCGGTTGCGGTCGATCTGGAGGAGGAAGTCCCCCTTCTTCACCTTGTCGCCCTCGCGCACGGCCAGGTTCACGATCTGGCCCTGCACGAGGGCGGACATCTCGACCTTGCTCTCGGCCTGGATCTTCCCGTTGGCGGTGACCTTCGAGACGATGTCCTGGGTCGTCACCTTCGCGGTGAGGACGGGCGTCGGCTTCTTGCGGCTCGCCGAGAAGGCGGCGCCGGCCCCCAGGACCGCGAGGCCGGCCACGACGATCCAGAGGATCCGCTTGCGGCGAGTCACGGAAAGCGGACGCTATACCGCGGACCCGGCATGGTCAACGCGGGCGGAGAAAGAGGAGAGGACCCACCGACGGGATGTACGAGGGAACGGCCGCCGGCGTTCCGGCGCTCATCGTCCTGGATCCGCGAGCGCCGCCCAGGCGGCGAGCGCGCCGAGCTTCTGGTCCTGCGTCCAGGGTGGGCCGAGGGCCTTGCCCCAGGCGGTGACGGAGGACTGGAGCTCCCCCGCCGGCCGCCGCAGCGCCGCCTCCGCCCGGGCCGGCAGGTCCTTCTCGCGGATGCGCGTGACGGAAAGGCGATGGCCGGCGCTGGCAGCGGCCAGCGCGTCGCGGAAGTGCTCGCCGTCCGCGGTATGGATGAGCGCGTGCGAGGCGAGCACCGACTCCAGAGGGGGGAGCGGCCGGCCGGAGGCCGTGAGGATGACCGTCCCCACGACGTCATAGCCCTTCCCGCGCACCTCTTGGAGGGCCGCGCCCAGGCCGGCCGCCGCGCGCTCCTGGGCCATGCGCGCGAGCCGTTCCAGCAGCGCCACCGCCTTGGGCAAGGGCAGATCTTCCGCGGCGTGATACGGCTGCTTCGCTTCGGGGCCGTCCGCCATCTCGATGCGCCGGCGATCCACCACCTCCGGCGCGGGGCCGGAGCCGCCCACCGCGACGAGGGCGGCCCATCCCGAGTGCGCGCGAAGGCCGAGGACGGCGGGCCGGCGAGGGGTCTTCGTCAGTCCCTCCTTGGCGGCGGGGTGGCCTATTATCGACCTCTTGCCCACTGCTTCCGAGCTCGCCGCCGAGGTGGCCGTAGAGCCGGGGGCGCGCTTCGCGCCCGACCGGGTGCGGGCGGTGACCTTCGCCCTCGTCCTCGTCACCGCGCTGGCTTCGCTGGAGTCGACCGTCGTCTCCACCGCGATGCCCACCATCATCGGCGAGCTGCGCGGCCTCCCCGTGTACTCGTGGGTGTTCTCCGCGTACCTCCTCTCCGCGACGGTGACGATGCCGATCTACGGCCGCCTCGCGGACCTCTACGGCCGCCGGCGCATCCTGCTCATCGCGATCTCGCTCTTCGTCCTGGGGGCGGGCGCCTGCGCGGCCGCCCAGACGATGACCCATCTCATCGCCGCGCGCGTGCTGCAGGGGCTGGGGGCGGGCGGGCTGATGCCGGTCGCCCTCGTCGTCTCCGGGGATCTCTTCTCCCTGCGCGAGCGCGCGCGCATCCAGGGCCTGTTCAGCGGCATCTGGGGCGTGGCCAGCCTGGCCGGGCCCATGCTGGGGGCGGCCCTCACCGTCACCTTCGGCTGGCGGTCCATCTTCTCCATCAACCTCCCGCTGGGCGTGCTCGCCTTCGCGCTGGTCGCGACCAAGATGATCGAGTCGCGTGCGATCCGGCCCGATCCCCTCGACGTGAGCGGGGCCCTGCTCCTGGCCGGCGGGATCACCGCCCTCCTCCTCTCCGTCCTGCAGAAGGCGGGTGGCGCCGCCCTCTCCCCGGCCGCGCGCGCGGCCCTGATCGTCGCGGGAGTGGTCCTCCTGGCCGTCTTCGCCCGCCAGCAGGCGCGGCGCGAGCATCCCCTCATCCCACCCGCGCTCTTCCACCACGCGCGCACGGTCGCGCCGTACGTCTCGGGGGCGCTCCTGGGCGTCACCATCTTCGGCGTCGACACCTTCGTCCCCCTGTTCGTGCAGGGGGCGCGCGGGGGCACGGCCATGGCCGCGGGCGCCGTCGTCACTCCCGTCGTCCTGATGTGGGCGCTCTCCGCCGCCTTCGCCGCGCGCGCGGTCGTCCGCTTCGGGTTCCGCCGCACCGCGCAGCTGGGGTCGATCCTGATCCTGCTCGGCTGCGGCGGGCTCATCGCCTGCGCCATCCTGCATGCGCACGTCGGGACCATCACCGCGACTTGCGCGCTCATCGGGGCCGGCCTCGGCCCGTCTTCGATGTCGCAGGTACTGGCCATCCAGCATGCGGCGGAGGAGCACGAGCGCGGGGTGGCCACGAGCCTGGTGCCCTTCTTCCGCGCGGTGGGAGGCGCCCTCGGCGTCGGCGCGCTGGGCGCGCTGCTGGCGGCGGGGCTCTCCCGGCGCCTCGGACCGGCGGCGGAGGCGGCGGGAGCGCTGCTCGCGCACGGCCCGGCGGCGACGCCGGTCTCGGCGGTGGAGCTCCAGGAGCTGGGGGCGGCCCTGGAGGCGTCCCTCCTGCCCGTCTTCGTCGTCCTTCTCGTGCTCGCCGCCGTGAACATCGCGGTGGCCTCGTCGTTCCCGCGGCACGCGGACGCCGAGCCGCCTCCGGTTTGACGGGGCCGCTCGCCCTCGGTAGGGTCCCGCCCCTGGAGGTCGCCATGGCCGAAGACCGCTTCCGCGTCCGACCCGACAAGAAGTTCCGGCTCGAGGACCACGACCCCGGGTTCACCGGCCGCTTCGAGTCGAAGGAAGACGGCAAGCGCCACCTCCAGGAGGGCCTGGAGAAGCTCCACGAGCTGCAGGAGAAGCTCTACGCCCAGGACCAGTGGGCGATCCTGCTGATATTCCAGGCCATGGACGCCGCGGGCAAGGACAGCGTGATCGAGCACGTCATGTCCGGTGTCAACCCCCAAGGGTGCCAGGTGTACTCGTTCAAGGCGCCCTCGTCGGAGGAGCTGGACCACGACTTCATGTGGCGGACCACGCGCTGCCTGCCCGAGCGCGGCCGTATCGGCGTCTTCAACCGCTCGTACTACGAAGAGGTCCTGGTGGTGCGCGTGCACCCCGAGATCCTGGCCAAGCAGAAGGTGCCGCCCGCCCTCGTCACGGACAAGATCTGGAAGGAGCGCTACGAGGACATCAACGCCTTCGAGCGGTACCTGTCCCGGAACGGGACGGTCATCCGCAAGTTCTTCCTGAACGTCTCCAAGGAGGAGCAGCGCGAGCGCTTCCTCGCGCGGCTGGACGAGCCGGAGAAGAACTGGAAGTTCGCGGCCGGGGACGTGGAGGAGCGGCGGCACTGGGACGAGTACATGAAGGCCTACGAGAAGATGATCGAGGCCACCACCTCGGAAGAGGCCCCGTGGTTCGTGATTCCGGCCGATCACAAGTGGTTCACGCGCCTGGCCGTGGCCGACGTGATCGTGGAGACGATGCAGGAGCTGGATCTCCACTTCCCCGAGGTCTCGGAGGCGCAGCGCCAGGAGCTGCAGCGAGCGCGCGCGCTGCTCGAAGGCGGCTAGAAGGCGCGCCCCACGCGCTGGGCGAAGGCGGCTAGGACCATCACTGCGGAGAAGAGCGCCAAGAGGCCGAATCCCAGGACGGCGAGGATTCCGATCCACTCGGTGCCCGCGATATCGGCCTTCTCCGGGCTGCCGGGCTCGTAGGTCACGGAGACCCGGTCGCCGACGCTGTACTTGGGCGGGTGCTGGCGGATCGTGGCCTCGAAGTCCACGCCCACGCCCTCCGGCGTCGTGAAGTGAACGACCGGATACTCGTACGTCTGATCTCCTGGACGCTCGTCGAAGCGGATCTCGATGACCACGCCCTCCGCACGCGCCGCCCGGGCCTGGCGCCGGTCGTATTCGACGGCACTGGAGTAGCCAAGGCGCGTCAGCGCCACTCCGATCGTGCCGAACAGCGCGGCCATGAACAGCAGCCCGAGTGCTTCCCCGCCAAGGCTGAAGTAGACGAGGCCCGCCACCGCCGCGGCGAGGATCAGGGCTCGGACGCGAAGGGGCGTCATTCTAGAACGCGGGCGAGGGCAGCCGGCCGTCGACCTCGAACACGCGGCGCTCGAACGCGAAGGACGCCGAGCGGAAGACGTCCTCCTTCGTGACCTCGACCCCCTCGCGCGTGACCAGACAGCGCCAGCTCTCCGGCACGCTGGGCCGCCGGGACGAAAGGGCCTCGCGCACGAACAGGCCGAGGTTGGCGCCGTGCTCGGGATCGCGGGCGGAGGCGTAGAGGAAGGCCTCCACGCCGTCCGCGCGCATCTCGCGCCCGAGCGTTTGCGACGCCGCGTAGTCGGACGGAGACGAGATGAGCGCGCCGTACCGTTCGAAGGGGCCGCGGGTGAGGTCCACGCCGCGCCGCGTCTCGTACCCCGCCTGGAAGATCGAGACGTCCGCCTCCAGCGGGTTGAGCTCCGCCGCCGTGCCCTCCAGGAACAGGAGGAGGTAGTACGCCTTCTCCGCGAAGGCGGTGGCCCGCGTGCGCGACCCGTACCAGATGCCGGGCTCGGCGCGGGTGCCGAAGCGCGAGCCGTGCCGGAGGGGCGGATAGCGGAAGGGCGTGAAGAGGAGGTAATGGAGGCCCGCCGGCGCCCCCGCCGGCGGCTTGGCGTCCTCGATCAGCTCCTCGAGCAGGGCCTGCTCCTCGTCGGAGTCGACCAGCTTCCGCGTGGCGAAGAGGTGCTGCGACTCGACGACGCGCCAGGCGCGCCCGCCCAGCCGGCGGAGGCTAGACCTTCCCGCGCATCGCGTCCAGATACTCGATGGCATCGACGAGGCCGGTGACGGTGCGGATTCGCTCGGCCGGAACTCCTCCCAGATGTCGGTTCGGCGCGTGCAGCCATTGCCGCGCCTTCTCCGTCTGCCCGCCCAGCAGCGCGTCCAGGCTGCGGAAGAGGCGCACGAAGAGCACGGCCAGCTCCCCCTCCTTGCGCGCGGGGTCGAGGGGCCGCTCGTCCAGGCGCGAGAGGGTGGACGGGCTCACGCCCAGGACCACGGCCAGGTCCTTGCGGGCCAGGCCGAGGAGCTCGGCCGCGCGCAGGGCGGCGCGGGTGAGGACGACGTTGCGCCGCGGCGCCTCCACCGCGGCGCGCGGGGCCCGACGTTCCCGGGGGCGCGAAGGCAGGACGGGCCTCCTTTCAATTGAAAGGATATCGGCAATCGAGCGTCAATTGCAAGGACCGCCCCCGGCCAGGGCGAGCTCCCGTCCTCGGTCCGCGTAGGCATCGGGGGGGGCGGCGGGCGGATGGGCCAGGAAGCTGGCCACGATGGAGCCGAGGTACGTGGGGAGGGGCGTGGCCACAAAGCCCAGCTCCGCCCGCGCCCGCGCCGGATCCAGCAGCGACATCCAGCGTCCGGAGAAGGGGGAGACGCGCACGGGGTCGAGCCCCGCCGCCTCGATGGCCGCCCGCGGGACCGCGCGCAGGCGCGCGGGCGTGCCCAGGAGCCGCGCCAGCCAATCCAGCAGCTCGGCCAGGGTCGGCGTCTCCTCCTGGCACAGGTTGTAGGCCTGGCCCAGGGTGCGCGCGTCGCCGAGGAGACCGGCGATGGCGCGGGCCACGTCGCGTGCATACACCTGGCGCAGCCGGTGGGTGCCGCCGTCGGGCACGATCACGGGACCGCCGTCGAGCAGGCGCCACAGGTAGGCCTCCAGCCGCCGCGTGTGGTCGCGCTCGCCGTTGATGACGGGCACGCGCAGGCGGGTGGACGGGAAGCGGTCGCGGGCGAAGGCCGCGGCCAGGACGTCTTCGGCGGCGCGCTTGCCCACCCCGTAGGCCCAGTCGCCGTGGTCGGGATGGGCCGGCGGTGGCTCCGGCATCACGGGGCCGTCGTAGTCGGCCTCGCGCGCGAGTGACGGCCGCGGCGCGCGCACGAGATAGACCTGTCCCGTGCTGATGAACACGTAGTGTCCGACCCGGCCCTGGAGCACCCGCACGGCGCGCTCGAGGTCCGCGGCCACGAAGCCCGCGAAGTCCACCGCCGCGTCGAAGCTCCGCGCGGCCAGGCCGCGGTCGAACTCGTCCGTCTTGCGATCGCCGTGCAGGCGCTCGACCCGAGCGCCGAAGGGATCAGCCAGTGTTCCGCGGTTGAAGAGGGTCACGTCGTGACCCCCGGCCAGTAGCCGCCAGACGAGGTCATAGCCGACGAAGCGGTTCCCCCCCACGACGAGGACCTTCAGGAGGCGGCCTCCGCCGCCCGCAGCGCGGCGGGCACGTAGCGCTCGAGGAGCCGGCGGTGCAGGCGGGGGCGCGTCCGCCTCAGCCACTCCAGGAACGCCTGCGGCGTGGCGAAGGCCTGGCCGCCCTCGGGGTCGTTGACGTCGCAGGTCGTGTTGTCGAAGTCCCGGCAGATGATGGGCCGCTCGGGGTAGACCGCGCAGAGCAGGCTCCCCTTCAGGTGGCGGCAGCGCGTCTCGAAGACCACCGACCACTCGCCGTCGCCATCGCGGTAGATGCTGACCTGCTCGTGGTAGAGGTACCAGAGGATGTCGGACGCGTTGCGCAGGGTGTTGGGCTCGTTGATGCCCACGCTCACGTAGGTGCAGCACTTTCCGCATTCGGTACAGGCGATGAGGGGCGGGCCGGCGGCGGGAGCCATGGGCAGGGGGACGCGCGTCACTCCGTGGACCTCCTGTGGATGTTGTACACCCCGCGCCCTTCCGCGACCAGGACGTCGGCCTGGGTGACCGCGATGCGGACGTGGCACACGCGATTGCCCTTGCGAACGAGCTCGGCGGAGGCGCGCAGGTCCGCGCCCAGCCCGGCCGGCTCGAGGTAGTCCACGCGCAGGTCCACCGTGGACACGCTCTCGCCCGGGGAGAGCACGGACCACGCGGCCAGGCCCCCCGCGGTGTCGATCAGGCTGGAGACGACGCCCCCGTGCAGGGCGGGCCGCCGCGGGTCGCCGACGAAGTCCTCCCGCACGGCGAGCGTGAGCACGCAGCCGCCGGCGCGGATCGACTCTCCGCGCAGGCCGAGCAGCCGGTTGAAGGGGACGTGCTCCTCCATCACGCGCATGAGGTCTTCCGGTGACTTGGGCACCCAATGGTGGGGCATCTGGACACTCTATCGAATGTCAGAATGACCGTCGCGTGAGACCCTCCATCTCGGTCGTGATCCCCGCCCTCGACGAGGAGCAGCGCCTCCCCGCCGCCATCCGATCCGTCCGCGCCGACGCGGAGGTGATCGTGGTGGACGGCGGCTCGCGCGACGCCACCCGGGAGGTCGCGGCACGCGAGGGGGCACGCGTCCTCGAGTCGCCCCGGGGACGGGGGCGCCAGCTCGACGAAGGCGCACGCGCCGCCGGCGGGGACTGGCTCGTCTTCCTGCACGCGGACACGACGCTGGAGGCGGAATGGGCCAGCGCCCTCCGCGCCCTGGGTCCGGACGTCGTCGGGGGTGCCTTCCGCCTGGCCGTGGATTCGCCGCGCGCGGGCTTCCGCATGGTGGAGGGGGCGGTTCGCCTCCGCCTGCGCTTCTTCGCCCTTCCCTACGGCGACCAGGGGATCTTCGCCCGTCGCGAGGCGTACGCGCGGGTGGGGGGCATCCCCCATCTGCCCCTGATGGAGGACGTCGCTTTCGTGGCGCGGTTGCGGCGCGCGGGCCCGCTTGCTTTCCCGCCCGTGCGCGCCTTGACCAGCGCGCGGCGCTGGGAGCGCTACGGCATCGTCGGCACCACCCTCCGCAACTGGTCGCTCCTGGCCCTCTACGCCGCCGGCCGGTCGCCCGAGCGCCTGGCCCGGCGCTACGAGCGGGGTCGCTAGTTCGCCGATTCGCCGTCCAATCCGTTGAACCCATTCACGGCGTTGGATACGATGGGCCACCTACACCCGTGCCCGTCGAAGCGCTGTCCGCCGCTGCGCCCGCAGCCGCATCGAGTGTCGTCGTCTGCGTCGAGCCTGTGAAGGAGTTGAGGCTATGAGCGTGAACATGGCGAGGTCCGCCTGGCCGCTGGCCCTGCTGGCCGTCGCAATCCTCGCGGCGCCTCTGGGCGCCCAGTCCACCACCGGATCGTTCCAGGGCACCATCACCGACGAGCAGGACGCCCTGGTGCCGGGGGCGAGCGTCACGGTCAGGAACGTCGACACCAACGGCCGTCGTTCGACCGTGACCGATGTCGCCGGCCGATGGCGCGTCTCCAACCTTCCGAGCGGCAACTACGAGGTGACGGTCGATCTGCCCGGCTTCGCGAGGGTCGTGCGCTCGGGCCTGACCCTCGCCCTCAACCAGGACGCCGTGGTCGACATGCGTCTCAAGACGGCGGCCCAGCAGGAGACGGTGACCGTCACCGCGGACGCCCCCCTGCTCAACACGACCACGCCCGAGGTCGGGGTGCGCTTCGACACCAAGCGCATCGCCGAGCTGCCCGTGTCACAGTCGCGCGACGTCTTCAGCCTGGCCCTTTCCGCGGCGGGCGTGAGCGAGACCAACAGCGGCCAGGCCAGCTTCGCCTCCGGGCCGGACTTCGCCGCCAACGGCATGCGCGCGCGGTCCAACAACTTCATGATCGACGGCCAGGACAGCAACGACGTCAGCGTCACCGGCCGCGTGCAGCAGATCAACAACACGGACATCGTCCAGGAGGTCCGGCTCATCACCAACCAGTTCGCCGCCGAATACGGGCGCGCCGCCGGGTCCGTCATGAGCGTGGTCACCAAGAGCGGGAGCAACGCCTTCCACGGCAGCGGGTTCTTCTTCACCAACCGCGACCAGTGGAACGCGCTCAGCAACCTCGACAAGGCGGCCGGGCTGAAGGAGCCGCCGCCCTGGACGGAGAACCAGTACGGCTTCACCCTGGGCGGGCCGATCGTCAAGGACAAGACGTTCTTCTTCGGCTCCTACCAGCGCTGGACGCAGAAGGGCGCGGGATCGGGCTTCACCCTCAACGGCGCGCCCACGGAGGCGGGCCGCGCCGTGCTCCAGCAGGTGGCCTCGGGCCGCCCCCAGATCGCCGCCCTCCTCAAGTTCCTGCCCGCCGCCCAGAGCCCGATCGGCAAGAGCGCGAGCTTCACCGTCGGCGGCCAGACCTACACCGTGCCCCTGGGCGCGATCACGGGCTCAGCCGCCCAGTTCTACAACGACGACCAGTTCTCGGGACGCATCGACCAGAAGCTGGGCGCCAACCACAACCTGGCCGCCCGTTACCTGCTGAACGACGACGCCAGCGGCGGCACCGGCCAGGTCACGCCGGGCGGCCTCACCACCCTGGGCGTGTCGAAGACGCACTCCGCGGCCCTGTGGCTGACGAGCACGCTGCGCAACGACCTCGTGAACGAGGTGCGCTTCGGCTTCGTGCGGCTGCAGACCAACACCAGCTCCGAGGATCCGTCCTCCGAGGAGATCCCCTCCCTCGAGATCAACGAGCTGGGCCTCGTCGGGTTCAACGCCGGCAGCACGCGCACCGCGATCGGCCTGGCCGTGAACCTGCCCCAGTGGCGCAACAACGACGTGTACCAGATCCAGGACAACCTCGCGTACTACCGGGGCAACCATTCCTTCAAGGTCGGCTTCGACCTGCGGCGGACCACGGTGGAGAGCTTCTTCAATCCCACCCTCCGCGGGCGCCTCGTCTATCCGACCCTCCAGCGGTTCGTCGACGACATGGCGGACGTGGCCACCATCAACAAGCCGCTGCCCGGCGGCGCCGAGGTCGTCAACTACGAATGGGACGACGCCTACGTCTTCCTGCAGGACGAGTGGCGGCTCCGGCCCAGCCTCACCCTGAACCTGGGCGTCCGCTACGAGCTGCCCGGCAACTGGATCAACAGCCTGCAGGATCTCAACCGGGGCATCGTCACCGCCGCCGGCGGCGACGAGCGCTTCGCCCTGAGCCCCATCCCCAAGAAGGACACCAACAACATCCAGCCGCGGCTGGGCTTCAACTGGAACCCGCGCACGGGCAAGGGCGGGCTGATGGGCCTGCTGACCGGGGGCGACCGCCTGGTCGTGCGCGGTGGCTACGCGAGAACGCACGATTACGCGTTCCTCAACATCGCCCTCAACATCGCCAGCTCGTTCCCGCAGCAGGCCACCGTCACCTACACCGCGCCCGTCTCGAACGCCTTCACACGCCTGCCCGCGACGACGCCCTCCGGCCTCAACCCCTTGACCCTCACGCGCACGATCGTCGCCGACGACTTCCGCTCGCCCTACGCCGACCAGTTCAGCTTCGAGCTGCAGCGGCAGATGACCAGCAACCTCGTCGTCCGCGCCGGCTACGTGGGGACGCGGGGGCACGACCTGTATCAGACGCTGGACGGCAATCCCCGGCAGCCGTTCTCGACCACGCGCGTGGACCCCGCCCGTGGCGTCATTCGGCTGCGCGCCAACGCCGCCCGCTCCTGGTACGACTCGCTGCAGCTGAGCGCGGAGCAGCGGGTGGCCCGTGGTTTCAGCGCCGGCCTCCACTACACTTTCAGCCGGTATCTCGACACCGCTTCCGAGATCTTCAACATCTCCAACGCCGAGGTGGCGGTGGCCCAGGACTCGTTCGACATCGCGGCGGACAAGGGGCGCTCGTCCTACGACCGGCCGCACCGGCTGACCGGCAACTTCGTCTGGGAGCTGCCCATCGGACGCGAGCAGCAGGGACTGGCGGCCAGGATCTTCGGGGGCTGGCGCGTCGCGTCGAGCTTCACGTTCCAGAGCGGCTCTCCCTTCAGCGCCCTCAACGGCGCCGACCCCACCGGGGCCTTGTCCGGCATCGACGGCCTGGTGGGCAGCAACATCCGGCCCAACCTGAACACGGATCTCAACCTGGGCGACATGACCATCGAGGAGATCAAGACCGCGGGCGGAGCCAGCCTCTTCCGGCCGCTCTGCGGCAACCCCTCGCCGACCTGCCGTGGCGAGCGCGTGGGGAACGCCCCCCGCAACTTCCTGCGCTCGGACGGGATCTTCCGGATCGACCTCGGGTTCATCAAGAACACGCGCGTCTACCGCAACCACAACCTGCAGTTCCGGGTGGAGATGTTCAACGCCACCAACACGCGGAACTTCGGCATCCCCGACGGGCGCATCAACTCCGCGAACTTCCTCAACGAGAAGGGCACCGACGGCGGCAACCGGGAGATCTGGCTCTCCGTCCGCTACGCCTTCTGAACCAGGCGGGCCTCTCCGGGCCTCGGGCGCCGCGCGCGCCCGAGGCCCCGTTCCTTCCCCCGCCCCCGGAGCCCGCGCCCGCCTCGCCTTGACCGCCTCCGGGCCGTCCTCTTTAATAGGTCCTCATGCCTTCCGCGACCGCCAGGGCTGCCATCACCGCGCTGGGCCGCTACGTGCCCGAGCGCGTCATGACGAACGCCGACCTCGAGAAGATCGTCGACACCTCCGACGAGTGGATCCGCACGCGCACCGGCATCCATCAGCGCCACGTCGCCGAGCCGGGCACGCCCACGAGCGAGCTGGCCGCGCACGCCGCGCGCATGGCCCTGGAGAAGCGCGGCATCGGCGCGGAGGAGCTGGACCTCATCATCGTCGGCACCGTCACCCCGGACACGCTCTTCCCCGCCACCGCCTGCGTCGTCCAGGACAAGATCCAGGCCAGGAAGGCCTGGGCCTTCGACATCTCCGCCGCCTGCTCCGGCTTCACCTACGCGCTGACCATGGGTGCCCAGTTCATCGCCTCCGGCGCCCACCGCAAGGTGCTGGTGATCGGGGCGGACGTGATGTCGTCCATCATCGACTACCAGGACCGCACGACCTGCGTGCTGTTCGGTGACGGCGCGGGGGCGGTGCTCCTGGAGCCCGCGACGGACGACAACGGGTTCATCGACTTCTACAACGAGGTCGACGGCTCGGGCGGCTGCTACCTGAACATGCCCGCCGGGGGCAGCGCGCGGCCGGCTTCCCACGAGACGGTGGACCAGCGCCTGCACTACGTGCGGCAGGACGGGCCGCACGTCTTCAAGTACGCGGTGCGCAAGTTCGCGGAAGCCAGCCAGATCGTGCTCGAGCGCAACCGCCTCAAGCCGGCCGACATCGACCTGTACGTCGCCCACCAGGCCAACGCCCGCATCATCGACGCCTCCCGGGAACGGCTGGGGCTGCCCGAGGAGAAGGTGGTCAAGAACATCGCGCGCTACGGCAATACCACCGCCGCCACCATTCCCCTCGCCCTGGGAACGGCCCTCGACGAGGGACGGCTCCGGCGCGGGCACCTCGTCGTCATGACGTCGGTCGGGGCCGGCCTGACCGTCGGCTCGATCCTGATGCGCTGGTCCGGCGTTCCCTGGTAGCGCGGGACACGATGAAGCGCGAGCCCATGGTATTCGCGGTGGCGGGGATGATCTTCGGCTTCGTCCTCGGCTACATGGCCGCCGGCCTCGGCGACGCGCCCGCATCCGACTCCCGGCCGCGGCCGGTGGCGGACGCCTCCGCGCGCATGCCCCCGAACGCGGCCGCCCCTGCCGCCGCCCCCGGGGCCGCGCCCGACCGCCCGGCCGGACCGGCCGATCCGGACGAGGTGCGCACCCTCGAGAACCTGGCCGCGCGCGACAAGCAGAACGCGCAGGTGCGGATCGAGCTGGGCAACCTGCTCATGGACCACGCCCAGTACGAGGACGCCGCACGCTGGTACCGCGAGGCCCTGGTCCTCAAGCCCGCCGACAACGACGTGCGCGTCGACCTCGGCGCGTCCCTGCTCAACCTCGGGCGCGGCCCCGACGCTCTGGCCGAGTTCGACGCCGCGCTGAAGAGCGACCCCGGCCACAAGAAGGCCCTCTTCAACAAGGGGCTCGCCCTCATGCAGTCCGGGCGGCCCAAGGAAGCGGTCGCCATCTGGGACGATCTCCTCAAGCGCTATCCGGGCGATCCCCAGCTCCAGGGCCTCCGGGACCAGGTGGAGCGGATCCGCGCCGGCCGCGGCACGGCCGGGGGGCCGTCGTGATGGCCCTGGTCGTGAACCTCGTCCGCATCGTCGTCGTCCTGCTCATCGTGCGCTTCGTGCTGCGCTTCGTGGCCGCGGTGGTGCAGGGCTACCAGGGGGCCCCGTCGCGCCCGGCGGCCACCGAGATGGTGCGCGACCGCGTGTGCGACACGTTCGTGCCCCGCTCCCGGGCCCTGATGGCGGTGATCGACGGGCGCGAGCAGCACTTCTGCTCGCCCGAGTGCCGGGACCGCGCGCGCCGGCTCGTCACGACGTGAGCCGCGATGAGCAGCAGCTCCGCTGTGACATCGTGGAGGTCGGCCGGCGCCTCTACGCGCGCGGCCTGATCGGTGGTCACGAGGGCAACGTCTCCGTCCGTCTCGAGACGTCCATCCTCATCACGCCGGCCGGGGTCTGCAAAGGCTTCCTCACCCCCGACATGATCGTGCGCACGGACCTCGAGGGGCATCCGACGGACGGAGGGCGGGCCTCCACGGAGACGCTCATGCACACCGCGGTCTACCGGCGGCGCGCCGACGTCCACGCCGTCGTGCACGCCCATCCGCCGACGGCGACGGGGTTCGCGGTGGCCGGGATCGCCCTCGACCGCCCGCTCATCGCGGAGGCGGTGGTCACGCTGGGGCCGGTGCCCGTCATCCCCTACGGCCAGCCCTCGACGGAAGAGCTGGCCGACAACGTGGGCCGCGCCGTCTGCGACGCCCAGGCCCTGCTGATGGCGAACCACGGCGCCCTGGCCGTCGGCGATACGCTGGAGCGGGCCTGGGAGCGCATGGAGACGCTGGAGCAGCTGGCGCGGGTGACGCTGGTGACCAGGATCCTCGGCCGCGACCATCTCCTTCCGGGGTCCGAAGTCGGGCGCCTGGAGGAGTCGCGCACGCGGTCGGGCTATCCGCCGCCCGTCTGCGATCCCGTCCCCGGGGGCCCGCCGGCGGCCCGGGGAGCGGCCGGCCCGCGCGCGGGCGGCACCGTCACCTTGAGCGAAACGGAGCTGGTGAAGCTCATCACGGAGGCCGTGGAGCGCTTCCGATCGTGAACGAAACGACGCCGGCGACGGCTTGACTCCGTCTCGCGCTCGGTTCAGAGTCGAGACGGCTCGGAGGGTGTGAATGGGTGAAGCGCTGGGGATGATCGAGACGAGAGGGCTGGTCGCCCTCATCGAGGCCGCCGATGCCATGGTCAAGGCCGCCAAGGTCACCCTCGTCGGGTACGAGAAGATCGGATCCGGGTACGTGACCGCGCTCGTGCGCGGGGACGTGGCGGCGGTGAAGGCCGCCACCGACGCCGGGGCGGCCGCCGCCCGCCGCGTGGGCGAGCTCGTCTCCGTCCACGTGATCCCGCGGCCGCACGGCAACCTCGAGGACGTCCTGCCCATCGGCAAGGCCTCGAAGTAGAGACGTGATTCTCGGGCGCGTGGTCGGGACGGTGGTGGCCACGCGCAAGGACGATCGTCTCGTCGGCGCGAAGCTCCTCGTGGTCCGCACCACCGATCCCAGCGGCAAGGACGAAGCCGGGCACATGGTTGCCGTGGACACGGTGGACGCCGGCCACAACGATCGCGTGCTGGTCGTGACCGGTTCTTCCGCGCGCATGGCCTCCGGCCTCAAGGACACTCCCGTGGACGCCGCGATCATCGGCGTGATCGACAGCGTCGAGATGAAGGAGTAGACGTGTTCCTGGCCCGGGTGGTAGGGACGGTCGTGGCGACGCACAAGGATCCCGGTCTCGTGGGGATGAAGCTCCTCGTCATCCAGCCCATCAAGAACGACGGCAGCGCTTCGGGCAAGACGCTGGTGGCGGTCGATTCCGTGGGCGCCGGGGTCACCGAGAACGTCTTCTACGTGCGCGGGCGCGAGGCGTCCGTACCCTTCCTGCCCGACGAGGTCCCGACCGATGCCGCCATCGTCGGCATCGTCGATCATTGGTCCACCTAGGCGACTCGATGCAGATCGCACGCGTGGTGGGAACGGTCGTGGCCACCCAGAAGAACGCCAAGCTCGAAGGGGCCAAGCTCCTGCTGGTGCAGCCGCTGGACCCGGGTGGAGCGGCCAAGGGACCGACGGTGCTCGCCATCGACTCCGTGGATGCGGGCATCGGCGACCGCGTCCTGCTCGTCCAGGATGGGAAGGCGGCGATCCAGGCGCTGGGCCGGGGCGTGGCCGCGGTGGACGCGGCCGTGGTCGGCGTGATCGACGCGGTGGAGATGGGCGCGTGAGCCGCCGGAACGGCTGACCATGGACGACGCGCGCATCGAGCAGCTCCGGCGCGAAGTGCTCGGCCAGCTCGGCTCCTCCCCGTCCGAGCGCGCGACCCACGACCTCGAATCGCGGGTGGCCGCGCTGGAAGCGGCGGTGGCGGACTTGCTCGGCGGCCACCATCGGGATGCGTGGCTGCAGGGCGCTCGGCCC